>Ga0196970_1000229_pt1 | contig 82588 bp, 77 predicted proteins | sample S1v_513CmetaG_FD_148672 | JGI IMG/M metagenome (GOLD analysis project Ga0196970, IMG submission 148672) | Soil microbial communities from Anza Borrego desert, Southern California, United States - S1+v_5-13C | ecosystem: Environmental > Terrestrial > Soil > Desert | place: USA: California...
CGGGATTGGTTGTAACGCTTGCCCTGCATGATTGTGCTGCACCTCTGCTGTGTTTCTCACAATACAGTTTCGACGAAGGTGCAACAGAATCATTTTGGTTCAAGAGATCTTTTCACCAGACTTCTAGTTCGTAGGAAGGTAAACGGGCTAGAACGGCACCTCGGTCCGGATGTCCTTGAACCGCTTGGCCTTGTGGTCCCAGCGGGGCAAGGTGCCCGGCTCCTTCATCTCCACCGTGGCCCGGATGCCCAGCGCCACCCGCAGCGCATCGGCGATGGACTCCTGGATGTGTGCCACGGTATCGGCGCTCAGTCCGGGCCGGGGATCAATCTGGACGAGGATGTCGTCCAGGCCGCTGACCCGGTGGATGGTGATGAAGAACTCGTCCACCTCGTCGAACTGCCGGACTACTTCCTCGATGCGGGACGGGTAGACGATGACGCCCCGGACCTTCTTCATGTCGTCGGTCCGGCCGACCACGCCGCCCTTGAAGGCGACCAGCGTCCGCCCGCAGGGGCACGGCTCCGCCGAGAGTTCCACGATGTCTTTGGTGCGATACCGCAGGAACGGCATCGCCTTACGGTAGAGGCTCGTGAAGACCAGTTCGCCCCGTTCGCCCGGCTTGACCGGCTCGCCGGTCTCCGGGTTCAGCACTTCGGGGTACACGTAGTCCTCGTGGGCATGGACCATGCCGGATTGCGCCTCGCACTCGAAGCCCCAGGCCGCGATCTCCGTCAGGCCGGGCAGGTCGAAACACTTGGCGCCGAACGCCTGCTCAATCTGCCGCTTCGTGCCGGGCAGGCCCGCCCCGGGCTCACCGGTGTGCCAGGTGATTCGCACCTTGGTATCCCGGGCGAGGTCAATGCCCTTCTTGCGGGCTTCTTCGGCCATGTAGAGCGCATACGACGGGGTGCAGCCCACGACCGTAATCGGGAAGTCGAGCAGCAGCTGAATGCGCTGCTCGGTGGACATGCCGCCCGTGGGAATTACGAGGCAGCCCAGGTCCTGCGCCGCATGGAAGCCGGACCAGTACCCGATCCAGGGCCCGTGGCTGAAGAACGTCACCACCACGTCCGACTTCCGCACGCCCATGGCGTACAGCGCCCGAGCGTACATGTGGTAGAAACCGTACCAGTCCTGCTCGGTGTCGAGCACCCGCACCGGGTGGCCGGTTGTGCCTGAAGTCTGGTGCAGCCGCAGGCACTGTTCGAGCGGCACCGCCAGGAAGTCGCCGAACAGCCCGTTGGCCGCCTGGCTTTCTTTCAGATCTTCCTTGGTCGTGAAGGGGAGGCGGCGCAGGTCATCCAGCGATTGGATCTGCTCCGGCTTAACGCCGGCCTGGTCGAACTTGCGCCGGTAGAACGGGCTATTGGCGTAGGCGTGCTGAACCTGCTCCTGGAGCTTGGCCAGTTGGAAAGCCTGCATTCCCTCGCGTGAGGCGACTTCGATCGGCTCCAGGTACCTGCTCATTGCATACAGCACCCGCCTTCCCGCTTCTCCTTCAGCTTCTGCGCAGCGGCATGAACGGCGTCCACGATGCCGGTATACCCGGTGCAGCGGCAGATGTTGCCGGACAGCCCCAGCCGGACCTCCTGTTCAGTCGGGTTGAAGTTGCGTTCGAGCAGTTCCTTGGCCGACATCAGCATGCCGGGGGTGCAGAAGCCGCACTGCAGCCCGTGGTGCTCGTTGAACGCCTCCTGCAGCGGATGTAGTTGCTCGCCGTCGGACAGCCCTTCCACCGTCAGGATCTCGGCGCCGTTGGCTTCCACAGCAAAGGTGAGGCATGAGCGCACGGTCCGGCCGTTCATTTGAACAGTGCAGGAGCCGCAGACGCCATGCTCGCAGCCGACGTGGGTGCCCTTCAGCCCGAGGTTCTCGCGGATGAAGTCGGAGAGCAACTTGCGGGATTCGACGGCCTCTTCGTAAACGATGCCGTTGACCTTCACACGGATGACGTGCTGGTCCCTGATGACGGCGCCGCGCCTGATGATGCTCATGCGTGTTACCTCCCCTGTGCCCGGTCGCAGGCCTGGGCGAGCGCCCGCCCGACCATCACCTTGACCATGGCCTTCCGGTATTCGGCAGTCGCGTGGACGTCGGAGCCCGGGTCCACCTGCTGCTGCGCAAGGGCGCCGACCCGCTCGAGCGCCTCGGCCGAAGGCGTCTGCCCCATGAGGGCGGAGGCGTCAACCACCACGGGCCGGGTGTCCACACCGGTCAGCGTCAGGCTGACCTTTTGCACGACACCGTCCGCCACCACGACCTGGGCGCCCGCCGCCACCAGGGCGAAGTCGCCGGTGCGCCGGTTCAGCTCCACCCAGGAGCTGCCGTGGTTCGGGAGCCCGGTGACCGGCACCCTCACCTCGGTCACGAGTTCTTCGTGCTCCATGGCCGTCGTGTACAGGTCGAGGAAGAACTCCGCCGCCGGAATCTCGCGGGGGCCGCCCATGCCGGTGACCACCACGATGCCGCCGAGGCAGGTGACGACGGCCGGCAGTGTAGCCGCAGGGTCGTTATGGGCGAGGCTCCCGCCAATGGTGCCGCGATTGCGAATGGCGGGGTAGCCAATGTGGCTGGCTGCCGTATGCAGCAGCGGGCACCGGGATCTGACCAGTTCGGACAGCTCCAGCTCGGCATGGGTGGTCAGGCCACCGATGGCCAGCCAGCCGTCCTCCTCCCGGATGTAGGCGAGACCGGGAATTCGCTTGATATCGACTAGCACTTCCGGTTTCGCCAGCCGCATGTTCATGGTGGGAATCAGGGACTGGCCGCCGGCGAGGATCTTTGCGTTATCGCCGTGCTCCTTGAGCAGCGCCAGCGCTTCTGGCAGGCTGGCGGCAGCGACATATTGAAACGGTGCGGGCTTCATAGCTCTCTTCCCCCCTAGTCTAGTGCGGCGCCGCGCAGCGGCGAGGCCGCACGGCACCCGTAAATGGCGCGTCAGCGCCGAGAAGGGGCCGAATGCGACTGGATCTCCGCGCCCAGCCGTTTGAACATGTCGCCAAGGAGCATCTTGGCCACGCTGCCGAGCATGCGCTGACCGACCGATGCCACCAGACCGCCGACCTGGGCGTCCACGTCGTAGGCGACGGCGGTCTCTTCGCCCTGCTCGGTCAGGGTGAGGGACATGGTGGCCTTGACCCAGCCGGGGGCGCCCTTGCCTTCGACCTGCATTTTGTAGGACTCAGGCGGCTGTTGTTCGAGCATGGTCATCATGCCGCTGTAGCGGCCCTTAATGGCCGCGACCCCGACGCTCAGGTCGGCCCGGTAGACGTTCGGCCCGACCAATTCGAGCTTCTCGCAGCCGGGAATGCTGAGCCGCAGCATCTCGGGATTCTGCAGGGTGTTCCACACGTCGGCGCGCTTGCCGGGAAGCGTAGCCGTTCCCTGAATGTTCATGTCGTTGCCTCCTTCGCTGCGGCTTTGGCTTCCTGGACCCAGGTCCACAGCCTCGATGGCGATACGGGCCATTCCCGGACGGTGACACCGAGGGGACGCAGGGCGTCGGCCACGGCGGCGGTAATCGCCACGGGCGCCGTCTCCGTGGACGCCTCGCCGGCGCCCTTGGAGCCCAGCGTCGTCCACGGCGAGGGCGACTCGAAGTGGGCAATGTCGACCCGGGGAATCTCCATGGCGGTCGGCACCAGGTAGTCGGCGAAGCTGCCCGACAGGCACTGGCCGTCCGCGTCGTAGGTCATCTCCTCGTACAGCGCCCCGCCGATGCCGTGCGCCACGCTGCCCTGGACCTGGCCCTCGGCAATCTGCGGGTTGAGCAGCAGCCCCGCGTCATGCGCGCTGACGTACCGGCGGAACTTCAGCTTGTAGGTCTCGGGGTCCAGTTCCACCGCGACAATCTCGGCGATGAAGCCGTAGGTCTGAGAGGACTGCACGGTGTCCTCAGCCGTCGGGGGTAGGGCCCGCTCGAAGGCGAAGGTGTGGGTGACGTTCATACCGGGCTCCATGCCCGGGGGCAGGGCGGCCTGGTTCCAGTGGGCGAGACCGCACACATGGTGGAACTTCATCGCCTTGGCCGTCCCCTTGACCCGCACTTCGGCGTTGCCCCACTCCAGGTCGTCCACGGCGCAGCCCAGGGTATGAGCGGCGATGCGGCTGGCCTTCTCCCTGACCTTGCGGGCAGCGCCCGCGATGGCGGAGGATGTGACCGAGGCAAACCGGCTGGAGTAGCTGCCGGCTGTGATCGACCAGGCCCGGGTGGCCGTGTCGAACTCCGAAATCACGTTGATATCCTTCGGGGAGATGCCCAGCTCGTCGGCCACAATCTGCGCCGCGACGGTCTCATGGCCCTGGCCTTCCGGGCAGGAGTTGAGCAGCACCGTCACCTTGCCCAGCGGGTCGACCTGAATCTGGCAGGTCTCGTTGGAGGCGCCCTTTGGCTTGTACTGCGGCCGGCTGCGGAACGACGGCTCGTAGGCGATGGTCACATAGCCCATGTTGGAGACCGACGGGTCCACCGCCAGGGCCATGCCGATGCCGAAGAGCTTGCCCTGCTTGCGGGCTTCGGCCTGCTCACGCCGCAGTTCGGCGTAGTTCGCCGTGTCCAGGCCCCGTTGCAGCGTCGCCGGGTAGTCGCCGGAGTCGTATACGCCGCCCGTGGGCGTGGTGTACGGCATTTGCGAAGCCTCAATCAAGTTACGGCGGCGAATCTCCGCCGGATCGATCGCCAGCTTTTCAGCGGCGGCGTCCAGCAGGCGCTCCATCGGGAAGTAGAGCTGCTGGCAGCCGTAGCCCCGGTTCGGGCCCGTCAGCGACTTGTTTGTGACGACGAGGTGGGCGTCCAGCTCCAGGTCCCGCACCTTGTAGGGGCCGACGAAGTTGCCGTGGGTCCGGAACGAGCAGGCGGGCTCCGGCGCCCGGATATAGCCGCCGACGTTGTCGTACCACTTCTGCTTGTAGCCGACGATACTGCCGTCGTTCTTGAACGCCACTTCGCAGTAGGCGACCCGGTCGGCGCAGCTGGAGCCGGAGAGCAGGTGTTCACGGCGGTCCTCGATCCACTTGACCGGGAGGCCGAGCTTACGAGCGGCGACGGCCACCATGACCATCGAAGGGTAGATGCTGGTCTTGATGCCGAACCCGCCGCCGATGTCTTTCGGGGTGATGATGCGCAGCCGGTTGCCCGCCACGCCCAGCGAGGCGGCCATAACCGGGTGCATGCTGAACGGGCCGTGGAAGTTCGCCCAGATGGTGTACTCACCTTCGGAAGGGTTCCAGTTGGCCACCACACCGAAGGTCTCCAGGGGGGTCGATCCATACTTCGGCATCACAAAGCGGTCTCTCAGGACGAAGTCGGCTCCGGCGAAGGCCTTGTCCGGGTCGCCGTAGCGCATGACACGCCGGAGCACGACGTTCGAGCCGATCTCTTCGTGCAGTACCGGCGCCCCGGGCTGGGCGGCGGCTTCCGGGCAGACCACGGCGGGCAGCGGATCGTACTCTACCTCCACCAGGTCGGCGGCGTCCTCGGCGGTATAGCGGTCCCGGGCGACCACGAGGGCGACCGGCTCACCGACGTACCGGGCCTTGCCCACCGCGATGGGGTAGTAAGGCGGCGGGTTCTCAATGCCGACGGAGAGCGGCTTGGAGAGCTTGGCGAAATCCTCGCCGGTCACCACGCCGACAACACCCGGGTGCTCAAGGGCGCCCGCCGCATTGATCGACAGAATGCGGGCATGCGCATACGGGCTGCGGACCACGGCCATGTGGTACATGTTGGGCATGGGGCTGATATCATCCATAAACAAACCCTTGCCCGTGAGCAGTCGCCGGTCTTCCACCCGCTTCATGGGCGTACCGACCCACTTCTTCGGCTTCTCGGGAGCAGTCATGCCGTCGTCAACCTCCGTTCACATGCAGGCCATGAAGCCGGGCGGCGTTGCCGCCGAGAATCGCTGCTTTGGCCTGCTCTCCGATTGGCAACCCTCGAATCGCGGCAACGTTGGCGCTCAGGCTGGGAAAACCGGGCCAGTCGGAGCCGTAGATCACCTTGTGGGCCAGCCGCTCAAGCTCGGGGAAGTAGGTGAGCAGCTTTTGGGGCGGCAGCCCGGATATCTCCATGTAAACGTTGCGGTGGAAGCGGGCGAGCGCAAAGGCCTCGTCGTACCAGATCGGCCTTCCGCAGTGGCACAGCAGCAGGTTCAGGTCGGGAAAGTCGACGGCCACGTCGTCAAAGTGCAGCGGCTGTCCGTACTTGAGCCGCGACCCCGGGAAGACCGAGGAGCCGGTATGCGCCATGACCGGGAGCCCGAGTTCCTGGCAGACGGCGTAGAGCGGGTACAGCATGGGATCGTTGGGGTAGTAGTACTGGTAGGTGGGGTAGAGCTTGAGGCCCCGGAAGCCCATCTCCTCCACCAGCCGCCGCAGGTAGGCGGCCGGGTTGTGGACCAGATAGGGATTGATGCTGGCGAAAGGAATGAAGCGTTTCCGCCCCCGGCAAAAGTCAGCCACGAACTCGTTGGTGATCATGGGTGTGGTGACGGGGTTGGTCTCCGCCAGCACCACGGCGTAGTCGATGCCCGCCTCGTCCATGTGGGCCTCCAGCACCGCCGGGTCCTCGTGCCGGGCCAGGAACTCGTCCAGATCGCCCGGCCAGGACTTGCCCAGGTACTCCCGGAACCCGGCCGGAGTGTCGGGATCACGCCGCACGGCGTGGATATGGTGGTCGATGATCATGGCGGCCGCCGCTTACTTCTTCTTGGCGCTGTAGCGGCATTCGAAGGTGGTGCAGCCGCTGGGGGAGATCCACGGGCCGTGCTCCATGCCCGGCGGACGGCAGGCGTAGGTCCCGGCGACAAATTCCTTGTTCAGCCTGAGGTCGATCATCGACCCAGTCAGAATGTAAACCTCTTCCCAGCAGGTGTGCGTCTGGACGCCGTTTGCCGTGGTATCGGTGCCGGGCTCCATTTTCAGAATCCGGGTGAAATCGTCGCTCGTCGGGTCACCGGCGAGCACCCGGTGCGACAGCCCGGGGACCTTGTTGCCCGGGATCGGTTCAAACGGGCGCTCCTCGACTGGGTAAAACTCGTACTCCTGCTTCTCCACTGCCAAACTCCTCCTCGTCGTTTATGGTTGGGTGACCGGCGTATCGATGCGCTGCACCCGGTAGCTGACCTGCAGCGCCCGGCCTGTGGCGGGGTCGAAAAGCTCGGCCCGGAAGTACTGCGAAAAGTGGAACTGACCGCCGAGCAGGCTGACCGTCCCCAGGAAAACCACGCAGTTGCGCACCTCGCCGGTGGTCCGGCGAACGAGCTCCAGAATTTCGTCCGGCGGCAGCAGCGAACGAAGCGGTCCTTCCTGGTAAAGCGTCTCGGGGCCGCTGCTGCCCGTCCAACTGCGGATGACCAGGTCGTCCCACCGGTCCCTCACTTCCCGGTAGGGCCAGACCTCCTCCGAGACCATCTTGCTGCACAGCTGCTTTGCCACCGGAATTCCGGCCTTCTCCGCTTCGCGGTCCGTGTGGTCGCTGCCCACGCCCACGTAGATCTCCCCGTCGTCTCCGATCACCAGCACCGGTTCAACTTCGCCGGAGGTCGTGCCGCCCACAACCTGCATGACGTCCGATTGGGCGAACTTGTCGAGCGTCGCAAAGTAGAGGATTGGGGCGTAAGGGGGCGCCGGGATCCCGTGCGCTTCTAACTCGTGAATGTGTTCCATGACGGCTTTCTGATTCCGACCGGTGAAGCCGGCCACGTAGACGTGTTTGACCTGAACAGGTAGAGCAACTCCGGAAGATTGCAGCCGAAATGTCACGTCTTTTCCCCCTTGCCCGCGGGCGCTCACTTCAGAACTCGGTCGTGCAGAGCCGGGAACTCGCCGCGGATCTGTGCGACTCGGGACAGATCCATCTCCCCCCGCAAGACGGTTTCGTGATCCCCGGCGCCCGCCAGGGTGATGCCCCACGGATCGACGATTCGGGAATGCCCCAGGAGCCTGGCGCCCCCGTTCATGCCCGCCGCGTTGCAGGCGACGAGGTACGACTGGTTTTCGATCGCCCGAGCCGCTGTAAGCACTTCCCAGTGGTGCAGCCGCGGGTATGGCCAGGCCGAGGTGATGAGGAAAGCCTCCGCGCCCTGGTCTACCATCCGCCGGAACAGTTCCGGGAATCGTAAATCGTAACAGGTGCAGAGGCCGAAGCTACCAATCTTTGTTTTGAGTACTACAGGGGACTCGCCCCGGGTCAGCAGTTGTTGTTCTTTGGAGCCGTATCCGAACAGGTGAATTTTGCGGTATATGCCGCAGACCCGTCCGTCGGGATCAATCAGGGCCGATGTGTTGAATAGGCGGCCCTCATGGCGCTCGACAAAGCTGCCGGTGAAGATGTGCACGGAGTACCGCTTCGCCTTGGCAGACATCCAGTCCAGGAACTCGCCCCCGGCAGGTTCGGCTACGTCCGCATAGCGGTCGAAATTAAAGTAGCCAACTTGCCAGAGTTCCGGTAACAGGATCAGGTCGGCACTAGAAGCGGCAGAGTCCAATACATTGTCAACCCGTTTCGTTCGTTCCGACGGCGACTCGTCGTCGCGGCTGGCTATTTGCAGTGCCGCCACCTTGATCGGCGGTATCATCCCATCCCTCCCGTGATATATCAGTTATCTTATAAGGAGTATATATCGACACTATAACAACCGTCAATGAAGGCTGTAATATTTTTTTGTTGGCTAAGAGCTTGTGATTGTGAACACAGTCTCTTGTCCAACTTGTTAAGCGGCAAGGCAATCCGGTTAAATACCAAAGTACTGCTTATGATGGGATAAGTTCTGGTGATGCGGGCCTACCTGCCGTGTCCGGCGCCGATCAAGGGATGCTTTCACCGAGCGAAAAATGGTACGATATACACACTAAACTGCCACCTTCACAGGACGGATTGCACCATGAGCGGATTCCATCTCTCCAAATGGTATCTGGATTGCGTCGCAGAAGATGGCTCAGCGCTGATCGGCTACCGAGCCCGGCTCCGCTGGCGGTCGCTCGCCCTGGAGTACGCGGCTGCGCTGGTCGCACCCGCCGGCACCCCCCGGGCTGGCGGACAGCCGATGCACCTGGCGCTGCGACCCTCTGCATGTGGAAGCGGACTGGGTCTCTGAGGCCCCGCCGGTTCGGTTCGACCTACTGCAGTCTCCGGCCGGGGGCATCACCTGGGCGGTTCATCAGCCGTTGGCACAGGCCCGCATCAGGTTGCACGGCGCGGGGGCAGACGGCGCCCTGGAAGCGGAGCCGGAAATCGGCGAGCAAGGCGTTCGCCTGCCGGGTGCCGGGGGCGACCTGACGCTCAGCGCGTCGCGCCCGCTGCGGGAAGGCGCGGCTGCTGGGGCCGCCCGAGAGATGAAGGAGGCGCCCTGGGCCAGGGCGCCTCGTTTGCTTTGCGGTTAGGGAGCGAACCGGACCCGAATGCTGACCACTTCCGGCTTGTTGCCAATCCGGATGGGCGGCCCCCAGGTTCCAAAGCCGTTAGAGACCACGACGTGGGTGTCGCCCTTGCGGAGATAGCCCCAGTCGACTTCATACATGCGGTCGGTAATGAAGTTATAGGGGAACATCTGCCCCCTGTGGGTGTGGCCGGAGACCTGCAGGTCCACCCGCGCGGCCTGCGCGTCGCCCAGGCGGTTGGGTTGGTGGTCCATCAGCAGAATCGGGAGCGCAGGGTCCACTCCCTGCATGATCTCAGCCAAGGGCTTGCCGGTGCCGCTCCGGCTCCAGCCGGCATCCTTCCGCCCGACGACATAAAAGCTGTCGCCGACCTTGACCCACGCATCTTCCAGGAGCTTGACGCCGGCCCGCTCCAGCTCCTGCCGGTAGGCAGGCACTTTGGCGCCCCGCGCATCATGGTTGCCGAGGACGGCATAGGTCCCCAGCCGTGGCTGCAGCTTGCTGAACTCCGCGGCCAGCTGCCGCTCGATAAAGAGATCCAGGTTGTCGTCCATGATGTCGCCGACCAGCAGCACCAGGTCCGGCTGCAGGTCGTTAATCATCTCCACCAGGCGGCGGGCCCGGTCGCCCCCGTTCATGGTGCCCAGGTGCGTGTCGGACGCCATGACCACGTTGAGCTCCCGGTATGGCCCGGCAGCCTTGGGAATTGTCACCTCGTACGGGGTGACCACGGGCGTGCGCGCCCGCCAGATTCCATAGCAGAACGTACCTGCCAGCAGCAGCAGGACGGCGGCGCCCACTCGCTTCCGAAAGCCCGGGTAAACCGGAGCCGGAATGAAGTCGCGCCACCGGTTCAGCAGCCGGCACAGGTCCAGTAGCACGACAAGCATGAGGGCATATTGAAAGACAGCCAGCCAGTAGGCGCCCACTACCCCGAGCGACAGGGCGGCAGACCGGGGCAGCCAGGCTGCATCGGACCGGGAGAGGGGAAAGGCCAGGGCCAGCAGGCTGTAGAGCAGCCAGTAGATGGGGCCAGCGTACCGGGCCCAGACCAGGGGCCGGAGCCATTGCCAGCCCCGGAGGCCCACGTAGAAGCTGGCCGGAATGATCAGCGCGAATACGGCAGCGAACATGACTAACGCCTTCTCAACATATTGTGTAGTCCGCCCAAAACACCGGAGGGACCGCTCTGAATTCGTGCTCGCTGCCGGCAAGTCCTGCGCCCACCCCGTTGAGCATGATAATACCCGCCGGCTCTTGCGCGGCGGGTTTTACCGATTTCGGCACTGCTTCTATACGTGGCCTTGCTTGATGCCAAGGTAGGCCCGCCGAACCCCGGGATCGTTCAGCAGATCCGCTCCCAAGCCAGTCATTGTGACCCGGCCCGTCTCCAGGACATAGGCGCGGTCAGCGATCTCCAGCGACCGGAACGCGTTCTGCTCGGCAAGCAGCACCGTCGTGCCCATGGACCGGATCCCCAGGACAGTCTGGAACACGTTCTCCGCGACCAGCGGCGCCAGACCGAGGGTGGGCTCATCCAGGAGCAGAATCCGCGGCCGGGACATCAGCCCGCGGGCAATGGCAACCATTTGCTGCTCGCCGCCGGACAGGGTACCGGCGTATTGGGCCAACCGTTCCTTGATGATGGGAAACAGCTCCGCCATCTTATCGATGTCCTGGGCAATCGCCTTATGGTCCTTGCGCAGGAAGGCGCCCATCAGCAGGTTCTCCCGGACCGTCAGGTTGGCATAGAGCCGGCGGCGCTCAGGAATCAGGCTAACTCCCCTGGCAACAACCTCGTTGGCAACGGGCGGCAGGGGCTGGCCATCATAGGTGATCGTTCCGCTGCGCGGCTTCAGCACGCCGGCAAGGGTCCACATGAGCGTTGACTTTCCGGCGCCGTTGGCACCGACGATCGCGATGATCTCCCCAGGGTTTACCTGCAGCGTGACATCTTTCAGGGCATGAATCTGACCGTAGAATACGTTTAGGCGATCAACCTGCAACACGCTTGTAACCCTCCCCCAGGTACGCCTTGAGGACAGCGGGATCCGCCTGGATTTCCGCCGGGGTGCCTTCGGCCAGCTTCTCACCGAAGTTCAGAACGACAATGTGGTCGCACAACTCCATGACGACATCCATGTGGTGTTCAATCAGGAGGATTGTGAGCGCAAACTGCTTGTGCAGCGACCTGATCAGGCCGGTCAGTTCTGCGGATTCCTCGGGGTTCATGCCGGCGGCCGGCTCGTCCAACAAAAGCAGTTTCGGGCGGAGCGCCATAGCTCTGGCAATCTCCAGCTTGCGCTGCAGCCCGTAAGGGAGGCTGTCGGCGCGGTCGGTCGCCTTACTGTCCAGGCCCACCAGCGCCAGGCACTCCATGGCCTCTTGCGTAATCCGGGCCTCGGAGCGGGCCACGGATGGCGCCCTGAACAAGGTCGGCAAAAGCCCGTACGTGGCCTTCTGGCCAACCGCCACCTTCACGTTGTCCAGTACGGTCAGGTTGCGGAACAGGCGAATGTTCTGGAATGTGCGGGACATTCCCAGGGTCGCCAATTGGTCAGGCCGCCTGCGGCCGATATCAATGCCGTCGAAGACAATCCGTCCCGCCGTAGGCTGATACACGCCGGTGACGAGGTTGAACACGGTGGTCTTTCCGGCGCCGTTCGGACCAATCACGCCGGTGATATGTCCCTGCTCCACCTGGAAAGAGAGCTGATTGCAAGCCATAATGCCGCCGAAGGTCTTGGTAACCTGACTAAGTTCCAGTAGTGGCATTTCCGGCGCCTCCTTTCCGGGATCGGAACAGCGTGGACAGTGAGAATTCCCGATAACCCATGAGGCCCTGAGGCCGCAGCACCATAATCACGACGAGCAACAGGCCGTAAGCGACCAGCCGCCAGATATTCGCAACCCGGAGCACTTCGGGAACTGCGGCGAAAAGCAGGGCGGCGATTGCCGGACCGGTCAGACTGCCCATGCCGCCGGCGACCACGGCTGCCGTCAGCTGTGTCGAAAGGGTCGAGGTGAACATGGCTGGCTGAATGAAGCCCACGTAGTGGGCAAACAGCCCGCCTGACAGGCCGGCTGCCGCCGCACTGAACGCCAGGGAGCGCAGGCGGACGGCAAACAGGTTGACACCGATCACCTCGGCTGCCGTCGGGTCCTCCCGCACCGCAATGGCGTCCCGCCCGAACCTGGACCACAGGAAGTTCCGGGCAACAAAGATCACCAGCGCCGTCAGAATGAAGGCCGTCAGCAGGGAGGTCTCGATCTGAATGCCGGGCAGGCCGCGGGCGCCCTGCGTGATGTCCAGGTTTTCGAGGATCACGCGCACGGCTTCGCCGAAGCCCAGGGTGGCGATCGCGAAGTAGTCGCTGCGCAGTTTCGCCTTCAGCGTCGGATAGCCGATCAGCACGCCGACAAACCCGGCCACCAGTGCCCCGGCAATGAGTGCGAGCACAAAGGGCACATCGTAGAAGTAAGTCAAAATGCCTGCCGTGTACGCCCCGATCGCTACGAAGGCGGCGTGGCCCAGGCTAAAGAGCCCCGTAAACCCGGTGAAGACCGACAAGCCGGTAGTGGCGATGATGTTGATCAGAGCCACGGTTAAAATGCCTGACACGTAATATGCCATGACTCTATCTCACACCTTTTCTTCGAGGTTCTTGCCCAGCAGGCCAGTCGGGAGTACGAGCAGGAGAATGACCAGCAGCGAGAAGCTGAAAACGTCCCGGATCGTTGACGAGACATAAACCGAGACGATCGTCTCCAATACGCCGAGAATCACGCCGCCAATCACCGCGCCGGGCAAGCTGCCCAGGCCGCCAATTACGGCGGCAATGTATGCCTTGTTCGTGATCCAGCCCATGGTCGGGTAGACCATGTACTTCATGCCCAGAAAGACCCCGGAAAGCCCTGCGAGGGCGCCGGCCAGCAAGAAGACGATGCCGACAAGGCGGTTCAGGTTCACGCCGTTGATGGAGCAGACCGTCATGTCATATGACGCCGCCCGAATGGCAACGCCGAACCGAGTGTACGTCAGGAAATAGTGGAGTGCGCCGATTCCGATTACGGAGAAGACCAGGGCGAAAACGTCCAGCACACCAATAGAGGTACCGGCAAGACTGATGCTCTGGGAGCGAAAGACTTCGGGATAGGCCTGAAAACGAGAGCCAATCGTGGCGTACACGAGGTTCTCCAGGAAAATGGCAGTGCCCATGGCGCTGATCATGAAGTAGAGCGAAGGCGCCCGCCGGGCCCGCAGCGAGGCGTACGCAAGCTTCTCATTGACAAAGGCCAGAACCGCCGCGCCCACAATGGCGGTAACCAGCGCGGCCGCAAAGGGCATGCCCAGAAGGGTCAGCGCGTAGAAACCAAGGTACCCCCCGAGCATGATGATCGACCCGTAGGCGAAGTTGCTGAAGTTCAGCACCGAGAAGACCAGTGAATAGCCTACCGCCATGAGAGAGTAAATGCCGCCAATGGCAAGGCCCGTGACGACCGTTTGGAGGAGCAATGGGGTTCCCCCTTTGCGCGTGTTCGGGACAGAAGGCGGCTACAGCAAGCCCTGGGGCAACCGGCTGTAGCCGCCCGTCTCTTACTTTGTTTCGTACTTAGTGGCGAAGACGAACTGGCCGTTCTTCACCTGCTGGATCACGGCCGGCTTGTTCAGGGGGTTGTGGGTGTTCGGATCAATGGTCAGCTTGCCGGACAGAACCTGGAGATCCTTGAGCTTGCCCAGTTCAGCCGCGATCTTGACGCTGTCGGTGCTGCCGGCCCGCTTGATCGCCTCGACCATCGCCTGCAGGCCGTCCACGGCCATAACCGGGTTCGGCAGGACCGGGTCGGCGTTGTACTTCGCCTTGTACTCCTTGATGAAGCCCTGGATGTCCGGGTCATCAAGCGAGGCCAGGTTGACGAAGTAAGCGCCTTCGACGGCGGAGCCGCCCAGGGTGATCAGGTCGGGGCTGCCCCAACCGTCGCCGCCCAGGAACGTGGCCTTGATGCCCAGGTCGCGCGCCTGCTTCATGGCGAGCGCGGCTTCCTTCTGCATCGTCGGGATGAACAGAACGTCGGGGTTCTGTTCCTTCACCTTGCCCAGAATGCCCCGGTAGTCCAGCTCGCCGGAGCGGAACGCCTCGTTGACGACAATCTGTCCGCCAGTCTTGGTGAAGGCCTCGGAGAAGTACTTGCCGAGCCACGAAGAGTAGTCCGAACCCACGTCGTACAGAATGGCGGCCTTCTTGGCTTTCAGCTGGGTGGCCGCAAACTGGGCTGCCACGGTGCCCTGGAACGGGTCGATGAAGCAGGTCCGGAAGGCGTACGCCAAGACCTTGTCATTCTTGTCCAGGGTGACCTTGGGGTTGGTCGCCGTGGTCGCGATGAAAGGCACCTTGGCCGGTTCGGTTACAGAGGACATCGCAATCGAAACGCCACTCTGCGCCGGGCCGATAATGCCAACAACCTTGTCCTGGTTAATCAGCCGCTTGGCAACGTTGACGGCCTCGGTGGCATCCGCCCGGGTGTCAAGAGCGATCAGCTGAAGCTTCCGGCCAAGCACGCCGCCCTTTGCGTTGATTTTTTCGATCTCCATGTCCAGGGCATTCTTCTCGGACTGGCCCCACATGGACGAGTCACCGGTCAGGGCGACCGCATGACCGATCTTGATCGGTTCGCTTTCCTTGGAGCTACCGCCGGTGGAACCGGAACAGGCTGCCAGACTGAATGCGAGGGCCAGGGCCACTGCAGATGCGATGATGCGCTTGGTCACGACTGTTTCCTCCTCTAGTGCGTGCAGACATGTGAGACCCCCGTAAGACCCGTCAAGACTGAATCAGATCTGACCCGCCTCCTTCCAGGTGTAGGCTCCAGGCATAATGACACCGTCCATGATGTGCCGGACTTCTCCTTCCAGGAAGACGTCCCACCCAGTCGGCGATGCAGTGAAGGTCACCCAAATCAATCCGCCCCGCGTTTTCACATGAACCGGCGATTCGACGCCGAAGAGCTGGTGAGCTACCAGGCAGGCAGCGACACTGCCAGTACCGCAGGCCAGCGTCTCTTCCTCCACCCCGCGCTCATAGGTGCGAACGGTTACATCATGAATCCCAGTGACTTCCACGAAGTTAACGTTGGCTCCATGGGGGAAGGCAGCGTGCAGCCTTATTTCGCGCCCGAACCGGTGGATCGTGGCGTCGGCGACTACATCCACCCCCTGCTGGAAGATCACCACATGCGGGACCCCGACCTGAATAAAGTTGGTTTCAAGCATAAGCCCCGACACATCGATTTCGCGGCGCTCAGGGACGATCTGTTCCAATTGCCACAGGCGCACTTTCACGCCCTGGTCGGTGATGGCACCATCCACAATGCCAGCCAGCGTCTCGAAGCGCATGGTCTTGGCGGCAATACCCTTCGCGTAAGCGAAATAGCAGATGGCTCGGGCGCCGTTACCGCACATTTCGCCTTCGTTGCCATCTGGGTTGAACAGCCGCATGGTGAAGTCGGCCTGCTGAGACTGCTCCAGAAACAGCACCCCGTCAGCGCCAACCGACCGCCGGCGGTCGCAGACATTTCTGGCAAGCGTATGCTTATCCGCTTCAGGCACGACATCGGTCCGATTGTCGATAATCAGGAAGTCATTCCCAGTTCCCGCCACTTTGCTAAAAGAGATGGACTGCATATCTCCTCCGTCTTCACACAACTGAAAGTGCAAGTTCGTCCGGGCTGTACTGCGAAAGGTAGCCGATCGGGATATCGAGCAGCGTGTAGCAACCGGGGGAGAGCCGTTTGACGGCCCGGGCCCCGGCGACCATCACCTGCGCCGTTAGCGCCGGGTTATTAATCCGTGCTTCGAACTTGAACAGTTGGTTGTCGGTCTGTCCGGAGGCGCCCTTTCGCTCAATGACAACCCCGTGGCCCACGTCCATCAGGTCGCGCAGGGTAAGCACCTCAACGACCGCCAGCTCGTCGTGGCTAAAGTAGTCGTCCTGGCGCAGGCGTTCAGTCACCTCCGCCAGGCTGGCTTTCGGTTCAAGGGCGACGTAGACGACCCGGCGGTGAAGCCCCGACCCCATGGGCACGGTCACACTCATGGCGTCGCGGACGCCCGGAACTGCCCGGGCCGCGACCGAATGTCCAAGACTGACGCCGGGTCCGTGGTTGGTGAAGGTGAGGCCGCGCGGAGCGGCGGCGAGGAAGATGGCACGAATGAGCGAGTCAACCCCCGGATCCCAACCGCAAGCGGTGACAGCTACCCGATTTGCCGTGCAGGCGGCGGCCCGCAGACCGTCTTTCAGCTCGGCCAGCGCGCGCCCATGAATATCGAAGCAATCGACCGTATTGACGCCCTGACGCAGGATCTCCGGGCCCAGCACCGGCACCATCCGGGAAGGAATGCACAGGAGTGCGACATCGACTTCGCCGAGGTCGCATAGCCGTTCGGATACCGGGACCTTGAGATGGGTCTCGCGCACCTCCGCCAGGACTTCTGCGCGGTCGACCACACCAGCCAGTTGCATATCTTCTGCCACAGTCAAGGCCTGAACGGCGGCCTTGCCAACGTGGCCATATCCAACCACTGCAATACGCGACTTGCTCAAGGCGCTTGTCCCTCCTGAACCAGTATGCAGAAACACACATGCAAACAGTGTGCCAACAGTTCAGACATGGGCAAGCCGCGCCAAGCGGGACTTCAGCAGGGTGAGACGAACGCCGGTGTTCGTTCTTGCGAACACCGGCGCGACCATGTGGAGTGAAACAAAGAAAGAGGTGTTCGCAATGGTGAACACGCCGTCCGATATTGCGAACAAACTGTTCTCAGATCAGGTTGTGCCTGGCCAATTTTTCATAGAAACTGGTGCGCCCGACACCCAGGAGTTTCATTGCCTGGGACCGGTTGTCGCCGGCCGCCTCCAGAGCCCGCATCAGGGCCTCCTTCTCGGCCGCATCGAGGATCTCCTTAAGCGGTGCGACGTGGACTTTCTCCGGCTGCCCCTGCGTGATGAGCGCGGGAAGGTGCTCGGGCCGGATGGTGTCGCCCTCTGCCAGATTGCAGGCTCGTTCGAGTACGTTTTCGAGTTCGCGGATGTTGCCGGGCCAATCGTACTGGACCAGGCAGAGCAGGGTCGCCGGCTCGATTACCTTGACTTCCTTGCCGACTTTGTGGCTGACTACCGGCAAGAGCGACGATATGATCTCCGGAATATCCGTCCGCCGTTCCCGCAGTGACGGGACGTGGAGACCGATGACGTGGAGCCGGTAGAAGAGGTCCTTGCGGAACGTTCCCTGCTGAACCCCTTCTTCGAGGTTCCGGTTGGAAGCGGCAATCACCCGGACATCCAGCACGGTGTCCCGCACGGACCCAACGGAGCGAACGCATTTTTCCTGCAGAACCTGCAGCAGTTTCGCCTGCAGGTGCATATCGGCCTCGCCGATTTCGTCCAGGAAGATCGTCCCACCGTTGGCCAGCTGAAAGAGGCCTGGCTTCCCCCGCCGCCGGGCGCCTGTGAAGGCGCCTTCTTCGTATCCGAACAGCTCGCTCTCCACGAGCGTCGCGGGAATAGCGGCAAGGTTGACCTGAACGAAGGGACCGTCGCGGCGGGGGCTGTTTTGATGGATCGCTTTGGCCAGCAGCCCTTTGCCGCTGCCGCTTTCACCCAGAATCAGCACGGTCGATTTGGTTTGGGAAGCGCAGTCGGCGACCCGGATGACCTCCATGATCTCGCGGGAGTTGCCGGCGATGTGGCTGAATGCGGCCGGCTTCACCACGGAGTGTTTCAGCTGCCGCTCGAGGTACTTCACTTCGGACAAGTCCCGCACCAGCAGCAGCCCGCCCATCAGGCCGGTCGGACCGTAAAGCCCGACGACTGAACAGCGGACGGGAATACCGTTGATCGGGTACTCCTGGTCCTTTACGGCGTCACGCTCGCCTCGGGCGACACGCAGCAGGTGGTGAACGCTGACGCTGTCGGGATGCAGCTCGAGTATGTGGCGCCCGATCACTTCCGGCATCGCAGCGTGCGGCCCCTTCGTTACGAAGGTCTTCCCGTTCAGGAGGTCACGGAGGCCCTCCCCCCGCGCCGTATAGCCCCGAGCCTGGTAGAAAGTCACATCCAGCGTATCCGGAGAGACCAGAACCATGTGGCCGATGGAGAGCTGATAGGGCACTTCAAAGGTCTGGGGGCCCACGGAAATGACGGCCTGCTTCTTCAGCCCATCTATGCGGGCCTTTACGTGCTTCAGATTGTCGAGGCTTCTGCAGACCTCGAAGGAGGTGAAGCCCGTGCCTGCGCAAAATTGCCAGACCGCCGTTCCCGGGGGCGCCCCGAAGACGCCGATCGCAACGATGCTGTCCCCGGCGCGGATGCCGGTGGGGTCAACGCCGATGAGCTTCAGGTCCTCCGGGGAGAGCCCGCCATCGTCGTGACCGATGCAGGTATCGGCAATCGCCACGATATCGCCCGGCTTGATCCGCCCGGCGGGATGGCCCGGGCCGATGCGCGGGTCAATCGCGAAGATCTCCCGGGCTTTGCGGTTGTATACTTTAATCCTTCCGGTCACGTCGACGATAATGACGCCTTCTTCGCTGTGGTCGACGGCCGCCTCGAGGAGATCAGACATGGCATTGAACACCTCACGTTCCCACGGGCCGTGATTCGTTAGCTTCTGTGTGATGTGATTGCTAACCATATATTACATCGAAATTACGTATCCCGATGTACTACTTCGGCGTTCCAACCTACTCATTTGGTATCTATCAGGGAGAGGTTCGCGCAGGCGGACAGGCTTCACAACTTCCCCACAGGTTGGTGTTACACTGAGGGTGTCATGACCGATACCCATACGGGGTATTCGTTGTGAACGACCTGCTGATGCCGGAGGGGAGGGTCTCCTTGATGTCCAAGAAGGTGCTGATGTGGATTGGGTGCGGAGCGATGGTCCTGGCCGGTGTGTACTTCCTATGGTCCAGGGGTTACCAGAACATGATCGGGTATGTCACGCTGCTGCTCTGTCCCCTGAGCCATGTGCTGATGCATCGGGCTCACGGTCATGATCCCCAGGGGTCTACCACCTCTGCCGCAAGCGATGAGAAGAAGGCTTGCCATTAACCCGCATCCTCTCATACCTGCCGACAGAACCAGCTATGAAGTCTCAGGCACACGGAGGGACTTACGATGATGCCCATGTGGAAGCGGCATGCACTCAGATACTCGACCACAGGGCCTGAGCAGCCTATTGCCACCCTGTTCGTCCAACCACCAGCCTCCGAGACGAGCAGCGCAGATCTCATCCAGAACCTTGTCCGCGACGAGAGTGGATGAGTCTTGTCCGCATGCCGGTACTCATCCCACCCCAGAATGTACACAGCTGCGCACGCCAGGGCCACGCCGACGAGGAGGTCGAGGCTGATCTGAGGCCGAAGGAGTAGAATCCCCCGCGCCTGTGACCATACAGGGCGGGGGATTTACGCTGAATCATTTGAGCCCGAGAAGATACGTTGCCAGCGTTGACACCTCTTCCTCGGTGAACTTCTCCCGGAAACGCAGCATAAAGTAAGGACCCTCCGATGCCACTGGCTTGGCCAAGTTCAGCGCCGGGCCGGTTACCGCCCGGTTTTCACTCCAGTAGGCCGGCATGCGCTCGTCATGTGGCACAACGTAACGGTCCTGCTCGTTAGGCAATGGCAGGTTGGCGTATGTGATGAACCTCTCCAAGAACTCCCGGTCGATGCCCCAACTTCCCACCTGGGTTAGGTCAGGGGCCAGTTTGGCGCCCCTCGTGCCAACGAAGTGACAGTTGAGGCACTGCGTGTGCGTACGGTTGCGGAGCAAACCCTTGGCTGCATCATCCGTCGCCTTGTCCACCCCCTGAGCATCGGGGAGGGGCAGCAACCCATCAGCCCCCACGGAATAGTCGGGAGGCGGCAGGGGCGCCAGGTCGACGTCGCCGATCAGACTCCACTGGTCGCCTGCGGGGTTCATTACAAAGAGGGTCACTGCCCGTAGATCCTCTTCACTCAGCGGCCCACCCGACGAGCTCCCCCAGGCAGCCATGGCTGTGTAGGAGATCCATTTTCCATCTGGAGTCCGGCTCCAGAGGGGATGGTCGACAGTTCCCGGGCGCCCCTGGTCCACGGCCGAGTAAATCTTCTCGTACAAAGGAGCCCCCGCTGGGGACCGATCATCGACTTTGAGTTCGCTCCGGTTGAGCGGCATGCCGACCACGCCCTCTCCGCGCGGGCCATGACATTGGACACATTGCTCGGCGTAGACCGCTGCTCCCTTCAGGACATACTCTCCCCGCTGCCGCTTTTCCGCTGCACGGAGCCTGAAAGGCTCCCTGAAGCAGTTGCCGAGAAGGAAGAACGTCAGAACCAGTGTTAGCATGGTCAGTATGCGATATTTGCGCTCGTTTGGCACAATCAGGGTCTCCTTTCCTCGGAGGGCACCCCTGTGCATGGCTGCCGTTCACTCCTTCCGGGGCCCGGCGTCTTGGCTATTTGCCCGCCGGCGGCATGGGCGTTGGTGTCGGCTCAGTACCCTCGTAGCGCTTGTCGATCTCCTGACGGATTTGCTGCAGCGATTTGCCCCGCTGGAGGCCTAATCTCACGTCACGCGTGATGTCAGTACAAATCCCTCACGATGCGCTCATGCCGTCGTACCCGGTAATTCGACCACTCTGGTCGCGGTCATAGTAGCAGGCGAAATTGTCGGTGTGGCCGTCGTGAGAGCAGCCGCAGTAGCATGGGATGTACTGGAGTTCGGCCAAATGGCCGGAGGCCCATATGTACTCGGTCTTGATGAGGGGATCAGCCTTCACCAACCAATCCGGCATGGGCGGAGCGCTGGGAATTGAAGTAGCAGCGGGATCAATGGGAGCTTCAGCCGGCTTTGATCCAGTGCACCCCGATAGAGCGATTACTGCGCTCATTACCAGGACCGTAGTCGTGGTCAGAATCCACCACCGGGGACCTCCGGGGCCTCTCTTGAGCGGCAAGGGCAACCCTCCAAACGACCTGTATGACCCCAAAATACAACACCCTACCGGTAGTGGGTATCGCCCATCCAACCAACTATTGATAGATAACGTACATGGATGACATGGCTCAAATACCCCATGATGGCATGCTTATCTGCAGTCTACGTCCGTGTGCTATGCCCTCCTATGACTGTGCATCATCGGTATGGAGAAAGTGAGAATCGGCGGAATCGCCATTCTTCACAGTTTCCTCACAGGTCGGAGCTACACTGAAGCTGCTAGAAAATACCTGTACGGGGTATCGTTCAAGATGGCCGGACCCAGTCCCGCGCGGGGTAATGGTGGCAGTGTAATACCTGGGAGGAGGCTTTCCTTGATGTCTAGGAAGATGCTTATGTGGATTGGCTGTGGGGCGATGGTTCTTGCGAATCGGGGCTTACTACACTTACCTTAGGAGATACCTGTGGCGAATATGTGAAGAAGTGTTGGGTTCCGGTCAAATTATCACAGATCCTTCACAAGTAAGCCCTAGAGTAGATTCAGGACTGCACTATGCATCGAAGCAGGTGATCACCACATGTCAGGTTCCCAGCGCTGTCCAAAGTGTTCCACAAGGGTACCGGCGGGCTCTCAGTTCTGCCAGGCCTGCGGAGCCAAGGTGGCAAGACCAAACAAATCAAGCGGTGCGTCGCAAACGCGTACCTTTGTGGCCGGAGCGCTTGTCCTCGCCATCCTCGCCGGGGCAGCCGTTTTCGGTCTATCCAGGTTGGGGAACAACAAGACCGCAGCCAAGTCTGTGGCGCCCCCGGTCAGTGCCTCTCTGATTGAACTGGCAGGCCCGATGCCTTCGTGGCTGGCATCTGCCAACCAGGTCATACGCGATGATTACACCTGGGCCGCGTCCCACCATAACGAACTGCAATACTTTCCGTGCTTCTGCGGCTGCTATCAGTCGGCCGGCCATGTCAGCAACTCGGCGTGTTACTTCGACCGGGGCGCCGACAAACGGATCGCGGCGTATGACAGCCACGCTGTGGGCTGACAGATCTGCCTTGACATCACGCGTGACGTGAGAAAAGGAATGGACAAGGGAAAGACGTTGACCCAGCTGCGCAAAGAGATAGACAGGCAGTACCTGAGCCAGGGTCTGAAACCTACCCCGGCACCGCTTCCCCCCGAAGGCCTGTAGGAAAACTAACTGGAATGGCCGGGCAATCGCCCGGCCATTCCTGGCACCACACTCCACACCGATTCCTGATCTGTATTCAGTAAGGGAGCAGAAGAGGATGTCCAAGCGCAATGTACTGGTTGTCTCAGTCGTAGGTGGCATTCTGATCGTTCTGACCGCCGCCCTGGGTCTGTGGAACATTGCGAAGGCAAAAAGCCGAAGCAGTAGTTCCGCCCCGACCGGCCAGGTGCACCTGGCTCAAGAAGAAGTGAAAACGAATGACGGCGGTGGCATTCAAGTCCAGGTTACCTATCACGCGGGCGTAGCATCTCTGCAGTTTGAGATTTCGCTTAACACCCACTCCGTGGAATTGGGCAAGTATGACTTGTCAAAGCTCAGCCAAGTCTCTCTCGACCCGGGAGGTACCCTGAATGACGCGGAGTGGAAGCCTGAGGGTACGGGCGCAGGGCACCACGTGACCGGCATCTTGTCGTTCAAAGATCCCAACGGACTGCTGGCCGGCGCCAAGGCAGTGAAGCTGGAAATCCGGGATTTGGCAGAAGTGCCCGTCCGCCAATTCGAGTGGCAGAAGAAGTGAACTTACCGAGTCATTCTCCACTGACCACCCGGATCACCAGCGTCATTCCTGACTGCTTGTGCCCGGCAACCGAGCAGTACGCCTTGAATTCGCCGGTGCGCAGCGGGATGATCTCCAGGACTCCCGTGTCTCCATCCGCGGCGTAGATATGCAGCCCCGGCGGCTCAGCACGCCGATCTCGGCTGGCTGCCAAACGATATTCCAGGCCTGGGACCGTGAGATCATGCCCCTGTGAACCTTCGTTGACAAGACGAAGTCGCACAGGCTTACCGACGGCGAGTTGTACCACCGCCGGCGAGAAACCGAATTCCTGGGCCGAAACGGTAATGTCGACGGGCGCCAGGTGCTGGTGCTCTGTCGGCAGTGGCAGCCGGTGGACCAGCGGTCCCGTCGCCACCCACGCAACCGCTCCGATGATGGCGGTGGCACCGCCGGCCACCACATAAACCCGCCCCGGCACCATGGGCCCGTGATGACCCTCATGGTGGCCAGGCAATAGCACCCGCACGAGACCGGCCCCTGTCGCCACGGTCAGCACCGCGGTCGAGGCGGTCAGCCATGCCGCACGGTCCGGCATCATCCCGCCCATCATGGCGCCCATGGCACCGCCCATCAAGCCTGCCATGGCTCCTTCCAGTACTGCCATCAGTCCTGCGTGCGCTCCTGCAACCACGCCTGCTATAATGCCAGCCACGACGCCCGCGGCAGTTGACGGCCACAAGTCGGCCGGTGCCAGGAGTCCCGCGACCACACCGCTCGTAAGCCCTGCCATCATTCCTAGAGCCATGGCTACCGTCATGGCAGTTTCGTGGTTGCCATGGGAATCACGGAGTTGGTGCGAGACGGCGATTACAAGGATCGGCACGCCAATCGCAACCATGATCGCGACAGTCATCAGCAATTGCACGGAGACTCCTCCTATTGGCCCGCCTACTATTCCGCTTTCCACCACCAGCCTTTCACTGCCTTCACGCTGGCAGACAAATGAAGAGCCCGACCATCCTTGTGAGGAGGGCCGGGCCGCGGCCAGTGCCCTCGTGCCGGCGGGGCGCCGCAACATCCGGAAACCGTCGGGCCTTCCGCTGCAACTACCATGAATCAGCGTCATAGTAGCCGAGAAGTATGAAGACTGTGTGTTACATCTCTCATCCAGGCCAACCGGTAGGTGACTACTAGATGATCAGCGGCGTCACGATTGCGTTTGCAGCCGGCCTCCTCTCATTTCTCTCGCCATGCATCGTTCCCATGTTGTCCGTCTATTTCAGCCTCATTACCGGCGAATCGTTCCGTTCCCTTCGGGAACTGACGGCGACCGACGCTGTCAAGAGGGGCGTGGTGCGGAACACTTTGGCCTTCGTCACCGGCTTCGCGGTGGTCTTCACCTTGGCAGGGGCTGTCGCCGCCCAAATCGGAGCGCTCCTGCAGCGCAGCCTTGTCTACCTGAACATCGTCGGGGGCCTGTTCGTGATCGTTCTTGGGCTCATGGCGTTGGGACTGGTGCCGGAAGGCCTGCTGGAGCGACTCACGCTGCGCCACCGCGCCTGGGAGACGGCGCCCCCTCCGGCGAAGCCGTGGTCTGCATTTGTCGTGGGACTATTTTTTGCCGTTGCCTGCTCTCACTGTATTGCCCCGACCCTTTACTCCATCCTCATCCTGGCTGGCGGATCCGGAACACCGGTCACCGGAGCCGTTCTCATGGCCGCTTTCTCGGCCGGCCTCGCCGTTCCGTACCTGCTGGCCGGGCTCTTCATGGGCCGGCTGGTCACGGTACTTCGCAACGCAACGGCGCCGCGGCTGTGGGTCCAGCGTGTCGCCGGAGCGCTTATGGTGGTGCTCGGCGCCCTGATGGTGACCGGCAAGCTGACCTGGCTCACAGGTGCAGCCGGCAGGTTGTGGCCGTTCCGACTCCCGTTCGGCATGTAGGTCGCGCCGGGAGCCGTCTTGACAAAACCTTGACATCTCCTTCAAAGTCTCTCGAAACTCTTGCAGTACCACAAGACCAGAGGCCAAGAAAAAATAACGGAGGGATTCATCATGACGAAGATGTGGAAGCGAGTTGCGATCGGTGCAGCGATTGTGGCGGCCGTGGGAACCATTACGCTGGTCGCTCACCCCGGACGGCTGCTCGCCGCCGGAATGATGGGCGGCGGTATGGGAAATATGATGCAGAGCGGCATGATGGGCGGCGACATGTCCAAGATGCATGACAGCATGAGCGGCATGCATGAGCAGCTATTGGGCGCCGCAGCCGGCGCCCTAGGCATGACCGCCGATGAACTGTCCCAGGCGTTGGCCGATGGCCGCGGCGTTGCCGACCTGGCCAAGGGGAAAGGCGTTGACCTCGCCGCCGTAACGGGCGCCATGGAGGACGCCCGCAAGGCTGCGTTCGACGAAATGGTCGCGGCGGGCACCCTGACCCAGGAGCAGGCCGATCAGATGCTCGAGCACATGGGCAAGGCCGGCTTGACCGTTCTGAACGGTGCCGCCATGATGCAGACGGGTGGCGCCTGCCACGCCGCTCCCGCTGAGAGCAACTAAGCACTGCACGCCGCTTTCGGGGCACAGGAACTGGAGAGGCCAGTCCTGTGCCCCTGATCATCATGTTTTCGAAAGGTGATTGCGATGGCAGGTGAACTGATCCTGCTGGTGGGCGTGATGAAGTACCGCGCCTGGGACGGCTGCTCGATGACCTCCAGGCCCTTACCTTGGCGGACGCCGGAGCTCTGGCTCTGGCCGTGGCCAATGCCTTTGCGCCGGCCGCACAGGATAAACAGGTGCGTTTCGACCAGGAAATCGGCCCTGGATTGCCCACGTTCAACGTGGACGGCGACCGCATCAAGCAAGTGCTGCTCAACCTGCTTGGCAACGCGCTTCGCCACACACCACCAGGCCGGGCCATCGCCCTGAGAGTCCATACCGAAGCCGACCACGTCACTTTCGTGGTCGCCGACACGGGCGAAGGCATCGCTCCTGATGATCTCCCCCACGTGTTCGATCGCTTTTACCGTGGCGAGAAGTCGCGATCGAGGGCCGGGGGCGGGTCCGGTCTGGGCCTGGCCATTGCCCGCGGGATCGTGGAAGCCCACGGCGGCACGATCTCGGTGGAAAGCCAGCTTGGAGAGGGCAGCACATTCCGCTTCATCCTCCCGATCACGGGCGAGTAGCACAGGATGGCGGCCAGGACCCTTCGCTGCGCAGGTTCTCAGCCATCACAGGGCGCAGTTCGAAATAACCTTCTTCTAGTGGAAACCAGCTGGGCTGCCATCGGTAGTCTCCTTCTTACGCAGCCAAGGCAACAATATCCTCAGCAAGTGATAGTCCGCAGGTGCGATGGGAGGAAGGAAGATGTCGGATCCGACGGAACGCGCTGAGCTCATCCGAGAGGAACAGCGCAAGGAATGGACGGTCTCTGCCGCCGGTTGGGAGCGCCCCCGCAAGTTGGTGACCGCTGCCGACGACCCCGTCACCGATGCTCTGCTGGCGCTGGCGGGCATCGGTTCAGGACAGCGGGTGCTGGATCTGGCGTGCGGCAACGGCAACCCCGGACTCGCCATCGCGGGCCGGGTGGGTGCAGCCGGGCAAGTGCTCGGCCTGGACCTGTCGGACGGAATGGTTAACGCCGCACGGGCCGTGGTTCAGGAACTGAACATACGGAACGCCGAGTTCCGCACCGTTGCTGACGAACTGCACCTGGACGTGCCCCCGGCCAGCTTTGATGCCGCCACGTGCCGGTTCGGGCTCATGTTCATGCCCGACCCGGCCGCGGCCCTCCGGGCCGTCCATGCAGCCCTGAAGCCGGGCGGGCGGGTTGCGGTCAGCACCTGGGGCGATCCGGCACGAGTGGCCTTCATCGGCATTCCGTACCGCGCTGTCCTGCGGCACGTTCCCATACCGCCTTTCGGTCCGGGCACTCCCGGCCCCCTGGCGCTATCGTCGGCAGTAACCCTGCGGAGCACACTGGAAGCAGGTGGGTTTGTAGACGTGGAAGTGACGGTTCGTGAGACCATCACCGACGAAGTGGAGAGCCCGGCTGCGTTCTGGGACCACTTGATACGGACGGCCGGCCCACTCAGGCGGGTTACCGAGTCCGTACCGGCAGAAACGGTTGCGGCGATTCGGGCCGACGTGATTGAGACTCTGCAGTACATGTTCCCCGAGGGGCCGGTGCGGCTCAAGGGGGAAGCGCTGGTGGCCGCTGGACGCAAAGCATAAAGGACCGGGCCTGCCGTTTGAAAGCGGCAGGCCCGGTTAGCTCCCAAGCTTCTTGCGCGATCGTTTACCCTAACTTTGAGCACCTGCCGATGACGCATGTATTTGCCCTTGGGACGTGCTGGTGACGACCTCCCGGCACATCCCGTAGTCTTTCTGCAAAAAGGTAGTCCGGCACAAACTGCAGGGATGCCACGGCCTTCACAGTTTCCACACAGGTCTCGGCTATGCTGGAGGCACGGGCGAAATACCCGTACGGGGTATCCGTTAACTAATGACAGCGATGCCGGCCGTGTAACCACCTTGTCATGCTGTCGGAAGGAGAAATGAAGCTGTGAGGCCCGTTCTTTTTGAGGTTTTTGGTTTCCATATTCGTTCGTACAGCTTCTTCATCGCGGTGGCCTTTATGTCGGCCCTATGGCTAGCCACTCGCGTGGCAAAGCGGCGGCGGCCTCAGTACGCTCCCTTGATCGACGAATTCGCTGTTGTCGCCCTGGTTTCAGCCATTGTCGGCGCCCGACTCTGGGAAGTCATATTTACCTGGGAGTATTACAGCAAGCACCTGGGAGAGATCTTTGCAGTTTGGAACGGCGGCATCTCGATTCAGGGTGCGATCGCGGGCGGAGCAGTCGCAGCCGTCTGGTTCACACATAAGCACAAGCTTTCGTTCTGGGACTTTGCCGACACGCTTACCCCGGGCGTTCTGCTTGGCCAGGCCATCGGGCGCCTGGGCGCCTGCCTCCTCAACGGTGATGCCTATGGGAAGCCGACCGGTTCATCGTTCGGAATCATCTATGCCCCCGGATCGATGGCGTATCAAACGTTCGGACCCGTCCCCCTATGGCCTGCGGAGGTCTTCGAGGGCGTCTGGGACCTGGGTGTCTTGCTGTTGACACTATGGCTGCTTCGCAAAGAACGACCCCAAGGGACCGTTTTCCTTTGGTACGTCGTTCTGTACTCTGCCGGCCGGTTCGGCCTGGAATTCTTGCGTGCCGACAGCCTGCAGTTCTTCGGAATGAAGGCGGCCCAGGTTACCAGCGTCATTCTGGCGCTGCTCGCCCTGTTCACTCTAGTGTATCGGAACAGGAACACATGGCGAACGCCTCGTACCTGAGGTCGGCGACAGCTTTTCTCATGGCTGCCACATCCAAAGTGCCGGGGACGTACCTCACCATCGCCGTCTCTGTGCCGAAGTTGACTGTCGCTTGGAGTACGCCCGGCAGGGTGTTCAGCTTGCGTTCGATTTTCTGTGCGCAGTTCGCGCAGGTCATACCGACCAGGCTCAGTTGTACGGTCGCCTCTGCCACATGGTAGCCTAGGCCCTCAACCGTCTCCTGGATCTGCGTGAGCGTCACTTTGGCTGGATCGAGGGTCACCATGGTCTTTTCGGTCGCCAGATTCACCACGGCCTAGTCTACTCCGGGCACGCGGCCCAACCCCTGTTGGATGCGGTTAGCGCAGGCTGCGCAAGTCATACCGCGCAGTCCGAACGTAAAGCTGACAACGTTATCCTTCGATATCTCCGTCAGGCGTGTATCACCCCTCACGCAATATCGATTAAGCACTGCGAGCAACTCTTCCATGACCTCATCATTCTCGTCTGCGATCGCCCGGGTCACACAGGTCTGAAGGTGGTTTCGCAGAATGATGCGGCCAATTTGATGTACCTTGTCGTGTGGCCGGAACGGCCGAGCACTAGGACACGGCCGGAAGCATGGCTTCCGGCCGTGTGGGCATACCGTGGGTTACTGGGGCAGAGCGGCCTTGACCCTGGTCATCGCCTGATCGGCCGACTTCAGGATCTTCGTAGCATACTCGAAGTTGTGAGCGCCGCCGGAGTTATCCTTCTCGACATACCAGAAGTTGGCCCGGGCGTTGATGTATTCAGCCTTCACATCGTCTGCCAGAGCGGTGGGATTCTTGGCAAGTGCTGCGTCGATGAGCGCTACATCAGCCTTCAGCTTTGCCAGCTTGGTGCTGATGCTTTCATCCCACATGGTCAGGTAGACGTCACGCGACTCGGCGCTCGAGTTGGTGTGGCAGGCGGTGCAGGAGTCCACGCGCTTTTCGGTGGCCATGGCGTCCGACGGCTTGATGACCTGCATCATGTGGTTGCCTTCGGACATGTGGCAGTCGACGCACTTGAGCCCGGAGTGGGCGCCCTTCGTGGGAGCCACGCCAATGGCGAGGTTGCCCTCAAGCATGTCGCCCTGCGGAGAATGCGGGGCACGAGTCGTACCAATCTGGGCGACCGGGGTGCCTCCGCGAGCGACGCTGTGGCAAGAGAGGCACAGCGCCTGCGGCTCCATCTTCAAGCTCGCCTGGTTGGTGCTGCCGTGGGGATCATGGCAGGCCGCGCAACTGACGCCGTCGTTAACCAGGTCTGTAGCCGGATCGAACTTCACGCCGTCTGCAATCTGCGAACCGGCTGATGTGGAGTGGCAGTAGATGCACTCCTGGCGAGCGAGGTAAGTGGGACCCCGGGCGATCAGCAGATTCGTGGCATTGGCATGGCCCGATGCCTTCCACTGCGGGTACTGCTCAAGGTGGTTGTCGTCGTCCAGGAACCGGGGGGCCTGTCCCGGAGTGTACTCCTTGAATGCGAACCCAGCGAACTCCTCGATCTTCATGCCCGGGCGGTACCCCTTGGCCCACCGGGTGGAGTCTGCAACCTGGTTGTAGCCGCTGTGGCACTGGGCGCATGTCTCGCTGGACGCGGCGCTGGCGCTGATCTTGGAGCGGTCGCCCCTGCCCAGGACGTGGTCACGACCGGGGCCGTGGCAAGATTCGCAGCCGATGCCGGCCTCAACGCCGGTAGCAACGACGCCCTGATTGACCGCACCGGAATGGCAGCCGCCGCAGGACTGCGACCAGACGCCGCCGCCCTTGTAGGCCACGTATTCGTTCTTCGTCGCATCCCAGCTTACGTTCAGGTACTTGAGCTCACCTGTGGCCGAATCCTGCGCCAAGAAACGACGATCGTGCCACATAAAGTCAGCCTTGTCCAGCTCGGCCTTCAAGTCGGCGGGGGCTGTGCTAGGATCGGCGGGCAAATCGGCGGCGCTCATTACCTGCACCATAGAGACCGAGTGAGCCGAGCCTTCCCAGGCGAGGAACTTGTCGCTGTGGCAGCCAATGCAAGTCTGGGAGCCCAGGTACTCAGGCAGCTGACCCTTGGACTGTGTGCCAGCCATTACAACCCCGGCGCCGAGCGCAGCGACCACGATGACAGCGATCAGTGCAGCGATCTTGAGAGCCTTGCGAGTCATTTCGTTGGCACCTCCTTTCTGGAACTTGTGTATTTCCCAACCAGTACGTGGCGGGATGCCGTGATGAAAGGCGGGGCACCGGTCGGAGGTGCAAGCAGATCGTTGTTGTAATAATTTTGATAACGTTTCCGATTACATTACAAAATCATTACTTCTAAGGGTAAAATTATATTACCCTCAGTTTCCTTAGAATCAAAACGGCGATATTCCACTGTCTAAGGGCATTTTAGGCATTGTTGGCCGACTTTGGCGGCATCTCTCCACCGTCCTCGACCGTAGACCATCTGGTGACTTGGTGGGTTCATACCCGTGGTGCTACCAGAGCCTGCGCCCGTACTGTGATATGCATGCAACTTACCCTACCCCGTACTTGGTATACCAACCGGGGTTATGTAACAGCACCAAGTATCTAGCAAGTGTAAACGAATGCGCCCCAAAGTTCGGCCGCAGGCTCCACTCCGCGGCGCTGTGGCCACCGTACATTTACCCCGCCGGCCCACTGAAGCTGTAACCATGGCGGGGCTGACTGTCTATCGCAGCGTGGGTATGGGCCAGACCGCACGTCAAGGGGGCATCCGTGTACGGGTCGCCATGTGTTCTGGCCGGAAGGGACAACACCAGATCCCCGCTAGGGTCCAGCCCAGAAGGAACGCCCTGCAGGCACTCTAGCGCCGCCAACGTGAAGATGCGGCCAGGTGCCAGAGAGTGCGCCGCCTGAAGGGCCTTGCGATTGCCGGAAAATGAAAAAAGGCCAGCCGCCTGACCTTCTCCCTACGGGAACTGAAAACCCTTTGGGTCACGTACTTTGAGCACGCACCACCCCGAACGGGGGCAAGAAGCCCAATGGTCACATCTGCCGCCACATCGCGTGCGGCCGCACAGGGGGAATTACGGGCGGCGGTGGGACGCTCGCGGGCAACAAGTGGGATAGCGAGCTGACGAAGGGCAGGTGCGCTCGCTCCCTGCCCTTCCTAAGCGAATTGCCTTCCAGAAGGAGAAGTGTGGTAACCACCAACAGTGAGTCGGGTTTATCGCGAAATCCGGTCGGCTCAGTGATGTAAGCCGTCGGTTCAACCGTGCAAACCGGCAGTCGCACAGCGCCGAAGTCATCTCCGCTTCTCGAGCTCGATCACTAAATCTCGCAGCTCTGCGGCCCGCTCGAACTCCAGGTTCTTGGCTGCCTCCTTCATCTCCTTGCGGAGCTTGTCGATGATCTGCGGAATATCCTTCTTCGGTGTCTCCAGAATGTTGGTCACCGGCTTGTCTTCCGCCGGCTTCACAGCCTGGAGCACATCGCGCACCGGCTTGATGATCGTCTGCGGAACGATACCGTGGGCCCGGTTATACTCGGCCTGGATTGCCCGGCGGCGGTTCGTTTCGCTGATGGCCTTGTTCATTGAGTCCGTCATGCGGTCGGCGTACATGATCACCTTGCCCTCGGCGTTGCGCGCCGCCCGGCCGATGGTCTGAATGAGAGAACGCTCCGCCCGCAGGAACCCTTCCTTGTCGGCATCCAGAATCGCGACGAGCGAAACTTCCGGGATGTCCAGGCCCTCGCGCAGCAGGTTAATGCCTACCAGGACGTCAAACACTCCCAGGCGGAGATCGCGAATGATCTGCATGCGCTCCAGGGTCTCAATGTCGGAGTGCAGATACCGGACCCGGACACCGAGTTCCTTCATGTAGTCGGTCAGGTCCTCGGCCATCTTCTTGGTTAGCGTGGTGACCAGCACCCGCTGGTTCTTGGCCGTGCGGGCCCTGATTTCACCGTACAGGTCGTCGATCTGCCCCTTAATCGGCCGGACTTCCACTTCGGGATCGAGCAGGCCCGTGGGCCGAACGATCTGTTCCGCGATGTGTGTGGGCTGTACCCGCCGCAGTTCATACGGGCCCGGTGTTGCCGATACATAGATGGTCTGGTTCAGCCGGTCCTCGAACTCGTGGAACTTGAGCGGGCGGTTGTCGCGGGCGGAGGGCAACCGGAAGCCGTAATCCACCAGGTTATCCTTGCGGGCCTTGTCACCGTTGTACATAGCCCCGACCTGCGGAATCGAAACGTGACTCTCGTCGATCACCATCAAGAAATCGTCGGGGAAGAAGTCAAAGAGCGTATACGGTGCCTCCCCGGGCGGGCGCCCCGTCAGATGGCGGCTGTAGTTTTCAATGCCCGTGCAGAAGCCAATTTCCCGGAGCATCTCCAGGTCGTTGCGGGTCCGCATCTCCAGCCGCTGCGCCTCCAGCAGCTTACCCTGGTCCCGCAGTTCGACCAGGCGCTCCTCGAGTTCCGCTTCGATTCTGCCCAGGGCCTCCAGGCGCTTGTCATCCGCCACGACATAGTGGCTGGCCGGGTAGATGGCCACGTGGCTCATTGAACCCGTGATTTCGCCGGTGAACGGGTCGAACTCGCTGATGCGGTCGATTTCGTCGCCGAACCATTCGCACCTGATCGCCCGGTCGGTGGCGCCGGCCGGGAAGATTTCCACCACGTCGCCCCGCACCCGGAACTTGTTGCGCACGAAGTTGATGTCGTTTCGCTCGTACTGAATGTCGACCAGGCGCCGGAGGATGAAGTCCCGGTCCACCTGGTTTCCGACCCGCAGTGAAACCGCCAGGTCTTTATAATCGGCGGGCGAACCCAGGCCGTATATGCAGGAGACCGATGCGACGATGATGACATCGCGCCGCTCAAAGAGGGCCATGGTGGCCGAGTGGCGGAGCTTGTCGATTTCGTCGTTGATCATGGCGTCCTTCTCAATGTAGGTATCGGTCGTGGGAATGTAGGCTTCCGGCTGGTAGTAGTCGTAGTAGCTGACGAAGTATTCAACGGCGTTGTTCGGGAAGAACTCCTTGAACTCGCTGCACAGCTGTGCCGCCAATATCTTGTTGTGAGCAAGCACCAGGGTGGGACGCTGAACTTTTTCAATAACCCCCGCGATGGTGAAGGTTTTTCCTGTACCGGTAGCACCGAGGAGTACCTGCTCACGGGCGCCCCGTTCAAGGCCTTCCGCCAACGCGTCGATCGCCTTGGGCTGGTCCCCCTTGGGCTTGTAATCGGATACTAGTTGGAACCTGTGCACAACTGCACCCCCCTCTGAGAGCCGTACACTCTATTATACCATAGCGAACACCAGTACGGAGGTGACATCTTGATGACAATGTCGGCGCCTTTGATTCGTGCGCTGCGAGTGGAAGATGCTGCGGACTGCCACGCGATCCGGACGCAGCCGCAGGTGATCTGGGGCACGCTACAACTGCCGACCCTTTCAATGGAGGATGTGCGGGCTCAACTGGCAGCCGTGCCCGACGGTCACCGGCTGGGCGCCGAAGTGGACGGAAAGATCGTCGCCACCTGCGACCTGTGGGTGGGTGGCGGCATGGAGCGCCACACAGGGTATCTGGGCATCGCCGTCCACGATGCGTATCAGGGGTTGGGATTTGGCAAGGAGCTGATGGCCGCCCAGCTTGACCTGGCTGACAAGGGCCTCATGCTGAACCGCGTGGCCCTGGACGTTTACCTGGACAACGAGCGGGCGGTCCGTATGTACCGCAGCTTCGGATTTCTTGACGAGGGAGTCACCCGGAAGGACGCCATGCGTGACGGCACTCTGGTGGACCTGCTTCACATGGGGCGCCTCCATCCGGTGCTGCCCCACCGACCGCCGGCCGCCACCCCTGCCACGCCGCCCAGTGCCGGCACCCGCGTCCTCGATGGCCCGAAAATCAGGGGCGCCCGCCCCGAAGACGTGAGCTTTCTCCTCCGAATCCTCCGGCAGCCTGCGGTGCAGGCCGCCCTCGGCCGCTTTCCGACCCACCACGATGACGACGTCCGCAGGGAATACTCGCCCCTGCCCCGGGGCCACCACCTGTTCGTGGCCGAAGCGGCAGGCGAGGTCATCGGCCTGGCGCACCTGAAGCAGTTCGGCGGGCGCCGCAGCCATGTGGGGAAGATCAACACCGTGGCCGTGGACCAGGCATGGCAAGGCCGAGGGGTGGGCAGCGCTCTACTGCAGGCCGTGGTCGCGCTCGGTGAGCGCTGGCTCGGACTGAAGCGGCTGCAGGCCCGGGTAATGGCGCCGGATGCGCCCGCTCTTCGCCTCTTCCAGCGGCACGGTTTCACCCCGCAAGTCACCCAGCGGGAAGCCTTTTTCCGTGAGGGCCGTTTTGTGGACGCTTTCATCTTGGGGCGCAGCACATAGAAAAGGAAGACCGACCTTGGCCAACCCTAAATCGCTCTGGCCCCCCGCCCCACCCTGGCGGGCGTGGCGCCATGTCACCAAGCTCGACCCGGAGCGGCCTCTCTCCCCCAGCCTGCTTGACGGCGTCTATCATAGCGGTACCGACGCCATTATGGTGGGCGGCTCCACCGGTATGACCCGGGACGCCGTCGCGGGCATACTTGCCGCGCTCGGGGACGCTCCGGTGCCCGTTGCCCTGGAAGTCTCGTCGCTGGAAGCAGCCATGCCCGGCGCCGGGCTATTCTTCATCCCCATGGTGCTCAACGCCGCCGACGCCGCCTGGCTCGGCGGGGCCCAGGCATTGGCACTGAGGAACATACTGCCCGTATACGGTCCGATTATTCCCTGGCACCTGCTGGTGCCCGAAGCGTACCTCGTGCTCAACCCAGACTCCACAGTCGCCCACGTCACCGGGGCCAACACGGCCCTGGACGCGGCGACAGCCGCAGGCTACGCCGCCTTCGCCGGGCGGGTGCTGCAGCTGCCGCTGATTTACGTAGAGTATAGCGGGACTTTCGGCGACATGGACCTGCTCCGGGCCGTCGCCGAGAACGCGGGGGGCGCCCACGTGGTGTACGGCGGTGGCATTTTGACCGGCGAACAGGCGGCGGCGGCCGGCGCCAGCGCCGGGACGGTCGTCGTCGGGAACCTGGTCTACCGGGATCCTGCCCGCCTCGCGGAGACCGTGGCGGCTGTCAGATAACGCTCCGCAGCACGGCCAACGCCTCGGAAAGCACCCGAATTTCATGTTCGTAAGCCTGGTCCAGCCGCTCGCGGGCGTCGCGCAGCGTGTGCGGCGGTAGCGGCCGCTCTTCCTTGAAGGCGTGCCAAACATCAACATATGGTGACACCCGGCCGCCTGCCCACTGCCAGCAGCGGTCGGGTTGTTCAATGTGGCGGAACAGCTGGTGCCGGTACACCGGGTAACTGACGTTCCGCCCCCAGCTCATGCCGGCTACAGCCGCCAGGTCATGCGCCTTCAGGGCCTGATAGTCCCGATCCGGCTGCTCGTGGGGGTAAAGCGTATCATCCAGGCCGTCGCCGCCCACCCATGTCAACCCCCGGTTCAAAACCGCCGCCGCCTGCAGCAGGGAGCGCCCCGCCGCGGCGCCCAGTGAAGCGCGCCGGAAGTTCAGACGCTCGCCCACCCGTTCCAGCTCGTCCACCAGGTCGAATAGACTGCCCGGGGCGTCGTCGGGCAAGGCCCGGCGCAGGTCCTGGGCGCGGGCGGCAAAGTCGAGCGTCGGCACGGTCTCCCGGTCCAGGCGGAGTGCCAGCAGGCCCAGCCCGGCCACATGCAGGGCGTATTTGTCTGCATCCAGCAGTTCTTCGGTGTCGAACTGCGTGTGGTAGTAATGCGAGCGCACGTACTCGGGAATCTCAAGGTTGGCGGCGCTCGGAATGCCGGCGGCTGTATAGCTGAACGAGTCTTCCCAGGTGCGGACGATGCGGAAGAGCTGCTTGCCCAGCGGGTAGGCGCCGTCGGTTTTGAGCCTGTCCAGCACATCCTCCGCGAGGGGCGCCAACTCCGGCGACACGTACCAGTCAAAGGTGGGTGCGTCCTTGAAACCGCACAGCTCGAAGATCACGGCGCCAACGGCGCGCCCGGCCCAGCCCGGCGTCAGCCGGCTGATTTGGGCGAAGGCGCCGGTGCACCAGTCCCACGGGCTGTCCGCCTGGCCGTACTCCTCAGCGTCGTGCAGCACGAAGGCCAGCGTGCGGCGGGGACGGTAGCCGGACCCGATCGCGGCCTGGGCCAGGGCCACCACGGCCCCCACCCCCACGGCGTCGTCCATGAACCCGTCAAACCAGGCGTCGTAATGATCCCCGATGATCACCAACTCGTCCGGGAACTCCGTGCCCGGTATCAGCCCGATTACGTTGCGCCCCGTGGCGCCGTGCAGAATTCGGGCGGTTGAAAAGAGCCGCGCCCTTGCATACCCGCGTAGTGACCGCCCGTCCTCCCGGCTTACGTTCAGCATGGGCACGGGAGACTCCACCTGCAGGTCGTGCGTGTGCAGGGCGCCCGGAGTCAGGGCATAGTGGTTGGACGGCCAGCAAATAACGCCGATGGCGCCATGGTGTACTGCCTCCAGCAGGGCGGTGCCGGGCCAGTTCAGGGCCTCCAGGTCCATTTCGACCAGGGCGATCTTGCCGCGCACATCCACCCGGGAGAAGTCGGCCGCCGTCCCGTCGCCGCAGTCAACCAGTTCACCGGCCAGGCCGCCGGGGCCGGTGCCACAGGCGCCCCCGTAGGCGACGGCGTCCACCGTCGGGCCGCCCTCCACCTCCACCCGGGCGCCGGCAAACTCCCAGCCGTCGAGGGGATACTCCATTACATCCACCTGCGGGAGGCCGAGGCTGCGCAGTTCCGCCGCCAGGAACTCGGCGCACCGCCGCGCCGCTTCGGTGCCCGCCGGGCGAAAGCCCCGCTCGTATGTACCGAACCCGGCAACCCGGCGGGCCACCTGGAGCGCATAGTCCATGTCGACCGCGCCCAGCAGCGCCGCCTCGGCGCCCGGGAGCGGGTCATAAAAACAGGACAGCAGCGACATGGGCGCCCCCCCTTCCTCCCTGACAGATTGGCTTCCCGCTAGAGGATTCCCTGTCCGGGCCCAAAACAAAAGCCGCCTGCAGCGTCAAGCGTGCAGGCGGCCCGATCGGTGGTGAGCAGGTTACCGCTTCATCTTCGGGTCGAGGGCGTCACGCAGGCCATCGCCCACGAAATTGAAGCACAGCACGGTAATCAGGATCGCCAGGCCCGGGTACATCGCAGTCCAGGGGATGTCGCGCAGGTAATTGCGCCCGAGAGAGACCATCTGGCCCCAGGAGACATTCGGCGGCTGCGTGCCCAGACCCAGGAAGGAAAGGCTCGATTCCAGCATGATTCCGTTCGCAATGCGCAAGGTGGCTGACACGATGATCGGAGCCGCCGCGTTGGGCAGGATGTGCCGGAAGATCAACCGGCTGTCCTTGGCGCCCAGCGCCCGGGACGCCTGCGTGTAGTCACGCTCACGCAGCGACAGGAACTGGCCGCGCACGAGGTTGGCCAAGCCGGGCCACGACGTGAAGCCAATGATCAACATAATATTGATGATGCTGGGCCGGAACACTGCGACGACCGTAATGAGCAGGAAGTAGACGGGAATCAGCTCAATCGCCTCAGCGATCCGCATCATGACGATGTCCACCCAGGTGCCGCCATAGTACCCGGCAATGGCACCCCAGACGGCACCGATGCCGACCGACATGAACATGGAGATGAAGCCGACCGACAGGGAGATCCGGCTGCCCCAGATAATCCGGGAGAGCACGTCGCGGCCGAGGTGGTCGGTCCCCAGCCAGTGGCCGGAAGTCCCGGGGGGCAGCTTGCCCAGCGAGACATCAAGGAAATCCAGCGGGTACGGCGCCAACAGGGGCGCAAAGACGGCAACAAGGTACAGCACAAGCAAAATGCCGAGGCCGACGACAGCAGCCTTATTGCGGAAGAAGCGCCGGCAAATCGTACGTAACTGATTTTCAGAATTTCGGCTGGTAAGCGAACGGTCCTTTGCATCGATCGCGATGTTCGCCTCAGAAATGGCCATTGCCGCTCACCCCCCCAGTTAATCGTACTTGATGCGGGGATCGACGATCACGTAAACGATGTCAACGAGCAGGAGGCCGACCAGAGAGAGGATGCCGCCCATTAGCATGATCGCCATGGTCACCATATAATCACGGGCCCCCACGGCGTCGAAACCGACGCGGCCGATGCCGGGCCAGGAGAAGATCGTTTCGATGATCACCGAACCGCCGACCAGGGAGCTTAGCAGACCGGAAGAGATGGTCACAATCGGGAGCAGGGCATTACGCAGCGCGTGGCGGTAGATGACAACCTTTTCGGAAAGGCCTTTGGCACGGGCGGTCCGCGTATAGTCTTCCTTCAGCACCTCCAGCATGCTGGAGCGCATGTAGCGGGTCAGACCCGTGAGGCTGCCGAATACCATGACCGTCAGCGGGAGAACCATGTACCTGGCCCGGTCCAGCAAAACGCTGATCCAGCCGTACGTCTCAAAGTTAATGCCCGGCGTCGCGATTCCGTTCGTCGGAATGATCCCGCCCGATTTCATAGCAACGTAATAGATCACCAGCAGCGCAATCCAATAGTTAGGTGCAGCTTGTCCTAGAAAAGCCAGGCTAGTTACGGTGTAGTCAAAAATTGAGTATTGACGAACAGCTGAGATGATGCCGATCGGGATGGCGATTGAATAGGAGAGTGCAATAACAAAGATGCTGAGGCGCAGGGTGTTGGGCAGCGCTTCGCCGATAATGGTAGCCACAGGCCGGCGCTGAAAATACGAGTAGCCAAAGTCGCCCCGAAATACATTGCCCAACCAGCGCCCGTACTGAACGGGAATCGGGTCGTTCAGGCCCCATTGCTCCCGCAGGGCTTCCAGCCGGGTGGGGTCAAGGGTGGCATCTTCACCGGACAGGAACATGTTTTCGGGCCCGCCCGGTGCGGCCTGGATGATGGCGAACGAGATCATGGTCGCCAGTATGAGAAGTGGGATCATATTAATAATACGCTTGGTCAGATAGCGCCCCAAATGACGTCACCACCCTGTGAGTATTAGGCAAGCCACGGGGGCGCCCGGGGGCGCCCCCACTCTTCCTGCGCTCAATGCAGTGATTACTGCTCCTGGACGTACCACCCGAAGATGTCCTGGGCGCCGCCGCCGGGGAAGTTCCGAATGCCGCCCAAGACCTTCTTGGAGACGACATCGGTGTACTGGTTGGCGTAGATGAAGATCGCCGGGGTGTCTTCCTGCAGAACCTTCTGGAACTCGGAGTAGATGGGCTTGCGCTTATTGGGATCCAGCTCACGCACGCCTTTCTCCAACAGTCCGTCAATCGTCGGGCTGCTGTAGCGGCCGCGGTTGAAGCCCTGGAACTGGCTGCTATGCCACAGCGTCTGCTGGTTCGGATCGAGGCTGAGGGTGAAGCCGGAGAAGCTAATATCAAACTTGCCGGGCTTCATATAGGTTTCCGTCAGGGCGTTGAATTCCATCAGCTGAATGTCGAGATCGACGCCGATGTCCTTCCAGTTCTTCTTGGCGATTGCCGCGATGCCCTCAATCAGGGCGTTGGCGGAGGTAGCGTAGAAGCCGAGCTTCAGGGGTTGGCCGTCCTTTTCAGCGATGCCCTGAGCGTTGATCTTATAGCCGGCCTGCGCGATCAACTCCTTGGCTTTGGCCACGTCGTACGGACGGGCCTTGATGGAGGGATCATATGCCCAGCTTACGGGGGGAATTGGGCCGGGCGGAATCACGGCACGGCCATCCATGAGGCCGTCAATGATGGACTGCTTGTTCAGAGCGTAATCGAGGGCTTGACGAACTAGCTTGTTATCCAGGTGCGGTCGGGTCACGTTGAGGGTCATGTAACCGAAGCCGTTGCGCTCGTAGTTGACGAACCATAGCTTATCCTTGAAGTCCCGCTCGAGGCGGGCCACGTTGGCCGCGTCAGGGGTGAGCAGATGAACTTCGCCGTTCTCCAGTGCCGCCTGGCGAGTGCCGCTTTCGGGAATGATCTTCATACGAAGGGTCTTGACGTATGGGGTGTTGCCCTGGCCCTTTTTGTCCTTGAGGAACCAGTCGTCGTTGCGCTCAAGGGTGACGTACTGTCCGCGAACGTACTCGACGAACTTGTATGGACCAGTTCCCACGGGCTTGAACGTGACCGGCGCATCGGCCAAATTCGCTGCAGTATAGCCATCAAAGGACTTCTTCTGGACGATGGCAATCGCCAGGTCGGCGAAAATGGCAGCGCTGGGCTCCTGCATCTCGATCTTTACGGTGTACTTGTCCGTTGCAGAGATGTCTTTGAAGTTCTTTACGTTGGAGGCGCGAACGCCTTTATAATCCTTGTCCATCAGCATCTTATAGGTGAAAACCACGTCATCGGCGGTCAGTTCGTCCCCGTTGTGGAACTTAACGCCCTGACGGAGCTTAATGGTCATAACCGTATTGTCCGGAGAGAACGACCAGGACTCGGCAAGGTGACCCTGGGGCTCCCACTTGTCGGTATACTCAAAGAGAGTGGAGTAAACGTGCCCATACACCTGGAGGCCGTATCCGCTGCTGGAAATCATGGGGTTGAAGTTGTCCGGGTCGCTGTTAAGGGTTAAGGTCAACTCGCCACCAACGGCGGGCTTTTTCGGGGCTTCCGCGGCTGGCTTCACGGCAGGCTTCGCATCAGCAGGCGTAGTCTGCTTCGGGCCGCAGGCCGTCAGGAGCAGGCTGCCAGCTATGATGACTGCCATCAAGCCAAGGGACTTGCGGGCACGCTGCATGTGTTCTCCCCCTCTTTTTTGTGTCCCAGAAAATTCGGGCACATTACCATGTGTCCTGATACTGTCCATGGGACGCAACATAATTCGTCGCCGTTCGACAAAATCCCTTGCTTGCCAGCGGTCACCCTATTCGCATTTGTCGGCCGTTTTCCCCTCCCAGAGACCTCGCGCGTGTATCAATCATTTTCGGCGCGCAAAAGCCGGGGGTCAACCCCCGGCTTTTGGCAGGCTTGCCGTTGTCGTTCCGTGCGTTGTGTACGGGAGGCGGGGCGCCGAAGCGCCTCGCCTGATTCAGCAATCGTCGCAGTCCTTGTGGTCGCAGTCCTTGCGGTCGCAGTCTTTGTCGTCGCAGGGCCGGCAGGGCTTTACCATGCCAGGCGGGCAGCCGCCGACGACCGCCCGGCACTCCTTCGGAACGCAGATGCCCAGCGTCGGCACCAGAATGCGGACGTTGACCTTAGACTGAATGACCACGCAGAAGTTGAACACGCACGAGACGGTCCGAGTGACGGGGTCAAAGAAGCAGCAGCAATTTCCGGTAACCTGGCATTCGACGTCGACGCCTTCGGGTACGCAGATGACCGCTTGCTTCAGAAAGACAACCCGCTCAGTAAACTCGGTGTCGCCCACGGTGATGATCACGGGCACTTCGATTGCGAGGCAGACCAGCGTCTGGTCTTTCTTGCGGTCGACCTGCCGCTGTTCAACGGGACGGCACATGATGTTCCGCTCGTCGATCCGGCAATCCACCATGGGCCGGGTATTCGGCGGAATCACGACGCCAGCGGGCACGGGGAAGGTCCGCTCCACCCGTTGCTCCTGGAAGCAGAAGTCACAAACCCGCTTGGCTTCAATGCACACTACCTCATGGCCGTCGGAACCGCCAGCCATCGGCGGGAACTTCGCGATATGCACGGAACGAATCCCCCTTTGGGTACTCAACGGCATTGAGCCTGCTGTATGTTATGTACCCAAGGGGAGATTGGGTGAACGAAATTCAACGGCGCGCCATCGCGGGTCCCAGCCAGTCTGCAAGCTGCACTAGCAGAGGGTGATCCGGGCGGATCTCCTCTTCCGGCAGGTTATCTTTATCAACAATCAGGTAAACCGAACGCTCAGGCGTTTCCACGACAATGAGCTGAAATTCGCTGCCACCCATTTCGTCCAGAATATCCGTGACGGCGCCGAATGCCGGGTGACCGAAGTCAAGGCTGACCTGGAGCAGGCAATAGCGGTAGCCTTTGTGTTCGGTCACCTCCGACAGTTTGACAGTCCCGTCGAACGGATGTCCCTGTCTGCCGCTGAGCCATTCAATGACCGCTTCTGCCGTCTGATTTTGCGCAACGGCCGCCGTGGCGCCCCACTTTGAGGGCCGGCGGTCGGGGGTGAATTTGATCACGAAATAAGCCCTCCGATCGATTTCGTGTACTCTGGCCCATTCTTTTCGCCTTCCGGCGGTCAAGCTCCTACAAGAGATTCCCGTTGTCATCAAAACACATGGGCGCGGGCGGGCCGAGCACTTCCACATGCGAATCAGGCTCGATTTCACGAAGCGCGGCGGGGGAGACCCACAGGTGTTCCAGCGCCAGGGTGCTAGTAATGCGCATTACGCGCACGGCGCCGGGGGGCGGGCCGCCGAGGGTCCTGAGCGCCGTGTTAATGGCCTGGCGGTCAGTCTCCATGACAATCGGCATGCGGGCCCGCTGAACCAAGGTGGCCGTCAGGGTGTTCAGGTACGTGGCCCGGAAATCAATCTTGCTGCGGAACCGCTCGGTAATGAAATCGGCCAGCCCCATGCCGTTCGCGTTGCCGTGAGAACCGTTCGACAGGTCCAGGACCACAATCCGCTGAATGTCAGGGTCGCCGTCGGGCACGCCGTGAATGCCCATCCGGCCGATGACGTTCGTATCCAGGCCCGTGCCGGAGATGTTCTTGCCCATTTCGTTCACGACCAGCAGGTCAAGCGCCGCCACGGGCAGGCGCGGCACCAGTTCCCGGGACCGAATCAGCAGCTCCTGTTCCCGCTCGATCATGTGCGGGGTTTCGACGGGCACCACCGCCGCCGTCTGCTCCATGCCGTTCTCCAGTATCGCGATGCCGCCCAGTACCGGCGCTTTCCTGAGAATTACCCGGCCGATTTCCGCCAGGGCGCCGCTCAGCCGCTGCGGCCCGATGCTGTGGAACTGGGCCGCGCCAGCGGGCTTCCCCAGGCCGACGACCAGCATTTTCACCAGGCCGCTTTCCAGCGCACCATGAAACGAGGTGTGCGGTTTCACGCGGTTGATCACGAGAATGCCGTCACAGCCGGCGGCATACTCATCCATATAGACGGTCAAACCCTGCTCCGTGCGGCCAAGCTCCACCACGGCTACTCCGCCGCGCACGTCGCAGCCCACGGAAACGGGCGTCACGCCAAGACTCGCCAACACCTCCAGCTGACCCGGTGCCGTGCCGCCGCCATGGCTGCCCATGGCAGCAACCACGATCGGCACTGCGCCAAGCGACTGCAGAAAGGCCGCCGCAGTGCGCAGGATCAGCGGCAGGTCATGGATGCCCCTGCTGCCCGCGGTCAGTGCGATACGAGCCCCCGGGCGAACCTGTTCACGCAGCCGTAGTTGCGCCAGCGCCGAATATGTGGCGCCTTCCACGTCCGCCACCCGGACTTCGGGGAACCGTTGGCGTACAGGAATGAGTGGGGGGATCATGACAGCGCCTCCCTGTTGCACGAGAGCCCGGCGGGGTGCTTCCGCCGGGCTTTTTCCTCTTGCCTTACGTTATGCGGCCTTGCGACCGCTGAATCCCCGCTGAAGGCGCAGCGCGGCATTGACCAGTCCGATCATGACCGGCACCTCGACCAGCGGCCCGATGACGGCAGCAAATGCCTGGCCGGACCCGATGCCGAAGACGGCAACGGCCACTGCAATCGCCAGTTCAAAGTTGTTGCTGGCCGCGGTGAAAGACAGTGTCACGGTCTCTTCATACCGGAAGCCGGCCCGCCTGGAGATCCAGAACGAAATGAAGAACATTCCGCCGAAGTAAATGAGCAGCGGCAGCGCAATCCGGGCGACGTCCAGCGGGAGGGCCACAATCGCCTCACCTTTGAGCGAGAACATCACCACAATGGTAAAGAGCAGAGCGATCAAGGCCGTGGGCCCCAACTTCGGCATGAAGACGTTGTCGAACCACTGGCGCCCCTTGGCGGGGATCAGGGTGTACCTCGTCAGGGCACCGCCTGCCGCAGGAATGCCCAGGTAGATCAGTACGCTCTTGGCCACGTCCCACATGGAGACGTGCACCGCCGCCCCGCCCGTATCGATGCCGAGCCAGCCGGGCACTACGGTCACAAACAGATACGTGTAGAACGAGTAGAACAGGATCTGAAAGACCGAGTTGAATGCCACGAGGGCTGCGGCGTATTCGTTGTCGCCCTGGGCCATGACGTTCCAGACCAGCACCATGGCAATGCACCGCGCCAGGCCGATGATGATCAGCCCGACCATATAATCCGGGTAGTTGCGCAGGAAAATGGTGGCGAGCGCAAACATGAGCAGCGGACCGATGACCCAGTTCTGCAGCAGGGAAAAACCGAGCAGCTTGCCGTTGCGGAAAACCTTGCCCCACTCTTCATAGCGAACCCGGGCAAGGGCGGGGTACATCATCCAAATCAGGCCCACGGCAATGGGGAGCGATACGGTGCCGACCTGCAAGCTGTCGAGCGCTTTTGCGGTGCCGGGGAAGAAATGGCCGATGCCAACGCCCAGGGCCATAGCGAGGAAGATCCACAGTGTCAGGAAGCGATCAAGCAACGATAGGCCGCCTTGCTTCTGCTCGGTCACGGTTTGGGTTCCTCCTTTATCCTGCACAGTTCGACGCGGTTGCAGGTGGACCGGCGGGCCAGAAGCTCCGCCATTTCGGGAATGGTGGCCGGATCCGCGGCCACGAAGCCGATCATCGCCCCGAGGGCTGCGGTGATTCGCTGCAGGTCGCCCTGGTACAACGTCCACATGCCGGCTTTTCGTTCGCGCACCAGCCCGGCTGCCTTCAAGCGGGCAATGTGCTGCGAAACGGCCGGCTGGCTGATTTGCAGAATCTCTTGCAGTTCACAGACGCATAGCTCTTCGCGGAGGATCAGCTTGAAAAGCTTGAGCCGCGTTGGATCGGACAGGGTCTTCATCAGGAGAATCTGCTCTTCCACAGGCCGCCACCTCCACACTTCATAAGTGTACGGCGATGCACCTTCAGGGTCAAGTTATGAGTTTGCTAAGGATGATGCCATCCATTCTCAGCAAGGTTCATAAGTGGATAGTTATATCGCGATATTGACGAAATTTGCCGGCGCGGTGTAGGCTGATACCGTAGCCGGTATCCTATTTTTGCGTATGGAGGGAGCTTGGATGATCACCATCAAGGTGCTCGGCGGCGGATGCGCCAACTGCAATAAGCTCGAAGAGAATGCCCTGCAGGCAGCCAGAGAACTCGGCATGGAGGCAGCGGTCGAACACGTAAAGGACTACCCGCAAATCATGGCCTACGGGGTCATGCGCACGCCGGGGCTCGTCGTCAACGAGAAGGTAGTCGTAGCCGGCAAGGTGGCAACGGTGGAAGAGATCAAACCGCTGCTGGCTGCCGCCAGGTAGCGCCATGTTCATCTGGGCTGAATGGATTGCCGGCCTGGTGGTCCGAGTGTTAGGACTGGACCCCGGGTCCCATCTGGGCGACGCTGTAAACTACTTCGTCTATGATGTGCTCAAGATCCTGGTGATGCTCTCCGTCATCATCTATCTGGTGACGGTGATCCGCAGTTACTTCCCGCCCGAGCGAACCCGGGAACTCCTGGCACGCAAGAATCAATGGGTGGGCAACATCTTGGCCGCGCTGCTGGGCGTCGTGACCCCCTTCTGTTCCTGTTCGGCGGTACCGCTCTTTATCGGCTTTGTGGAAGCGGGCATTCCGGTGGGGGTCACTTTCTCTTTCCTGATTGCCTCGCCCATGGTTAATGAAGTGGCCGCGGTGATGCTGCTGGGGCTGTTGGGGTGGCGCATCGCCTTGCTGTATGTGGTGACAGGCCTGACGGTGGCCGTGGTCAGCGGGCTCATTTTGGCCAGGTTCCGCCCGGAGCGGTTCGTTGAGCCGTACGTGTTTGAGATCCGCATGGGCAAGGCTGACCTGGCGGTGCCCACCTGGGGCGGGCGTCACCGGGACGCTCTGCAGTACACCGGACAGATTCTGCGCAAGGTCTGGCCATATGTATTGGTTGGCATTGGGGTCGGGGCGGGCATCCACGGGTACGCCCCACAGGACTGGCTGGCGGTGAACGCCGGACCCGACAACTGGTGGTCGGTGCCGCTGGCGGTCATTGTGGGCGTTCCCCTCTATTCGAATGCCGCGGGCATCATTCCGGTGGTCAGCGCACTGATGGACAAAGGGCTTCCGCTAGGCACGGTGCTGGCCTTCATGATGGCCGTCACGGCCCTCAGCCTGCCAGAACTGGTGATTCTGCGCCGGGTCCTGATGGTCAGGCTGCTGGCCATCTTCGTCGGGGTGATGACGATTACCATCATTGGCGTGGGCTACCTCTTTAATGCGATCCTATGAGGACGGCGCCCCGTTGCGGGGCGCCGTTCAGCGCTTTCCTGACGCCGCGGCTCGGCTGAAGAGGAGCCAGGCCGCGGGAAATGTGAAGCCGAGGCACCCCAGCAAAATTTGCAGGGCGGTGGTCGACCCCTCGGACGGGGCAAACCGGAGTACCAGGAACAGGCTGAGGATTCGCCCCAGATTCAGAGGAATCTCGCGGGCAGCGATCATTTCCGTGCGGAGGTCCTGATCGCCACTGGCCATTTTGATGACGTCAAATGCCGTCGTCACGTAAGGTGTCTGCCAGAACGGGAGGGCAACGGCCTGGAGGAGGCCGAAGGCCAGCATGACGCCCCAGGTGGGGCCCAGCGCCACGATGCCCGTTGCCAGCCCCATGAGCAGGGCGCCCACGGGAAAGAGACGGTGGCGGCTGGCAGGCGTAATGAGCCGTCCGGCCAGCCAGAAAGCGCCCATGCCCACGGCAGCGGTAATGAACGCGAAATTGCCGACGCTGCGCTCTCCGCCGGTTGCGAGGTAGACCAGCAGACTGACGGCGAAGGAAAAGACGCCGTCGCGCATGCCCAGAATCGCGTAGGCGCCGAGCAAGCGGTGCCACCCCGGATGCGTACCGGGCACCACGGCCCGGAGCCGGTACGCTTCCCCGGACCTCGGCGTGCGCAGGCCGGCGCCCAACAGGGCGGCGCCCGCAAAGAGCACAAAGCTGGCAACAAAGATCGTCCGGTAGCCGGCGAAGCCTGCAAAACTGGAGACGACCCAGCCCGCCGTGAGGGGGGCGAGCAGGCCGCTCAGCGATGAAACGAGGCCGTTGCGGTTGTAGTAGAGCTCCCGGTTGCTCTGGTCGGTAAGGTCATAAGCGAGCAGGTGGGTGGCAAGGGCGTAGCAGCCCAGCGCAAGGCCGTAGAACACACCCAGCAGTTCCAGGTAGTTGGCCGCGTGGTCACGCAGCAGCAGAAGGGTCAGGTAGAACCCCGCATACAGAGCCATGCCCCCGGCGTTGACCAGCGCGGCCCCGCGGCGCTTCGCGACGGCGCCCAGTGCCGGCATGGCGACCATGATGGTCAGGAACATCCACAAGTTATAGTAGGCGGGCGTAGCCACGCCCGGTCGCAGCCGCCACAAATACAGGTTGGTGAAGAGCCCCGACAGGCCGTTGGCCAATGCCCACAGGCCATTGATCCAGATAAGCCGACGGGCGCTTGAACTGAGCATGTTGTTGCTGCCTCCTGGCATGAAGAAGGACGGGGTCATGGAGGTACGACTTCGCCCTAAGTTTACCTATATAAGCAACACTCAGCAATATAAAGCAAACGAAGGCCGCCAACCTAACATTTTTATAACAATGAATCATCCGTCTTTTATTACACAGTTTCTCCACAGATTTCTGCCATCCTGAGTGCGATGCAAATCCGAGGAGGAATGCCGCAGTGGACATGACCCACTACATGGGACTAATCGCTGACAATCAACCCTGGAACCTGATCATCTTCATGGCCATTCCCGTCGTGATGGCTGAAACCCTGGTGGCGACCGAATTCTTCGTGGTCTTCCGCCACCTGACCACAGGAGGGTTACGCCAGTTTAACCGGATCCTCGGCATCGTGCTCGGCATCTACATGACCGGCATCTTCATAAAGATGTGGACCATTATTCCCGGCATCGAATGGAACACCTGGGTCGATCCCATCGCGGTCTTCGGTTACACCCTGGGCGCCCTGCCCCTCATGGCCATCGCGCTGATGGAGCTGGGCCTGATCTACAGGAAGCGCTCCGACCAGGACAGGATGCGGATGCACTTCCTACTGCTCACTGCCTTCCTGGTGCTCGCACACATCGCCATGGTCTTCGGCATGGTGAACCCGTCCATCATCAAGGGCTCCATGGGCGGCATGCAGATGTAGCCGCACGATATGCAAACCGCCATGCAGGGGTAGCTGCATGGCGGTTTTCCGTCTACCTGGACTGCACTGCGTGCCCCCCAAACTCACGGCGAAGCGCGGCCACGACCTTCCCGGACATCGTGTCCCCCTGACGGGACCGCAGCCGGATCGCGTAGGACATGGCAATGACGGGCAACGGCACGCCCACCTTCCACGCCTCCTCCACAGCCCAGTTGCCCGTGCTGCCGCCGCCGACTTCGCCACGAATCCCGTCCAGGTGGGCATCGTTACGGAAGGCCCGGGCTGCCAGCTCCATCAGCCAGCTGCGCACCACGCTCCCGTGATTCCAAAGGTCAGCCACCTGCGCCAGGTCAAGGTCATACGGGGCGGCGTCAAGTAACTCAAACCCTTCGCCAATCGCCTGCAGGATTCCGTATTCAATACCGTTATGGACCATCTTCACGTAGTGACCCGCGCCGCTCGGACCCACATGCGCATAACCGCCCGGCTGGGAGATGGCCTTAAAGAGCGGCTCGGCCAGTGCAAACGCTTCCTGCTTCCCGCCGATCATCAGGCAAAGGCCGTTCAGGGCGCCCTCCAGCCCGCCGCTGGAGCCGCAGTCGAGGAAATCCACCCCGATTGCCTCCAATTCGGCAGCCCGCCGCAGCGAATCCCTGAAGTAGGAGTTCCCACCGTCAATCAGCACATCGCCGGCCTGCAAATGCGGCTTGAGCTCCCGGATGACGTCGTCGACCGGATCTCCCGCCGGCACCATCATCCAGATCACTCTGGGGGCCTCAGGCAGGAGTTCCACCAGCCCGTCCAGACTACGAGCGCCCTTGGCTCCTTCGGCTTCCATTTCCGCGATACTCTCCGGGTTCACATCATATACAACGGCCCGGCCGCCGGCCTTGTGCAAGTTGCGCACCAGGGCGCCGCCCATTCGTCCCAGCCCGATCACACCATACCACCTGGGCTGCATGATTACACTTCCTCGTCCACTAGTATGTCAGAGGCATCAAACCGGATGGGGTGCAAGGGTTCAACCACTTCGCACCGCCCCGTAGCCAGCAACTCCGGCAGAACGCTCTCGCTGGCGTAGAAACGCTCGAGATGCTTGGTATCCCTGATGCGGACGATCCGGGCGCCCTCCGGGCGCACGTTCAGGCAGCAGGCCAGGGCAATGGCCAGCGCTTCCCGGTCGGTATCGACGGTCAGGGCCACTCGGGCGCCTTCCGGGGTCTTGGCCGTGATGCAGTTCATGTAAGTCGTATAGGCATCCATTTTCTCCACGGCCTGGCGCAGCACCACATCGGCCATGCCAATCCCGACGGCATTCCCTTCCGTGGTCGGTGTCAGGTCCCGCACGATGATCCGCTGAATATCGGGCCCCGTGCCCGTCGGCCCGGTGTAGTACCGGCCCACCACGTTGGAGTCCATGCCTAGCCCGCTTATGTCCTTGCCAATGTAGTCAAGCACCAGCACATCCAGGGCGCCCACCGGGAGCCTGGCCATCTTGCTGCGGGCCAGGGCGAGCAGCTCCTGCTCACGCTCCCAGACTCGCTCCGCCGGCACCGCTTCAATATGCGCCAGGCGGGCATGGGCGTTCTCTACCAGAGCCAACCCGAAGGGGATGTTCACTTTCGTCAGGGTAAACCGCCCGACGGCGGGAATCAGCCGGTGAAAGACCGCAAACCCCCGGCCGTGGAATGTATCGGCGCCTTTCTGCTTCCCGAGTCCGATGGCGATCATCTTCAGCAGGCCGCTCTCGACCGGACCGTGAAAATCGGTGTGGGGCTTGACCCGGTTGATGGGGATGATCACATCGGCGCCTTCGTAGGCGGTGCGGTCAACGTAGACCGGCACCCCATCTTCCACCTCGCCCAGTTCAACCGTCTCCATGGAGGAGCGAATCTCGCAGCCTATGGTCTGCGGGGTGATGCCGTAGGACGCCAGCACTTCCAGCTGGCCCTCCGCCGTGGCGCCGCCGTGCGAACCCATGGCCGGGATGATGAAGACCTCTCCGCGCAAGCGGCGCACCGCTTCCACTGCGGCCCGGGCGACCTGATCGATCCGGTCGATGCCCCGGCTGCCCACAGCCAGGCAGACCCGCTGACCGGGCTGAATGGCGCCGGGCACCGCATCGAATGCGCTGTGGACAGCCGCTGCCACGTCGGCGATTTCCGCCGGGTCCAGGTGGTAATGCACCAGCGCCCACCTGGGCAACTCGCCCCGGTCGAACTCCTTGAAGTTCATCCCAGGACCCCCATTTCCTCAAGTGCGGCCCGAATGCCGGCGGCCTCGGCGGCGGTGCACTCCCGCAGCGGCCTGCGCATGCCGCCGAAGGTCAGCCCGCGCCACTGCACTGCCAGCTTGTAGGGGTGCACGTAGGGACCCCGCTTCAGGGCGTCGCGCAGCCGGCAGACCTTTGCCTGCAAATCCACGGCCCTGTCGCGTTCGCCCGAACGCACCGCGTCGTACAGGGCAACCATCATCTCCGGGAAGCAGTCCGCGATGGCGCTTACCACGCCGGACGCCCCGGCATCCATCGCCTCGAGCACCATGGAATCGGTGCCCACGATCACCTTGCGGCCCGGCAGGGCGCCCACATAAGCCTTGAGGTTGTCCAGGCTCTTGGAAGAGTCCTTGACCCCCCGAATCTGCGGATACCGCTCCGCCAGACGCGCTGCCAGCGCTGGGCTGATGGCGTTCTTCGCATTGCCCGGAATGTTGTACAGGTACAGATCGAAATCAGGCACCGCCTCGGCGACGGCCCCGAAGTGCGCCTCCAGCGCCAGGTCGTCGTGCGGGAAATACCAGGGCGCCACGATGGCGGCACCCGCGGCCCCGCTCTGGCGGGCATGGCGGGTCAGGTCGATGGTCACGGCGGTGGAGATGGCGCCCGTCATGGGCACCACCGGCACCCGCCCGGCGGCTGCCTCAACCACCAGGCTGATCACCCGGCTGCGTTGCTGCGTCGTCATGGCCGGCCCTTCACCGTTGGTTCCGCAGGGGAAGAGGCCGTGAACACCTTTGCTGACGAGCCACTCAACGTATGCCCGCAGCGTGTCGAATTGAACCTCGCCCGCCGCATCAAACGGAGTCAGAACCGCCGGAATCACGCCGTACAGAGTCATGCCCCGCACCCCCTCACAGCCCCGCCAAATGCAGGGCCGACTGATAACGCATAGTGCCGGAGGAGCAGACTCGCATCCTTTTCGGTGGCCTGCCACTTCTCCCGCCGTCCGGCCAGCACATCGTCAGACACGTCCAGGTTGACCGTGCCGGCCTCAAGGTCGATGGTGATCATGTCGCCTTCGTGCACGAGGGCGATGTTGCCGCCCTCGGCGGCTTCCGGCCCCAGGTAGCCGATCGCCATGCCGGAAGAGGCACCAGAGAACCGCCCGTCCGTAATGACGGCCACGTTCCCGATTTTCTTGACGATCTCGGTCAGCCGGTGCAGCTCACGCATGCCCGGGCCGCCCTTCGGCCCTTCGTACCGGACGACCAGCACGTCGCCCGGCTGCACCCGGCCTTCGGTCGCCGCCGCCTCCGCGGCCTCCTCGGCTTCAAAGACCCGGGCGGGGCCCCGAAAGAACGTCGCATCGACCGCTGACCGCTTGATCAGGGCGCCGTCCTGCGCCAGATTCCCCCGCAGTACCTGAATGCCGCCGTTCCTAAGCAGTGGCTGGTCGAAGGGGCGGATTACCTCGCGGTCGGCCACCGCCGCGTCAGCTACGTTATCGGCCACCGACCGCCCTGTCACCGTCACCCGGTCGCCATGGAGCACGGGCAGCAGCTCGTGCAGCACCGCCGAAGTCCCCCCAGCCCGCCGCAGGTCGTTCACCGTCCGCCCGTTGTGGTTCGGCGTAACAGCGCAGATAAATGGCGTCCGCCGGCTCACACGCTCCCAGTCGTCCAGTGTCAGCTCAATGTCCACTTCGTGGGCGATCGCAGGCAGATGCAGCACGGTGTTGAGCGACCCGCCAATGCCGAGCACCAGCGCGATCGCATCCTCGAAAGCCTGCCGGGTCAGAATCGTCCGGGGCAGGGGTCCGCCCCCCACGGCAAGCTCCACCACACGGCGCCCGCTGGCCCGGAGCAACTCAACTCGCTCTTCGGATTCCGCCGGCAGCAGGGCAGCGCCCGGGAGGCTCATGCCCAGCGCCTCGGTCACCATGGCCATGGTGTTCGCCGTCCCTAGGAACGAGCAGACCCCCGGGCCGTTGTAGTACTGGGCGGTCACCCGCACCAGCTCTTCTTCGTCAATTTCGCCTTTGAGGAAGCGCTGCCGGGCATCCTTGGACTGCGCCGGTGTAATGGCGTTTCCGCTGGGCCCACCGGTGACGACCACCGTAGGCAGGTTCAGCCTGGCTGCCGCCATGAGCATCGCCGGGATGATCTTGTCGCAGGACGCCAGCATGATCACGCCGTCAAAAATGTCATGACCCAAAATCATCGTTTCGACGGAATCGGCGATAATGTCCCGGCTGGGCAGCGAGTAGCGCATGCCGCCGTGGCCCTGGCCGAACGCGTCGCACATGGCGATGGTGTTGAATTCCAGGGGAAGGGCCCCCGCCTCCCGGATTGCTTCCTTCACAATCTCGCCCATTCGCCGCAGGGGAACGTGTCCCGCCACGAAATCGTTGTGCGAGTTGACCACTGCGATGATGGGCCTGTCCATATCCTTATAGTCAACCCCGCACGAAGCCAGGTGTCCCTTCAAGACGGCCCGGTGATACGGGGGGATGCGATCCAACCTGCGCTCCATGACTACACGCTTCTTTCCCTAATCGCCGCCAGAGTGTAGAAGTCTTTCTGGAGATGCTCGTAGACCTGCCGGTAGACGCCGTACAACTCTTCATACACGGCGTGCCGGCCCGCATCGGGCGCCACCCGCCGGTCGATCGACACAAAACGCTCCACCCACGAGAGGTCAGGCGCCACGCCCAGGGCGACAGCGCCGAGGACGAAGGCGCCCAGGGCCGAGCCCTCAGTCTCAGCGGGCACAGCAACCTCCCTGCCGAATACATCGGCACAGACCTGCAGTGAAAGATCTGACCGGGCGAAGCCGCCCGTCGCCCGGATTTCCCGGGCCGTTCCGGTCAGCTCCTCAATGGGGCCGAGCACGCTGTAGAGCCGGTAGGCAATCGCCTCGACTACCGAGCGCGCCATGTGGGGGCGCTCGTGCTCCAGGCCCAGGCCAAACCAGACCCCCCGGGCCCGGGCGTTGAAGCCCGGCGACCGTTCGCCCGCCAGGTACGGCAGGAATAGCAGGTTCTCGGCGCCCGGCTTGACCGTGGCAGCCTCCGCTTCGAACTCGCCGTACCCCTTCGACTGCGGGTACAGCACCTTCCGGGCCCACTGCATGGCGATGCCGCCGTTATTGAGCGATCCGCCCAGAATCCAGCGGTGCTTGTCCAGGTAATAGCAGAAGACCCGAGCCTGCGGGTCGGCCACCGGCTCGGGCACGCAGGCCCGCACGGCGCCGCTCGTGCCGACCATGGCCGCCACCACGTTGGGCTCAATCGCCCCGCAGCCAAGCGAAGACAGCACCCCGTCGCCGGCGCCGGCCACCACGGGCGTACCCGCCATGAGCCCCAGGCGCCCCGGCAGCAAAGGAAACGTTGCCATGTTGGAAACCACCTGCGAGAGCTGGTCGCGGCGGACCCCTGCCAGCGCAAGGGCTTCTTCATCCCAATCCAGCGTGCGGCAGTTCAGCAGGCCCGTCCCCGTCGCCAGGTTGTAATCCAGCGCCCACTGCCCGGTCCAGTGGTGGATGAGCAGCTCCTTGATCGACGCCCAGCGATGGGCGCCCACCAGCAACCCGGGTTCGTGCTCACGCATCCAGAGAAACTTGTAGAGCGGGTACATCGTGTGGGGCGGGCACCCGGTGCGGGCGTACAGATCGAACCAGCCGCCCCGGGCCCGCACGGCATCCACCTGCCCCGCCGAGCGGGTGTCGGCCCACGTAATCATACCTGACAGGTACTGACCGGTCGGGCCTACGGCGATCGACGAATGCATGTAGGTGCAGAGCACCACGCCCAGCACATCGGGCGGTGTAACGCCGGCCCGCCTCACCGCTTCGGGCACCACCTCATCAGCGGCGGAGAGCAATACGGCAGGGTTTTGCTCCACCCAACCCGGCCGGGGCGTTTGCAGCGGGTACGACCGGCTCGCCTGGCCCAGAATCCGGCCTTCGAGGTCGAAGACCAGGGCCCGGCAAGAGGTCGTGCCCAGATCGAGCGCGACAATGGTTTTGGTCATAGCTTCTTTCGGGCGGCGGCCACCGACGTTGCATGAATGGAGGCTGTCGCCCGCTCCTTATCAGCAAAAATCATCGACACGATCAGTGTGTCCACCACGGCCAACTGTACAATGCGGGAGGTCATGGCGTCCGTCTGATACTTCGTCTCCCGGCACACGCTGTACAGGTTGATGTCGGCGGCCTTGGTCGCCGGCGACCGGGGGAACCCCGTGACCAGAACGGTGGTCGCCCCCTGCGCCGACGCCACTTCCAGCGCTTCGACGATGTCGCGGCTGTTGCCGGAGTGGGAGATCGCCAACAGCACATCGCCGGGACCCATAACGGCAGCAGACATTGTCTGCATGTGCGCGTCCTGCTGCAGTACGGCGATGATGCCCAGCTTCAGCAGTTTGTGGAGCAGGTCCAGGCCCACGGATGCGGAGCCGCCGAAGGCGGCGATTACGACCCGGCGGGCCGTAAGCAGCGCATCACGGGCGGCGGAAAGCTGATCGCTGTCCACCATGGAGATGCTGTCTTCCAGTGCCTGACGGGTAATGGCGAAGACTTTCCGTTTGATGGTCTCCATGTCGTCGCCGGACTTCAGGTCGCCCAGGCTCTCCGCGGAGGTCTCAGTCAGCGACTGGGCAATATCGATCTTGAACTGGTGGAAGCCGTCGTAGCCCAACTTCCGGTACAGGCGGATGATCACCGTCTCCGACACGCCGCACCGGGCCGCCAGAGCGGAAATCGACAGCGAAACAAACTCCTTGGGGTCGCTCAGGAGGAAGGTGGCGACAGACTGCTCCTTGTCGGATAAATCGCGGCGAAGACCGCTGATTCTTGCCTCAAGCGCCGTGTTCAGGCGCACCTGCAGATCTCGATCCTCCATCGCCATGGATGTTTTACCCCTTCACTGCACCGGCGGTGAGGCCGCGCACGATATACTTCTGGGTCAGCAAGGCAAGCACCAGTACCGGCAAGGTAATAATCACGGACGCTGCCATCAGGCCGCCCCAGTTGATCTCTGTGTAAGTGAGGAAGTTAAAGATCGCAACCGGTAGTGTTTTTGTGTGAATACCGGTCAGGATCACCGAGAACATGAAGTTGTTCCACGAGAAGACGAAGGCCAGGATCGACCCGGTGATAATGCCGGGGCCGGAAATCGGGAGCACGACCCGCACAAAGGCGGACTGCTCCGTGCACCCGTCTACCCGGGCAGCCTCAACGAGGTCGCCGGGAATGCCTTCGAAGAACGGGATCATGACCCAGACCACGAAGGGCATGGTGACAAGCATGTGGGACAGAATCAGCGCCTGGAAAGTGTCGACCATCTTCAGGCGGCTGAAGATCATGAACCAGGGAATCAGGAAGGTAATGCCCGGGACGATACGGGCCACCAGAATGGTGAAGCCCAGGCTCGGCAGCTTCTTACGGGCGATGGCGTAGGCCGCCGGCAGACCGAGCACCAATCCGGCCAGCGTCGATCCGGCCGCGATAATAAAGCTATTGACGATATACCAGATGAAGTCCTGACCGGCCAGCACTTCCTGATAGTTCTTGAGCGTTGGCGTAAAGAACCACCTGGGCGGCATGGCCATGATCTCCACCTGGTTCTTGAAGCTGGAGATGATCATCCAGGCGAACGGAAACATGAAGACCACGAAAAAGAAGACCAGACCCGCAATGTACAGAGCGTTGAGCGCTGGGTGAACCTTTCGAATGCGCTTCATGCCACTGCCCCCTTCCGGGCCCAGTTCAGGAAGATGACGACGCCGAGCACGATGGCGAAGAAGATCATGAGCAGCGAACTGGCGGCGCCCATCTGGAAGTAACCGAAGCCGAGCGAGTAGCCGTACAGGTTCAGGGTCTCCGTGGCGTAGTTGGGCCCGCCCTGCGTCATCGAGTAGATGATGTCGAACGTCTTGAGCGCGTCAATCGACCGCAGGATCACGGCCACCCCGATGGTCGGGCGCAGCAAGGGCAGGGTGACGTGCCAGAAGGTCTGCCACGCAGTCGCCCCGTCCACCTCCGCCGCCTCGAACGGATCCGAAGGCATGGAGACGAGGCCGGCCAGCATGATCAGGGCCATCATCGGCGTCCACTGCCAAATGTCCACCAACACGAGCGACGGCAGCGCCGTGGCTTCCGAAGCCAGCCACGGTTGGGGCGGCAGGTGGAGCAGCTTGAGCAGGTGGTTCATGTAGCCGATCGTCGGTTCATACATGAGCAGCCAGACCATACCGATGGCAACGGGCGTCGCAACCATGGGAAGCAGGAAGAGCGTCTTGAGCAGGTTCTTGCCCGGGAAGTCGCGGTTCAGCATCATGGCCAGAATCAGACCGATCAGGGTCTCGCCGGCCAGAGCCATGCCAGTGAAGTAGAAGGTCCGCCAGACGGACATCCAGAAGCGGTGGTCCTTCCCGAACATGTGCAAATAGTTCTTGAGCCCAACGTACTTCGCGGGCGTCACGGCGGACATCGACCACTCCGTCAGAGAGATCCACGCCGTGTAAATGATCGGAAAGGCCATCATCAGCACAATGAAGATGACGGCGGGCGCCGGGAAGACCCACTTGATGTTCCGCTCAATCCATCGGTTCACTACAACCCACCCCCGGGTGAGACTCAGGACCCCCGGATGGGGGCGCCCGGGCCAACGAGTGGCCCGGGCACCCGTCCGGTCATGCGATCGTTATTTCTCAGTAGCGAGCAGCTCGTTCAGCTTGACGGTCCGGTCCTTGGCGATGGCTTCCAGATCCTTGTTGCCGTTGATGGCGGCGGTGATGATTTCGCCGACCAGGTCGCGGGCCTTGCCGACGTTGATGACCAGCGGGCGGTCAGCAGACTTGCCCACGGCGCCGGACTTCTTGGCCACATCGACCCATTCGGCGGGCCAGGACTTGGTGCCTTCGGGGTTGTTCCACACAGAGGTACGGGCGCTCGGGTTGCCGGCGGACTGGGTCTTCAGGACCATTTCCTTGGAGGTCGCCCACTTGATGAACTCCCAGGCGGCGTCCTGCTGCTTGGAAGACTTCGCGATGGACATGCCCCAGGAGGTAACCGAGTAAGGCAGGGCGCCCTTGTCGCCGGCGGGGAACATGGCGAAACCGACCTTGTCGCCAACCTGGGACTTGTCGGGGGCGGTGACGTTCAGGTACAGGGAGTTGGCGTCGACCCACATGGCGGCCTTGCCCTGCGCGAAGATGCCGGCGGCCTGCGGCCAGGACATGTTCAGGACTCCGGGCGGGCCGTACTTGCCCAGCAGGTTGCCGTAGGTCTGGAACGCCTTGAGGGCTTCCGGCGTATCTAGGACGAACTTGCCGTCCTTAATGAATTCGCCGCCCATGCTGTAAAGGAAGCTGGAGAACTGCGTGGTGGCGGGGTTGCCCTGGCCGCGCATCACGATGCCGTAGAAGCCGCTGTTGGCATCGGTCAGCTTCTTGGCAGCGTCCTCGAGCTCAGCCATGGTGGTGGGAACTTTGATGCCCTTCTGCTGGAAGAGGTCCTTGCGGTAGTAAAGGATCTCCTGCTCGGTAATGAGCGGGATGCCGACCAGGTGGCCGTTCTGCACTTCGACTTCCATGGCGCCCTTGAAGAAGTCGTTGATGTCGTACTCGGCGGGGGTCTTCTTGGCGTCCTTGACGAAAGTGTTCAGGTCGGCATACCAGCCGTTCTTCTCGAACTGCTTGGCTTCCTGCAGCGGGCGCTGCATGAAGACATCGACAGTGCCGGTGCCGGCGGTTAGCTCAACCGTCAGCTTCTGGGTGAGGTTGTTTTCGGCCAGGACTTCGGTGGCGACCTTCATGCCGGTCTGCTCTTCAAACTTTGCGATTTCCTTCTGGATCGTATCGGTCCAGGGGTGCTGGGAGGCCAGGAACCGGAGCGTGACGCCCTCAAACGGCTTCTTGGCGGGCTCGGTGGCGGCAGGAGTCGTGGTCTTCGGAGCTTCCTTGGTCTGGCCGGCGCAGCCGGTAAGGACCAGGCCTGCGGCCATGATGACCGTCAGACCGGCAACAAGAGAACGGCGGAACCCCTTCATCGCTTGTGCCCCCTCTGTGAATGGATGGATGGCAACTCTACCATCCCTCGAATGTTAGCGTAACAAAATTTTTATCTGACGGCTAGTAATAGAAATAAATTTTTTGCACCGGCATGTGATTACGGGGGGTGTCCCAAAAGTCATCAAAGATGACGAGTGACAGTCTTTTCCTTCATCGCTAAGTGATGAGGCTTCACCATTCTGAGTTGTTGCTTCACCATCCTGAGTTGGGGCTTCGCTCGAAGCGCCAGGAATAGGCTCATCTGTATAGACGCTGCCAGGGCGGACTACAATAAGAAAGGCCCGGTGCTTACACACCGAGCCTGGCGGCCGCCGTTGTTTAGTTTCCTTGCGGGGTAAGATCCTCACCCTCTACAAGTTAACAGTGAGGAGTTTCAGCAAGAGGGCCAAAAGGATCAGCCAAAACAGCCTTTCTTCCAGCTTGCTCATGCGTCCACCCCCTTTTCAACGAGGCGCCGCCATGATTCAATACGATGGGACCCGCGAGTATGTTCGCAGGTCCCATTCGTCGTGGCGCCGCGCCAAGGCAAAAAAGGTGGCGACCCAGGACAGGTCGCCGTAAAGCTATATCACACAGAGGGGGTCAACACACTTGAAGTGTAAAACCTCCGTGTTACAGCACTGTGACATGTAGATAACAATCGTGATAAGAAAGGGTTTCAGTGTTGTTATCATTCCTTTGTCTCTGCGTGAGTTTCGTCCTCGTGAACGGATTTGAAGGCCTTCCTGAATTCCCGGATGCCTTCGCCGATCGATTTGCCTAACTGGGGCAGCTTCGACGGCCCAAAAATCAGAAAGGCAATCACGAGAATTAGGGCCAGTTCCGTCAAGCCGATTTTCTGCAGCACCTGCGCATCCCTCCTAAAGCTCCAGCACGGCGGCGTAGACGAGGCGCCGCACCGAGGGCGGCACGAAAGCCGCAGTCGTGAAGTTCTGCGACAGACCGTCAGCCAAGAAGCGTTCGTACTCCCGGATCACCAGGCGGTACCGCTTCGACTCCCGGTCTGTGGGGAGAGTCACGCCGCCGGACCAGGTGAAGTCGCCGCCGTCGTCTTCGGTCAGCGCCAGCGGGTAGACGGTCGAACCGGCGGCGCCCCAGGCCAGTTCGCCCTCCAAGTTGGGCACCCGGGTCTCCACCGTCACTTCGATCTGGGTCGTATCCCGCCCGAAGACCGACTGCCGGTAGCCCGGGCCGCAGACCGTAACGGCGCACAGATCGGGCTTCTCCGGGTCGAAGACCACGGTGGCAAGCCGGTCGGGCGCCAGCTGCGCGAAGTCGGCCAGCACAATCCGGGAAAGGTGGGCGCCCGTCACCGACTTGGGCTGGTACCGGGCCAGCGCCAGCCGGACGAACGGCCAATACGAATGGCCGGCGTCGATCTCCATGTCGCAGTACCAGAGCTTGCGTGTCTCGTCGTAGCCGACTTTATGGCCGGCCACGGCCACCGTGGCGCCCTGCACCTCTTCGATCGACAGGCCGCCCGCCGTCGCCACGGCGCCCGGGAAGTGAGCGTTCGTCGGGATGGCGTAGGTCTCACGGGAGAGCCAGATCGGATCCATGCCCCACTGGGTGACGAAGGGTTTCAGGTTCTCCGGCGGCGACTTGGGCGGCGCCTTGATCAGGCTACTCTTCGGCTGCACCCAGAGCACGGCGCCCAGCAGTTCGCCATCGCCGGAAGAGAACCAGGGGCGCTCCATGTAGATCCGCAGGCCGCCGGCCCGCCGGATGGCGACGCTGCCTTCGCCCTCCAGCAACTCCTCCTTGGACCAGCTGAAGACCGGCACCACGTAGAGCACCTTCGGCGCGGCCGGACGGGCTGAGTTGAGCACGTCCACTTCCGTGGGCGCCGCCGTCTCCCGGGTAACGGGGCCGGGCAGGTAGGCGTACGCCACGTCCACGGTGTCGCCGCTGTTTATCTTGCCCCCGTCGGTGCGGGCGATGGTGCCTGCCGCGTAGTCGATCTTGTAGTCGACGTCGCGGACGCAGTCGCCGGCGGGGCTTTTGACGCGTTCGCTGCCCTTGACGATGGGGGTGTGGTCACCGGTCACCGCCGTGGTGCCATTCAGCGTCATCGTCTGCGTGTGGGGCACCTGGAAGTACTCCTTGTAGCGGCTCGTCGCCACCGCCGAGTACTTGACCCGGCGGTACTTCGTGTCGCCGAACTCGTGCTTCATGAAGAGCGGGGCGCTCTCCGCACCATAGGTGACCGGCAATTCGCCGGCGTGGGCGTTGCCGGTGATCGTCTTCCACTTGGGCTCCTTGAGAATGTCTACCGGCTCGTCCCACGTGGCCATAATGTCAAGCTTGTCCGTAGACTTGCCGTTGACCGTGATATCGTCCTTGATGATCGCGTGGGTGTCGCCCAGCGCCTTCTCCGCCTCCAGGGCCTGGTAGGCAGGCTCAATCAAAGGCTGCTGAACGGCGTGGACGAGCATCAGGTTGCGGTGGGGCGTCAGCATCCAGTGGCCGCCGCCCAGCACCAGGGCACGCAGCGCGTTCATCTGCACGGCGGGCAGCCCGGCTTCGGTGAGCCACTGCCACAGCCCCATGATGCCCAGGTCGTCAGCACCCAGATACGAACTGAGCCGAACACGCACCGTCTCGGCCTTGGGCAGCTTTACGGTCAGCACCCGGTCCACGGCGTTCCAGGCGGGCGCCCCGGTGCCCTCTTCCACCACGACACGGAACGGCAGCCGGTCGGGCCAGGTGCCGTCGAAGGGCACCAGGGTGAAGCCATTGGGCGCCGCTCCCGGCAGCCCCCGCAGGGCGGCGCCCCGGGCAATGGGATCCGCCAGGTAAGGCAGCGCCAGCTGTGCTTCGGGGTGTACGGCGTCCGGGTTGTAGTTCGTCTCCCGGGCGACGATCATGTCATAGGCCGCCTTGTCGAGCCCGGCGTCGGTGTCGAACAGCCCGTGGTACTCGGCCATGAGCTGGGCGACCCGGGGCGGGGCGATGTGCCGCTCGTTCGGGCCGGTGGCGGCGGCGTTGTAGTTGGAGCGAATCACCATGCGCTCCACCGATTCGCCCTGGGTCGTGGGCGCCCGCAACAGCGTCATGGGGGAGCTTACGGGTTCCATGCGGCCATACATGCTCGGGGCGGTTGCCTTGGTGTCGTCAGCTGTGTCATAGGGCAGCGAGTTGCCGGCGAGGTCCACGCACCGGGCGCGCATGCGATAGTGCGTGCCAAACCTCAGCTTCGGCAGCGACCGGGGGGTGGGGTTGAACGTCGTTTCCAGCCCGAACTCGGGAGGCGGCGTGTTGTCCGGCGTGGCGGCGGCGTCCTCGTTGTTGATCATTTTGCCGTAGCGGGGCGCCGAGAGGCTCCAGCCCTGCCAGTTGACCATGATTTCGTGCAGGAACAGGTCCGGCGTGAAGCCGTCCGCCGACTGGGAGACGCCCATGGTCGTGGCGCCCTCGTCTTCCGCGCTGACCAGAATGCCGCCGTCGGTGAACTTGTACACGCCCTGGCGGCGGTGGAGCGACCGCCACACTTCGGATCGGGAATCCCAAATGTCGACCCGGTAGCCCTTGGTCACATCTTCTGCGTACAGGTCGATGTCCGAAGAGCCGGTTTCGGCGGCGGCGTTCTTTTGCTTGGTCAGCTTGAGCATTTGCACCAGGCTGAGCGCCCGGCCCGTCTTCGCCAGCGACAGCCCGCCCGAGCGCATGGCAGGCACGGAGTAGGCCTGGGGCGTATCCGCCGACCGGTGTCGGAACGACTGGGCCCGCCGGTAGTTGTTGGCGAAGTCGATCGCCTTCAGGGCGGCGCCGTCCACATCCACCTGCTCGACCCCGTACGGGGGCGCGTTCAGCTTCAGCATGCCATCCGCGATTTCGGAGGTGCCGCCGGGCTTCGGCGCGGGCAGCCACTGGTTCAACCCGATGAGAATGTAGTGCGTCTTCGGGTTGATGTTGGTGGTGGCGCCGAGCGCGGGTGACCATGAAGCTTCTACCTGTACGTACCCCGAAGGCGGCATGGCCGGGTCGAACGGCACTTCGAGGTCGAAGACCAGACCCATGCGCCGCAGCAGCTCCGGGTAATCGCTCAGGGAAGAGACCACCTGGTGAAAGTCCAGTTCCGGCTTGGGCACAGCCAGGCGTGCGGCGCTTCTGGGCTTGTAGAAATGCTTGACCTGGTAGAAGTCCATGAGCGGGTTGGGCGGCCCGGGGGGCACGGCCTGGGCCTTTTCCAGCTGCCGGTCCAGCTGGTCTTTGAGGAACTTTTCGGGGTCGAAGTCGCCGTCGGTCGGGCCCTGGTTATTATCAGTATACGTGGCGATTTGGCCGATGCCCTCGTTCAGGTCCCGCACGCTGGGGAACCCGTTGTCCTTGGAACGGCCCACCTCCACGGCAGTCTGCGTGTACTGCTGCTTGAGGAAGCCCATCACATTCCCGACGGGGAACGATAGCACCCGCCGGGTGTCGAGCGGGGGGAACTCGTAAGGCCGCACGTAGGTCGTGGGCTTGAAGAGCGCCTGCCACAGCGTGGGGCTGGGCGCCGGGCTGGCCACAGCGGCCGGCACGGGGGCGCCCCCGTTGAAGCGCACGCTGAAGGTCATGCCCGTGCCCGGCCAGTTTACAAAGTCGGGAAACTGCGAGAGCTTCGGTTTGGGCATCCCCTCGTTGGTCATGAGCCGGGGGGAGACGAAGACCGAGAGCTTGAGCCGGGGCGCCGCCGCCGTCGGCCCATCGCCGGGGGGCAGGGTCGCGAAGCCGTTCGGCAGAGCCGTCCACATCACCGTCTGCTTTTTCATCTACCCAGCCTCCTCCTTATGCGAACGCCTCGGCGTACGACTCCCAGTCGCTGCGCTCCATCAAATCGGCAAACGTCGGGTCGCCGGCGGAGCCCTTGAACTTGCGCTCCACGTGCAGATCGACGCTGATGCTAAAGAACAGAATCTCAATCTTCACCGTAAGCGTTGCCTGACCCCAGACTTTGTCCTTGGGAATGTCGTAGGTCAGGCTCATGCTAAACTCGGCGGAGATGGTGATCAAGCCCAACACGGAGAGGTGGCCGCCCAGCCGCACATAGCCGGTCAGTTCGGCGTCGTCGCCCTCCATTTTGTAGTAGATGCCGACCATGATGTGCACGCCGCCGCTCGCAACGCCGATATCCATGGAGAAGTTGCCGCCGAACTCGAACGATGCCTCCAGCAGTTCGATGCCGTCCAGGCCCAGTCCCACAGCAAAGAACCCGCCGCCGCCGAACAGGGAGACGGTGATTGTGAACGGATTTTCCCGCTCGCAGAATGCAAAGCGGAGCCGAACGGGGTCGCCGCTGAACGGCAGGTTGAGCCCCATGGAAAGCTTCATGTTCGCGATGGAGAGCACGCCCAGCTGCACGCTCGGAATCGCCAGGCTGACACCGGCGTTCACCCCGGTGGGCGAGACGTCAATGCTGAAGCTGAAGGGCCCGCCGCCGCCGTCGCTCTTGAGAAAATCCTGCAAGGTCTGGACGAACTTGAGGGGGCCGACGAACTCGACCTTGTCGATTTTCGGGTCGACGTCAGGCTTGGTGCCGTCGGTCGCCGTGAAGGTGATCTTGTCGAACGTGAGAATCAGGAAGCTGGTGACCGGGGCGATCAAGTCGACCTTGAAGTCCTCCAGAAGTCCCTTGACCTCGAACTTGGGCGGGTTGCCGTTGAAGTCCTGGAAGAGAGTGGCCAGCAATTCGAACTTCGTATTGGAGTTGGTGACAAAGATGTGCAGGGGATCGTCCTTGACGTCCGGTTTCCACTCCAACTTGATCTCGACGCCCAGGGGCACGGCGTCCTTGTCTTCTTTGCCGTCGGGGCCCTTCGGGTAGGCGACCCGGGCCGTAAATTTGGGGACTTTCGCGTTCTTCTGGTCGCTGTCTGTCAGGTGGAGCAGGTCGAGGATATCGCTCAGCAGAATGCCGCCGAGAATCTTGGCCTGATCGCTGAAAAACTGCTTGGGGTTGAAGGTGCCGTCCACGAGGTCGCTGAGGGCGCCGCCCACGGGGCCCATGGAGCGGGAGAGGCCGCTGACGCCCATATTCGGGGTGCCCACGCCGCCGGACATGTTGGTGGGGAAGTTGGCGGCCACCGTATTGACCAGTTCGGCAAAGACGGCCGTCTTGTTGACACTCTTCTCGAAGGCGTTGTCCAGGAAGGCCTGAGCCATTTTGATCTTGGCCGGCGCAGCGGACTGCGTCAGCGCGTCGACCGACGCCATGCGGATGCCCGCCTCGGCCATGGCCGGGAAGAAGCGGGGAGCGTCGGCGCCCAGGGCGGTGCTCTGGTCGGGCACTTCACCCATGAAGGTCATGGTGGCGGTCTCGAACGAGGTATCGCCCGGCTTATCGGCGGGGGCGTAGGCGACCTTCTGGCCCCGCAGGTCCCGCTGGCGGCGGCTGCTGTCGCCGTTTGCCATGTTGTTGGCAACGGTCGTCATCTTGGCGGCATCGTCGGCGATGTCGTCCTTAATGAAGGCCATGGGCGTGGAGAACTCCTGGCTCTGGCCTTCGCCGTCGACCGTGACGACGTTGAAGAGGAAGTCCTTGTTACCAACCCGGGGCCAGAACGAAGACTCGCCGCTGCCCGGCACGATGGGCGTGGGCAGGTCGAGCGCCGGGGTGACCAGCGTGGTTACCGTCACTTTCTTGAACGGCATCTGGCGCCCGCTGTATGCCTGGCCGGTGGCGGGGAACGTCCGCTCCGGCTGGCGGACCATAATGAACTTCCGCTGCCGCAGGTAGGCCGCCATGTGGCCGGCGGGCGTGGGCTGGAACTTGCGCTCGGTTACGGTAATGAGTGCGGCCCGCTGGCCAAACGGGAAGAGATAGCCGGGCTCGACCACCCGGACGTACGTGTCCCGCGCCATGACGGCCCGGTGCCGCCACTCCTCCACCGTAAAGCCGGGCGGGCGCCGGCTCCAGAGGCCGCGCACGTTCAGCCAGGCACCCAATGACGAGAGCATCAGGCGGTCGGCCTGAATCGGCCTGGGGCTGAAGCCGCTGATTTGATAGTCAGAGCTAAGGCGCACAATCTGGTTGCGATACGATGTCGTCAGTGACATGCGGAACGGCGAGGTGTCGGGCGGGTTGGGCGGGCCGCTGGGGCTGAAGTCCGGCGACCAGATGGCCCGGACGGTCCGCAGGTAAGCCGACTCCTCATCGACTGTGTTGTGGTTGCCTTTGACGCCCAGGCGGGTGTGCCAGAGCTCCGTCCAGCCGTCGTGGGTGACGGGCTTGATGGAGTGTGCCCAGCCCGCGTACTTGTTCGGCGAGAGGAAGACCCGGTACGGCGCTTCAATGGCCGTGTGGTACTCCTCGGGCAGCTGAATGCGGGGCGGGGGAATCAGGGCGGGGGTGAGCGGTTCACAATTGCAGTCGTCTTCCAAATCGAAGAGCGACAGCCGGAGGTCCGTCGCCCGCCGGATGGGCAGCAGCAGCGAAGGAGGCAGCGCGGCCGGCACCAGGGCGTGGTCGTACTTCGTCCAGCTCAGCAGCGCTTCCATGGAGTAAGGAATCTCGTTCACGCCGGCCGGCAGGCGGAAGACCAGGCGGCTGGGCCCGGAAATCCGGTTCTGGACGGGAGGCATGGTCGGCGGCTCGTCGCCGGGGGAGCCGGGCGTCTCCGTCTCGTAGAAGGCCCGCTCGCCAATGGCCTGGGGCGGAAACTTGACAATCATGTAGGCTGCCCGGTTCTGCTGCTGTCGGACGAGGCGGGCAGGGCCGGTGCCGCCGGCTTCCAGGCGCAGGTTGACAAACTCGAAGGTGAGGACGAGCAGGTCCTCGGGGCGGAGTACGGACAGCGTAAGATTGAGCGGTGCGATGATAACGGGCAGGTCAAGCTCATCAACTTCGCGGCGTCTGGGTTTGTTGCGGGGCGGCACCTCACTGGGCCCATCCTGCAGCGGGGGCAGCTGCGTTTCGGCGTTGGTCGCCGCGAGGGAGACCAGCCCGGCGCCGCCCACGAACCGCGGCTCGACGATGGTCTGCTCCATGGGCGAAGTCAGGCCCAGGAGGGCAGGACTACAGACGGAGCGGGTGAACTGGCCATTGCGCTGCACCAGTTCGAGCCCGGGCGCCGACGGCGAGTCGCCGAGCAGCATGCTGCAGCCCCGGGCGTGAAGCCAGACTGGCTCGGGACTGAAGCGGCCGACCAGGGCGGTCTGCACGCCCTGCTGGTCAAACGTCTGCGCATAGCGCACCGAAGTGAGCGGCAGGCGGAACGGGTCGCCGTCGGTGCTCGTCAGCCCGCTCAGGGCGACCAGGTTCAGGCGCCCGTCGTCCGTGCCGGCCTCGGCGGCCAAAGCCTGGCGCACTTCGCCGCGCCGGCTGATGCTGGTCTCGATGTGAATCATGTCAAACGGATGGTCGACCGACTCCAACTCCCACCCGGCGGGCGCCAGCTGGGCCAGTTCCAGGGCCCAGACCCGGTCGCGGCGCCCCAGGGAAATCAGGGTCCGCCGGTCGGCGGAGTTGGCCAGCAGGCTCGGCTGATCACTGCCAATCAGTGCGATGCTCACCGAATCGGAGACCAGGTCCTCCCGCCCCGCGCCGGAGAGCCGGGCGATGGCGCTGCCCTCCAGCCGGAAGGCCCAGTCCGGGAAGAACTGTGCCTTGGCGGAGCCGTCTAGCGTCAGTTGCCCCATGTCGCCCAGCGCGCACGCATTGTGCGAAAGCGCGGCAAGGCCCACGGCTGCGGCTTCCCCTGCCAGCCAGCCCGGGAGGGGTGCCTTGCAGGTAAAGCTGCCGAGGGCAAACGTGAAGGTGACAGATCCGCTCAGGGTGGCTTCGCAGACCATGTTGGCCGGCAGGCTGGTACCCGGGAAGGTGGCGCCGGAGAGCTCCAGCCGGATGGCGGTGCGGTCCTGGCGGACGGCGAGGCGCGGCGAGCCGCCGAAGGCCCGGGTGTCAATCGACCAGCGTTCGGCGCCGTCAAGTTTGAAGGCGGCACGGCCCTTGCCGTGCACGAACTCGACCGAGTTCGGCAGCGCCCGGGCCGTTTCGGTGCGCAATAGCTGCGATGCCACGGCTGCAGCCCCAGCCAGGCGGAATAAATGCCGGCGGGATATGCCGCCGGACTGCGGGTCAGCATCATTTTCCCGGACCTGCGCCCGGGCGCGCAATAAGGCAAGGTTCAGTCCTGTTCTGCTCACCGCGCCACCCTCCTGCGATGTTGTGGCGCCAAATATTCATCGTCAGGCGTGAATTGACCTTTCCATATCTTGTATATCACCCGTCAGGAAAACGCCCCTCGGCAGGGGGGCGCGCCTATTTCTGGTAGAGATGCGACACGGACAGCCGGTACTCAGAGCTCTCCAGTTCCAGGTAGTCGATCAACAGGTCGCACCCGGTCAAATCCCGGAGCGGTAACAGGCCGCTGACTTTGCGCTGCATCCCTGGCAGGGTCAAGTCTTCGGGGCGGACGATCACAAGGGTGATCTGTCGTTCGACACACATTCCGAGCTTTATGTAGTCTCGCTCGCGCTGCCCCGCAGCTTGGGCGGCAGTGAACTTCCTGGTTTTGTGATAATGCTGCGGGCCGTTATACTCAAGGGCGACTCTGGGCGGGTAGTACCGGTCCAGCTCCAAGTGCTCGCCGGTCCGAGGATTCACCAGCCAACCGGGGGTGGCGTTGTCCTCGTAGTCGTCCGAATCGCTCAAGAGCGAGAGGTACTCCCGCATCAAGCCTTCCCCATAGTGCTCGGCCTTCGCCAGGCGGTCCTGAGCTGCGTCCAGAGCTGCCAGGCCCTGGGCGAGGCCCTTGAACGTGAGCATGAAGTCAATCCGGGTACGCCGGTTGGCTCGCTCTGTCTTGACCCACTCGGCCCGGGCCAGTTCGTCCACGGCCTGTGCAACGGTATTCCGGCTGGCATTCGCCAGGCAGGCCAGCTCTTCGTATGCGAAGTGGCCGTGCGGGTGGCTGAACCCCGGCGTCAGCAGGAGAAGGCCGTACATGATTCGGGCCTGAACTCCCAGCCGTCTGTGTGTCAGGAGGGCTGCCGGAACCGGGACTGTTGCGCCGTCCCAACCTCTCAGCGCCAGCGGGGCCGCCGCTGTCCGCACCGTGGGGTGCGAGAGGCCTGAAGTCGCTGCCAGCCAGGATGTGCCGGCCTTTTCTGCACCGGTGTGCAGCTGTGAAACCATCCAAAGCAGTTTGGCCGGCGCAGACAGGTCGGGGCACAGCAACAGCGACACCGGTACCTTCACGAGTCCATCCGCCACAGATTCTCCCCCCCTCTCAGAGTCATTCTGCAAGGGGACGAGGTTTCCTTCAATATTTTTCCATCGCGCCCATCGCCAGCCTGGAAACATTGTGAACGAGAAGCCGCCACCAATCCGTCCAGGGGCGCCGAAAACGGTACCGGCGCCCCAATCAACCCAATTTCGAGGCCTTTCGGCTATTCCGTTCAGGATTTTTCTGCCCTGGGACCAGGCCGGGGGGAAAAATCCTGAACGAAGGGACAACTCGGCCCGAAAAAGAAAGGGATCGCCGTAAGCGATCCCCCACAAACCACATCACACACCGAGAAACTTCTCCTTCACCCGCTCGTCGCCCAGGAGGGCGCCCGCCTCGCCGGCGAGGCTGATGCGACCCGTCTCCAGCACGTACGCCCGGTTGGAGACGGCCAGTGCGTGGTGGACATTCTGCTCAACCAGCAGCACGGTCACACCCTGAACGCTGATCTCCCGAATCACCTGGAACACTTCCTGCACCAGCTTGGGCGCCAGCCCCAGCGACGGCTCGTCGAGCATCATCAGCCGTGGGAGGCTCATCAGCCCACGCCCGATAGCGCACATTTGCTGCTCGCCGCCTGACAGCGTGCCGGCCTTCTGGTGCTGCCGCTCGTGCAGCCGTGGGAACAGGTCGAAGACCCGCTTCATGGTCGCATCCTTCTTGGACCTGGCCTCCTTGCTGTAGGCGCCCAGCTCCAGGTTCTCCAGCACGCTCATGCCGGGCCACAGCTGCCTTGCTTCCGGCACCAGGGCGATGCCCTTCGTCACCAGGGAGTAGGGCGGCAGCCCCTCAACCGGCTCACCGTCGAGCAGAATCTGGCCACGGCGGGGCGGCACCAGCCCGGACAGGGCCCGGAGCGTGGTGGTCTTGCCGGCCCCGTTGGCGCCGATGAGCGTGACGACCTCCTTGGCCTTCACCGCAAAGGAAACATCCCACAAGGCCTGAACTTCGCCGTAGAAGACGTCAATGTTCTTGACTTCGAGCATCGTCTCAGGCCCCCTTTAGCTTGCGGGCACGTGGGCGCCCAGATAGGCCTCGATCACCTGCGGGTCGTTCAGGACATCTTTGGTCGCCCCTTCGGCGATCTTGTTCCCGAAGTTGAGCACCATGGCCCGCTCACACACGCCGGCCACGGCCTTCATGTGATGCTCGATCATCAGCACGGTCTTGCCGGCGTCCCGGATCTTCCGAATCAGCGCCATCGCATCGTTGATCTCCGCAGGGTTGAGGCCGCCCATCACTTCGTCCAGCATGATGATCTCCGGCTCCGTCGCCAGGGCCCGGCAAATCTCCAGGCGCTTATGTTCGCCGATGGTCAGGCTGGCGGCGTTGGACTCTGCCCGGTGGGCAAGCCCGCAGAACGCCAGAATCCGCTCGGCCTCCTGGCGGGCGGCGGCGCCCGACTGGGGCTTGCGCCCGAAATTGACGCCCACCATCACATTCTGCAAGACGGTCATGTCCCGGAAGGGCTTGACGATCTGATGGGTCCGGACCACGCCCCGGTGGACGACGGCGAAATTCGGTTTGCCATCGATCCGCTGCCCTTTGAACCAGACTTCGCCGGCGGTGGGCGGGTAGGTCCCGACCAGGCACGAGAAGAGCGTCGTCTTGCCGGCCCCGTTTGGGCCGATCAGACCGAAGATCTCACCGGGCTCCACCTGGAAGGAGACGTTATTCACGGCCACAAGGCCGCCAAATCGCTTGGTAATGTTCTTGCCTTCAAGGATGATCTCAGGCACCGTTCGGCACCCCCTTGCTCGCCGGCTGTGCCGCCTTGGCCGCCGGCGAAGTGATGCGGCTGACGAGCCGTCCGAGGCGCCGGAGCAGTCCCAGGATGCCTGCTGGCTCGAAGAGCATGACGACAATCAGGAGGGTCCCGTAAATCATCAAGTTGGAATCGCGTAAGGCCTGGATCGTCAGCAGCTTGATCTGGATGTAGCCAAAGACCACGCCGCCGATGACCGGCCCGAGCAGGGTGCCGACGCCGCCGATGACGGGCATCAACACAATCTGCAAGGACATGTTGAATGCGAAGACCGAGTTCGGGGCGATGTACTGGAAGTTTATGGCGAACAGGCTGCCCGCCGCAGCGACCAGGGCCGCCGAGAGCGCATGCGCCCGGACCTTGTAGCCCGTTGCGTTAACGCCCAGCGCTTCAGCAGCATCGATATCCTGTTTGATGGAGGCCAGCGCCATGCCGAAGCGGGACGACATGACCCACCAGACCACTGCCACCACCAGGACCGTCAGGATAAGCATGCCGTAGTAGTTCTCGAGAAAAATCGCCTGACCCCGGGGAACACCTGGCAGCAGCTTGTACAGGAAGTCGCCGTAGTTCAGGGGCATCCGCTTACCGCTGGAGCCGCCCGTCCACTCAAACCCCTGAGCCACGACCCGGACCGCTTCAGAGATGCCGATGGTCGCAATCGTGAAGTAGGGGCCCCGCAGGCGGAACGTGGGCAGGCCCACGATCACGGAGAAGAGAGCGGCCACTGCCATACCCACGGGAATGGTGGCATAGGCGTTCCATCCCGCCAGGGCCAGCAGCACAGTGGCGTAGGCGCCAATCCCCATAAAGGCGGAGTAACCGAAGGAGACCTGCCCCGCCAATCCGCCCATCAGGTTCCAGGCCGAGCCCAGAATTACATAGAAGGCCACGTTCCAAATGTCGTTGAGGGTGCCCCGGCCCAGGTAAGCCGGGCCGGTGAAGAGCACCGCGATGGCGGCGCCCGCTAGGGCCAGGCCCGCATACCGGGACCAACCCCGAACAGCGAAGAGATTCATGAGCGGGCCACCTCCCTACGCCGCAGCAGCCGTGCCACAAGGGACCTACCAAATTTTACGATCTGGCTGCCTACCGACGGCAGACCCTGCGGCATCACCACCAGGGCGACGACCAGCAGACCGAAGGTAATGGCATCCTGAAAGATGTTCGGCACCAGGTTATACTGGGCCGTGTACTGCTCGATCAAGGCGATGATGGCCGCACCGAAGGCCACGCCCCAGAAGGACTCCATTCCGGCCAGCACCGTAATGACGAAGCCCTTGAGCAGAAAGCTCCGGCCGAAGTCCGGGGTGAACGGGTAGATCGTGGACATCAACCCACCGGCGAGGGCGCCCAGGGCGATGCCCAGGCCGAAAGCGATCATCTGAATCCGTCCGGCGTTAATTCCGACCAGCATGGCCGCACCCTTGTTCTGGGTGACGGCCCGGATGGCCTTCCCCAGGTACGTCCGGGTCAGCATGAAGGTCATGGCGAGGCCGATGACGCTTGTCATGGCGAAGACCAGGAGGCTGACGACCGACAGCCGGAACGGACCTATGTTGACAGCGCTCATCGTGTAGCTCGTCAGGACCGAACGGGTGTCGCCGCCCCAGATGTAGTACCCGAGGTTCTGCAGCACCAGCCAGACGCCGAAGAGCAGCAGCAGTGACTGAACGGCCGGCGTGTTCCCGCTTTCCGGGAGGCGCCGCACCACATAGCGGTGCAGCGCCATCCCGATGAGGAAGAAGAGCGGGCCGGCGATGATGGTCGCCAGGAACGGGTCCATGCCAAACCTGGAGAACAGGGCGAAGGTAGCATAGGCCCCAAGCATGATAAACCCCGCGTGGGCCAAGTTCACCAGCTTCATCACACCGTAAATCAGAGCCAGGCCGAACGACATCATCGTATAGAGGCCGGCGATCAGAATGCCGTTGATGGTGGCTCCAAGGAAGTCAATCATGTGGGCTCTCTCCTATCGTCCCGCTTACTTTGTCGGGATCGGAGCTACGGCGTCGCCGTTCTTGGCCTCCTTCGGCCACACGAGGTCCAGCTTGTTGCCCGGCTTGTTCTGCGTGACAACATACGGGTAGATAGCTTGGCCGGTCTCCGAGAACTTCAGGACCTGGCCGGGGACCAGCGAATCCTTGATTTCCACCTTGGTCAAGGCTTGCCGGATCTTTTCGGGGTCGGTGGAGCCGGCCTGCTGAATCGCCTTCAGCAGAATCCGGACGGTTTCGTAGGGCAGCGCATCGTACCAGGCCGGGGAGGCGATGCCCGTTGCAGCCTTGTACTTTTCAACGTAAGCCTTCACCTGCGGATAGGGCAGCGTATTGGCCCACCAGGCGCTGGCGAAGATGTAGTCGGTCTTGTCGCCGAGGCCGTCGCGGGCAGCCTTGTCAGCGCCGCGGGGCCCGTAGGTGACCATCTTGTGGGAGAGGCCCATCTGGCTGTATTCCCGGTGCATGGTGATGTAGTCTTCGAGGCGGGCGTCTGCCATGAAAATGTCGGCCTTGGCGTTCTGCACCTTGGTCAGCAGCGGCTTGAAGCTGGCGGCGTAGAGCTCAAAGCCTTCGTTGAAGACGACCTTGAAGTCGCCGGGGTTCTTGTTGGCGAACTCCACGATGCCCTTCTGGTAGTCCTTGCCGTGCTCGGTATTCTCCCACACGGTGGCAATAGCGAGGGGCTTGGGCAGCTTGCCGGAATCGACCAGATCCTTCAGGAACTCCATTTGGGTGCGGGCGAGCACGTCGATGGGCGACAGGGTGCCGAATACCCACTTGGAGCGGCCGTAGGTGCTGGTGGATGCACCGCCGCCGTTTACGTACGGAATGCCGTAGCGCTCCGGCACGACGGACTGGGCCGAGACCAGCAGCGTCGAGTACCCGCCGACAATGGCGTGAACCTTGTCTTGCGTAATCAGCTGCTCAATCAGCTGCGCCGACTTGGTCGGGTCGGTGGTGTCGTCAAGCAGCGTAAGCTTGATGGGAACCTTCTTGCCGTTGATCTCCAGGCCGCCGGCGTCGTTCACTTCCTTGATCGCCAGTTCGGTGGACAGCTTGAACGATGCGCCGATCTTCGACTCCTTGCCCGTCAGGGGGAAGGCGGCACCGAGGCGGATCTCCGTGATCTCTTCTTTCTTCTCGGGCGCCGGTGCGGCGCTTCCGGACGGCGTCTGGGTCTGCGTCTCTGTCTTGGTCCCACCACAACCCGCGACCAGCATGAGCATAAGGACCATTGAAACCCCTGCGGCCAGCAGCTTCCTTTGCTTCTGCATCTTCCGTGCCCCCATTTCCGTGTGATTTCCCTGCGTTCCTGAGGGTATCAAAATTATTTAGGGGCATGTTAATTCGTGCTTATTGATATGATTTTGGTCTTTCTGTTCACGCTTGATAAAAAACGAACATCCCCGGGGGTCGGCTCCCCGAGGATGTGTCCATTTAGCCTATTTCGTACCGGCTTCTTCAATCACAGTGCGGATCGTTTCCACTCCCAGGCGGTCTTCGGCACGACGATAAGCTATGTTCATGGCACTCTTCCAGGCCTCTAGCTGTGCCAGAGTGGGCTGATAGATGTCCACCTTGCCATAGAAGCGGATTTGATTGAGCGCCTGTTCGTTGAGTAGTTCGGCGCTCTCCCGGACCCACTGGGTCGTCTCGCTCATGGCCTCCCGAAAGGCTTCCCGCATCTCCGGCGTCAGGCCGTTCCAGAACTTCTGGTTGGTGATGACGACGTAGCCCAGGTATGAGTGGTTGGTCAGGGTCATGTACGGCTGGACTTCGTAGACGCGCTTGGAGAGGATGTTCGTCGGCGTATTCTCCTGCGCATCCACCTCGCCATTGGCCAGCGCCCCGTAGAGCGAATCGAATGACTGAATGGAGACCTCCGCACTGAGGGCGGTGAGCGCATCTCTGGTGACCAGGCTGGGCTGAATGCGAAAGCGCAGCCCCCTCACGTCTTCCGGCACCATGACGGGGCCCCGGGCGCTGGTAATCACCTTGAACCCGTTGAGCCAAAAAGCGACGGGCTCCAGCCCCTGCCGCCGCAGATTGCCGTACAGCTTCTGCCCCGTGCTGCCCGCGATCAGCCGCTCGGGCGCCGCCGGATCCGGGAAGAGGTACGGCAGATCGAAGACCTGCCAGAGCGGGTCGATGTCGCCCAGCTTGGAGAGGCTGGGCGCCACGAACTGCACGCTGTTCGAACGCAGGGCGTCCAGCTCCTCGCCGTCCCGGTATAGCTGGGAGTTGGCGAACACCTGCACCTCGACCTTGCCGCCCGTGCGCTCCTTGACCAGGGCGGCGAACCGGCGGGCCGCCTGCCCCTTCGGCGTGTTCTCGGCCACCACGTGGGAGAACTTGACCACAATGCGATCGTCCGGGCTGACCTGCTCGTAATCGGCGGCGACGGGGCCCCCGCAGGCGGTCAGTGTGAGTCCGAGGAGCACTAGAGGGATCATCATGCGGCGCAAGCCCGTCACCTCCCTGCTTGCAGCAATTCTATCGGCTGCGGTAGCGGTTGAGCGGGCGCCCCACGGCGCCGTACTGAATCTCCAGGCTAGCCCGCTGCAGTTTGACCAGATGGTCGAGATACCGCCGGGCCGTGACGCGCGCCATGCCCAGCTTGTCTGCCACTTCGGCGGCGGTCAGGGCCTGCCCCTCTGCCGCAAGGAAGCGGTGAACCTGCCGGAGCGTCGCTTCATGCAGTCCCTTGGGCAGCCCGGCGCCCGCCCCCGTGGTCTGCGCCCGGAGCATCCGGTCGACCTGCTCCTGGTCGAGCGTGGCCGTGTCGCCAAGCTTCCAGCGATGGGCCCGGTAGGTTTCCAGGGCTGTCTTGAGGCGGTCCAGCCGGAACGGCTTGATGATGTAGTCCACCGCGCCGTAACGCAGTACGTTCTGGATAGTCTGGGCGTCCTGGGCAGCGCTGACCATAATGACGTCCGCCGGCAGGCCCTGCTGCCTGATCTCTTTGAGCGTGGCCACCCCGTCCTGGTCGGGCATGTAAACGTCCAGCAGCACCAAATCCGGCCTGTGGCTGGCTACCGCCTCAATCGCCTCGCGGGCCGTCCGGGCGGCGCCCACGACCCGGAAGCCGCGCACCGACTCCACGTACTCACGATTCACTTGCTGCACCATGGGATCGTCGTCCACTACCAGTACCCGAATCGGCTGCATTCGCCCCACCTCCCGGAAGCTGAATATGGAAGACCGTCCGGCCCGGGGCGCTCTCCACGGAAATTCGGCCCCGGCCCAGGTCGACGATCTGTCTGACCAGCGCCAGCCCGATGCCCCGGTTAGGGGCGCCCTTCGTGCTGAATCCCTGCTCGAAAAGCTTCTCCACCGGCACCGAGGGCGGAAGGCCGGTGCCGTTGTCCTCCACGCGAATCTCCACGCCGTCGGCGCCGCCCCGGAATAGGCACCGAATGCGCCCCACGCGCTCGTCAAGCCCCGCCACCGCATCCATGGCGTTCTCCAGCAAATTGCCGAGGACCACCACGAGGTCGTTCGCTTCCAGCAGCGGCGGCAGTACGTCCAGCCGGGAGGCGCGGTCGATCTCCAGGGTGATGCCCCGCTCGCGGGCCCGGGTGACTTTGCCCAGCAGAAGGCCCGACACGCGGTAGTCCTTGATCGATCGTGCCAGGAAGCGAGTAAGTTCCTGCTGCTGTTCGGTGGTGCTGAAGATGAAGTCGATGGCCTGGCTGTACTTCTTCAGCTGCACCATACCGGCGATGGTGTGCAGCTTGTTGAGCCATTCATGGTTCTGCGCCCGGAGGGCGTCCACGAACTGGGTGACACCGGTCAGTTCTTCGGCCAGCGTGTTGAACTCCGTCCGGTCCCGGAACGTGGCGAGGGCGCCGACGATTCGACCCTTAACGTATATCGGCAGCCGGTTGGTGAGGATAATCGTCTTGCCGTAAAGCATCTGCTGATTCCGGGCGCCCTGCCCGGTGCGGATCACGTCCGGCAGGCGTGAATAGGGGACGACTTCCAGCACATTCCGGCCGCGGACATCCATATCATCCGGCAATTCCAGAACGCGCCTGGCCTCGGCGTTGATCAGGGTAATCCGGTTGGCGGAATCGATGGCGATCAACCCTTCGGTGATGGACGCAAACGCGGCCGTCCGCTCTTCGAGGAGCCGCGCGATTTCGGTCGGCTCCATGTCGTTCAGCTGCCGCTTGATGTGCGCCGCCAGCAGCCAGGCGCCTGAAACGCCCACGGTCAGTGCGCTGATCAAGGCCAGCAGCAGTTCGGTCCGGTGGGTAACGAGCAGCGCCGGAATTCCCGGCACAAGAATGCCCACCGTCACCACACCCACCTGAATCCGGCCGTCCAGCGACATAATCGGCACAAAGGCCCGCACGGATCGTCCGTTCACGCCGCGGGCACGCGACACGTAGGTCTGCTCTGCAAAAGCGGGGCCTTCATCGCCGCCTTCAAAGCGGGTGCCCACCTTCTCTTCCAGCGGGTGAGAGAGGCGGACACGGCCCATGTCGAGAATCACCACGTACGCGACCCCGGTCGCAATGCGCATCCGTTCGGCTGTAGGCTGCAGTACGCCTGGTCCGGAGGGGGTCTCCAGTTCCTGCCGAACCTGGTCGACCTGCGCGACGGTCCGGGCCACAGACAGGGCCCGCTGGCCCAGTTCGTTCTCGAGGGCGGTGCCAACGCTGTGAATCAGCAGGGCGCCCCCCGCAAGGACGGACAGGAAGACCAGGCCCGAAGCCAGGCCGATGATCTTCCGGCGAAGCGTAAGTCGTGGCCAGCGCATGAGCCGCCTCCCTTCACCGGTCTCCTGGCGCGGAAGTTTCGACGGGGATCTTGCATAACCTTCTGTAATGATACCGAAAGTTTTTTGCCAACGAGGATTGGGGGCGACAGCACAAAGACCCCCGCCACGTCGGTCGACGAGCGGGGGGCATTCTTACACAAGCATCTTGGCCAGGAAGATCACGGTAAAGCCCAGGATCATCATGACGAAGTGCATCACGTTGCCCAGCTTCTGTTTGGGCGTCGGGCCGCCGCTCCCGGCGTGGTCTTCGCAGCTGACCGGCTCGCCGCCCTTGGGCACCTTGTCCAGGAGCAGCCGGGGCACGATGAAGTAGAGACTGATCAGCACGGAAGCCACGATGATTTTGGCCAGCAGAATCCGGCCCGTCGGGGAATCCCACCAACGGTCCCAGACGGTCAGCTGCGTCCAGGCCATGTAGCCGCCCGTCAACAGCTGGGTCGCCACCACCACGTTCATGACGCGGCGCATCCGCTCCACCGCCCGCCCGAGCACGAACCGGCGGACGTGCGGCTCCGGCAGCTGCGCCAGTGCGGGGCGGAGCATGAAGACCACAAAGAAGATGCCGCCCATCCAGATGACGGCGCCGACAACGTGGATCCATTTCAAGACGGCCCAATACGTAAGCATGGCCGACCTCCCGATTGTTGATGAGAGTCGCTATCAATACGTGTATCGTACCATGCTCAGCGAGTCGTGGTAGTGATTCAAGTCACTGTCCTGCACATGATTAGGGCCGGGGCACTTTTCATGCCCCGGCCGCTCTTGAAATTAACCTTGCTGTTCTTCCTTCTTCTTGGAGATTCGGCTCCGCTCCTTAACGGCGCCGAGGTTTATAATGAGGCCGGCGCCCAGGGGGCTGCCCTTGGGAGTAAAGGCGACGTCGAACCGCTCCTTCCACCCGAAGCAACGGCCACCTTATTCTGACGCAGCAGCTCGGAGAGGTTGATGACGGCGCTGGAGGAGCCATCATTGCGCTTTACTTCATAGGCGGTCAAATCGGTATCGGGGGCGGGCTTCAATACCAGGATTTTGGTGTCCTTGAGCATGCGAGCGTAGGCTCGGTTCACCAGCCTGACGCCCGGGCCGGCGAGCTGGAGGAGGCGGCTGTAGGCGACACTGAGGAGTTCGAGCCTGCCGGGGCCGTAGAACCAGGCGCTGGACTGAAGGGCACCGGAAGGGGGGAGCTCAGATGGATGGAGGAAATTGTTCCCAGGACCGTAGTTGAGCCGGAGTCAGCATCGAGGTAGAGCCCTGCTACGACCCGGCAGGTGTCCTCCTGCAACGGTCCTGCAAGTGCCGAGTAAGTGCCCGGTAAGTGTCCAGCAAACACCCAGTTGGACGACAGTCCGAGCAGAAGCCTCGGCACAGTAGGGCGGGCCGATGAAGCTGGCGCATCCCGGGTTACTCGCATGGGACCTGACACAAGTCTCCGGCCAAGGCGGACCGGCCTAAAGTGGGCACCGCACTTAGGCCCGGCGTCACCACCTGCGGAGTCCCGCAAGTGTCCAGCAAATGGCCTGCAAGTGTCCAGCAAGAAAAGTGGAACGCACCTTCAGCCAACAGGCCGAAAGTGCGTTTCCTTACCAGCCTGGGAGCGCGTCCGAGGCTGTGCTGGAACGGGTCGAAGCCCGCCGGTATCCGCCGCCCGGCCAGTGGATGGACGTAGGCGGTTACCGGCTCCATTTGCACTGCTTGGGGAGCTGGAGCCCCACTGTCATTCTGGACCTGCACACCCTGCTGGCGGAGGCGGGTGTCCCGGCACCGTATGTGCTGGCCGGGCACTCAATGGGTGGGCTGTACGCCCGTCTCTTCGCGACCGATCAGCCGGACACGGTCCATTACGACGACCTGACATAGCGTAGGAGGCACACCCATGATAAATAATGAGCGGGCGGAATTGTTCGTCAATGGTTCACTAAGCTGCTATCACATGCTTGTACTTGTCGATGACTTTTTCTACATCGCATAAAGTATTCTGGGAAACGAAATGCATTATCGGTAATATCTACTCGCTGTGTCCTGAGTGGTACAGAGGGGGTGGGAGGCAATGGACGTAGTCATCGAACGATTTGGATTGCGAATTTCGACCTGGATGGTTAGTTGGGTGGGACTAGCTGGCTTGGCGTGTGCCATGTGAGACAGAAGGACTAGGGAGGCGAGCCTCCATGTCGGTCGAAATTCACGAACTTATAAAGGAGTACGCCCGAGGAGTCAGAGCCCTGAACGGGGTGACGGTGAACTTCGGATCGGGAACCTCTGGTATCCTTGGCCCGAACGGTGCAGGGAAGACCACATTTATTCGAATAATCGCTACTCTTCTTAGTCCTACCACTGGTGAAGGGCAGATTTTCGGCGTTCCCCTTCGAGATTACCAGACCATCCGCGAGATGCTTGGGCTACCTGCCGCAGTCTTTTGGATTCTACCCTCAGTTGACCGTCAAGGAGACATTGCAGTACTTTGCGCACCTGAAGGGGGCTGGCAGGATCCGGTGCTCGGAGCTGCTTGAACTGACGGGCCTGGCAGCGGCGAGCACCCGACGGGTAGAGGGCTTGTCCGGGGGGATGCGCCAGCGACTAGGGATCGCCGTTGCCCTCCTAAATGATCCGCGCCTACTCATTGTAGATGAGCCTACGGCTGGGCTTGACCCGGAGGCGCGGATCCAGTTTCGCCGCCTGCTTGGCAGACTGCCAGGTGAGCGAACTGTCATACTGTCCAGCCATATTGCCGAAGATATCGCCCAGACCGCCCGTGACGTGGTGGTGCTGGCAGAAGGGGGAGGTGCGTTTTCATGGCACTCCCGCAGAACTGGCAGCAGTGGCGGACGGCCGGGTCTGGCAGACAGAGGTGCATCTGGACGACTTGCCGACGATCGAGAAGACCCATGTAATTATGGCCCGTGTGCGCTCGGAGAGCACTGTTTTGGTGCGGTGCATCGGGCCGGCGGTGGAGGGGCTTACGCCCCTGGCCCCAACCGTGGAGGATGGCTACATGGCCCTCCTGCAAGGGAGGCGGTCAGCGTGAGCGCATTCTGGGGGGTTGCTGTCGTCGAATTCCGTCTGCAGTGGCGCTCCCTCGTTCTGTGGGTCACCGTGGCGCTGACGCAGATTTTTGCGGTGCTCGGAACACGCGACACCTGCTTTGGAGCCGTTCAAGGCGTGGCGGGAGGCCTTAACCCGGATACAAACTCCTTCCGGCAGTGCCTTGACACTCTGCGACATGTGGAGGCAGTAGAGGATGACTCTGCCCTCGGGAAGAGCCTCGCGATACAGGGAATCCCCACCTTTTATGTGAATGGCCGCCCGGTAGTGGGGTCGTGCCCTATGTGCAGTTTGCGGAGGTGATTGACGAAGCCCTCGCCCAGCAGGGCGCACAGAAGTAGGTATTGGCCGCATTGGCAGCAAGGCCCATCGAAAGTGCGAAGCCGGCGGCAACCCGCGAATTGGGTTTCCGCTTTTCTGTTGCTCCTAGTTCTACTCTGTTAACTTCCACTGACTCTTGGAGCCTTTGCTTCTTGTCGGTAGTCTTTGATCTGGAGAGTGCCGCATGCGAGACGTTCATAGCCCCCAAGTCTACTTCGGTCGTATTGCAGCCGGTGGTCTCACAATGGTATCGAGTTCCGAACTCTCAATCCCAAATTGGGCTGGAGGGGAAACGTAGTACCAAGGTTCGCAGGGCTCACCAGCCCACAACTTTATTCTTGTAGAACATCATACAGATGACCGAGCCCGACCTGGTGGTGGATGCAATTCGCCGGGTAATCGGCATGGGACGCCAGCCGTAGGCCGTAACTCACGGTGGCTAGCGAACAGACGCTTGCCAGACCATGAGGGCGACCGGAAAATCAATGATCGCATGGACACCCATGAAGTACGGCAGCAGCCGCGGGCGGATTTGAAAAGCCCATGCCAACAAGAGCGCAAAGGGGATAAACATGCCCAGGCGCCAGAGGATGAACCGGACATCCGGAATCAGGGGTAACGTTACGTGCTGCATGCCCAGCCACATTGCGCACACGACCATGGCGATCCTCGGGTTGCCCCACCGAATGGTCAGGCGGGGCATCGCGTAGCCGAAGTAGGTGGGGAGTTCTCCGACGGCCTGCGAGAGTGGGAACAGGATGAGGGAGGCTGCGGCTGCCCAAGCGGGCAGGGGCTGAATGAACAGCCCAATAGCGATTTCAGCGTCTCCATAGAGGAGTTTTGCGAGGCCGATGTTAGGGATCATGGCGATGGGCCCACTCAGGACCAGGAGGCCTAACAGGAGGAGCAGGTCGTTCCTCACGTGTTCACGCCGGAAGTCTGCGTGGACGACCCGTGACCAGCGTATGCCTTCGCGCCGAGCCAGGAAAAGCAGCAGTCCCAAGGAGACCAAGTTCGTCAGGGTTGCTGAAATCGGCCACCAGGCAGCGGAGGCTTTCCAGGGGTTGGGCGCGCCGCTGGCGGCCAGGATTGCAGCAAATAGCGCCTGCGAGGCCAGGAAGAACAAGGTCCGGAGGACGAGCATGACCACCGGCCACTTGGATCGGTTGTGATCAGGGAACTCGCTTTTGTGCTCAGCGGCTGCTTCTGCCATTTCAGATCGTACTCCATTCCACGGTGTTGGATTGCTCCTGCTAATCGGATGTTATCAGAGGTTGATTATGGATAGATTAAGCAGGCTACTCGGCGGACGGGTCCACAATGACGACGGGTGAGGGAGCAGGTCGCCAAACGAAATAGGACCGCCACAAAAGTGGCGGTCCAAATAGTTTGGGCGGCGACCTACTCTCCCACGCTCGAAGCGTAGTACCATCGGCCCTGAGAGGCTTAACGGCCGTGTTCGGAATGGGAACGGGTGATCCCTCTCGGCATAGCCACCCTAAACTTGTATAGG
>Ga0196970_1000230_pt1 | contig 82257 bp, 46 predicted proteins | sample S1v_513CmetaG_FD_148672 | JGI IMG/M metagenome (GOLD analysis project Ga0196970, IMG submission 148672) | Soil microbial communities from Anza Borrego desert, Southern California, United States - S1+v_5-13C | ecosystem: Environmental > Terrestrial > Soil > Desert | place: USA: California...
CATGGGCCAGGTGAAGGGGCAGGCAGCGCCGCAGTTGATGACGGCGACAAACCTGGACCGTTACATCACGGAACAGATGCGGCAGGCGAATATTCCCGGCATGACTGTGGCGATCAGCCGGAACGGGCGGCTGATCCTCAACAAGGCCTACGGCTACGCGAACGTTGAGAAGCGCGAACTGATGCAGCCGTATCATCGCGCGTGCATAGGGAGCGTGTCGAAGATGTTTGCCGCCTTTGCGATTGAAAAGCTGATCGATGACGGCGTGATTGCCAGTTTGAACGAATGGCCGTATGCGCCGAGCCGAATGGGTAAACAGTGGTTCTGGGACGGCGTGAACGAAGGCATTACCAATAACATTCACACCAACTTCAGCAACGCGACCTTTCTGGCAACTCTCACGAATGTGACGCTGCGACATCTGCTCAGCCACACCGCGGGGTTTGCCAACCGCAACGATGACCTCGGGGCTGCGAACGCGTATGCGGACGGTGATTACACGCAGCTCACACCCCAGCAGCAGGTGCGCCGCTTCATCGCCACCCAGAGATTGATCACCAATGGCGTCGCCCTTTTATCCGCCTACTCGAATCCGAGTTTCAAGCAGCTGGGCGTGTTCGTGGAGGAAGTGGTGGGCGAGTCGTATGAATCGTGGATTCTCGACAACCTGTTGATCCCTGGGGGGGCGCCATTTGCCCGGTTGATGCGCACGTACGAGAACGAGGAAACGTTCCGCGACGCGCGGCGATATCTCTATTACCCGGCGGGTCGCGTGCCCAATTCGTCGCCCGTGATATTGCGCGCCGATTCCCCATGGGGCAACAGCCGCATCACAGGCGCGTGGGGACCTGTCACTTACGGCGACGCGATTTACGCGAACGCAGCCGACGGGGCTGCAGGATCGCTGACTGCAACCGCGCATGACCTGGTCCGTTTCATGGCGGCGATCGATGGCATGCCAAACAAAACGGACATCCTTCCACCCGAGCGTTTCAACGAACTGGAACAGCGATTCTTCCCGGCTGTGTCGCAGGGAATTGGCTGGGATAATGTGAGCGTCAGCGGCAATTCGGTGTGGAAGAACGGCAACATCAGTTACGGCGCCTCGCACCTCGTGCGATCCACTACAGCGGATCGGTTGACGGTTGCGGTGGTTTCAAACACTGGCGCGAACGTGACGACACTCGGCAACACGTTGTTCAACATCGTGCGGGCGGTCCCGCCCATCAGCCCATTCTACGACCTGTTTCAACTGCCAGTCATGCTGCCGTAGGAACCGCAGCCGTATCGCTGACTTCCAAATCGGCACCGCGTTGGATGGTCCAGGTGCGCCGGGTTCCTGTCAGCGGTACAGCATGCCCAAGTCATGGCCCGAACGCCGCATTGGTGGTTCCCCACCAATGACTCCAGCGCGCGTGATCGATGCTGTTGTACGGATTGATGTAAGTGCGGATCACCGTATTCACGTTGGTGTTCCCCAACAGGAACTTGTCCAGGAACGCTCCCACTTCGGCATCAATGCTGGGCGTGGTGGCGCAGTGGCCGTGCCCGCCAATGTTGTTGAAGCCGAAACGATCGCCGATCCCCCAGGTGTTGTAGATCTTCTCCACGGCGCGACTCGCAACGTAGTGCGACGGATTGCCGAGCCACGTGAAGTCCGGGTTGCCAGTGACAAACAAAGCGCGTGGCGCAACCATCGCCATCAGCATGTGATGATCAATCGGCAGCCTCGAAACATTTGCACCGCTGAAGGCGAACATTCCTTCGCTGAACCAATTGTGATCCGTGTTGCTGATCTTCTCAACCGTGCCTGCCGGTTCGGTTTCGTTGTATCGCCATGAATTAGCGCCGCCTCCGCCCGATTCCTGCGCTATGGTCAACGCGATGCGCTCGTCAAATGCGCCCGAGAAGAGCGCCATCTTGCCGGCATAGGAGCAGCCTGTTACCGCTATCGCCCGAATGTTGATGGGCAGCGCATCCTGCACCATTTCAAGCCCGTCGATGATTCGGCTGACGCCCCAGGCCCATGCGCTGTATTGGCCGCTGTTATCGATATTAAGATTTGGATACAGCTGGTAATACGGATTCGTGTTCTGCGGGTTGCTATAGGTTGTCACCTGGTTGTGGCTGAACGTGATGCGTGCAATGTCGCGGCTCGTAAAGAGGTTCGCCGGGATGCTTCCACTCGGTGTGTTCATTCCAATCACCGCCGGGAATGGGCCGTCTCCCGCCGGAAGCAAAACCGCGCAGGTCAGCGTCAGTGTTCTGGGGAGGCCTGCGACCATGTTCGTAATCCGCACAGTCAGTGTTCCATTGGTGGCGGTGATGGCGTTGTAGCTGGCGAACACGTTCGTGCGATCGACGGACGGCTTGGGTCCGATCTCGTAATTCTCCACCTGCGCCTTGATCTCGGCGCGACGGTGGCTCCAGTCATAGAAGCTGGTGCTGCGCGTTCCCACCATGTTCAACGGATCGGAAGCCCAGGCGAACGGGTCGGGAAGAGGTTGAATGATCGGCAGGTTCGCAAGCGTGGGCAACGGAGGCGCGGGAAAATTCGTGCCTGTGAATTCCACGGAATAAACCAGCGGCGGCGTGTCGAATGGCGTCGCCGTGACCTGCGCCGAATTCGGGCTCTCGCCGAAGTTGTTGAACGCGGCTATCACGTAATAATAAGGCATCGCATTCGTGACGTCGAAATCCACAAAACTCGTCGTCGTAACGTTCGTGATCGCCGTGTAAGGGCCGCCGTTTATCGTCGCGCGTTTCACGGTGTAATTCGTGCCACCCACTGCCGCAGTCCACGTCAGTGAAACCTGCGCATTGCTCGCAACCGCCGTCAGACCCGTCGGCGAAAATGGGGGCAGTTCCGCAGGGGTTGCGCTCGCTTCGAGCGCATTGCCGCTTTCACCGTAAACATTCACTCCCGAGACGGTGAAATAATACGTTGTTCCATTGGTCAATCCCGTATGGACAAAGCTCGTTCCTGCGATGTTGGTAACGGTGGTGTAAGGCCCGCCGCTCGTGGCCGCTGCCTTGACCAGGTAATTCGTTGCGCCGGAAGCAGTGCTCCATGTCAGCCAAACCAGGCTCTCGCCCGGAGTTGCAACCAGATTCGCGGGAACCACCGGCGGCTGCGGCGGAAACGGCGTTGCACTCCGCTCCACGGAATCCGCGCTCTCGCCATCGAAGTTCAGCGCCGACACGACGTAATAATAGGATGTGCCGTTCACCACGTTTGTATCGATGAAGCTCGTTATGGTTCGGTTGGTCAGTGTCATGTACGGTCCGCCGCTTGCGGTGGACCGCTTGACATTATAGCTGTGCGCGAGAGGCGACCCAGGCCAGCTCAGCGCCACCTGTCCAACCCCGGCTGTCGCCGTCAGGTTGCTCACAGTAACCGGCGGCGGGGTGACATCATGAATCCTATAAAACTGCTGCGAGTCCGAGGGCGTGTTCGTGAGACTTACAAGCCCGAGCGTGTTGGCCGTGCTGGTCTGCATTGCTATCCAGGCCACTGGCGGCTCAAGGCTGTCTGTGCGTTCCCAGGAGTAGGACCGTCCTGATGTTCCAGAGTAAGTCACGCTCACGTCGCCGTTCGGCAGCAGCAACGGGAGAAGAAGCTGATTGGCGATCAACTCATACCCAATGCCGTCAAGCCACGTCCGCGTGTCCGACCCAGTCTGGTTGGGGTCGGGGCCAAGAAACACCGTGATGTTCGTGTCATAAACCCGTCCCAGCACCGGTGTCATGAGCAGGCGCCGGTTGCCTTCTGAAATCATCACGGGCGTGGTGAAGGGATTAGGTGAAAGGTTGGTGCTGTAAATGGTCGTTGAATCTGTGGTGCTCGCCCATAACCGCCTCACGCCGGGCGATCCCTGCCGATAAAACGGCAGCGGCCCCGGGTAATCCGTCAATGCCGCGCCCGCGGTCCAGGTCGGGCTCGTATCCGTCCAAAACAATCCATAGACATTGTAATACTGGCCAGGCGGAGGCTCAGGCACGGCAATGCTGGTCTTCAACCTCGCCGCATTGGTGTCCGCGAGGGCGTTTGCTGCGTTTTGGAAGATCGTGGCCAGATTCCCAAATGCTCTGCGGTCCCAAATCCCATCGTTGGCCAGCGCTGTTTGTCCGTTGAATGCAGTCCATGGCTGCCACTGCCCGTTCGTGAATGTCGTGGTGTTTCCAGCAGGGCCGTCAGTTATGTCGACATAGGTAATGGCTGCCTCGGCGGTGCTGACGATGCCAATGGCGGCGCAGAGGGCGAGTGCTTTGATGCGGTTTGTGATCATGCGAATTTAGAGTTGATGCGCGCGCGTGGAGGCGCATCGGGATTGCGGAAGAGAGGCATTCCGCAGGAGAGTAATGACGCGCCTGACGACGATCCACTGTTGGACTGGTGGCCACTCTAACCTGCGAGAAACTCAAGGCAAGGGCTGAACCATGGATGATTCTATGTTTCGGACGCAGCGCAGCTTTCCGAGCGTGCCCACGCTCCGCAGCAGCTGCTACTGGGGACGCCCTGAAAGAATAGACATGGAAGTCGCGCTACGTCGCGCACCGCAAAATGCGATTCCGCAAAAAGCAAAAGGCCGTCTCCAGTGAGACGGCCTCTGTAGGATTGACGACGCTTATTTCCGTTTCGCCATGAACGCGAGGCCGGCCAGCGCTGATCCCAGGAGCATCACGGAACTGCCACCATCCGGAACCGCTGCTGTCGGGGGCGGCGGAATTGTTCCCGTGGAATTCACGACGACGTTGATGGCCGCACGGCCGATTTCAACATTGTTCTGAAGAAGGGCGAGCGCGAAGCTGTACTCACCATTGGCGTTCGGATCGAAGGCAGATGATCCGAAAACCGAATCCATGCCCAGGTTCCAGGAGTTCTGGGGATCCATGCTCAATCCCGTCAACAGGGATGGCGCGACGGCCAATGAGGTGGTCACGTCGTTGTCGAATGCCGGGTTCTTGTCGTAGTAGAGCCGCACGGAAAAACCTTTTGTATTGAGGAAGTTCACGTTCGGGTTGATGTCCACGAAAAACCCGACATTCCATCGGGAGTAATCCGGATTGGAATTGCCGCCGCTGAATGTGTCACCTCCACCGACAGCGTAGAAAGTGCCTGCCCCGTCGTTGGCAGGCGCCGGATTGGAGTAGCGCGCATGGGCCGTAAGGCCGAGCGTGATGTTGTAGCTCCCGCTGGTGACTGAGGTGATGGCCACCGCGTTGTTCGGAATTCCCGAGCCGCCGAATGTCGCACCGCTCAAGGTTCCAAAGGATGTGTATGTGGGATCGACCTGGATCGCCATCGCGGAAGCGCAGGCCAAGCTCAAGGTTCCAATGCTGCAGATTATGTGTCTCTTCATCTAGTTATAGTTCTTAAACCGCCCCGTACATCGGCCACGGCAACTCCTTTTTAGCTCGCGACGTGCCATGCCACTGATTCCGTGCGGTTCTGCGCAACGGAACTCGCAAGAGCTTGACGAAGAATAACTTGGAGAGCTGATTGTTTCGAAGATCGGATGGCACCGGAAATCCTCAATCGATGAAATCCGTAAAGCGCGGCGACATCGAGTCGGGCGATGAGCAGGTCGAATGGAACTGCGAAAGTCATAACATGCCGCACGGCGAGAAAACCCCGGTCGGCAAATGTTCCGAGCCAATTCGTCCGCAGTTATCTCGATGAAGCCGTCGGAAAACTGCGGACGCCGCAGTCTCTGGCCATGCAATCCAACTCAAGAGAGTTCACTGTGCGAACAAGCGGAAGAATCTGGAACCCTGTGCTGCGGGCACTGTCATCGTCTGTTCCATCCCCGCAAAAACAGGCAAACCCGCAACGTTCTGCCACGTGCCCACAGAAAGGTTTGTTCGCGATTGAAGCGTAAACCCAGAGATCGCAGCGGGCCAGCCGAGTTGAATCGAGTTGTTCGCCGCGGCACGCATGTTCAGGTAAACCAGGGCGTTGGTCGAAATGACGTCGATCTCGCCTCCGACGACAAACACTTCCGTTCCGATGCCATTGTCGAGCCTCGTCATCCAGCTGAAGGTTCGCGCATTAGCGAATTGCGACAGGACTGGTGGTGTGATGGGAAGCGCCGCGGCGTCGTAAGCGGTTTTCGATGGATCACTGAAATAGAGCGTGAGCGTCGGGACCACCATTCCAATCCGGGTTGAAACACCGTCCACAATGATGTCGGAGCTCCCCGATTCGATCGTGAGGGAATCATTGTTATTGAACTCATTGTAGACTCCCACGTACCCGCACGTGGTGTGTGAAAAATGGGAGGCATTGGTGATCGTATGGCCGCCGATCTGCACCAGCATCGAAAAGTCGGATGTGTTGGTGAAATACGCGTCGAGAACATCGCCCGCGGGAAAGGACACGAACAACGATTGGCCGACACGTGCCGGATCGTAGGTGACGCGGCCGCTGAATGGTGTGCCTAGCGCGACACCGGCTGGCAGGGAATTCGAAGGATTTCGGATGTTGTTGACCGTTCCCTGGAACCAGAACGTGACAGGCGCGGCGTGCGCTCGCGAGACCACATCGCCAAGCGTCAGCAGCAGCAACGCTGCAAAAAAGGCGCGAACGGGCGGCGCGATGAGGCCACGGGCGTTAAGAATGACGCTTGGGGTGGAATGTTTATCCATCGAGGTGGGGGAATGCATGAGCCCGTTGTAGCATCGGACGTTCAAACCACCAATACGCCCATGGTCGCACCTGCGCCACAAGGGCGGGGCATTGCGGCCCGATGTCTCCGCCGCGTGAGCGATGCTGCGTTGCAAAATGGACATTGCTCCAGGGGCCGCAGCTTCGGATAGTTGGTTCCGCCCGCTGATTCGCAGAGCCGCCGCAGCGCGGCCAGTTTACCAAGGCGCGTTGGCAGCGTTAATAGACGCGAATAATCTCGGCAGTCTCCACAGCGACAGGGCCGAGCAGCCCGGATTCCAGCAACGGAGATTCTTTGGTGTAGTGACGCCAGGTGCTGAAGGTCAGCCGGCCCGTCGGGCTCGGTTTTCCGTCAACCACCCATTGCGGCACGGCTGTTAGTTCTTCGCCTTTCCATTCAGCGTCACCCGGCAATTGTTCGTCGCCAATAATCCTGTTGGGCCACAGATTCGTTACCTTTAACACAATCCTGTTTGTGCCTGCCTTCGCGGCTCGCGTGATGTTGACGCGGAATGGGGGCTTCCACAGCACACCCAACTCCTTCCCGTTCACGATTACCTCGGCAAAGTTTTTCACGCTCCCGAGGTTCAGCCACAACTCCCGTCGCCCAGCACGTTGAGCGGCGGAGAGTTCAAATCCATTCTCGTAAGTGGCGGTTCCCGAAAAGTAACGCACCCCAGGTTCGCTGCGCCCGGTCCACGAGCCGAGTTTGTCCCATGTGATCATCGGCGGAGCGCCCCACCCAGGAGGGAACGTCAAAGTCCAGGACCCGCTGATCTCGAACGGCGCAGGCACGTTCGTGGCTTCGGCGTGCAGCACTTTGCCGTTGGCGGTTTTCATCGAGACGTGACCGTTCGTCCAGGCTTTCACCGCCAGCGAGCCTTCGGCTGATACGCCCGGCTCCCATCGCGCTGGCAACGCTTCGACAAGATGATCCGCCCCCGTTGCGAGCTGTCGAAAGACTACGAACACGGATCCAGCCGGGTCGAAGTCGAGTTTTACGTGCGTGCGGCCATCGTTCTCGCTCCAGACGGCTGCTGTTTCGATTCGACCCGTGTCGGGATGCCAAAGTTCGGGGACCTTTCCGTTGACGCGGAAGGTGCAATCGGCGGAACTGGATTCGCGACGTTGGTTCGATACGAAATAAATATGGGCAGTCCCATCGACCCGATGCGTATACGCCAGGTTCGTGCCGGCTGACCCGCCGCTCACTTCAAAATCGGGTTTGAGCTTGCACGAAACGAGAATCTCCTCGAGAGATTTTCCCCACACCACGCGGCCTTTCCCCAACGGGTTCTCAAGCACCGTTTTGCCATCGCATGGTCCCCATATTTCATCGGCGATTTGTTTCACCTGTGCATCACAACGGGGATAATCGTCGAGGCTGGGCGAATGCTGCGGACGGGGGCCGACCACCGTCAAACCCGCACGAATCAAATCACGCAGGCGACGCACCATGCGGGGCGTCATGTTGGCGTCATCGGGCGGAAGAATCAGAACGGCATAGTTTGCACCACTCGCGAGCACCAGCCGGCCGTTCAAGACTGCCGCGCCGCGCAGCAATACATCCGCGTTCACGGCGTCATAGTCGTAACCGGCGGGCAGCGGCGGGTTGCCCGCGCGCATAACGACAGGAGCGCTCTCCCCCACGAAATACGCCGCGTCTGCCACAGTGCGGCCCTGTTGCAACAGAAACTGACAGCGCGAGAGGTAATCGATCCATGCCTTGCCCTGGTTCCACCAGGTCGCAGTGGGTTCGAAGTTGATGCCGAATGGTCCCATCGTCATCCCCGGCCAGCGGTTCGTCCACGGCTGCATTGCGTATCGATGAAACACAAAACGATTTATCCCCTGGCAGAACATCAGATCGCCCAGCGGTTTCAGCGAGTAAGGATCATTCTGCCAGCGCCCGTCATTGGGCCATCCCGTGAATGATTCCGCGGCAACGATTGATTTCCCATAGATGTGCGCCAGGGATGCGGTCATCTTCACCGAAGGATCGCCCTGGCTGCCCGTCCAGAATTCACCCATCACAACGTCAGCGGGCGCTCCCGAAATCAGGGATTCAAACGGCCCGGTGTAGGGTTCGATTTCGCTGATCAAACCATTTTGCCGGCAGAGGTCAGCGAAGTGCGCGAAATAATTTTCGGCAAACAGATCCGACACCGTTTTGCGCATGTCCCAGAGAAATCGTTCGGTAACCGCGGGACTCTCCACCACGAATCGGTTGAACGCGGGCAGGAATGGAAGCGGATCATACCCGCGGCGCTTTTGGAATTCCTCCCGAAATTTCGGGCTCCAATCCTGGGTGCCCACTTCATAACTGTCGACCAATGCCGACACGAGCGTCTTGCCAGCCAGGGATCCGATCTCGTCGAGGATCTTCTTCATGAAACCTTCCCAATGCGCATCGAGGCCGGTCTTGGTGAGTTTATCGCATTCGAGCCCGAGGCCTTCTCTGGGCGCAGGGTGATTGTTCACACCGATGGGCGTGTAGCCGAGTCGCAGAACGATCCAATCGCCAGACGGGACATCCCATCGCAGGCGGCCGTCAGCATCCATGTTGGTTGTGAGATTCAGGATCCCGTCGCGGGGAATTGCCGTGTTGCCAAACGAGACCGTCGCGGGCGGCGGTCGGACAAATGTGCGATACGCGGAGGTCTTGCCGATCGAGCGGATCGCAGCCAGCTCATTTGTGTCGGCGGGGAAGACGAGCGTGTCGCCCTCGCCCACGGTGACGCTGGCGGCCTGCCCATCGAGCGAGAGTTCGACGCGCAATTGCTTGACGGCTCCCGGCGCGGGATCGCCGCCGAGGTCGATGTTATTAACGCCGACGGATTTCCGGCCGTCCCGAACCATCTCGTTGAGCCGCGAGGTGACGTCCGCAACCCCTCCGAAATCCGGCTCATACACGGCACGCGTGATCTCCAGTTTCGCTGCCCTGGCGCCGGTGGATTGTGCAGCGACCGGGGGCGCTTTGAAGGCAAGCACGCCGATGTCGTGGTAATAGCCGAGGTTGGCAGGGGGCAAAGGCAGAACGGCGTCGAAACGATGCGGCCCGGCAATGCGGGCTTCGCTCGAAGTCAGGCGCTGCATTGCGTTCGTCACAGTGTTCCAGGGTCCGCCGCTGCTGGACCAGCCCGCGCAATTCATGATGCCGAGTTTGAAATCCAGGCGTTCGGCTTCCTGCACGGCGAACTTGAAATGCTCCCGCCATTCCGGACTCATGAACTTCACCGGACCTGCGGGGATGCTGCAGTCGACGTTAAATATCGTGGCGGCGCCGAGGCCGATCTGCTTCATCGCCTCGAGGTCGGCGGTGATGCCTTCGCGCGTGACATTGCCGTTCATCCAATGCCACCAGGTTTGCGGCCTGGCGGATTCCGGCGGGTTGACGAATGCCGATTCGAGCCTGTCCGCGCCGGACGCGGCGAGGCCTGCAACCATCACAAGAGATGAAAGCAATTTCCGATCTGCCAATTTCCTGTTCCACATGATTTTTAAACTCAAACTTTGAACTCCGAATTCTAATTCTCCATTCTGAATTCTGCATTCTGACGTGTCGGTTCATTCTGCCCGCAAATGGGAAAATAGTCTAAACACGGGTGGCACCCAAGAACACGGAATTCACGGACTCCCTTCTCGCCGCGCACGATTCGCGAGAAGGCTGAAGGAGTGTTCGTCGGGTAACGATTGTTCGTCTCGTGTTGTCAGCCGCTCCCTTTCCTTATTGGGTATACACTGCCTGGGAGCGGACCCGCCGGGAAAGAACTGGCCTGAATTGCTCGGAGATCGCCTCAAACCCAAAGTCAGAAATGTTTAGATTTCCGCTGCTCTCTTTCGTGTGGTTCGTGTGATTCGTGGTTAACTTCCTTTCTTCAATTCGCGTAAACCCATTCTCCCCCGTCCCATTTGGCTACCGGCTCTGGCGCGGTGTGTGATTCATGGGAATGCCTGTCTTCGTTCTCCCGATCGACTGTTGCGAGCCTTGGATGCGCAAATCACCTCATTGCGGCGAGTATTGAACGGGTGAAACTTTCGACATGGCTACTGCGAAAAAGAAAGCTTCAAAAAAGAAAGCTGCGAAACGGCAGTTGATCAATACCGGCACGGACAAGCGCTTCGTCCGCCGCAATGCGAAAGGACGATTCAAAGAGAGCGACGACGTCGGCAAATCTTTGGCAGCCGACCGCCGGAAGAAAGCAAAAACAAAATCAAAGCCAGGGCAGGGAGACAAAGGCGACAGGTGATCGCGGGCTCGGAAATAAAGGCCGCTTAACCACAACGGCACAACGCGGCAGCGCCGGAACCAAGGGATGGACACGGATCCGGAGAAGACAAAGGCCGTTTAACCACGAATTACACGAACCACACGAAATAACTGAAACGAGGCCAGAATCGGGTTTGGAGCCGCGCCCACACTCGTGTGAATAGTGTGTTTCGTGGTTGTTTCCTTCTTCAGGTAGTCCCGTTCAGGCGCACATCAAAGCAGAGGCGTGGTGCGCTTGCACAACTGCAGCGACAGCCCCCAGGGATCGCGCATCATGATCAGGTGCGACCCGTCGGCCTGACGGACTTCATCGACGATCTTCGCGCCAGCCGCGATAAGCCGCTCGGAATCCTTTGCGGGATCGGCGCTCACCAGTGCGAGATGAAACGTGAGCGGATTCATACTGTGGTAATCCGGAACCTGATCGGGCGGATTACAGTAGATTTCGATCACGGACGAACTGGAGTCGGCCAGAAAATGGGTTTGCGTTGGATGCGGAACGTGGCGGACAACCCGCAAGCCGCAGTGTTTACAATACCAGTCCGCCACAGCGACAGGGTCAGCGACATTGAATGCGGCGTGTTCAATTTTCATAAACAGTTATCGGTTGTTCGTTGAGTGCCATTTTCAACAGTTCAGCGTTGCAGTCACAGTTCAATCCTGAACACCACCGACGTCGCGAATGGCATTTGCGGCGGACAGGTCACCGTCAATCCGTCCGATTCCTGACGCCAATCCAGTGGCCCATCGTGCCCGAGCATCTTTACTGACCGAACCCGCTGGCTCGCGTTCGATCCAAGGGTTTTGATGTTCAAGCGTGCACCGGGTTCTGGGACGGCCATGCAAAAGGCATACACCGCGCCGTCCTTCCCCAGCGTGAATCGGAAATCCGTTGGACCGAACTGAAACTCCGCGTGCCTTCGTCCAAGCTTCCCGCCCGGAAGCATCTTCAACCGGCCGCCGTCCGTGTTGCCTTCGCCTGCCACCCGCCATGCGCGGCTGCCATAAATGGCTTCGCCGTTTCTTCGCATCCAAACGCCCACCTCCTTCAACATCCGCTGGCTTCCCTCATCCAGCGAGCCATCGGGCAATAGCGAGACACACACGGCGGCATTCCCATCCTTGGCCACGGCTTCGATAACGTAACGGATCACCATGCCGGAATCGTATGTAAAACCCGGGCTGTAATACCAATCCCCGACGGGCGCTTCAGCAATCCATGGCTGATCGGTTTTGATCTGAGCGGGAATGCCATGTTCTTCCGTGTTGACCGTGCCGTTGTTCTTTGGACGGAACTTCACGATGCTGAACGTGTCGACCTTGCCGCGCCGCGCGAGAGCCTGGTTATAGAAATGTGCAATCACGCGTTGCATGGCATCGCACTTATAACCCGATCCCGTGCCCGACCCGCTAAACGGCTGCGTACTGGTGCCATCCGTATAAATGAAATCCGGATCGTAACCGTCAATCACATCCATCATCCGCAACGCCCATTGCGTCGCATACCACTCGGCGTAGCGCAGGTGGTTTGTGAAGATCCCGGACGCAGGCACGTTCCACGGCCCTGCCGCCGCGCGCGCGACGCCTTCGTATTCCCGCAGATCAATGCCATACAGAAGCCGAGGATCGAGCCCTTCCCACCATTTCCCCTTGCCATCTGCGAGCGTGAGGTGGGCGTCGTACGGCACACCGGCTTTCGGGCCGTCCTTGTCGCTGCCAAACGCGGTCTGCCACCAATACCAGGTGTATTCGTGATGGAATGTGACACCGTAACGCATGCCTTCTGACCGCGCAGCTTTCGCCCATTCGGCCAGCAGATTGCGTTTGGGTCCGAGCCGGGTTGAATTCCATGGATGATGCCTGGAATCCCAAAGGTCGAAGTTATCATGATGAACTCCCTGGATGATCAGGAAACGCGCGCCGGCTTCTTTGTAGGATTGACTCAGGGCTGCTGGATTCAAGTTGGTGGGATTCCATGCGCGCAGCACCTCTTTGTAACCGACCTCGGACGGATGACCAAAGTTCTTCAAATGGTTCTGGTATGCGGCGTGGCCCTGTTTGTAGAGATTGCGCGCGTACCAATCACCGCTTTGCCCGGATGCCTGGGGACCGAAATGAACCCAGATGCCGAACTTCGCCTCGCGCAGCCAATCCGGCACGCCGGGATAATTGGTTTCGATCGATTCCCACGAAGGCGCGAAAGGCCCGCTTGCGATGTCGAGATCCAGTTTGGCTTCGGGGAAACTCCTCGCGTTGCCGAGGGGCACGCTGTCCTGCGGGCGCGGTGCCGCGACTTCGGGCATGGGCGGCAGGTGGGGTTGCGTGACGCAACTGGAAAGGGCGATGACGAATGCGCAAGCCATCAAACAGTGCACGGCTGGGCGAGGTCTCCGGAGAAGTTTCGCAATCAGCGTCATAAGAATGTTCTCAGTCTGCGCAACATGAGATTCCTTTTTCGAGCGGAAAAACCTCTACCCTATGAGGGAATTCAACCACGCATGGACACGGATAAACACGGATCTGACGAAGAATGCTGAAACGCTAAAAACTAAAAGTTCCATCACGCTCGCGAAGTCACACTGAAGCAGGTGAAGCCTGCGCTCCCGTTCGACGTTTGTCTTCTTCGCGCCCTTTGCGACCGTAGCGTGGGATTACTTGTTTGACCACGGACAGGAGGTATACCCACGAAAGACACAGGGGTCTCAGGCCGATATTCAGGAGCTCACGCGGGTCGCCGCCCGGCTTTAACTTGACGATCGGTATGGCTATGTCAGACTTCGCGCCGCCGCTGTGAGAGTCCATTGTCGCGGTCGAAAAAGGAAAATTCCCATGAACTCACGAGTTCGCTTTTGGTTGAACGCCGCAGCCGTTGCAGCGCTTTTGTTTCCGCCGTGCGCTCGGGCGAAGGATGTCCTGGAACTCCAATCGCACGCCGCAGAGGACGGCTGGTTTCATTACCGCCTGCGCACACTCGAAGATCCTTTTTTCAACGGGATTCACATTGCCGGCATCGGGCCCTGGTTCACTAACTATATTACGAGCATCGTGCCCGAGGGTTGGACTAACGGTTTCTACAATGGAACGTGGAACGGGATAGCATACGACGGCTGGGCCCCGCAGCCCCGTTTGAACGAAATCAGTTTTTCCGTGCAAAGCGGGCAGCATCATTTTCGAGAGGGAATGGTCACCCTGATCATCGGTCTCACCTCCTTCGATCCCATGTTTAGCGGGGGCGGATATATCAACTTGAAGGCGCTCGTTCCCTGCCGTCCGGAGGATGCCAGTGGAGGGGAGCAAGAAATGGTCACGCGCGCAGAACTGGTGCCTGATGTAGTCGTCGATGAACTGATCGTGACGAACGGCCTGGTTTACGGCATCACGTTCTCGTGGAACGGGGAATCGACCGTTCAAATGGAGGGATCGCATGACTTTGTAGCATGGATCCCAATTGCGAGAATCCATGGTTATGCTCCGCAGACGACCTGGCGCACCAATGTGGCGCTGAATGGGTTTGGCAGTTTCTTCAGGCTGTCACTTCTTTCAGCCCGGCATCTTCCGGGGCTTGCCAGCCAGGCCGGAAAAGGCACGCGCGCTGGTCCCACGATTCCATTGCAGCAACAAAGAATCGCCGGCTCCAAGTTGTTGGTGATGTTCATATCCGAGCCGGGTAAAAGCTATGTGATTGAACAAAGCGAATTCGGTGGGGAGATCTTCTCAAGAGCACGCGTCGACGCCTCGGAGGCTGTCACTGAAGTGCCGCTGGAGATCGTCCATGATCGCCCCAGCGTAAAAATACATGTGCGAGAATTGACGGAGAAGTGAAGTCAGTCGTCTGATGTCCCTTGTCCGGGTTGAACCATGAATGCACACCAATGAACACGAATCCGGGAGACGACTCCCATGACCACGAATCACATGGCGCGGCAGAGCCGCAACGAGAACGGGAAGGGGAAACGGGTTGACGCGAATTACGCCAATTTGCGCGAATTGAAGGCAGGATGGTTCGAGGGAATTTCTAACCACGAATCACACTAATCACACGAAAAGGGGCGCTGCCATCGTTCATCGGATTCCAGTTTTCCGGGCCAGACAGCGCAGCATCGATTCCTTCCAGGCGTTCATTTCGGCATGGGAGAAGAAGCGGCGGCTTTTGAATTCCGGCAGGCGTCGGCGGCGACCGGCGGCCAAGAGATGGCAAATGGCAAATGGCAAATGGAAGATGGACCGGACCCCACCCTCGACCTTCAACGAACAACGAACAAGAATTGAGCGCGACTCCGCAACCTCCTGACCTCCCAAGAGGCTGATCTGCTCGCCTCATGCAAAACTGCAGGGTTCGGTTTTGCTTCGGGCGGCAGTTCCCTGTGAATGGATGGCTGCATCGGACCGCTGTTTTGAATCGAAAGCCCGGCTGCGACCGGAGTTGCGACGCCAGTGTCGCGAAGACATTGCCGCGGAACGCATTTCAATTGAACGCCACGGCGCATCCGTGCTGGACCAAATGCTGCCGCTGCTCTGCGCTCCTGTTCAATGCCGCTTTTCCTTTGCGGCCTTCGAGTCCTTCGCGTGAGGCTTTTCGAGGTTGAACCACGAATGAACACCAATCCCAAGGAACGAGTTGCATGACCACGAAAAACACGATTCCGAAAGGGGAAACGGGCTTACGCGAATGACGCTAATTTTCACGAATTGACCAGGATATAAGGGCAAACGGGTTTACGCGAACTTTGCGAAGTGGTGCTAATCGAAATGAAGAAATGACAGGAAGCTGTGTGCGCAAACCTCTGATCGCATTTCGTGTGGTTCCGTTGATTCGTGGTTGACGATCCCCCCTCTTTCCGGCTCTCTCCCGGTTCGTGCCTCTCAGGGTGAGAGAGAGAGCAGAAAACTCGGGATATGGACCGCGCGATCGGGCGTCAACCCTCAACCCAAACCCCGCCAACGGCCAACTGACACATATCGATTTACCAAGAGCGCAGCCGGTAAAACCGTTCATCAGCGCCCGCTGCCGTGTCCGTAAACACCTGTGCACCACCGATCCCGGGAACCGATGGCAATGAGGTCCAATTAGGGGCCAGCAACGAGTCGGTGTGTTCCAGCGCATAGACTCTTCCGCTTTGCGTGTTTGCTGTACAGGTGAACGTGGTTTCTACGAGCATTGGATTGAAGAGGAGAACCGGCGGCAGCGACGTCCCTTCGATCTTCAATGCCATGCTGTGGAAATTTCCTGCCGCGATCGCCACGACGTTGCTCAGGCCGGGTGGAATATCGATCTGTCCTGCCGGTTCGCGGACGCAGTTCGTGTTTCCAATGAATTGGCACTCGCCGTTTGCCCAAGCCCCGTTGCTTCCCCAACCCAGCACCGTTCCATCGGATTTCAACGCGAGATTGTGCTCCAAACCTCCCGCCACGGCCACGATGTTCCCCAAACCGGCAGGAACAGTGGCCTGGCCCATGTCATTGAATCCCCACGCCGTCACCGTGCCATCAGCCTTCAAAACAAGGCTGTGGAGTCCACTCGCGTTGACCGCGACGACGTTGCTCAGACCGGGAGGAACATCGGTCTGTCCAACGCCGTTCCATCCCCAGGCAACCACCGTTCCATCAGCCTTCAACGCCAGATTGTGGTATTCGCCCGAGTCGATGGCGATGACATTGGTCAGTCCGCCGGGAGGAGTCGCCTGGCCTTCGCTGTTGCGTCCCCACCCGGCCACCGTGCCGTCAGCCTTCAATGCGAGGCTGTGGGTCCAACCCCCTGTAATGGCGACGACGTTGCTCAGACCGGCAGGGACATTCGTTTGACCATGATCATTTTGGCCCCATGCCGTCACCGTGCCGTCCGCTCTCAACGCCAGGTTGTGAAATCCAGCTGCCGCAATGACCACGACATTGGTTAAGTCGGAAGGAGCAGGGTGGTAGAGGCCCCAAGTGGCCACGGTTCCGTCGGCTTTCAGTGCGACGCTGTGCCACTCGCCTGCGGAGATCGCCACGACGTTGGTCAGGCCCTGGGGAACAGAGGACTGGCCAATCCTGTTGTCGCCCCAGGCGATTACGGTTCCCGTTTGAGCCGAAACGTGAGCGGCAAATCCGAGCAAGGCGATGCCAATGAGGAGTGTTCCAAATGGTGGAACCATTGTTGCCCGTGAAAATTTGCCGTCCATGGCCTTTGCCACTGAGGAAAATGTCTGTTGCATGGCGTGGACGGTAGTGTTCCAGTCGGCATCGCGAAATAAGGTGCAAATCCCAGCAGCGACGAACGCGCGCGCGGCTCAGGCGAGAAGGAACTTGAGGGCAGAGAACCGAGGATGGTGGAGGGTGGAGGACCAACCACGAGCAACGCAGCGCGGCGGAGCCGCAACCAAAGGAGGGGAAAAACGGGTTCACGCGAATTACGTGAATTTTCACGAATTGAAGTGGAAGTTTAACCACGGATCGACACGGATGAACACGGATTCGGATGCAGCCTCCTCTGGCTATTCTTCCCCACCTCTGCGTGCTCCTGTTAAACGTCTTCACTCAGTCTCCGCGGCGAAGAATTGATTAACCGCACATGACGCCGATTCTCGCCCTATGGAAGATTCTGAACATCCTTGTCATTCGGAATCATTGGGACTGTCACGTTTTCCGCTGAACTGGAGTTCTACGGCGGCACCAGCGCTTCCAAATCCAAACTGCCACGGTGATGCCAATACACGCCCAAAATACTTCCACCGCATCCGAGATCCCAAGGAATCCGAGTTCGAGCCATTCGACACCTTGAATAACCCCGGTCGTGCCGGCGCTGATCCGCCAGATGGCGTCAATCCCCGTTAAAACAAGCAACGCAATGGTCAACCCAAAGAAAACAGCGGCGTGCAGCATGTCCCACTTCCGGTTTACCCATTCCAGCATCGGAGTGCGGCGCGGGTTGGCGGGGGGCGCTTGTTTTACTTCTTCGCTCGCCGCGGGCGCAGACGGGATTGCGGTTGCACTCGGTTGAACGGGAGAGGACGGCGCGGCAAGCGAATTGACAGCGAAAGTCGAGATTTGCGGCGGCGGCTGATAGAGTCCGGCGAACTGGCCTGGCGCAAGGGGACGGACAATCGTGGTTATCCCTGGCAAAGCCAGAAACCAAAAGAGCGTTAACACACATCCCGCGCCGAGCACGCATCTCCAGATCGGCACGGTGCTCATGAACCAGACCCGGATTAGTCCCACCAGCCAGACACACCAGGCAAGAAGCAGGAGCGGGACTTGCCACCCGAGCGCCGGGCGGTCGCGGACAAAGGCAACCTGGAAATCGCGCACTGCGAACTCCCCGCTTGTCCCCATATTCTGCACTGCAACCCAGACGTGCTCCATTCTGGGATCAAGCTCAAACACCGCTTCATCCGAGCTCCACGGTTGCGTTCCCTGCGCAGGTGCGAGGCTATGCGGCCGCTGGAACATCCCCACTCCCGCTTTATCGATGCCATAACAAATGATCCGTCCGAGGCGCCAGTCAACGGAGCCTGGCTTGAGATCGCGCGAAGAGTAATCGCATCGAATCCACACATACCGCTGGTCGCCGGCCTTGAGTTCGCGGCTGAGGTGGGGGCTCGGCCTCTGCGGCATGGCTGTTAAGCGGACAATCGTCGAGGATCCCGGTCGATGTTCGAAGTTCACCCCATCGGGAGACCTTTGCCAGCCGGCGTCTCCGAGCAAGAAGGACGGGTTCGAAGGGACAAGGGTGCGTTCGAAGCGGTGATGCCAAAGCGCAAAAGTGCATGCCGCCAGAAGGCACCATGAAATTACGAATGCGATCAGCCGGGTGTGCCTGGGCATCGGGTGCCTTAACCAGAAACGGAAGGAGACGTTCTCGTTGAAGCAGCTGTTCAATTGCGGTTAGAATTTCAAGTCAGGATATTGCCGTCAATCAGGGAGGTGCTTTTCAACCACGAATGAACACGAATCCGGGCGACGAGTTGCATGACCACGAAAAACACGAATCACACGAAACAAGGAGACAAGCAAAACGGTTTACGCGAATTTCACGAATTGTCGCCAATTAGCGGGGGAGGTCGTTAACCCTGGATGGACACGAATTTGGAAAAAGGCTGAAACGCTTAAAAGCTAAAAGCTGAATTCCGTTCGACGTGTCTTTTCAACGATGGGGAAATCAGCCGTACACTCTGGTTCGCCGGCTTGCACGGGGTCCGCCATTCTTCCTATCCTCTGTTCGTGGAAAAGGCCGCCGATCGGACTTGTGAGATGTGCGGGAAAGTGATTCATCCCGACCGGGATGAATGGGCTCTCGACAATTTTGGAGACGCGCTCTGCCACGATTGCCATCTCCAGGCATTGGCAGTGTTTCACGCGCAGGGCGTCGTCTGGGACGGCCAGACATTTGGTTACGAGATTGGCGCAATCAGGGACTTCGGCCTCCCGTTCAACCGCGCGTTTGACCCTCCCTGCGAGATGTCCGATTGCTCCAGCGAAAAGGTCGGACGAAACGAACCATGTCCCTGCGGAAGCGGAAAGAAGTTTAAGAAGTGTTGCGGACAATAATCCAGTTCTTCCTTGCGACGACGGAGCGTTCGAGAACGGCGAAAACACTAAACCACGAAAGAAGCTGAAGAGGCTGACATCGAAGCGGCGCGACGGCGCAGGTAACCGCTCTGAACAAAATTAAACTCCGAAACTCCATGGCAAAGATTGCAATGATTGGCGCCGGCAGCCTCGTTTTTTGCAAGACGCTGATGTCTGACTTTCTCGCAACCCCGGCGCTCGCGGGGAGCGAATACCGGCTCATGGCGCTGTCGCATACGCGGCTCGACAAAATGAAGGCGTTCGTCGAACGCATGATCCAGGATAACGGGGTGGACGCCCGCGTGCTGGCAACGACGGATCGGCGACAGGCGCTCGCAGGTGCGGATTATGTTGTCGTCATGCTTCAGGCGGGTGGCGTGGCTGAGTTTCGTCAGGATTATGAAATTCCGCTGAAGTATGGCGTCGACCAGTGCATCGGCGACACGCTCGGGCCCGGCGGTGTATTTCGGGCTCTGCGACACATTCCGGCTTTAATGGAGATTGCCAGTGACATGCGGGAGTTGTGTCCGAACGCGGTCCTGTTCAACTACGCGAATCCGATGGCAATGTGCTGCAGCGCACTGGGCCGCGTGCCGGGATTGCAGTTCGTGGGGCTGTGTCATGGCGTGCAAACGACGATGGACCTGATCGCCAGCTACGTGGGCGTGCCGAAGGGTGAGATCGATTTCCTGGCGGCGGGCATCAATCACATGGCGTGGTTCCTCCGGTTGGAACACAAAGGCCGAGACCTTTATCCAAGGCTCCGGGAGAACTTTGAACGTCCGGGTTATTACGTGAATGAAAAGGTGCGCGCTGAAGTCATGCGTCATTTCGGTTACTTCATGACGGAAAGCACGGGGCACCTTTCGGAATACCTGCCGTATTTCCGAAAGAACCGGAAGGCGCTGGAGCTTTACTGTGATGAACCCTCGTTCGGCGGGGAGAGTGGTGCGTATTACAAATATTGCGCGATGCTGGCAGAGAAGTTTGCCACGACAGAACCGCTTTCGATCGAGTCGACGACGCTGGGCCCGCGCAGCGCGGAGTATTGCTCGCACATCATCGAGGCGAAGGAAACCGGGAATGTCTTCCGCCTGAATGGCAATGTTCGCAACGACGGGTACATCACCAACCTGCCGAACGGCTGCTGCGTGGAAGTGCCGGTCTACGTGGATCGGCTCGGCCTGCATCCCACGGTTGTCGGCGACCTGCCGCCACAGTGCGCCGCGCTTAACCTGACCAATGTGATCGTGCAGAACCTGGCGGTGCAGGCGAGCTTTGCAGGAGACCCGGAACTGGTAATGCAGGCGGTTGCGCTGGACCCGCTCACCTCGTCCGTGCTCACGCTGAAGGAGATTCGCGAGATGGTAGGTGAGATGCTTGAAGCTGAGCAACAGTATCTGCCGCAGTTCAAAGGCAAAACCCTTCGCCGTGTGGATGCCATCAAGGTTCCAGCGGACGTGGTGCGACAGGAAGTGCCGCTGGACCCCGCCCTGGCCATTGCCAATCGCTTCAGCAAATTGGCCAGTGCTTGAGGCAGGGCGCGTGTTTCTGATTCATGCGAATGGCTGCTCCGTATTTTTGCAGCGAGCGCCTGGCCTTCATGGGTAATTAAGCGGGTTGCAGACCGAGGCAACTCGGCTACTGTTTCCCGAGGCTGATGCACCTAAACTGTCCCGCTGACCCGGCTTATGATTAAATTCCTCATCCCTATTCTTCTTGGTTCAACCGCGATGGTCAGCGATGGGCAGCAATGCGTTATTCTCCCAGCCCAGCAAGCGCTTCAATTTGGGTTGCTGGAGATTGGAACGTATTCCGGGGGACAAAGTGTCGATGTAGCCAATTCGCCGCAATGGCTCGAGGATGGCCGCGTTATCATTGGCGCGGCCGATGACGACACGGTCGCGTTTAATCGTGGCGCGATCTATTTGTTCCATCCGGTCTCACACGGGCTCGATTTGCAGACTAAGATCTTGCCTCCTTCGGATATCAAGGGCCTGGGAGGCGAACTAGCGGCCAGCGAAGGTTGGATTGCCGCCACGGCTGCGACAGTGTCCAGCAACATCACCACCGTTTGTCTTTACCAGGCGACCAATGGGAGTGACTTCGCTTTTCGCACGAATCTTTTTTCCAGCGATGTGCCGATGGTGGGATCGTCGTTCGGGAGCGGCTTTCGTGGCATCTCGATGTCTGGTTCGTGGCTGGCGGCTGTGGAATATGTGAATCCGCCCAAGGTGCATCTGTTCAAGCGGGATGCGGACGGAATATGGCATCGGCGTCAGACGCTGGCGTTCCCTGGAGAGAGCACGTCGTTTCAACAGGCGAACGTGCGGATCTTTGGAGATCTCCTGGCAATGGGACAGCCCAACAACGGCCATTCCAGCTTCAAAGGCGCGGTTCACCTCTGGCGCCATCAGCTCAACGACACGTGGATCTTTGAAACCACGCTGGTGCCGCCCGGCCTTGATGCAGGGGATCGCTTTGGTGTCGCCACTGCGTTGGACAACGACCGAATCTTCGCCACCGCTCCCGCCGCGGATGTGGGCGATGTCGTGGATTGCGGGGCTGCCTATGTGTTTCGCCGGGTGAATGCGGTTTGGACGTTCGAATCCAAGATCGCCGCGGCTTTTCCAAAAATGAATGATGTCATGGGATTTCAAATTGCGTTTAGTCCGCTGGGCGGATCCTTTCTGGCGATCGCAACGCGTGGGAACATCTGGATGTTTCAACCGAACGGAATCCACTGGGCGCAGGTTTCGAGGGGCCATTCCGGCAAGGTTTTTCGGAACTGGGAAAGTCCGGCTGGGGAGATCAACTCCTACAGTTATGGTTTCATTGGAGCCTCGGTGGATGAGCTTGCGATTCGCGGCCACCAGGTGGTTGCGGGGTTGCCGGCCTCGAGCACGCTGCTCGAGCATGGCTGGCATGCGATTATAACACGGTTTGTCACGAATAATCCCTGCACCAGCGTTCCGATTGGTTACCGTCCCATTGGTGCCGCTTCGGGCAGTGGCAATCCACCGCCCGCGTCAGATGCCGATGGGGATGGGCGGAGCGACCTGGCAGAAATGTATTTCGGCACGTACGCGGACCGCAGCAATGTGCTGTCGAGCGGCATCAAGGGAGCATTGTCCCACGACAGGAGGCTGACTGTGGAATGGCCGCACGCCACCGACCCAGAGCTGATGGTGAGCGCGAAACCAGAGTGGGGCACCAATCTGTCGTCCTGGACGACAAATGGGATCACGATTGAAAAAGTTCGTGATGAAGCTGAATACGGACGGGAGATTCTTCAAGCCTCGCTTCCGATCACGAATGGTGCGGCGGCCTTCTTTCGATTGGTTATCTCGGAACCTCCTGCACCTCCGCCGACTGAATGAGGGTCCCCGGCAACGAATCGGAGATGCAGCAGTTTCATGGAATCGCATTGCGCACGCGCTGCGGAGTGAACAGATTCATGCAATGACTTCGAAACGGTGGCGGTCGATCGTGCTGTTAATGGCGCTTTCGATGACGCATTGCTCCCGTCCGCCGGAATCCCACCTGACCCTGGCGCCGATCTGCAAGGCTGAAAACCGCAGCGCATGGATGTCTGTTTCGGGTTTGTGTCATATCCTGGCGTTTTATGGGTTAGGGCCGACGGATTTACCGGGCATTGCGTCTGGCAAGGAGATAATAACCTTACTGACGGATGAAGCCGCCGCAGCTGCGGCGTTCGGACGATCTCCTTTTGTCAAAGCGGGTGAAGGGGTGAGATATGCCTTGTTCGATGAGGCGTCGTGGGAGGTTGCAGTCGGGGAAGCGCATCGGGACCAATGCCTCGCAACGTTTGCCGCGCTGGACCTGCCGCTGCACACACCTGTACGGCTGAACTCCGGCGCGCGCACGCTGCGCGACTTGCTTGCGGAATCCATGGCGGGATTTGACCTGGATCGGAAGGAAATTGCGTGGTCGGCAATGGCGTTTGCAAGATATCTCCCGCCGCTAAGTTCCTGGACCAACCGGGCTGGCATAGGAGTTAGTTTTTCCGCGCTGGCCAATGCGCTGATGGCAATCGATTTGAACTCACAAAAGTGCGCGGGCGTTCATGTGATTGAAGCGTTGCTGGCGATCGAGGCGGCCGACGCTGTCCATTTGATCCTGGATCCATCGACGCGCAACGCCCTGCGATCCCGCTTGAACCCAACCCTGCGGAATGCGGGGGAACGGCAGCGAAGCGACGGCATGTGGGGTAAGTCCTGGTGCGCAGGGATGAACGACGAGACCGAGCCGATGTCGCCGTTTCAGATGAGCTTCCTCGTAACCGGGCACCTGCTGGATCTTTTTGCCCGACTGGATTCGGATCGAAGGCCTGATCGCGCTTCGTTGGAACGGGCAGCGCGTGCTTTGACAGCAGCAATGCGATCGACGGATGTTAGGCCGAACGGATTTTGGGTGTGTCCGTATTCGCATGCGGCACGGGGTGTGAATGCGGTTTGGAAGCTGGAGGAGTAAAGGCGCGTCTCCACCACGAATCACTCGAATCACACGAAACAGCATTTCGGGAATGGCGGAACGGTTTTTCGCGAAACACGACGCCTGCGTCTTGACGTTTCGAGACGGGAAAAAATTTCGTCGACACCCACCGGGAGGCATACGCCGGAGAGAGCGAGATTCAGGCCAATTAACGGGCGTTTTAATCCGGAGGGCTTTGCAGATCCACCTTGCATTTTTCCCTCGCGTTCCCTAAAAGCGAGGGCGTGCCAACGCCGAACGAAAACCCTGAAGGGCGTGGTGTCCCTTCGTCCCGGCCAAAAGCCCTGCTGGGGGTGGTGTTTGCTGCGCTGATCGCCCTCGGAGTGTGGGCTGTTTTGCGTTCCACGCGATCGCCAGAGACGCCCGCCCCAGGCGGGACGAACGGCGTCGACGTCGCCCTCGCGCCTTCGTATTCCGCGGTCCTGTTGACGAATGCGCCCGGTCCGCTGGTGGCCGACCCCCGCTGGTCCGGGGTGCTTGGGGTTTTGGAGTCGATGAAGAATTGGGCGGAGGCGAATCCCGTGTGCCACTTGCTGGTCACTACGGAGGGGCTGGGCGGCAAAACCTACGCCGAAACCGAGATGTTCCGCTTCCAGGAAACCGACGGCACCAACCTCGTGACGCGCATCAAAGTGCATCTCCGATTTCCCAATGACGTGACGTTCCTGATCGAAAAGGTCGGCGAGGAAATCATCGCCTACCTGCCGGAAAGCGATCAATTGGTGAAGGTGGACGCAGAGAAGGAAATTTCGAAGCAACTCGGGCTGGACCTGCAGAATCCGGGAACGCAGTCGTTCCTGAACCTGTTGCGGCTTGCGTTCGTGGAAACCAACAACACCCATCGGGCGCTGACATTCGCGTTCAAACCCGAGGTGCTGAACGTGCCCTCGGCGGCCTCAGCAGATTCTTTTACAACGTTGCGCATCGATGAAAAGGGCGCGCTGCAGACCGTGGAGCAGACCGAGGGCGGTGAGCATCGGGTGATGCGGGTGCGTTACGTGGCGTTCCAGCAGGAAGCCGTTGTGCGCGCCGCGCCGCAGATTCCAGAAGATAAACCTGTCGTTACCGGCAAGGCGTTCGCCATCGCGTTGCAGGAAGAGATCATGAAAGTGAGAGAGAAAGGAAACCGCATCTGATATGAAAAAACGTTTCGAGATTCCGGTTGAGCCCAGCGGATTCAACGCGTTTGTCATTGATGATTATCTCCGCATGATCCAGACGCCGGAGAAGCGGCGGGAGATCATCGCGACGGTCGGCTATTCGCCGCAACTGCGCGAGGCCTATGAGAAGAGCCACGGCCTGCCGCGCGGCGCGGTTGAACTGGCGATGCTCACGGAGGACAGCCGCTTCAAGGCGACCAACGAACGGATCGTCAAGCGCTTCACCGGCAAGGAACCGGGATCGCTCGATCAAAAGGAAATCACGGACGCGCTGATGGAAGTGCAATCGATGGGGCAGGGCCTGCAGGCGCTGTATCCCGAGGCCGTGCATTTCCTGATGCAATACAACGCGCTGGCGCAGCGCAACAAGGCATCGTTTCGTGGCGATTACCGGTTCACCACGGATTACAAAATCATTCTCGCGCAATGCAGTTCACCCTGGTGGTACACAAACGCGCGCGTTTACACCGACACCAACGTCGTGTGGAACGCGAACGTGGCCGCCTATCAGCAGGTTGCTGTGTTGTTGTGGCTGGCGCTCGCCGTGGCAGCGGCGTGGGCCATCTTCCTCTATGCGTGGGTCTGCCTCGTTGTAGCCATTTGTCCCATCGTCTCCTAACCCCCGCACATTATGATTATCACCCCCCATACGCTGTCGCTCCTCGTGACGAAGCGCTGCACAGCGGCCTGCGATCATTGCTGTTTCACCTGCAATCCGGAGCGGACCGAGGCGATCCCGATACCGAACCTTTACAAATACATCGAGCAGGCAACCATTTTCCCGACGATGCGCGTCGTCGTGTTCACAGGAGGCGAATGTTTCCTGCTGGGCAAGGAACTCGACAACCTGGTGAAATGGGCTGACGGCTTTGGCTTCATCACACGGTTTGTATCGAATGGTTATTGGGCGACGAGCCGTGCGACCGCCGTGAAACGGTTGCAGAAATTGAAGGACGCGGGGTTGAAGGAAGCCAACTTCTCCACGGGCGATTGTCATGCGGAATATGTGAAGCCCGAATACGTGCGCAACGGCGCCATGGCCGCGGTCGACCTGGGAATCACGTCGGTGATCGCGTGCGAAGTCTTCAAGGGCAGCCATTTCAAGCTTGATGAGTTCATGGCGGACAAGGAGTTCTACTCGCTGGTGGACCAGGGGAAGATCATCCTGCGCCTCTCGCCATGGATGCGATTCGAAGGCAAACGCACGCTGAACCAGACCGACACGTATCTCAATGTCATGCGCGACGACCGGGTTGCGGGAGGCGCGTGCAGCACTGCGCTGAAGGTGCTGGCGATCACGGCGGAGGAGGATCTCATCGCGTGCTGCGGCCTGACGATGGATTACATCGAGGAAGTGCATCTGGGTTCGTTGAAGAACGAAACGATCGGGCAGATTGTTCGAAGGCTCCCCGACGATTTCATCAAGATCTGGATTCATCTGTATGGGCCGGATGCGGTGATCCGTTACGCGCAGAAATTGGATCCGACGATTGAACGGCCTGAGCAGATGGCGCACATCTGCGACGTCTGCCGCTACATGTACAATCATCCCCGCATCCAGGAGGTGGTTGCCGCAACGCCGCCGCCGAACATGCGGCAGATTCTTGACCAGTATTACCAGTCATTGATGGTGCCAACGCCGAACGCGGAGCATCAGCACGCGATTGTATCGCAGGGCATTGGCAACACGAACAAGGCGTTGCGCGAGATGCATCGGATGGCTGTGGGCCAGGAGCCGAAGAAGTGCTGCACTGTATGAACGACGGCGCGATACCATTCACGGAAAAAGTGCGGCGTGCCGGGGTCGTGGAGCATTATCTCCTGCTGGGCGAGGGCAACATGCGGCGCTGGGATTGGGAGAAGATGTCGGCGAAGTTGCACGGCGACACGCTGGCACTTTGGCGTTTTCTCCTTCTCGGGCAGAAGGTTCCCGAAGCTGAGGCCGAAACGCTCCTGGGCAAGCAAGCCCTTGGATTTCTGACCCGCCACAAGATGTGCAAGGTCGAGAATGGCGAACTGAGCCTGGGAAGTGCGTGCCTGTTGAGTTATCGGGACCATCTCTTCTTTGCGGACATGGGTTCGGCGGCGCGCACGTTGTTCAGCGATGAAACCCGCGCATTGATCAGCCTCATCCCGCGCTTGGACAAGGGCCGTGTTCTTTCGCTTTATCCGACGACCGGTGTTGAAGTGTTGCCGCTGATTTCGAAGGGCAACGTTGAAGTGGCATTCCTGGAGGAGGAAAAGGAGCGGACGCTGCTCGAGCCCAATTTGGAACTTGGTGCGGCGGGCAGAAAGCATTCCTACATCACGAAGGCCAAGGCGAAGAAAAGCCAGTTCGATTTGATTCTTTCGTCGCCGCCCTCATGCATCGCGGTTCCCGGAATTTCATTGCCGGCCTATGTGGCTGGCGGCCCTGACGGGTGGAAGTGGGTGAATGAAAGCCTGCGCATTGCGGAAAAGTCGCTCGCACCCGGCGGCTCGATGGTGATGGTGTTCATGTTCTTTGCAAAGGCTGAGTCCAAGGACATGGAACCGCAGCTTCGCGCAAAGCTGGAACCGTATGAGCTGGATTACAGGCTGATGATTCCGAGCAAGATGCTGATGGAACCTGGCGTCCCGATCTTCAACCAGCTGGTTGCGATTTCCGGCTACTTCAGCAAATCGACCAATGCGGAGAGCGTGATCAAGCGGGTGCTGACATTCCTGAAGAAGAGAGAATATGGCGCCGTTTACCTGGTGAAGGCCGTCTTTACGCGGCCGACCGAAGGCGAACGACGCCGCGACATCACGAACTATTCGGATGATTACTACGGAACCTGGACGTTTTAAAAATTATGAAACGACGCCAATTCATCACGCTGGTGGGCGCCTCCGCGGTGGCTGCCCCGTTCCTCGTCAAAGAAATCGCGGTTCGTCGTTCGGCCCGGGCGATTCCCGCGGCCAATCACGAGCGCAAGCCTGTGGCGATGGCTGTTTCTGCGGATGAGCAGCGTGTGATTGAAGCGCTGCAAGGACGCTCGAAAGGCGTGTACTTATTGGGCGGATGTGTCGTTGCAAAGATGCAGCAGCGCGACCTGCCGTTCATCAACCTGCTGGTCAGCTCGCAGAGTTTTTCCGAGCTTAAGCGCGAGCTGTTCGTGATGGGCGTGCAGCCTGTTTCGACGCCTGAATTGCCGCCCACGGTGATTCGCTTCACGTACGCGGGCAAACCCTACAGCGTCGTGAATCTTCCGCTCAGCGAATACCTCAAGCAGAACACGCTCACGAGCGAACTGTCGTTGATTCCGTTCGCGCACAATTTCCTCGTGTACTCGTTGACCGATCAGTGGGTGATCGATCCCTACAACGCGCTCGCGGGCAAGGAGCAGCGGATTCAGTTGATGCAGGATCCCGCGTCGCCTGTGGCCGCGCTGACGTGCGCGCTCGCGGGGACGTTTGACATGGCGTTGCTGGGATTGAAGGAATCGCCACGTTTCACGCGCATGGTTGAGAAATGCCTCAAGCAGATTGTGGATGCCACAGCGGCTCCGCTGATCGTTGAGCAGGTGATCAACTACGTGCCTGACGTGCTGGAACTTTGCGGTTTCCAGGCGATGCAGCAGTTTCTCCTGTCGCCGCTTGCCGTGGCCGCAGGGCGCGACGGCGCTGGCGTGGATTTTCGCAAGGTGAACTCAGCTCTGGTGTCGGCCAAGCGCCGCCGGATCAAGATCGATGGCGCACAATTGCTCGGCGCGATCAACAAGGAATTCCTGGCGAAGGAGAATCCGGATGGCATCGGGCTCGGGGTTTCCGACTACATGGCGTCGCAGGGATTCATGCTGCGCCGCACCGATCTTCTCATGGCTTCGCTCAAGCTTCGCGAAGCCGAACTCGCTGCCTGACATGACGAGCCTGGCATCCAAGTTCTTGATCCTGGGCATTGTCACACTGCTGCTGGTGCTGCCGCTGGTATTTCGCAAGGTGCCGATGAACCGCTACTATGGTTTCCGCACCAAGGCTGCGTTTCAATCGGAGCAAAACTGGTATGAGATCAACGCGCGGGGCGGCCGGATGATGGCGTGGGGTTCGCTTGCGATCCTGCTCGTGGGTGCCATTGGATTTTTTATTCCCGAGAAATACACGCTGCTCTACATCGGCGGCGCTTTGATTGTGATCGCGATCGCCATTGTGGTTCCACTTGTCAGTTTTATTGGATGGCAGCGCCGCTTCGGACCGTAATTGCAACTGGGTATGGATGCGGAATGCGGCACTGCGTCGTTTTGTGAACAGGGTTGTCAGGGAATTGCCACGGGGGAAATGTGCCGCTCGGTCGAGCTGGCAGTCAGAGACGGAAAGGAAAACCTTTGAAAACTGGAAATCGTAATGCCTGGAGGCGGGCCGTTCGAGAGCTTCGAACGTCGCGCTTGTGTTCCTTGCTGGGAATCCTGCTTTGCGGCGCCCAGCTTCTCACGCTTTCGGCGAGCGGCGCATGCATTCTGCCTCCGTCCGGGCTGGTGAGCTGGTGGAGCGGCAATGGCAGCGCGAACGATGCGCAGGGCGCGAATTCCGGCACGCTTCAAGGACTGGCGTCGATTGTTCCAGGTTTTGCAGGGCAGGCTTTCAGCCTCAATGGATCGACCGATTACATCCATGTTCCTGACGCACCTGGCCTGCGGCCAAACCAGTTCACGATGGCTGCGTGGATCCGGGGCACCGGATTTTCAGCAGGTGGGTGGAATACAATCATCGCGCGCGGGAGCAGCGGATCTGGGGGCATTGGCTGTTGTTCCGAATCGTACGGATTGTTCATCTTCCAGGGAAAACCGCAGTTCACGTCATTCCACACAGGGGGAGCCAATGTGTTGAACGCAACGAACGTGGTTTCCACGAACGCCTGGCATTTTCTGGCGGCAACCTTCGACGGCAACATGAAGCGTCTGTATCTCAACGGGACGCTGGTTGCGAGCGTGGTGGAAACGAATGCGATCGTTCACGACACGAATGGGGTTCCGACAACGATCGGTGACGACTGGAACAACAACGCGGCGGGTGGCAACCGCTTCAATGGATTGCTCGACGAGGTGGACCTTTACAATCGAGCTTTGTCCGCTGCCGAAGTCCTGGGCCTTTACAACGCCGGCAGCTCCGGCAAATGCGGCGCGCCGATCGCGGGAGCGACGGTTCCTTACTTCACCGACTTCGAGAGCGCGATTGGAACTGAGTGGAGCGTGCGGGTTTCGAACACGGCGGAAACTCTTGGGTTTACGTCGTTCTCCGGCCGTTTCGTCAACCAGTCGCAAACGCTATCGCTTGCCAATCTCATTCCCGGGCAATCGTATACAGTGGGTTTCGATTTCTATGCGATCGACAGCTGGGACGGCAGTGGCAGCGACTTCCTGAATGTCAGCGTCGACGGCTCGCAGGTGTTTCATCACACGTTCGCCAATCACAATGCCAATCCGCCCAGCGGCACGCAGACTTTCCCGAGCCAGCCGGATGAGGGACGCGGTCACTTCGGCTTTTCGCCCAGCTACCTGGACGCGATTTATCGGAACATTGAAGTTACATTTGTGGCATCGAACGCCCTGGCGACCGTTTCGTTCAGCGGACAAAATCTTCAAAACCTCGATGACGAATCGTGGGGAATTGACAATGTCCGGGTGCGGCTGACCTCGGCAGTTTCGAGCCCGATCATTCATTCAACAACCCTTCCGCCGAACGGTTCAACCAATCGAATTGCCATCGACAGTTTCACGATCGCTGCAAGCCATCCCCTCAGTGCCAGCGCAACGAACGCGGCCAATTACTCGTTTCGAGGCGCGGGGCCGGATGGCGCGTTCAACAACGGGGACGATGTGTTGTATCAGCTGATTCCCTCGAATCCTGGTTTTGGGGGAAATCATTCCGTGAGCTTTTCAATCACCAACGCGCCGTTGCAGTCGGGGAACTACCGGTTCCAGACGCTGCCTGGACTGCTCGATACCAACGGAAATCCTGTTGCGGCGTTCACGCGCAACTTCACGTTGGAGAATCCAATTGTTGGGAGAATCGAGGATGCTGGAAACGACAGCATCATCACGGCGACACCACTCCCATTGAGTGAGACTCCGCCGGCAAGCGGGTTTGCCACGGCTTACGGCCTCGGAATTTTTGCGAGCACGACCGATGTTGATTACTGGCGTTTTGATGCTGAAGCAGGCGATGTGATCACTGTGCGGCTGGAGGCGGAGTCCTTGAGTGTCTATCCCGCAGTGCGTATCCGCAATGCGTCAGACCAGGACCTCGCGTCCGTGGGCGGCGATTACAATGGCGTTGCGCAAATTCAAAACTACACGATTGCAAGCCCGGGAACGTATTACGTGCGGGTGTGGAGCAGCAACGGACGTTCGCGCTACGGTCTGAGGCTGGATCGCGCGCGTGCGCTGCAGATGGAATCAGAGGGGAACGATGCCCAGGGAACAGCGAATCAGTTCGCATTGAACTTCGCGCCGGGACTTGCGCAAGCGCGCATGGTGGGATCGTTGCCGCCCGCCGACACGGCCGGGGATTTCTTCAGGATTGGCATGTTGAACCCCGGCAACACCATTAACCTGAACGTGGTGCTTCCGGCCGGGTCGAGCCTCGTTTCGGGCCAGTACGTCCTTGCAATTCAAACGGAGGGAAACAGCTCGGCGCTCGCAACCAGCACCAACGGCAACTTGAATTACGCAGTCACAGCCAGTGGCGTTCACTACGTGCGGATCCATGGGTTGAGCAACACATTGCGATCCCAATATCTGCTGAATCTTTCCGTCACTGACAGCACTGCGCCGGCCGTGACAGCCGCGACGCTCCCCGGCCAGGGGACCACCACGACAACCATTGTGGACCGCTTCGATCTAAGTTTCTCCGAAGACATGTTCGGCGGTGCGATCAGCAATGCAGGAAATTACGACCTGCGATCTGCAGGGCCCGACGCCAGTTTCGGCACGACCGACGATGTGTTGTATCGGGTTGCGACGACCGGGTATTCCAGCGGTTTAGTGGTTCCCTACACCATTCAAGACGGGCCGCTGCAGGCGGGGAGTTATCGCCTGACCGTGAGCACGAACGTCACCGATCGCGCTGGAAACCGCCTCGCCACAGCTTTCGTCCGCAACTTCACAGTGGCGAACGTGGCGGGCTTTGTGACCGAGAATCGCAGCAATGATGTCCATGGCTTTGCGACGTCACTGAGCTCTTCGCCAAGCACGAACGCGGCGGGAACGGTGAGTTGGATTGGCAATGTGGGTTCGGGAATCAACCCGCATGCCATTGCTGCGGGTCACTTCAATTCTGACACGAACCTGGACATGGTGACTGCGAATTACAGCAGCAGCACCATAACGATTTTTACGAACGACGGAACCGGAGCATTTCTCGCGGCGACGAACATTGCCGTGGGAAGCAATCCGATCGGGGTGGTTTCGGCTGATTTCAACAACGACGGAAGGGCAGACCTGGCGGTGGACAATTACGTTGGGAACTCGGTTTCAATCCTGTTGGGAAACGGGAACGCAACATTTTCGCTTGTCACAAACATCGGCGGTTTCAACAGGCCGTTTTCGCTCGCGACAGCGGATCTGGACGCGGATGGCGCGGCTGATCTGGTTGTGCCGAATTACAACAGCACGACAATCGTGGTGCTTCTCGGAAACGGCAACGGGACCTTCCAGGCGTTCACCAATTACACAACGGGGAGCAATCCAGAGACCGTCGCGATTGCCGATTTGAATCACGACAACCACCTGGATCTCGCTGTTGCGAATTATGGCAGCAGCACCACGACGATCCTCATCGGCAACGGGACTGGGGGCTTCCAGAGCGTCACGAACCTGCCTTCGGGCGTCAATCCACGAGGCGTGGCGCTGGGTGATGTCACCGGCGACGGGCATGTCGATGTGGTGACGGTCGGCGATGGCGACAACATGCTCAATGTGATGGCTGGAAATGGTAACGGAACGTTCCAGGCGCGGAAGTTCTATGCGGCCGGTTTCACATCTGTTTATCAGGTAGCTTTGGCTCATTTGAATGGCGACGGCAGGCTCGATGCGATCATTCCTGGATACGGCAACAACACGATCAATGTCCTGCTGAACAACGGCGCAGGCGGGTTCACGAATCTGCACTCGCATTCGACATCTGGAAATCCGATCGGTGTTGCCACAGGCGATGTGAATGGTGATGGGCGCATCGATCTCACTTTCTGTCATTACAGCGGCAATATCATTTCTACCTGGCTTGGGAATTCCACGCATCCTCTGCTGGAAGATCCCGCGGGAAGCGGCTTGAGAATAGGGGCAGGGCGGGGCACACGCTCGCATTCGGGTGACATCGATTTCTGGCATTTCGCGGGGCAGGCAGGCGATCTCGCAATGGTGGCGGTCGAAACCGATGGCAGCCCTGCTGCGAGCCAGATGTATTACCAAATACTGGACGAGGCTGGTTCCGCGCTGACTTCATTCTATCCCAATCACAACGGTTGGGGGCAGAGTGCCACCGTCACGTTGCCGCGGACAGGCACGTATCTGGTGCGTGTTGCGCCCAATTACGATTATCAGGGCGAATACAGGATTCGCGTCAGCGTTGCCCGTCCTCCGTTGCAGTTTGAGACGGAGCCGAATGATTCCCTTGCGACAGCGTCGGAAATCAACGCCATGTCGACCAACGGCCACCTGCGGGCGAACGTCGCCGGTTACGTGGGGGTTGGTGATTCGGGCGATGTGTTCCGCCTCGGAAATTTCGTTGCCGGCGCGGTGATCCGCCTTGGTGTGCGCGAGCCGTCATCCAGCGGATTCGGCGACGTCATTGCGATTTATAATTCGGCGGGAGTGTTGATGACCAATTCCCCGGCTGGCGCCACGAATCTTGTGTTCACCGTTCCCGCCGGCCAGGAGGGTGTTTATTATGGCTTCATCAACGCGGCACCGGGAGGCTTCAGCGGAAATGCCGATACCGTGCTGCGGTTTTCTGGGAGCAGTGACCACGTGGCGTTTGGAAATTGGTTCAGCAACCAGACGTTTACAATCAGCTTCTGGGCAAACCCTGCCGCGTCGCAGACGGCGAACGCGGACATTCTCGACAACAACCATCGGGCCAACGTCGGCTGGGTGATTCAACAGAACGGAAACAGCGCAAACCAGTATGGCTGGGGATCGGCCGATGGCGGATCGAGCGTGTTCTTCAACCTGAATCCGAACACGTGGCAACACGTGGCGATCACCCGCCTCACAAACAACGTCAGCTTCGTTTACATCAACGGTGTCCTGGTTGGATCGAACGTGGCGCCGGGCCAGATCAATTATGACGGCACGCAGTTTCTGCGGCTTGCACAATGGGGCGGTGGAGGCCGCGGCTGGAACGGAATGATTGATGAATTGCGGCTTTGGAATCGCGCGTTGACGCAGGGGGAGGTCATTGCCGGGATGAACACGGTGCTGACCGGCGCCGAGTCCGGGTTGATGGGCTACTGGCGATTCAACGAAGGATCGGGGACCAACGCCACGGATCTCGTAGCGGGGGGGCACACTGGGTTGCTGGTTAACAACCCGACATGGACTCGAGTGGCCGCCGCGTCAGCCCGGTCACCAGGCGTCCTCGCTCAATATCTCCTCGATATCGACATCACGAGCACGGCGCTGCCGTTGGTCACAGGAGTCACCCTGCCATCCCACAATTCCACCAACTCAGACATCTTCAGCAGCTTCACCGTGAGCTTCAGCCAGGAAATGGATCCGCGGTTCAACTGGCTGTCGCGAGACGTGCATCGGTATGGCGGACATTCGTATGTGTTGACGGATTCGGCTGGGTCGTGGCTCGCGATGGAATCTGCGGCTGTGGCACAGGGCGGGCACCTGGCTGCGATCAATGACGCAGCGGAGAACACCTTTTTGAACCAGACGTTTAGCGGAGCGGGCAACCTCTGGATTGGATTGAATCTTTATTTGGGCGGCGGATGGAGCTGGTCGAGTGGCGACCCATTCACCTATTCGAACTGGGCGGGCAGCGCACCGAATAACGGTGGCGGATACGAGTTCGGGGTTCGTTTCAATACGAGTGGTGTATGGGATGACATCGCGTTTTCAACCAGCATGCGGGGCATCGTTGAAGTATCGGCCGCTGCGGATACGGATAATGACAGTCTTGTTAACCTCCTTGATCCCTTCCCGAGCGATCCCTTCAACGGCTTTGACCTGAGGGCCGCGGGCGCGGACCAGGCCTTTGACACGACCGACGACATTATTTATCGCATTTATTCCGGCACCTATGCCGGTGGACTGGCGGCCACGTTCTCGATTGCCGACGGACCGCTGGCGCCCGGCAAATACCGTTTCACGGCAACGACTGCCATTCGCGATCAGTTTGGCAACACCCCCTCTGCGCCCTTCGTACGCTTCTTCACGATCGCGCCCTTGCAGGGATTCGTGCAGGAGAACCGCCGCACCAACGGGGTTTCAACGACATCGCTCAGCTTGAACGCCAGCAATCGGCTCGATGGGTCGTTCGGCATCAGCAGTTCGACATCGGTCGGCAGCAATCCGTATTTTGTCACGAAGGCTGATTTCAACAGCGATGGGAAACTCGATCTGATCACGGCAAACTGGTCGGCGTCGGGAGTCAGTGTATTGACCAACAACGGCAAAGCCGGATTCACACTGCTGACTAATATTCCAACAGGCAACAACGCGGCGAGTGTTGTCGCCGCCGATTTCAACAACGACGGCAAGGCCGATTTTGCTGTGGCGAATTATGGGGCGGGAACAGTGACGGTCCGCATGGGCGATGGACTGGGTGGATTTTTGCTGGCGACCAATCTCGGAGGTTTCAGCAATCCGTGGAATCTGACGGCCAATGATTTCAACCGGGACGGAATCCTCGACCTGGCTGTGCCGGGATACGGCAATGGGAACCTGACCATTGTATTCGGAACAGGCAGCGGGTTGTTTACCAATGCAATGACCTATGCGATCGGCAGCGGCCCGGAAACGGTTCGCGCTGGCGACCTGAACGGAGACACGAATCCCGACCTGGTTGTGGCGCGCTACAACGGCGCGAGCTTTGCCGTATTGCTGGGAGGATCCAATGGCGTCTTCACCGCGCTCACGAACGTTCCTGCCGTGTCCAATCCCCGATACGCCGGGCTTGCAGACGTGACGGGCGACGGTGACCTGGACGCCGTGCTGGTGAACAACGGCAATTTCCTCAGTGTCTATCCGGGGAATGGCGATGGCACATTCGGGACCCGCACCGATTACAACATCGGCAGCAGCGACACCTACCAGGTTGAGATGGCTGACATTAACAACGATTCAGCGCTGGACCTGTTGATTCCTGCGTATGGTGCCAACCGGCTGATGACGATGTTGAACAATGGGGACGGCACGTTTGGCAACGTGTTGAACTACGCGAACGTTGGTGGAAATCCGATCTCGCTCGTGACTGGCGATTTCAACAACGACGGGCTGCTGGACATTGTGACGTCGAGCTGGAGCAGTTACATCACGGTTCTGCTTGGACAGGATACCGAAGGCCTGCAACTCGACCCTGCGACGGGAGTGCGGATCGCCGCCGCGCGCGGCAATCTTGCGGACAGTTCAGACCTTGCGTACTGGACCTTCAGTGCGGACGCCCACGATCGGCTGTTCATCGCAGCAGAAAATCCGCGTGATCCGGCAAGTTCGCAAATCCTATATCGCATCTATCACCCCGACGGTACGCAGTGGACGTTTTTTTATACCGATGGAAACGGCCGGGGGCAGATCAGCCTCGTGGTTCCACATGCGGGCACCTACACCATTCGAGCGGAACAAAGCCAGGCTTACACGGGTGAATATCGCCTGCGTGTCTCGCTGGCCCGGCCGCCCATGCAGCTCGAGAGCGAGGCGAACGACACGATCGCGACGGCGAACGCGCTGACGTTTGATCTGAGCGCGGGACAGCGCGCGGCGAGTGTGCTTGGATATTTAAGTTCGGCCGATGGCAACGGCGACTTTTTTCAACTCGGAAACCTTGCGGCCGGGACCGAAATCCGATTGAACACCACGCGTCCCGCCAACAGCCGCCTGGCACCGGGAATAGAAATTTATGACAGCGCTGGGACGCTGCTGACGAACTTGTTTCCGGGACAGACGAATCTCAGCTACACGGTTGCTTCAGGAGCGGGCGGCGCGTATTTCAGCCGTGTGCTTCCGTCGTATCCTGCGCAAGTCAGCTTCCGAACGAATGCCCTCCTGTTCAATGGCGCCAACCAATATGTGAACCTCGGAAATTGGTCGCCTGGAAATCGATGGACGTTGCAGGCCTGGGTGATGCCCACATCGCTCGCCTCGGGCCGGCGCAGCATTGTTGGCGGTGCGGGGGGGTGCGCGGATTGGACGATCGTCATGCAGTCGGGACGTTTTGGCGTGAACGTGCGGGGTCCCGCGAATTGTGACATTGCGTATCTCGCTCCGACTTCGGCCGTTCCCAACACGTGGTACCATGTCGCGGGCACGACCGATGGCACAAATGCTTACCTGTATGTAAACGGAGTGCTCCAGGCAAGCGGGCCTGTGGACGTGAACTACAGCCCATATGCGGGTTCGACGCGAATCGGCGGCGAAGCGTGTTGCAATGGATATTTCCCAGGCATCATCCAGGAAGTCGCCATATGGAGCCTGACCCGCACGCAGGGTGAAATTGCGGCAACTATGAACAGCGGTTTCGTCGGAACGGAAACGGGGCTTGCGGGCTACTGGCCGCTGCAGACCGGTTCAGGCACGACGGCGTTCGACCTTAGCCCCAATGCACGCCATGGCAACTTCGTAAACACTCCTGCGTGGCACCGCGTTGGTCCACCTGGTTCCCTCCCCAACGGCATTTTGCAACAGTACGTCCTCAACATTGGCCTGCTGAACACCATTCCTCCACAGGTGGTTGCCGTCAGCCTTCCCCCTCAAGGCGGCGTTTCATCGGATCTCATTGATCGATTTACAGTCACATTTTCGCAGGACATGCTCGCATCAAGCGTGACGAACCCTGCGAATTACGAGTTGCGGTTCGCGGGCGGAGACGGTGCGTTCAGCACGGGCGACGATCAGATTCGCAATCTCGCAAACTCGCCTGTGTATGCTTCAGGCACAAACGCGAGCTTCCTCGTCCCGGATGGTCCGCTTCAGGCGGGGCTCTACCGATTCACCGTGCGGACAAATCTCACGGACCCTGCGGGGACTCCGATTGCGGCGGCTTACGTTCGCACCTTTGCCGTTACGAACGTGGCTGGGCTGGTGCTTGAAAATCGACTGAATGACACCTTCGGCGGTGGGACCTCGCTGAGCGCGAATTCGTCGAATGTCTTCGATGGATCGTTTGTGTTTGGGCCGACGACCGGCGTGGGATCCTGCATCGAGCGCATTGCGTCAGCGGACCTGAACGCCGACGGGAATCCCGATGTGGTGGCGGCCTTTTGGTGCACCCACTCGGTGGGGATTCTGATGGGCAACGGCGATGGCACCTTCACGGTGAAGACGAATTATCCCACAGGAAACAATGCGTGGTCGCTCGTGCTCGGTCATTTCAATGCCGACGCCCATCTCGACCTGGCGGTCGCAAATCATAATTCGCACAACGTTACTGTGTTCACGGGCAATGGTGACGGGACATTCCAGGTGCGCACCAACCATGCGACTGGAACGAACCCTTATCACATTGCTGCAGGAGATTTTAACGGCGACGGAAAAACAGATCTCGCAGTCCCGAACCTCAATAGCGATCACATCAGCATCCTCGTAGGGAACGGCGATGGAAGCTTCCAACCTGCGGTCAATTATCCCACTGGCGACGGACCCATGTATGTCGCGATTGGTGACGTCAGCGGGGACGGGAAGCCCGACCTTGCGGTCGCCAATTACAATGCGAACACCGTCAGCCTCTTGCTGGGCAACGGCGATGCGACGTTCGGGAATGCGTTTACCCTGGCGGCCGGAGTGAATCCGCGGACGCTGGTGTTATCGGCGCTCAACGCAGGGAACGCGCTGGACCTCGCGGTCTTCAACGGTGGAGACAACACCATCAGCGTGATGTTCGGGAACGGCGATGGATCGTTCCAGCCGCGGATCAATTACAGCGCGGGAACCTCGGACGGCTACGAGTTGATCGCAGCGGATCTGGATTTAGATGGAGACAAGGACCTCGTTGCAGGCGGTTACAACAACAACGTCGTGTCCGTCCTCATGAACAACGGCAATGGCTCATTTGGTTCGGCGATTGTTAACAATGTCCTCGCCCGCGCCGTCGGGCTTGCCGTGGACGACTTCAACAACGATGGGCGAATGGATATCGCGTTTGGCAGCGACAACGCAAATCACGTGGGCGTCCTTTTGGGCAACGATTCCGAGCTGGTCGTGACCGATCCTGCGACGGGTCTGCGGATCGCGGCGGGGCGCGGAAATCTTTCGACCGCTGCGGACGCTGACTATTGGAGCTTCAGCGGCCAGGCGGGGGACCTGATGAATATCGCCGCTGAGAATCCCGGCAATCTGCCCGCTTCAGGATTGCTTTACATCATCTACCGGCCTGGCGACGGGCCGACGCGCAATCAATACTGGACTTACTTTTACACCGATTACAACGGACGCGGTCAGATGAATCTCACGTTGCCAACGACTGGCACGTACCAGGTGCGCGTCGAACCTAATTACGAATACTTTGGGGAATACCGTTTTCGCGTCACGCTCGCGCGCCCGCCTGTTCAATTGGAAACGGAAGGTAACGATACGCTTGCCAACGCCAACTTCCCGGGCTTCGCGTTGAGCGCAGGCCATCAGACCGCGATGATGCTGGGATACATCGGGAACTACGAATCGGCCGGGGACTTTTTCCGCACGCCGACACTTTCCCCCGGCGCGAGCATCAACCTGAATCTTTCGCAACCTGCGAGCAGTGGATTATTGGGCGCCGTCTGGATTTACAATTCGGCCGGGGCGGTCGTTGCGCGCTCTGCGGCAACGCAGTCGAACCTGTCTTATACCGTGCCGAATGGCGGCAGCGGGCCGTATTACGCAGTGGTGTCTGATGTGGGCCCAGGCGCGCCATTCCGGTTCAGCGGCGTCGACGGTTACGCGCTGCGGATGAATGGGAGCACCGACTACATTGAAGTGACGAATGCTGTTGTTCCGGCCTCCGGCGATTTCACGGTCGAAGCGTGGGCGTACGCCGCAGGCTCAAGCAGCCATCGTGAAATCATTTCGCAAGGAACCGGCGGCAATGCGTTTTATCTCGGAACCGACGGCAACATTGTTCGTTCTGGCGACAACTGGCAGAACACAGGTGCGTCGTTCCCCTTTAATGGGTGGCATCATTTTGCGCTGGTGAAAAGTTCCACCAACACGTTGCTGTTCATCGACGGGGCGCAGGTCGCCGCCCGGGGCAGTGCGATCGTGAATCCGTCGGCGACGGGATTCCGTATCGGCCGGCAGTATGGACCGTACAGCGAATATTGGTGGGGCGGAATTGATGAAGTCCGCGTCTGGAACACGGCGCGTTCGAGCGCCGAGATCGTCAACAATCGCAGCAACCGGCTGACTGGCCTTGAGACCGGATTGGTTGGCTACTGGCGGCTCGACGAAGGAACAGGCAGCATGGCTGTTGATTCATCGCCATCCAACCGCGTCAGCCTGGTTCAGGGGAATCCCGTCTGGACCCCGTATGTCGCGGATGCCAGGTCCCCGGGCATTTTCTCGCAGTACCTCCTGAACATCGACCTTGCAGATTCAAGCCCGGCGGCGGTGGCTTCAGCAACCCTGCCTGGAGCGGGCGCTACGAACTTTGGCATTCTCGACGGGTTCTCTCTCACCTTCACGAAGGAAGTGGCTACAAACCTCAGCGTGCTGAATCGCGATGTGCGGCGGTTCAACGGGAAGGCATACGTTTTGACGGATGCGGCGATGGACTGGTATTCGGCGGAGACGCAGGCGCGGGCATTGGGAGGACATCTCGCGACAATCAATGATGCGGCCGAGAACGCGTTCTTGAACCAGGAGTTCAGCAGTGCGGGGAATATTTGGATTGGGCTTACCGACGAAGCACAAAAAGGTGTTTTTGTTTGGGCCAGCGGCGAAGCTTTTGGGTACACGAATTGGAACGCAGGCCAGCCGCAAAATTCCGCCAACAGGAATTACACGGCGATGATCCCGAGCGGAACCTGGCAGACATTTGCGGTCAACAACAACTATCGCGGCGTGATCGAGGTCTTTGGGATGGACAGCGACGGCGATGGCATTCCCGATGTGCTCGATGCGTATCCCAATGATCCTTACAACGTTTTTGACCTGCGCCTCGCAGGGCCGGACGGGGTGTTCGACACGGTGGATGACGACGTTTATGAATTGGATCAATCGCTCGCAGCGGACGGCAAAACGCTCACCTTCAGCATTCCGGAGGGTCCGCTGCAGCCGGGTTATTATCGTTTCATGGTCAGCACGGCGTTGCGCGATCAATTTGGAAATGCAATCGCCAGCCCCTTCGTTCGTTACTTCACGGTAGGCAGCGTGCCGGGCCTGGTCCTGGAAAGCCGCACGAACAATACGCCCGCTTCGGCCACTTCCCTGCTCATGAACGAGGATCCGCCCGGCGTGAGGATCGGAGGCGGACGCGGGGCTCTGTCCAGCAGCGCCGACATAGATTATTGGAGCTTCAGCGGTAATGCCGGGGACCTTCTGAACTTGGCGACGTTTGTTCCGGGATCGCCCGGTGCAAGCCAGTTGCGGTATCGGGTGATTCGGCCGGACGGTTCGCTCATGCTCGATTATTATCCTGCGTTCAATGGTGATGGACAGGCAGAGCGCGTCGTGCTTCCGACGAATGGCGTTTACATGGTTGCTGTTTCGCCGTCCTACAACTTCTTTGGCGAATACCGGTTCCGTGTCACCATCGCGACGCCGCCGTTGCAGATGGAAACGGAGGAGAACGGCGCACCGGGCACCGCCGATCCGCTGGTGCTTGCGCCTTCGGGCGGAGGAAACGCGGCGAGCATAGTGGGCAATGTTCGCACGACGCCCGACCTGGATTACTTCAGCCTGGGAACGGTTAGCAACGGCCACAGCATCCTGTTGACTGTGCGTCTGCCAGCGGGAAGCACGCTCGCTCCGATCGTGAGCGTTTACAGCGTGGACGGATTTTACCAGCCTGAAGCGCCGGGCGGACGCAGCGATGACGCCACGGCCAACGTGCCCATCGCGGCGACTGCAAGCTACATCGCCGTCATCCGCGCAGCGAACGGCACAGGGGGTTTGTTGGATCAATACGTCCTCGACGTCAACGTCGTGCCCACGGCAAACCTGAGTTATCCCAATTTGATCGTCTCCGCGGTGACTCCGCCAGCCGGGGCAAATATTCAAAGCGGGCAGACGGTGAGCTACTCGTACAGTGTGCAGAACATTGGAAACCTGGCCACAACAGCGGGCAATTGGGTGGATCGGGTGGTGTTGTCAACGGATCTCACGATGGGCAACGCCGATGACATTGCGCTCGGTTTCTTCCCGCACACCGGTGTTCTCGCACCTGGCAGCACGTACCTTGTCACCAATAGCATCGCGTTGCCGCAGGGGATTGCCGGTGATTTCTACGTGATTGTTCAGGCCGATGCGGGGAACGCGGTGAATGAGTATCTGTTTGAAGGCGACAACATCACGGGCTCCGCCACTTCCTTCCACGTCGCACTGCCGCCCTATCCTGATCTTGTCATCGAGGACCTGAATGTCACCGGCCCGGACGCAGGACAAAACTATGTGATCACCTGGAAGACCGCCAATCGCGGCACCGGCAGCGCGCCGGGTGGGTTCTTCGAACGGACGATTGTCAGGAATCAGACAACGGGCGACATGCTGGTAAATGCCGAGCCGATTGTGGCGGCGGCACTGGCGCCGAACAGTGTCCTGTCGCACACGCAAAATGTTGTCGCGACGATTGCCGGAACTTATCAGGTGCAGATCATTGTGGATTCCCAGAGCCACGTGTACGAGTTCAATGCCTCTGGAAACGCTGCCGCTGAAGCGAACAACACGGCTTTGGGAGGGTTCCAGATTGTTGCGCCTTACACCGTCAGCCTGTTTTCAAATCCAGCGGGCGCCGGGAATCTGAGCGGCGGCGGAACGTTTCCGTCGGGAACGACTGTGCTGGTCACCGCCACGCCGAACACAAGCGTTCTTCCATACCAGTTCGTGAACTGGACTGAAGGCGGCGCAGTGCAGAGTGGCAGCAGCAACTTCTTTTTCGTGATCACGCGCGACCGGACACTCACCGCGAATTTCACTCTGCCCACTTATCAGATCAGTTCTTCGAACAATCCTGCCGTGGCAGGCAGCGTCAGCGGCCAGGGCACATTCTTTTATGGAACCACGAACGTGCTGCGCGCGACGCCGGCTTTCGGCTACCAGTTCACCAACTGGACTGAGAATGGTGCGGTCGTGGGGACCTCGCCCCTGTTCATCAGCGTGGTTCGCAGTAATCGGCTGATTGTTGCGAATTACGCGGAAGCCAACACGTTCCACGTGGTGACGACGGCAACGTCCCCAACCAATCTCGTGCAGGTCACTGGAGCGGGAACTTACACCAACGGCCAGCTTGCCAGCTTCTCGGCTCCGCTTCGCGTGACCAACGCGCCAAACGTTTATACCTTCCTGAATTTCCGAACGAATGGCGTCATCGAGGGGACGAATGCCAGCTTCAGCCGGGTGTTCTCCACCCTCGATCCCACCAACCTCCACTACGTCGCGCATTATCAGGGCATCAGCATTCTGCCTTTGATCACCAACGTGACGCTGAATTTTCCCACGGTGGTTCCCGCCACGAACAACTTCATGGTTCGGGTGCGATTCGATCGCACGATGAACACGAATTTTGTTCCGTTGATTGCGATTACGAACATCGATGGCGGAAACAATCCTTTGGTCCCCGCAGGCGGAACGTGGAGTTCCACCGTCGTGTCGAACGACACGTTCGCCCCGGCGCCGATCACCATCGTCAGCGGCATGGATGGCACCAACCGCATCTGGGTGTCACAGGCACGCGACCTGAATGGCAATCCATTGGCGCTGACGAACATCGCAACGGTTGTGATTGCCGCGACGCCTCCGCTCATCAGCCAGGTGCAGTCCTCGCCCGCCACTGTGCAGGCGGCGATCACGTGGAGAACGGATCAACGCTCGACTTCACAGGTGGAATTTGGCGTTTCGGCCCTTTACGGGAACCTCACGCCGTTGAGCACCGGGCTCGTGACAAATCATTCCGTGACGCTGACGGGATTGCAGCCGCTGACACAGTATCACTTCCGCGTCCGATCGAAGAACACGTTTGGGGTTGAACGCGTGAGCGGCAACTTTACGTTCACCACGCTTGCGGACACGTCTGCGCCGAATACGACGTTCGTTTCGGGCCCGGCCGAAGGGGCGGTTGTGTGTGCCGTGCCGGTGGTGTTTGGATGGTCAGGCACGGACGACGTCACGCAGTTGGGCAGTTTGCAATATTCCTATTCGATCGATGGGGCGCCGTTCTCGGCATTCGCAGGCGCCAATGGCATCAGCTTCCCAAGTCTGCCGGACGGTCCGCACACGCTGCAGGTGCGGGCGCGTGACGCCGCAGGCAATGTGGATCTCACGCCTGCAGTGCGAAACTTCGCCGTCAACACATCGGGTCCGATTATTTCTGGCACAAGCGTGGCAGCGACGAATCCCGGCGTCGCCGTGGTCCGATGGAACACCGATGCGCAATCGAGTTCTCGCGTTGAGTTTGGCCTCAGTGCGGCTTATGGAAACCTGAGTGCATTGTCCGCGCCGCTCGTGACGAATCACGTCGTAACACTGGCGGGATTGATCCCCGGCACGAACTATCATTACCGCGTGCGCTCGATTGACCAGTGCGGACGCGAGACATTTTCCGCCAACGGCGTTTTGATCACCGCGCCCGCGCCTGACCTGCTGATCACGTCAGTTCAGGTGCCGGCGTCCGCTTGGACGGGCAGTGGGTTTGACGTTGCGTGGGCGATTACCAATCGCGGAGCCGGTCTGGCTTCAGGGCCGTGGACGGATCGCGTGTATCTCTGCAGTGCGTCGACACCCTGCACCAACCAGTTCCTTGGCGAATTCGCATTCAACGGCACGCTTGCTTCCGGGGCTGCGCTCACCCGCGTGCAAGCCGTCACCATCAATCGCCAGCAGGTCACCGAAGGAAACTATTTCCTGACGGTCGTAACCGATGCCGGCAACAGCGTTTACGAAGGGCTCCCGAACAGCGCGGCAGAAACGAACAATGCGACATCGTCGAGCGGCCCTGCCTACGTTCATATCACGCCGTTGCCCGACCTGATCGTCCAGTCAATCTCGGCACCGACCAATGAAGTCTTCTCGGGACAAACGGTGACGATCAGCTGGTCTGTTCACAATGCCGGGTCGAATTACACGGATGCAACATTGTGGCAGGACCACGTGTTGCTTTACAGCGACGCCGCGCGGACGCAGCTGGTCAGGGATTTTGGCCGCTTCCCGAACCAGAGTTATCTCGGGCCCGGCGAATCGTATCAGCAGACAGTCAATGTGACGTTGCCGATTGGAATTTCTGGAAACAATTATTTCGTCGTCACGACGGACGTGGCGAACACCGTTCTGGAAACGATCGAAACCAACAATGTTGCCGTGGCTGCTCCTGTTCCGGTGACCTACGTGGCTCCGGGCTTCCTGCATGTGCAATCGGTTACGGTTGCGCCAGGCCCGCCGACGACTCTTTGGGCGGGCGATCAGCTGACGGTCACCTACACGGTCAAGAACACGGGCTCGACGGCGATTTCCCCAGCGGTCTCAGGCCGCTGCTGGGATCACGGGCTGGGAATCAGTTCGGTGCCGAGCTGGTTCGGCGCGGAGTTCGCCTACTATCACGTAGGTGGCCAATGCGGGCCGGTCGCTCCGGGTGAAAGCTACACCGAAACGAAGGTCATCACGATTCCTCCGTATCTGAGCGGAACAAATTACATCAGCATCCAGCCCGATCCTCCGTTCTGGCAGCCGGAGGTGGGACGCGACACCGGGATTGCGACGATTGTCATCGCGGAGCCGCCGCCTTCGGATCTCGAAGTCACCGCGGTGAGCGGACCACCCGCCGCCGCTATTGGCCAGACGATTAACGCAAGCTGGACTGTCTCGAACAATGGCCTGGGCCTGGCTCGGGCGAGCACGTGGTACGATCAGGTCTATCTTTCGCCAACTCCTGCCTTTAACCAGGGAACGGCGATTCCCCTGCATTCGGTGTTTCATTCGAGCGGCCTGGATGTGGCGCAAAGCTACACGGGTAGCGCGCTGGTGTTCGTTCCAAATTCTATCGCGGCCGGGACTTACTATCTGGCGGTAAAGGCGGATCACGCCAATACGGTGTATGAAGGGCCATGGGAAACGAACAACATCAGTGTCGCCGCGGTGCCCATCGTGCTGTCGAACGCACCCGCCGCGATCCCGGCTGATTTGCAGGTGACAAACATTCAGATTCAAACCCCCGCCATCGCCGGTTTGGGCCGCAATGTTTCATGGACCGTAAGAAACCTTGGCGGCGTTGGGACGATTGCCAGCTCCTGGATCGACAGTGTTTATCTCTCACCTGATGGAACCCTGGAAAGCGCGACTCTGGTCGGCATGTTCACGCGCAATGGCGCGCTTCAGCCAGCGGGAAGCTACAACCAATCGGCGCTCGTCCATATTCCGTCGTGCTTGAGCGGCGACTTCTTCGTGCTTGTGCACACCGACTCGACGAACAGCGTCATTGAGGGTTCGGCGGGCGAGACGAACAACGTGCAGGCGTCGGTCAGCCCGGTTGCGGTTTTGCCCACAACGCTCGCCCGATTGAATGTCAGCGCGATGACCGTTCCTCCATCCGCGATCGCGGGGCAGCCGATGACAATGAGCTACTCCGTCATCAATGCTGGATCCCTGCCCGCGGGCGGCGCGTGGACGGATCTTGTCTATCTCTCGTCGTCTCCGCAGTTCAACCCGGATTCAGCCCTGTTGCTCGGCGCGGTGCTCAACACCAATGGACTGAGCGGCGGGACGGGCTATACCCGTTCACTCACGAACGTTGTGCCCGTTTGTGCCGGCGGACCGACCTATGTCTTCGTGGTCACTGACTGGCAGAACGCCGTGAATGGCATTTCGTGCGAAACCAACAGCGTGCTGCGATCCAGCCAGACCGTGGCAGTCACTTCGGTTGTTCATCCGAACCTGCAGGCGTTGACCTTGCAGGCGCCGACCAATGTGCTCAGCGGACAGCCGTTCGTCGTCACATGGAGCGCGACAAACTATGGTTCGGCGGCTGCGGCGGGGCCGTGGACGGACGCGATCTACCTGGCCCCCACAAACGATCCATCTGCGCTTATGCTGCTGGGCTTGCGAACCAACACGGCAGCTGTCGCCGCGGGCGGGGCGTATCTCACGAATCTGACAGTGACGGCGCCCCAATGCATGACAGGCGCTGTTCATCTTTATGTCGTGGTGGACTTCAGCAACCGTGTGAACAGAGCCGAGTGTGATCGCTTGAACTCTCTGGCCGTCTCGACCGAGATTCAGCTGTATCATCCAGACCTCCAATTCCTTGGCCTGACAAAGCCCGCCACCGTGACGGGCGGCGTGCCTTTTGGTGTCACCTGGACGGTGTTCAATGGTGGCAATGCACCCGCAAGCGGATCGTGGGTGGACGTCGTTTATTTCTCCACGAACGCTGCGTTCGGCAGCCAGGCAATCGCGTTGGCGACGAACGTTCGTTCAGCTCCGCTCGCTGCGGGGAATTCCTATAGCGATTCCGCGACTGTGATGCTGCCCGCCGATGCGGCGGGAGCATACACATTGTTCCTTCGCACAGACGCCTTCGGAACGGTCAATGAATGCAAGGGTGAGAATGACAACACGATTCCCAGCCTGTTGCAGGTATTCCCGAGCCTGTATTCGGACTTGAGCCTGGGCCGAGTGATCGCGCCCGCGGATGCCATTGCTGGCCAGCCTGTGACCGTGTCGTGGGGCGTTACCAATGTCGGAACCGCGCCGACGCCGCCGCACCTTTGGTACGACACAGTTTATCTCTCGAAGGATCAGGTTCTCGATCCCCATACAGATGTGCGGCTTGGTGCTTACCCGCGTCCGGGAGTGTTGGGGGTCGGAGAACATTACGTGCGCTCCCTGGCGATGAACCTTCCGCCGGGAATCGCGGGCCCATACTTCTTCATCGTGGTTGCAAACAGCAGTGGATTGAACGAATACGGCGCAGCCGCCAACAACGAGGGAGTCACGCCGCTGGCCACAATCGTCACCATGACGCCACCCGCGGATCTGGGGGTGAGCACGGTTGGCGTGTCGCCTTCATCAGGTTTGCCTGGGACCTCAGTGACAGTGAACTGGACGGTAGCCAACCTCTCGACCAATCCGGCAGTGGGCCAATGGACTGACGCTGTCTATCTCTCACCAACTCCGCAGTGGAGTCTGAATTCCACGCTGGTGGGCGTGAAGCTCCACAACGGCACCGTCAATCCGCAGGGAAATTATTCCGAGAGCCTGACGTTCGCGTTGCCTGCCCTGACGCCGGGCACGTACTACGCGTTCGTTCGAGCCGATACGCGCAACAACATCCGCGAGTTCAACCTGGGCAACAACCTGCTCGGGTCCGCTGGCGCCATCACGGTCGATGTCCCGCAATTGATCATAGGCGTGCCGGTTACCAACACCTTCGTCACGGGGACGGAGCATTATTACAAGGTGTTCGTCGATGCGGGCCAGGCGCTTGCAGTGACGATGACAAATGCTTCCGCAGCGAACGCGAACGAGGTGTACCTCCGTTATGGCGCGCTGCCGAGCCTTGGGAATTACGATTACGCTTACGAAAATCCGCTGTCGCCGAACCAGCGCGTTGTGGTCCCGGCAACACAGGCCGGCTGGTATTATGTGCTGACGCGCGGGGCGAGCGTTCCTGTGCCGCCCGAGCTGGCGGTCATCCAGGCTGAGTTGATTCCGTTCAGCATCAGCAGTGTTTCGCCGGACCGCATTGGAGACGCCGGCCAGGTAACCGTGACCGTTGACGGAGCGCGCTTCCAACCCGGCGCAACTGTTCGCCTTGTTGGCAGTGGCGGGACGATTCCAGCCAATGAAATGAGGTTTGTGGATGGATCACGCGTCAAAGCGCGGTTCCATTTCAATGGCGCCCCGCGCGGAACCTACAACGTCGTGCTTGAGAATCCCGACCTTGGAACCGTCACGGCGACCAATGGAATTACAATTGAGGCGAGCACGGGCATTTCGCTCCTGCTGAACACGGGTGGCAACAGCACGCCGCGCGCTGGGACGCGATGGGATGTCCCGGGCACCGTCGTTAATATCGGAAATATTGATGCGCCGTATGTCACTGTGATTGGAGCGTTCCAAGGCCAGACGAAGATGGGCTTCAACCGCGAGGCGGATACATTCCCGCGCCAATCGGACTACCCGGAGGCCGACTGGTTCAACGATTCGCCCACGGCAAAGTTCGTGGACAGCGCCACGCATGACTGCTTCTGGATCCGTGACCTTGAGGCCGGGGGACAGGAATCGTTCGTATGGCGCATTCCCAACGCGCCGTTCGGTCCATTCCAATACATGTTGCTGGCACGCGGCCGCACTGCCGATGAGATGGCCGCGTATCTCGCGACCTACGCTGAATTCCTGCGTGGAGCGACTGCCTTCATCGACCTGGCCGCGGTTCAACCGGAAGTTTCGTCGCTGGCCGATGACCCCGCAGCGTGGCAGGCGTTTTATCGCAGCAACCTCGTTGCGAGCGGCCTGGTCGACGGCGACGAAGCCGGGTGGTATGGATTGGCGAGCCGCGATTTCCTGGCCTTGAATGATCAGGCGAAGAGGAGCTGGTTCTCGGCGGCTTTGGCGGGCGGCATTACCAATCAGCTGGCCTGCAGTTTCACAGGCACCAATGGAGCGCCTTGCCTGCTGCTCGATCTCACCGCCGATATCGCGTACCTGTGGGTTTCCACATACACGATCATGGCGCAGGGCGGAGCAGGCACGATGAGTCTGGGCGGTTCCGGCGCGGTGTTCTTCGATCGAACCAACTTCATGGGCGGACAGACATTACCAATCCCGCCGGGCAGCTATACGCTGTCACAGCTGCAGACATTCGGATTCACGAACGACTGGGCTTCATCGGTGCAGTTCCCGGGCGGATGGAGTGTCATCATGTATTCGGGTGACAACTTCACAGGAACGAATTGGGTGCTGTTCTCGAACACGACGAACTTCTCGCAGTTGGTCCCGAGTGCGGATAATTCGGTGACGTCGGTGCAGATTGTGCCTTCGGGAGGCACTAGTGGGACTAGTGGGACTTCTGGGACATCTGGGACATCTGGGACTTCTGGGACGAGTGGAACGTCAGGGACCAGTGGCACCTCCGGAACCAGCGGAACTTCTGGCACGAGTGGAACCTCCGGAACCAGCGGCACTTCCGGTACCTCAGGGACATCGGGAACAAGCGGGACTTCCGGGACCAGTGGTACGTCTGGAACTTCGGGCACGAGCGGCACCTCGGGTACGTCCGGTACCTCTGGAACAAGTGGCACTTCGGGAACCTCCGGCACGAGCGGAACTTCCGGGACGTCCGGAACCAGCGGCACCTCGGGCACATCAGGAACCTCGGGAACCAGCGGAACTTCGGGAACTTCCGGCACAAGTGGCACCTCGGGCACCTCGGGCACTTCGGGGACTTCGGGGACTTCGGGGACGAGCGGGACCTCAGGGACATCTGGAACTTCCGGTACCAGTGGAACGAGTGGAACGTCAGGAACATCCGGAACCAGCGGAACCAGCGGAACCAGCGGAACGTCGGGTACAAGTGGCACCTCTGGGACCAGCGGAACTTCCGGTACGAGTGGCACGAGCGGGACCAGCGGATCCGACCCCGGCGGCCCTGGCGGCGGCAGCGGCGGTTCGGGTTGCGATCCCAATGACAAGGTTGGGCCCCTTTCACCCGGACAGCAGGCATTCGTGAACCGAACAGATCCGATGCCGTACACCATCTATTTCGAGAACCTGCCCGAGGCCTCGGCCCACGCTCGGCGCGTCACAGTGTCAGATCTCATCGATCCAAACCTGGATATTCGCACGTTCCGGCTCGGCCAGATTGTGTTCAACAACCGAACCGTCACAGTTCCTGCCAATCGCAGTTACTTCCAAACCCGCGTGCCCATGGAGGACCAGGGCACGGGAACGAATGTTGTTGTTGATATCAGTGCAGGCGTGGATCTCAACGAACGCCGCGTATTCTGGTCGTTCCTTGCAATCGACCTCAACACGGGTGAGCCCCCGCTGAGCGTCAATGAAGGCGTTTTGCCTCCCAACACGACCAACCAAATCGGCGAAGGTTATGTGATCTACACCATACGGCCCGCGGGCGATGTCCCATCGGGCACTGTGATTACAAACCAGGCGCGGATCGTGTTCGATGACAACGAGCACATCGATACCCGCGTGGTCGAGAATATCATCGATGCGATTCCGCCCGTGAGCAGCGTCCATCCGCTGCCCGCAACCACGCTTCTGACGAGCTTCGAGGTGACCTGGTCGGGATCGGATGAGACAAACGGCTCGGGCATTCGCGATTTCGATATTTATTTCACTGACGACGGTGGGGAATTGATCGCCTGGCAGAGCGGGACCACCAACGAGACAGGATTGTTCACAGGCGAACCGGGACACACGTACGCCTTTTACAGTCGCGTTCGTGACAACGCCGGGAACATGGAGGCGGCGAGCGCAACGGCGGATACCCAGATTGTGATCTCCGGCAACGCGGCACCAATCCTCGGCGCCATCGCCAACCAGATCGCCCAGGTAAACAGCGGCATCTGCTTCACCAATCCTATTACGGACACGCCAGGGAGCGTCTTCACAGCGTCGCTCCTGGATTCCCCGGCGGGCGCTTCGGTCAGCATTGCGAACGGCACCAACCTTGTCGTGTGCCTGTCTCCAACCCTCAGCCAGGCGGGCGGGACGAACCTGCTGCAAGTCGTCCTTAGCGACAACGGCCTGCCAAGTCTCAGTGTCACCCAGGCCTTCCTGGTGGCGATTCCTGATTATGCGCGCGTGGACCTCGGGTCGGCGACGGTCAGTCCGGGCCAGCAGGGTTGCGTGCCCGTGACGCTCGCTTCGAGCGCTGGCGCGACCAACATCCAGTTCCGCGTGATTGTCCCGGCTGGAACTGTCAGCGGCGTCAGTGTGAGTCCGGCCATTGCGGGCATCTGCAACGCCACCGTGCAAATGCTGTCTCCGACGGTGTTCACGGTCCGACTGCAGACATGTCCCGGACAGCCGCTCATTTCCACGCAACAAGTGGTTGCATCGCTCTGCATTACAGTGACCAACCAAAGCGGAAGCGTACCATTGAGCGTTGGACAGGTGAATGCGCTGAAGTTCAACGGCAGCGCATTCGCAGGAGCATCCGGAGTTTCGGGCTCGATCATTGTCGTGCCCACGAACCAACCGCCTGTCGTGCGGCTTGAAGCGCGCATGAGCAGCGGCGTACGCCGGTTGATTTTGCACGGCATCCCTGGCGACACCTACGCCATCGAATACACCACGAACATCAACTCGGCTGCCTGGACCCGCTTGCCAACGCAGGTGACGCTGACGACGAATACTTCCTTCACCGAAGTTGAAGGTGTGGTGCCCGCACCGTCAGTGGTCTTCTACCGGGCGGTCAAGGTGATCGCCTTCACTGACCCGCCGCGGCTGACATTGTCGGTTGACGGCATTGGAACCCGGCAATTGACCGTGTATGGCCGTCCCGGCTTTACCTATCTCATCCAGTACTCCACCGCTCTCGGCAGCCCGTGGCAAACGCTCACGCGCATCACTCTCGACGGTCCGGTGGCAACGATTCCGGCGCTTATGCCGATGGACAGCGAGGCCTTCTATCGCGTGATCTACGTGGAGCCGCCGCAGCTGCAGGTTTCGTTGAATTCGGATGGCTCACGAAGAATGGTGGTGCACGGCTCGCCGGGGTCCACCTATGTGGTTCAATACGCCACCTCGCTCGGGAGTCCGAACTGGCTGACCATCGGGACCGTTGGATTAACCAATGCAACCAGCGCGGAAATTCCTATGACAGAGGTGCCGGGCGGGATCGTCTTTTACAGGGTGGTGAAGTTTGAATTCACGTTTACGCCAGCCTGGCTGACGGCGTCCGTCAGCACGAATGGCGCGCGGGCCCTTGCATTGCATGGAACTCCGGGCGCGAGTTACGTGCTTGAATACTCCACGAACATGTTTGCGCAGGCGTGGACGCGGTTGCCAGGGCGGATCGCCATGACCGGATCGCCGATGGCCATTGAAGGACTTCCTGCCTCAGGTTCGTTCTTCTGCCGCGCAGTTCAGTTCTTTGCTGACCCGCCAGAAATGCAGGTGGCTTACAATCCTGACGGCTCGCACCAGCTGGTCCTGTTCGGACAGCCTAACTGCACGTATGTCATCCGGTATTCGACTTCCCTTGGTGCCACTTGGAATGAGATGCACCGGGTTTCGTTCCTCAGTAATACCTGCGCCGCGTTCCGTTTTGATCCTCCGCCTGGCGGCATGGTGTTCTACAGGGTGGACAAATTGTAGCGTTGCGGAAGGCGTTCAGGCGGGTCGGGGTCTGATTTGCGCAACCGCTGGGCAGCAGCGGTTCGAACATAACTTGTGTTTGTCAAAAAGGCGCGAACCCGGTAGAACCAGCCCCGGTGAAACCCCTGACTCTTGCCCCGGCCGCGCTATGCGTATGTTTAAGTGTCGTGCTGCAGGTTCATCACCTGTCTGCCGCCATTGATCCTGCCCTGCAGGTGGGAATAACACAGACAGACCAGAATGTTGTCTTGCGCTGGTTTGGTTCCCACAATGTGTCTTACCAGGTGGAGGCCAGTTCCACACTGCCGGCGTGGACCAATGCAGGCCCAGGAATGCCAGGCGCTGACAATTTCCTCTTCTTCACAAACTCAATAGCGGACGAGACCGCGCGGTACTTTCGAGTGAAGCGGATTCCCGGCACGGCAACTTTTTCCAGCGTCGCGGGCATCTTGACTGTCATTGGGGATGACGGTCCCAATACGATCACCGTCAGCCGCAATGCCTCCGGCGGGCTTCTGGTAAACGATGGCTCAATCGCGATCATTGGCGGTCAGCCTACCGTGGCCAATACGGTCCTGATCCAGATCTTTGGCCGTGGCGGCGATGATGTGCTGTCGCTCAATGAAGGGATGGGACCCTTGCCTCCTGCAAATATCCAAGGCGACGTAGGCAATGACTCGCTGACCGGCGGTTCTGGCGCAGATGTCGTTAGCGGCGGTGCGGGGTTCGATACACTCTTCGGACGCGGAGGCACGGACAACATCCTGGGAGGCGCGGACGACGACACGGTGGTCGGCGGGGATGGAGATGATATTGTGAGATGGGCGAAGGGAACGACCTGTTCGTTTGGAATCCCGGCGACGACACCGACCTGGTGGATGGAACGAACGGCACGGATACAGTGCAAATCAACGGCGGCAATGGCGGAGAGTTTTTCACCGCAACCGCCAATGGTACGCGTGTTCGCTTCGATCGGGTTGATCCCGCGCCCTTTTCCATCGACATCGGAACATGCGAGAATCTTGTGCTTTATTGCAACGGCGGAACGGACACGTTCGCCGCCACCGGCAATCTTGCCGCATTGATCAGAATCACTGTCGATGGCGGGCCAGGGAATGACTCCCTGTTGGGAAGTAACGGGCCGGATATCCTGCTCGGCGGTGACGACAACGATTTTGTGGATGGCCAGCAGGGCTCGGATGTCGCGTTCCTTGGTGCAGGTGATGACACCTTTCAATGGGATCCGGGTGATGGCAATGACACGGTTGAGGGGCAGGGCGGTGTTGATCTGTTGCGCTTCAATGGGAGCGCCGGAAGCGAAACCATCGACTTGTCGCCCAACGGCTCGCGGTTTCGTTTCTCGCGCAACCTCGGCAACGTAGTCCTCGACCTTGATGATGTTGAAACGGCGCGCGTTGAATTAGGGGGAGGTGCGGATATCTTGGTCGTGCAGCCGCTTTTCGCGACGAGCGTGACAAATGTCAGTGTCAATCTTGCCTCATCCCCGGGCGGCGGCGCTGGCGACGCGCAGTCGGACAATGTTGTTATTAACGGAACCGTGGACGCCGACAAAATCTCTCCTGCCAGCAGCGGGACGAATGTGGTGGTGGACGCCTTTTCCGTGCGTGTGCAAATCAGCGCAGCGGAGCCAGCACTGGATCGCTTGACGATCAACGGATTGGAAGGGGAAGACGTCCTGACTGCGACGGCTTTGGCCGGCGGACAGATCGGGTTGATCCTGGATGGCGGGTTCGGCGACGACGTGCTAACTGGCAGCGAGGGTGACGATGTGCTGAACGGTGGTCCAGACGAAGACCTCGTGGTTGGTGGAAATGGAAACGATACGATACAGCTGGGCGACGGGGATGATCGATTCGTTTGGAACCCGGGCGACGATACCGATTTAATCGATGGAACCAACGGAGTCGATACCGTCGAGATCAATGGAGGAAACGGCGCTGAAATATTCAGCACCACCGCCAATGGCGTTCGCGTTCGGTTTGATCGGATCAATCCTGCTCCGTTTTTCCTCGATATCGGAACATGTGAAAGGCTGATATTGAATGCGAATGGCGGCGACGACAGTTTTTCTGCGGTTGGGAATCTCGCCGCACTGATCCAGATCACTGTGGATGGCGGGGCGGGAGATGACACGCTGCTGGGCAGCAACGGGCCCGACTTCCTGCTGGGTGGCGACGACAACGACTTCGTGGATGGGCAGCAGGGCAACGATACTGCGATGCTTGGTGCAGGCGATGATGCATTTCAATGGGATCCAGGTGATGGGAGTGACGTCATCGAAGGACAGGGCGGGGTGGACACGCTTCGTTTTAATGGCAGTGCAGGCTCCGAAACCATTGATCTTTCAGCCAACGGCTCCAGGCTCAAGTTCTTCCGAAATCTTGGCAGCGTGACGCTCGACCTTGACGATGTTGAAGTCGTTCGCCACGAATCACTGGGCGGGGCGGATATCATCGTGGTCCATAGTCTCGCGGCAACGGATGTTGGCATGGTTGGCATCAATCTCTCGGGAATCCTTGGCGGGTCGTCGGGCGATGCGCAGGTTGACAGCGTGGTGGTGAGTGGTACGGCCGCAGAAGACGTGGTGACCGTGAGTAACTCGGCGACGAACGTGGTTGTATCTGGACTCGGTCCTGTTATTTCCATTGCGAGTTCCGAAGCTGCGAACGACCACTTGCGCGTCAACACACTCGCGGGAAACGACACCGTCAATGCGCAAAATCTTGCAGCAGGTTTTCTGACGCTCACCATCGATGGTGGAGACAATGCTGACGTGTTGCGGGGAAGCGACGGCGCGGATGTGCTGTTTGGTGGAGAGGGTGACGATGTGTTATTCGGAGGTCCGGGATTTGACGTGCTCGACGGCGGCTCCGGCAGCAACATCGTAATTCAAGACTAAATCACCTCACCCAATTAGGGGATGCGGTAATCAACAGAACTGGTGATGTTTCTCAATCAACTCCCTGATACTGTCTGAACCGTTAGCTCCACTCAGTTCCGCCGCTTCGCAGGCTGGTCCTGGGAAGTGTCGGTCCCAACAACAACACGCAATTGGCGCGACAACACATCTCCCGGAGACTGTCCATTCTCCGTCTTCCGCGATCGGATGATCCGCCCCGGCATCAGGGGTCGCATTGCCTTGTGCCTGATCGGATCACTGTTCGATGGCCGCGCCGTTGGCACAACCCAACCACAACAAACAATGAAAAAACAACTGGCAGTTCTTACTGCCGCAACCCTGCTCGTGCTCGGTGCAAGTTCCGTCGATGCAGCAACCGGCGAAGTGTTCAAGTCGGGCACCACATGGACCGGCCGAGTCGACGGCTCCACGAAATACACCGGGTCCAGCATGAATGCCGCGATCCAGGCGTGCATCAATGCCATGAGTTCCGGAACGGTGAACATCAAGAACAGCGGCAACGCCGACGCAAGCTACGGCGTCGCGCCGAAGAATGGCGTTTGGCTGAACTACAACGGCGTCACCGTCAATGGCAACCGCGCAACATCCGTCGTGCAGGTGGACAACAAGAGCAACATCCGCATCGACAACCTGAAGATGAGCGGCAGCCCGCGCTATGGCGTTTGGGTTCGGACGAGCAGCACCATCACGCTGGGTGGCTGCAGCCATAGCGGCGGGGGGCTTCCCTTCCGCATTGACGACAGCAAGGGCGGCTGGTCGCGGAACGTCAACGCCAACAGCCCGACCTCCATCGGAGCGACGGCCCACGGTTTTGAAACCTACGGTGTTGATGGTTTCTATTATGGAACCGTGACCGCGCGCGACTCGAGCGGCTGCGGTTTGCTGCTGAACAAGACGGTCAACTCGTCAGGCGGCACGGTGAACGCCTATAACTGCAACTACGGCGGCGGCTACGCGGGTTTCCGCTGCGCCAACAGCAACGGCAAGGGCTCGCTGGGCACAGCCAACTCTGACCGTTGCGGACGCGGAATCTTCAGCGTTACGCAAAGCCGCGATATGACGGTGAACAATTGCCTGCTGCAGAACTGCAGCGGCATCGGCATCTGGCTTCAGGACACCTACAACACCCGCATCAACGCCGGGACTGTTCGCAACAATGGCGGAGGATGCAAATCCATCACGGGCGGATCCGGCAACGTGATCAACGTCGCCTGCCAATAGCCTCCATGTAACAGTCATCAAACCGCGGCAGCCCAGCGCTGCCGCGGTCCTGCACGGCATGAAAAAGTTTCTTCCTCTTCTGCTACTGTCGATCGGCCTGGCTGGCGGGTTTGTCGCGGGACGGCTTCAGCGTCCTGAACCTTCTCGATCTCCCGCTGCGAACGCAATGGTCGTGTCCGAGCGCACCCTTGCAAACGGCCGCGCTTATCGAACAGCGGACACACCCGTTGCGCTGTCGGTGGACCAAATCGCCGCACGACTCGAGGCCGAGTGCCGGCGCGGCATCTGGCGTCGCACCAAGGAATGGGAAATGATTTTGAACGGCCTCGATGCATCGCAGTTGCGGCAACTGGCTGGCATGGCCCGCCATCTGATCCTTTCGACCACGCAGGATGAATTGCGTCATTCAGTGATTTCGCGCTGGGGTGAAGCGGACCCTGCTGCGGCACTCGCCTATTCAACGGCATTGCCGGATTCAACGCTTCGCGAAGGCCTTGTTCTTCTCGTGATCCAAAGCTGGCTTTACACCCATTCTCATGACGCGATTGCGTGGGTTCGCGACCAGCCTCCCGGCGCGTTGCGGAATGAACTGGTTAACCGCGCGGTGGAATACATGGCCGCACATGATCCGCGCGGGGCGCTCGAACTGGCCGAGTTGTTGCCCCGAACGATTCGCTCCTCTTCGTACGCGAATGTTTTCAAATCGTGGGCCGCCTCTGACCCGGCCTCGGCTGCCGCGTTTGCGGCGGGAATGGATTTGCGCCCCTCTGAACGATTGGCCGTGTTCGAAGCGATCGGCGCAGCGTGGGTGGCCGCCGATCCGCAGTTGGCGCTGGCCTGGGCAGGTTCCCTCGCACCGGGCGGCCAGAAGAACTCAGTGTTCAATTCAATCCTTGCCAACTGGGCAGTGGCAAATCCCGCCGCTGCATCCGAGTACGCGCTGGCGCTGCCTCCCGGGCCGAATCGTATTGCAGCAATCACTCAGGTGGCCTCGGCCTGGCCCACGAGCGATCCCGAAGGCGCCGCGCAGTTCGCGGCGAAGCTGCCTGCCGGCGCAAGCCGCGACAACGTGATGCGGCATGTGATCGGCAATTGGGCCAATGTGGATCCTGCCGCGGCATTCGCGTATGCAGATGCGCTGCCAGCCGGACCTGCGAAGAATGATATGCTCAGCAACGTCGCGATGTTGTGGTCGCTTGAAAACCCGGCTCAGGCACTTTCAACAGCCACGAACCTTCCGCCAGGCAGCGGACGCAGCGCCGCAATCTCGCAGGTCGTGGGACAAATGGCACTTGACGATCCTGATGCAGCGCTTTCCTTCGCAAAATCCCTCCCGCCAGGCAGCGAGCGGGATCAGTTGATGCAATCCGTGGCGTCCACCTTGTCACGCGATGACCCGCAGATTGCGGCGAAATTTGCGGCGGAACTCCCGCCCGGCACAACGCAGCTGAACGCGATTTCGTCGGTCGTGTTTGGCCTTGCGCAAGCGGACCAGAACGAGGCGATTACGTGGGCAAAATCCTTGCCTGAGGGAATGGCACGGCGCCGCGCGTACGAACAACTGGGCGAGGAGATGATGAAGTCCGATCCCGCCGCCGCGATCCAGTGGGCTCAATCATTGCCCGCGGGCGACGGCCGCGCGCGCGTGCTGGAAACGAGCATTGGCCAATGGGTTCGAGACGATTCTGTTTCGGCGCTGGAATGGGCGGCGAAGCTTCCGGACGGCGAGACGAAACACCAGGCGCTGCTCGCGATCGGCAATCAACTGGCATACACAGAACCATCCACCACGCTCGACCTGGCGCTTCAAGCGAAGGGTGAGGATCGCAACAGCCTGCTCGGTCATATCGCACAGGTGTGGGGACGCGAAGATCCAAAGGGCGCAATGGAACGGGCACTCAAACTTCCCGCGGGTGAGGATCGAACTGAATTTATTTCGCAGCTGGTGATCGCATTGTCGCAACAGGCCGCACCCGAAGCCGCAGCCTTTGCGGCCAATCTGAAGCTTGGGGATCTCCAGGTGCAGGCTGTCGACACGCTCGTTCTCAATTGGTCAATGGCAGATCCCGCCGCGACAGCGTCTTGGGTCGCTACGTTTCCAGAAAGCTCGATGCGCGATTCTGCGTTGCGAAATGTCGCCGAGCAGTGGGCGATCGTGGATCCCTCGAACGCCGGGAAATGGCTCGGACGGCAACCCGCTGGAGCGGGCCGCGACGAAGCATTCGTGGCCTACACGCAACAGGTGGCCGTCGAACGTCCGCAAATGGCGGCTGACTGGATTAGTGCCATTGGCAGTCCTGATCAACGTCAGGTTGCGATCGAGTCGGTGGCGCGGAATTGGATCAAGCAGGATCGGAATGCGGCAATGTCATGGCTGAGTGCCATCGGACGTCTGGATCTTGCGACAGGCCTGTGACCGACGGAAGCGAAGCGTTGTTTCACGAGCTGTGGCGCGGTCGGAAATTCCGCCATGGTTCGGCGGCACATAATGTGCGAATCATGCGGCATGCAATCTTCACTTCGCATCCGATTCGCGATCGTGAACCTGGCGCGATGCCTGGTCCTTGGCGTTTCACCCGCGCTGTTCGCGGCAACCAATCAGCCCGTTTATTCTGATTCGCTGCAAGGCGGCTGGGCGGACTGGAGTTGGGCCGCAGTGGATCGCAACAATGCATCGCCCGTGCATCAGGGCACCGCGTCGATCAGAGTTACAGCGTCTGCATGGCAGGCCCTTTATCTTCACAACGACACCCTGCAGGCTGGCGGGTTGACGAACCTTTCGTTTTGGATCAATGGCGGGACGGGCGCACAGATTGTCCAAGTTCAAGCCACACGCGGCAATCAGGAACAGGCACCGGTTGTTCTCCAACCTTTGCCCGCCAATGCGTGGCGTTTGGAAAGCATCCCCTTGTCGGCTCTCGGCGTGGCGCAAGCCAATGATTTTGATGGCTTCTGGATTCAGGTCCAGGAGACGGCCACGCCCACCACGTTCTATATTGATGACATCGTCCTGCTCGGCGGATCGAACGCGCCGCCGCAAGACGGAACCAACGCACAGATCACGGTCGCTCTCGACGCAGGAGCTGACCTGCGCCCCATCAATCCCTTGATTTACGGCGTTGCGTTCGCATCGTCCAACGAGCTCGCCTTGTTGAACGCGCCCTTGAATCGATCGGGCGGCAACGCCGAGACCCGCTACAACTGGCGTGACAACGTGCGCAATCACGCTTCCGATTGGTATTTCCAATCTCTTGAGGCGGGGCCCGCCAGTCCAGGAGAAGCTGCCGACAGTCATGTCTCGGAAAGCCGGGACGGGGGAGCCGAGGCCATGCTGACCGTTCCGATGATCGGCTGGATGCCGAAACTTGGTCCGAATCGGCAGCGGCTCTCCAGTTATTCCATCGCAAAGTACGGCCCGCAGACCGATCGCGACTGGCAGTGGTTCCCGGACGCGGGCAATGGCGTTGGGACGAACCTTTCCACCGGCGCAACGTGGCTGATCACCACAAATGATCCCAATGATGCCCATTTCCAGACAAATTCCGCTTTTCAGCAGGCTTGGATTCAGCATCTCACCAATCGCTGGGGATTGGCCACGAATGGCGGCGTGCGCTTCTACTGCATGGATAATGAGCATACGCTCTGGAACTCCACGCATCGCGATGTCCATCCCGCCGGCACAACCATGCAGGAGATCCGCGACAAGTTTTTCGAGTACGGCACCATGGTGAAGTCGGTGGATCGCGGTGCGCTGTTGCTTGCCCCGGAGGAGTGGGGTTGGAGCGGATATCTTTACAGCGGCTTTGATGCGGCCTGGGCAACGGCCAATAACAATTGGAACCCGGCCGCTTTTCCTGACCGCAATGCCAACGGCGGGATGGATTACATGCCGTGGTTCCTGGACCAGGCGCGGCAGCAGGCCGTCAGCACAGGGCAGCGTTTGCTTGATTACTTCACGCTGCATATCTATCCGCAGGGCGGCGAATATGGGAACAACACCTCGACAGCGATGCAACTGCGGCGCAATCGTTCGACACGTGCGCTGTGGGATACGAATTACGTCGACGAAACATGGATCAACGCGGTAGTCCGGCTGATTCCACGCATGCGCGAGTGGGTGACCGCGTACTATCCGGGAACGAAAATTGGAATCACGGAATACAACTGGGGCGCCGAGCACCACATCAACGGCGCCACAGCGCAGGCGGATGTGTTCGGAATCTTCGGCAGGGAGGGGCTCGATCTTGCAACGCGATGGACCACGCCCGCGGTGGCTTCTCCTACGTTCAAGGCCATGCAGATGTATCGCAACTATGATGGCAACCGTTCCGGGTTCGGCGACGTGAGCATTCGCGCCAGCGTCCCGAATCCCGACCAGGTTTCCGTCTTCGCTGCGCTGCGCCAGGCGGATGGAGCGTTGACGGTGATGGCGATCAATAAACAAATTGGAAGCAACACGCCGGTGCGGTTTGCGTTGACGAATCATTCTCCTGCGGGGATCGCTGAAGTCTGGCAGCTGACGGCAGCCAACAGCATAGCGCGACTGGGCAATATCCCTGTCGTGGCGAGTGGATTCACCAGCACGGTTCCGGCGCAGAGTGTGACGCTATTTGTGATTCCGCGCTCCGCGGCCGCTCCCGTTCTGACAGCTCCAACGCTGTGGAATGATGGACAGTTTCGAGTCGTTCTCCACGGTTCGACGGGAACGACTTACCAGCTGCAAGCCAGCACGGACCTGATGACGTGGACGGAAGTGCAGACGATCACGCTTACGAACGGCGCCACTCCGATGACTCTTCTGATGACGAACGATAACCAATTTTTTCGCGCGGCAATGCAGTGATCGCGCCAGGTGTTTATTTCGCGCCGGCTCAGAAACGGATTGCCTCATTGAGCTGTCCGCATTGCGAACAGCGCGAGCGATCGACGCCGGGATCGTCGGTGTAAACGAATCCGCAGCGTGTGCAGCGGAAAATGGTATCCTGGCTCGGCGTGGGCGTGAAGCGGCGCTGCCGGAGTTCACCATAGATCATGAGGGCAGCCAGCGCGCTGAACGTGATGGCCAGATAAAGGAGAATCAGCAGGGGCACGCTCATGTCAGGGAAGTGCTTGGATGGAAGGTGCTGAGGGACGCCATTCGAAGATCAATGTCCCGGGCATCATCGCGTGCTCCACGCGGTTTGAGCGCGCAGGTCCGATGGGCGGCAACGGCTCGAACAATAGCGACTGCGCCAAACGGACTGCCAGCAGATCATTGGTGGAACCTGATGCCGCCGAAACGATGGAGGAGAATACAAATCCGTGGGGATCCACCAGCACGTCGACGACTGTATTTGTAAAGGCGTCCGTAACAGGGGGGAGTGGCCCCGGATTCAACAGTGTTCTTCCCGCAAGCGGGCCTTCGATGCGCAGGGTCGAACGCAGGGCAACAGGCGGCGGCGTGGGGATTCGCGGATGGGTCACCACGGGTTCCGGCAACATAACGGAGGCCATTGCGCTGAATTCACCCTCGGAAGCATAACGACGGAGGCCATTCACAAGGGCTTGGAACTCGAGAGGCGAACGCAGCGGTTCGGTCCAGCCGGGTGGCTGAAAACGAATGGCGGGCATGAGCATCCACGCGGGACCTGAGAAGCCACGGGGGCTGGGCAGCACGAACAATGTTGGATCCTGAAGGGCGGCCCATTCCGCGGGAATCGCCATTTCAAGTTTGTAGGTTGCCGATCGGGCGAGGGGGGCATGCGGAATGGGGCGTCGATTGGCGGAAAGGAAAATGATTGCGAGATGCAGCGCAAAAACCAGGAGCACAAGTGCCCAGAATCTCCCCGTGAATGCTCTGGTTCGCACCCGCGCCGCCGCATTCATGGCCGGGGCAGCGTTGCCAGGAGGAGTTCACTGATCCCGGCCTGGCGTGCTATGGATGCCAGTTGATCGAGGCTTTCACGGCGGGCGTTCTTATCCGCATGCACCACGAGCGTCGGTGCTCGCGGACTTGCCTTGACCGCCGCGTCCAGCCGCGTGGCGAGCTCCTCCGCATCGGTCAGCTGGTTGCGAAAATAAAAGCGTCCTCCCGCATCCACCGCCACGGCCAGGGTTGGGCCTTCCACGCCTTGGAATCCGGCGCCTGAGGGAAGCTGAATGCGGACGCCGGGGGTGTAGACCAGCGAGCCGAGCAACACGAACAATACGAGCAAAAAGAAGACTGAAATAAAAGGGGCGGCGTCGAGTTGGCCCCTGAAAATCCGTGCGTTTCGAGGAAACTTCATGGCGCGGGGGGTGGCGGGTTGGAGGAGATCCCTGCCGTCACGATGTGCACGATTTCCGTTGCGGCCCGTTCCATGTCCAGAACGATCGAGTTTACGCGGCTGACGAGGTAATTGTAGCCGGCATGGGCGGGGATTGCGACTGCGAGGCCCGCTCCGGAACAGATCAATGCCTTCCAGACGCCGCCAGCCAGGTCCCCGATGTGAGCCATCACGCCCTGGTTTTGCAGATGCTCAAAAACATTCATCAATCCAACCACAGTCCCTACGAGACCGAGCAACGGCGCAATTTGCGCAATGGTTGCCAGCAGGTTGAGTTTTTCCTCGAGCCGGGGAACCTCCGCCAATCCTGCCTCCTCCAAGGCTTCCGCAATGCGCTCGCGCCCATGGTCGCGATTCAAGATGGCTGTCTTGACGAGCCGTGCAACCGGACCCGGCGTCGCATCGCAAATGGAGATGGCTTCCACGACATTATCGCGGCGCAGCACGTTGCGAACGCCATTGAGAAACTCGGTCGAGTTGATCTGGGCGCGGTGATAGTGGAGGAATCGCTCGATGAACACCACCACGGCGACGGCGCTGACCAGCAGGATGAACCAAAAAACGGTCCCGCCGTTTCGCAGGATGTCCGGCAAAGTTGACATGCCCCTTTATAACGATTGCCATCACCCTGTTCCAAGGCGAAACGTGGAATGGAATAAGTGCTTGCCTCGCTCTTTGGTCACCTGCTAAACCGGTTCGGCACTAAGGATGGAGTTCAGATGCGCTGATACTGGATTTGGCATGACGTGCGACGGCCCGCAAATAAGGACCCGGATTCGCAGAGGGTCGCGCGTGCCTGAAACTGTTGGCGTCGCTGGCCGACCTGTCGCAGCCCGCCGGGGTTGCAGTGTCCGGGGGAATGCTTGGGTATGGTAGCGCGCACGAGCTGCTCAATCGGTTTGATCGTCAACACGTACAATCAACCCGATTACCTTCAGAGAGTGCTTCGCTCGATTTCCGCACAGGCAGTCCTGCCCGATGAGGTGCTGATTGCGGACGACGGTTCCAAGGAAAAAACCCGCGAGGTGATTGATGCCTGGAAAGCCGCGAACCGCGTTGCGTGCCGCCACATGTGGCAGCCGGATGAGGGATTTCAGCGAGCGCGGATCCTCAACGAAAGCATCGCCCACGCAACGGCGGATTACCTGGTTTTTCTGGATGGAGACACCGTTGCCCATCCCGACTTCATTCGTGACCATCGCGACGCCGCGCGGCTCGGGCACTTCGTCCAGGGGCATCGATGCTTCGTCGAGAGGCGGGCGGCCGACCAGTTCGGGCAGAACGATTTCCGCCGCGACCGCCTTGCAGCTTTCGTTCGCGGGCAGATTTCCGGATTGCGCAATGCATTCCGCTGGCCGCGCCCTCTGCTGCGGGTGCGCAACGATGTGAAAGGCGTTCGCGGTTGCAATCTGGCAATCTGGCACCGCGATCTGGTGGCGGTGAACGGATATAACGAGGCGTTCGTTGGATGGGGCCGGGAGGACACAGAACTAACCGTGCGCCTTTTGAATCGCGGCCTGAATCGCGTCGACCTGCGCGGTCGCGCCCTTTGTTTTCATTTGTGGCATCCCCCGGCAAACCGCTCCCAGCTCAGCCGCAATGATTGCCTGCTCGCTCAAGCCAAAGCCGAGCGCGCCAAATGGTGCCCCCGCGGCCTGGATCAGCATTCCGCCGGAGCGGAGTTGATGAATTCGCTCCGATCCGCTGCGCTTGCAGTCGGGACGAAGTAAGCCTCGGTGGAATCCAAAGGCCGAGTTTCAAGCATGATTCATATCGCCACCGTTCATTTCAAAAGCGACCGCTGGATTTCAACCCAGCAGGAGTTTTTGCGTAAAAACATTGAGGGGCCTCATCGCATCTACGCCTGGCTGAACGACATTCCCAACGCGCGCACGGACGGATTCCATTACTGCTGCCAGGAAGCCGTCACCCCGCACGCCATCAAGCTCAACCTGCTTGGCGACATGATGTGTTTTGCGGCGGAGGACGATGACATTCTGATATTTATTGATGGTGACGCTTTTCCGATTGCGCCGATCGAGCCGTTGTTGCGAGCCCAATTGCCGAAGCACAAGCTCGTCGCGGTTCAGCGGCTTGAGAACAATGGAGATCTGCAACCGCACCCCTGCTTCTGTGCAACGACTGCGCGGTTCTGGCGGGAAATCCAGGGCGACTGGAAGGCCGGTTACCAATGGCAGACCGCCACTGGCAGGATGGAAACTGATGTCGGCGGAAACCTGCTGAAGATCCTGCGCGGTCGCAACGTCGACTGGCTGCCGCTCCTTCGAAGTCACGATGCCACGCATCATCCCGTGTTGTTTGGGATTTACGCGGGCCTGGTTTATCACCACGGCGCGGGCTTTCGCGAAGCGGTTACGCGGTTCGACATGGTCCACGCAAAACTGAACATCTTCGACCGCCTCCTCGGTGTGTTTCCCTCGCGCCAACGACGCATCAAACGACGCAAGCTTGGCGCGGAGAATAAAATCTGGAGTGAACAGGTGTTTGCTGAAATCCACGCAAACCCGCGTTATTTCGAAGAACGCCTTACGCCGCAACATGCGCACAAAGGCGAACTGGTCACCCGTGCTGCAGCCGCTCAGGCGGGGTTGGTCATGTGCTGATCCAATCCCATCCGGCAGCGGGTGCGCTGCGAAGCTATCGCTTCATCCAGCATGCGTATGTTTTGATCGAGCCCTGATCGATCGGCGGGCGGATGCCATAAATGATAACAGACAGCACGCCCGCGAACGTCCAGCCAGTGGACTCCGGAATTCATCAGCCGCAGCGCGAGTTCGGAATCTTCCCGGCCCCAGCCGACAAATTCCTCGTTGTAGCCGTTCACCCGAATCAGGTCCTCGCGCCAGATTGCAAGATTGCAGCCGCGCACGCCTCGAAGATCAGCCCGGCGTTTGGAGAATGGGAAGGGCCAGCGAAACACGTGCTTCCAGCCCTGCAGCTGGCCTGAAATCCAGGCGCGCATGCGATCGGCCGGGAAGTTGCCGAGGCCGAAATAGCGGGAGGCCTTCTCGCTGACAAATGCCCGGTGCGCCTGCACGTAAAACCCGCGGCGGGCGAGCGATCGGTGATCCCGCAGAAACTTCGGATGGGGAACAGAGTCTCCATCCAGGAATATCAGGTAATCATTCTTCGCCTGCACAATCGCCGAGTTCAAAATGCGGGAGCGGCGAAATCCTCCGTGCTCCTGCCAGACGTGGACGGCGCGCATCGGGCCGGGCTGCTTCCAACCCTCGAAAACGTCGCGCGTTTCCGCACCCGAACCATCGTCCGCAAGCAAGAGTTCGTCGCCGGCGGCAAACTGTCGATCCAGGGCGCGCAGGACGCGTCGGAGATATTCGGGCTGGTTGTAGGTGTTCACCACCACCGACAAACTCGGCGTGTTCGATTTGCTATTGGGTAATTGATTGAACGGGGAACTCATCGGCGTTTGCCCGCGTCCCGCCTGGCCAGCATGGCTGGAAGCGTGGAGTTGTCGAACGTGTATCCGAGCACGGCGAGATCATCCTGGTACACGCGCGCGACGATGGCTCGTGTTTCATTGGAATAGCAATCCGCGAAATTCTTGTCGCGGGACGCCGTGCGATTGAGGTTTTGCAGGCTGGCCTGTAACTGAAGCCGGCTTCGAACGATCTCAAAATCGGCGGCGAGGTTCTCGAAGAATCCAATGAAGTCGACGCCGGGCAACCCCGGCCTGAGACAGATGAAACTGGTCTGCGGACGGAAATGCGGGAACTTCAGAATCTCCCTGCGCGTAATTCCATTCCTGACGAAGGAATCAAACGTGTCATGCTGTTGCAGATGCCGTTGCGACCATGCCTTGTCGGAGGCAGTGATGCCGCCGTTCTTCAGGAAAAAATACGCGGAGACAAGGCGGTCCCATGGATTTCGAACGAACGTGAACTTGAAGTAGCTGGCGAACTCAGCGGGCGAAAACATGATCTGATACTTCCGCAGCGACTGATGCGCGCCTGCAAGGTTGCCGAACAGGCTTTTGCTGATCGATATCCCCGCGCATTTGGGCACGTGCACGAAGATGCATCGATGCTCATCAAACGGGCGGCACGAATAGTCATCGCTGCCGGGCAGGCGCTGGGCCTGGACGCTGGCAAATTTTTCAGGGCGCATGGTCCGCGCAAACCATCGACGCAGAGCGTGGGGGATCCTTTCTGCGGCAGGATACGGACGTTGGACCAACTGCGGAGGAATGCCAGGCGATGAAAAGAGGTCCTGCATCGCGGGCGGTCAGCAATACCCCAGTTTCTGCATCCAGGCATTTTGACGCGCATAGTCAACGAGATCCTCGTGCTCGCCCGACTTGAATCGTGAGACGCGGGTGGGATCGGCCTTCGCCGCGATCTTTTCGCGCAGCGGCAGCCCGGTGAACGCCTCCAGGCTCGCAACCTGTTCCGCGTCGCAACCCACAAGTTTTTCGTAGTGCAACGTCAGCATCTGACCAGCGAGGCTCGGCACAAACGAGAACGCCTGCGCGACGTATTTTTCCCAGAGATCAAGTCCTGCCGTCTTTCGCTCCAGAAATTCCGAGTAGCAGCGGCCGCCCTTGCCGATCTTTTTGTTTCGATGATACAGGCTGAGCGCCACGTCGATTCCGTTGCGATAGATGTGGATCACCTTTGCCTTGGGAAAAATGGCGAGCCATTGCGCAAGGGTGAACGTCGTGCGCGGATCCTTCCAGCCCCACGGGCGCCCGCCGAGCAACTGCATGAGCCGGATGGGATGGTAGTGGGCCTTGATGTAACGCCGCATCACGCCGTAATCGGAAACTTTGAGACGCCCGCGTGTGGGAACCCCTGGTTTGTCCCAGCTGAATCCGTTCTCGTTGAGCAGCCGGATGTTGAGCTCCTGAAAAAAGAACGACTCCTTGTTTTTATAGACGTCAGTGCCCATGAAGATTCCGGAATCATGCAGCAGTTCCGAGAGCATTGAAGTTCCCGATCGGTGCATCCCAATCAGGATGTAGGGTTGGCTAAACAGGTTGTAAATCACTTTGAATCCGCTCCAGCGCCGCGCAATCAAGCCGCCGTTCACCGGCAAACCAGCAGTGGTTCGCGATGATCAATTGTTGGTTTCATTCCGCTGCATTGCAGAACAAGTGCGCGAGAAACGGCCTGCAAACTAACAATCACAGTGTTGTGCTGCAAGTCCAGCCAGCGCCCGTTGAATGTGACCACCTGAATCCAGGAGCGTATCCATTGTGCCCGGCGCAATTGACGCTGCGTCACCGAATCGCGCTCTTCCGAAATTCCGCCTCCGCCTTGGGCATCAACTTGCGCAGCTGTTCGATGCGCACTTCGTCGACCGGATGCGTTGAAAGGAAACGGCCGAGAAAGGAATCGCCGCCGCCGCCCTGTTGTTTGTTGAATTCGGAAAAGCGCTGCCAGAAATGGATGGATTCCTTCGGATCATATCCCGCCCGGGCCATGTACATAAGGCCGATGTGATCGGCTTCAGATTCCTGCGCGCGGCTGTGCGGCAATTCGCGTCCCACCTTTGCGCCTGCACCATAGGCAAGCATCGTGATCTGCTGCCAGCGCGGATCGGCCATCGACATGCCGGCCCCAAGCAGCTGGCCGCCCGTCTGCATGACCATTGCTTCGCTCATCCGCTCCGCGCCGTGGCGCGCAACAGCGTGGGCGACCTCGTGGCCGATGACCGTGGCCAGCCCCGCCTCGTCTTTGGTAATCGGAAGAATGCCCGTGTAAACCCCTACCTTGCCGCCAGGCAGGCAGAACGCGTTAGCCTCCTTGCTGTCGAACACGACAAATTCCCACTGCGCGTCGGGCATGTCCTTGCCGGCAACGTCGGCGATGCGTTTGCCGACGCGCTGCACAAGGGCATTGATGGCAGCGTCCCGGCTGACGGGTGTTTCCTGTTTTAGTTGATCGAAGCTGCTCAGCCCGAGCTGCATTTCCTGCGAGGCGGATACAAGGTTCAGCTGGCTTCGCCCGGTCAACGGCACGGTGGAGCAGCCGCTTCCAAAGAGCGTGAGAAGTGCCGCGCCGGCACAAACGCAAAGTGTTGTCGCAAGTTTCATGGTTTTCCTTTCTGGCCTACAAAACCACAGTTCGCCCGAATATCAATTCAGAACATTCCCCGGCAGCGCCTGAGAATGCGCATGGAGAACAGACCTCATCGACATTCCTGCCTGGGGCGCGAGAATCGTGGAGCCGCAGTCCCGCAGATTCACCCGGCGCGAAAGACCATTATGCACTGCTCCATCCCGATCGAGAACCATGGAATCATTGGCGACCTGCACACGGTGGCCCTTGTTGCGATGGACGGCACCATCGATTTCATGTGCTTTCCGCGGTTTGATTCGCCGACGGTGTTCGGCGCGCTGCTCGATGGGGAGAACGGCGGATATTTCAAAATTTCGCCAGTCAACGAGAAGATGCGCTGCGTGCAATCGTACATTCCGGATTCGGCCGTTTTGATCACGCGATTTCTGGGTGATGCCGGCGTTGCTGAGGTTTCTGATTTCATGCCGTTGAACGACCGCGACCAGACGCACGACCTGGTGCGGCGCGCAAAGGCAGTGCGTGGAGACATCGCGTTCCGCATGGAACTGGTGCCACGCTTTGACTATGGGCGGGCCGGTCATCGCATTGAGCGGCACAAGGATGGCGTGGTGCTCATCAGCGAGGGTGCGGATCGCACTGCGCTGCGGCTCCGGACTGCTGTCGAGTTGCGCGTCGAGGATGGAACGGTGACCGCGGAATTCCGTCTGAAAGCGGGCGAGACAGCCGCGTTTGTTCTAGAAGGAGCAGATGGCGCAGATCGGCCTTCAGCTTCTCCGGGCTATGTATCCCAGTCGTTCAAGGACACTTTGAATTTCTGGCAGGCGTGGGTGGCGCATTCACATTATCGCGGTCGATGGCGGGAAATGGTGAATCGTTCGGCCCTCACTTTGAAACTGCTGACTTACGAGCCGTGCGGGTCGCTGGTGGCCGCGCCGACGTTTGGATTGCCTGAAGAGGTGGGCGGAAGCAGGAACTGGGACTATCGGTACACGTGGATTCGGGACGCATCGTTCACCATTTACGTGTTGATGCACCTTGGTTACACGAGCGAGGCAACCGCTTACATGCGCTGGATTGAACAGCGTTGCCGGGAGTTGGAGCCCGGCAATCCGCTCCAAATCATGTATCGAATCGATGGCGGGCACGATCTTCCGGAAACTCATCTGGATCATTGGCGCGGATATCTCGATTCACGGCCGGTTCGTGTGGGAAACGGTGCCGCTCGCCAACTGCAACTGGACATTTACGGGGAGCTGCTTGACGCCGTTTTTCTGTACAACCAGATCGAGCCGATCTCATACGACTTCTGGGCACACCTGACGCGGCTCATCGATTGGGTTTGCGATCATTGGCGCGAGCCTGATTATGGAATCTGGGAGGTGCGTGGCGGCACGTATCCGTTTCTCTATTCGAGGGTGATGTGCTGGGTTGCCATTGATCGCGGACTGAGGCTCGCTGCGAAGCGTTCGTTTCCGGCGAAGTGGGATCACTGGACCCGCACGCGTGACGAAATTTACACCAATATTTACGAGCGGTTCTGGGATCCCGGGCTTGAAGCGTTTGTGCAATTTGAAGGCTCGGACGCGGTGGACGCCTCGGCGCTTCTGATGCCCATTGTGAAGATCATTGCGCCGAACGACCCGCGATGGCGATCCACTTTGAGGGTAATCAACGAGCAACTGACCGATGACGCTCTCGTTTACAGATACAATGTTCTCCGCGGCGCTTCTGATGGCTTGCCGGGTGGCGAGGGAACCTTCTCCGCCTGCTCGTTCTGGAACGTGGAAGCGCTTGCGGCCTCGGGTGAACTCAAGCAGGCGCGGCTCTATTTCGAAAAGGTCCTGGGCTACGCGAATCACGTCGGACTGTTTGCCGAGGAGATCGGCCTGAAAGGGGAGCAACTCGGAAATTTTCCGCAGGCATTTACGCACCTGGGACTCATCAGCGCAGCGCGGCATCTGGACCGCGCACTCGACGAAGACGGATAACCCCGGTTCCCTACCTACCCGGGGCTTGCTGTGATTACCCCGTGGCTGGGAATTTAAACTGCGTCGTAAGCTCTATCGACCACCGTCGAGGCTTCAAATGATTGAGGCAAACCCCATGAAGAAAACACAGCATTACCGAATTTGGACATCCTTGATGTGCCTGGCCACAGCCAGCGTGAGCGCCCAAGGCAGGGCAAACTCTCCAGCAGCGAGCCGCCCTCAAGCCACTGCGCCGACCGCTGCCGCCACGGGTGAAACTATTCAAACGACAGATGGAAAAACGTACCGTCAGGCAACCATCACACGCCAGGATGCCGATGGCGTGCTGGTTCAGTTCAAGCCCGACGCGGGCGGACTGGGCTGGGCGAAAGTGAAATTCCGCAATCTGCCTGACCCCATTCGTTCCCGGTATCAATACGATGAAAACGCCGCGACAGAAGCCGAAGCGCGCCACTCACAAGCGCTTTCCGAATGGCGGAATCGGGTGACAGCGCAGGAAGGCGCGTTCCAGCGATACAGAGCGCTTGCGGAACTGAATCGGTCGCTGGCGGGTGACGACGTGGCGGTCTACTCGGTTGCCATCGACGCAAATGGAAACGTCGTTGCGAACGGCTTCACGGGAGCGCGCGATGCGCTGACCGGCTGGTGGAATCATCCTCTCGCCTATGGAATGTCGCAGCTGCAAGGTTCAGCACAGGGGAGTGGAGCGCCAGCAGCCGCATCTGGGAATTCAGGGACAACTCCGACCCCATCGACGCGCCAATAACCAGATACGGCGCGAACTACGCGGCCGGCCCGGCAGGCAGGCGAACGGTAAATGCCGAACCGCTATTCTCTGAACTGGATACAGTGATTTGCCCGCCGTGGGCTTCGACAATCGCCTTCACCAGACTCAATCCGAGACCCAATCCTCGTTCCGAGCGGCTCTTGTCGCTGCGATAAAGTCGCGCCCAGATTTTAGGCTGCTCGGCTGCCGCGATCCCTATCCCGGGGTCGCGGAACTGCACGATCGCGGCATCCTGTTCGTTTTGGGCCGTGATCGTCACGCGACCGCCCGCGGGTGTATACTTGATCGCATTATCGAGCAGGTTGGCGAATACCTGGCGGATTCTGATTTGATCGACGTTTGCGTGGCATGGCGCCGGAATCGCCACGTTAACGGCAACTTTTCGTTCATCCGCCACGTACTCATACATCTCGACAACGTCAGATATCAGCTGTCGAAGATCGGTGCGTTCCCGCTGCAGGCGCAACGTGCCCGCCTCTGCCTCTGTGATATCCATCAGCGTGTTCAACATCTTCAACACGCGCTCGGATTCCTCCACGCAATCAGCCAGGGCCTCACGCGCGTCGCTTTCAATGTTTGATTGCAGCGCGAGCTCCGCCGTTCCGCGCAACCGGCTTAATGGCGTGCGAAGATCGTGGGCGACATTGTCGAGCGATTCACGCATCGCGCGGATCAAAGCCTGGTTCTGGTCAAGCAATGTATTGAAAAGCCTGACCAGCTCATCCAGTTCGTCGTCGGACGGGCGCTGGGGAACGCGGGCGTCAAGCTGGCGTGTCTGGATGATCGCGCGCGCGGTGTTGACGATCTGGCGCACGGGGAGCAGAGCGCGATGGGCAAAGAACGCGCCGAAGCCAAATCCAAACGCGATCGTCACGAGCCCCGCGACGACGAAATAGCGGCGGACAGGATTGAGGAGTGCTTCGCGGCTGTCAGTGCTGCGGCCCACCTGCAACACGGCGTTATCAGGAAGAACCGCAGTGGCGATGACAAAGTCGCGCTCTGCATCTTTCGGAATGCGCACCACGCCGACTGGACGTCGCTGCCCTCGTACGACAGCCACCCCGCGGAAGGTGATCCAGTCGTCGGGCACATTGGCCAACACCACATCGTTCCATGTGCCGACCACCCGCACGTAGAATGTTTTTTCAGTTGCGGGTTCCGTGCGGATCGACTGGCGGAGTGCGGAAAGACCGCCAGCCGCGTAAGTGGTTGCATATTCCCGCAGCCGCGCCTGGACAAGCTCGCGGTCCTTGCTGCTGATGGCTATTCCAAGGAGATAGTAGGCGACAGCAAGCAGCACCACGCTGCTGCAGCCAAAGGCGAGCGCATACCAGAGTCCCAGGCGCACCCCAACATTTCGCCGCAAGGTTTCAAACGGGCCGGAAGACATAGCCGACGCCTCGTATGGTTTGAATCATCGTCTTTTCGGGATCGACCTTGCCGCGCACACGATGGATCAGCACGTCCACGATGTTTGTTTGGGGGTCGAAGCTGTAATCGAAGATGTGTTCCAGGATCATTGTTTTGGTCACCACCCGGTTTGGGTTGCGCATCAGGTATTCGAGCAGTGCAAACTCGCGGGGTTGCAGCTCGATCGTTTCCGTTCCGCGACGCACTTCGCGGGTGAGCAGGTCCATGCTGAGACTTCCGGCGTTGAGGCGTGTCGGCTCGGCCGATTGGGTCGCGCGGCGAATGAGCGCATGAACGCGCGCGAGCAACTCCGAAAACGCAAACGGTTTGGTCAGGTAGTCATCCCCGCCTGCCTGAAGACCGCGCACGCGATCATCCACTGTTGCGCGGGCGCTGAGGACCAGTATGGGCAGCTGCCGGCCGCGCGTCCGCAACAGCTCAATGAGACGAAGGCCATCCAGCCGGGGCAGCATGATGTCCACAACCGCGGCGTCATAAGGGACGGCCATCGCCAGGTTCAGCCCATGCTCGCCATCGGCGGAACGATCCACCGCAAAGCCGCTTTGCTGAAGTCCCTTGACCACAAATGACGCGATCTTTTCATCGTCTTCAATGACCAGTATTCGCATAACTGTCGAGGCACTGTAGCTGCAGTGCTGGAGCAAGTCGAAATCCCTGAATTGAAAAACCCGCCGCCCGCAAATGGACGGCGGGTTGAGAGACCGTCAGCTATCGCGTTCGTCGACGACAACATAGCGACTCCCGCCGTTTTGCCAGACGCGCAGCAGCGTCCGTTCGCCTTCTGTTTTCGCGGTGAGCCGGATCGCATCGTCAGCGTTTGCGACGGGCTTGCGATTGATCTCGATGAGGACGTCGCCCGCTTTCAAGCCCGCTTGGGCTGCGGCCGATCCTGGTTCGACCTGGGTAACGAGTGCGCCCTTCACATCGTTCGGCACGTTGAACTCAGTCCGTGCCCGATTGTCGAGGTCCGTCACAGCGACTCCGTCGAGTGTGCCGGCGCCGCTTTGAGGTGAGTCCGCGCGTGCCATGCGGCCTTCGCCTGGCAGTGCGTTGACGGTGACTTCCAACTTCTTGCGTTCTCCGTTGCGGATGACTTCGAGCGGCACGGTTGCGCCGGGCTTCGTTTGTGCCACTTCCAACTGCAGTCGCCGGCTGTCGGTTACGGTTTTGCCGTTGAACTCCACCACGACGTCACCATTCTGCAGGCCCGCTGTGGCGGCAGGGCTGTCCGGAAGAACGCCGCCAACGAGGGCTCCCTTGGTGCCGTTGAGATCGAAAGCTTCAGCCAATTCGGGTGTGATGTTCTGGATCGTGACCCCGAGGTATCCACGTGTCACGCGGCCGTCCTGAATCAAACTTTCCATCACGCTTTTCGCGAGGTTCGAAGGAATGGCAAAGCCGATTCCATGATTGCCTCCCGTGCGGCTCACGATGGCGGTGTTGATGCCAATCAACCGACCTTTGATGTCGACGAGTGCGCCCCCGGAATTGCCAGGGTTGATCGCGGCATCCGTCTGAATGAAGTCCTCGTAGGCCTCAATGCCCATGCCGCCCCGGCGGGTGGCGCTGACGATTCCCGAGGTCACGGTCTGGCCAACGCCGAACGGATTGCCAATTGCCAGCGCGACGTCGCCAATCTGGACGTTGTCGCTGTCAGACAACGTGACTGTCGGCAGCTTGGTTGCGTCGATCTTGATCACCGCAAGATCAGATTTTGGATCGCGTCCGATCACCTTGGCGGTGAATTCGCGACCGTCGTTGAGAGAAACTTTGACCTCATCGGCTCCGTCCACGACGTGGTTGTTCGTCAGGATATATCCGTCGTCCGTCACGATCACGCCTGAGCCGAGCCCGTGACGGAGCTGGGGCCCCATCGGTCCATGCGGAAGGCTGCGGCCAAACTGTTCACCAAAGAAGCGTTGCCAGAATGGATCGTCGAGATTGCCGGGAACCGCCCCGGAGGTTCGCCGCGGTTTTGTGGTTGTCGTCAGCTTGACGACGGCGGGAGCGACTTTTTCGACCACAGGGGCGTAGCTGCCGGATGGCAGGGTTTCCCGCGAGATGGCGGTTGGGTCGATTGGCAGGTTGATCTCTTTGCGGGCGCCGGTTTGCTGGGCGATTTTCTTGGATGCAAACGCGGTTCCCGCGATGGCTAATCCGCCTGCCAGGAAGCCGATCGCCAGCCTTGTGCTGAGTGCGTAGTGAAGTCGTTTCATGTCTCTTAAATGCTTGTTTGTTTATTGGTGTCTCTGAAGGAATAGACCGCGAGCGGATGTCCGCGGTCTTACGGGGGGATTACAGAACTGTAAGGTTGAAGAACTTTGAACTTTGAACTTTACGTGTGCCTGACGTAAGGTTGGCGGCTTTGATGAAAGACCATTCCGCAGAACGCCCCGTGCGCGTCGGCCTTATTTCCCTCGGTTGCGCCAAAAACCTGGTGGACGCTGAAATTATGCTCGGCTCGTTGATGAAAGACGGCGTCGAAATCACCAATGACGCTGCCTCGGCTGACGTCGTGATCGTGAATACGTGTTCGTTCATCGACTCGGCGCAGGAGGAGAGCGTCGATACCATCCTGGAATCGGCGGAATTGCGGGAAGCAAAAAATCGCGGGCAGGGGTTGATTGTTTCCGGCTGCCTGCCGCAACGGTTTCGAAATGATCTGCCTAAATTATTCCCCGAGGTGGACGCCTTTATGGGAATCGATCAGGTGGCCCAAGTGACAGATATCGTGAAAAGCGCGCTGCGACGCCGCCAGCAACGTGTCGGTGCGGCAGCGGAACTCGGCACCGGCGTTCGGGGGAGACATGCGAAGGTGCGGAAAACCCTCGCAGCGTTGGATGTTCAGGCTCCCGCGGACGCGCACGCTGAAACGCAGTCCCTGCGAGGGACGGATCGCTTCGGCCAAACCCGCACGTTGCTCGGGGTGCAGCCAGCGGGAGCAGCGGGACCGCTCCTCGAAGTGACGCCGCGGCCCACGTTCATCCCGGATTTTGGAACGCCACGGTTTCGTTTGACGCCGCGGCACTTCGCGTATGTGAAGATTGCCGAGGGCTGCAATCATCCGTGCAGCTTCTGCATCATCCCGCGCATGCGTGGATCCCACCGGAGCCGGCGGCAGGCGGACATCGTTGCCGAGGTGAAGGCCTTGCTCGCGGACGGTGTGAAGGAAATCAACCTGATATCCCAGGATTCAACGTATTATGGTCTCGACCTGCGGGCGAACCACACGCGCGCGATTTCGTCGCCCGAAAAGTTCACGCAAGCGTCGAAAGCCCTCGCGGCCGACTCGACCACAATCTGCACGCTCATCCGGGAATTGAATGCGCTGCCCGGGGATTTCTGGATTCGCCTGCTGTACACGCATCCTGCGCATTGGACGGATGAGCTGATTCGCACAATCGCTGAATGCCCGAAGGTGGCGCGTTACGTGGATATTCCGCTGCAGCACATTCACGACAACATGCTCGAACGGATGCGTCGTGAGACGTCGCAGAAATATATCGAAGACCTCCTGGTGCGAATTCGCAATGGGATCCCCGGCATCGCTTTGCGGACGACTTTCATCGTGGGTTTTCCCGGGGAAACAGCGGAATGCTTCGAGACTCTTCTGGACTTCATGCGGCGGACGCGGTTCGAGCGGCTTGGAATTTTCGCCTATTCGCAGGAGGAAGGCACGCGGGCCGGCAGCATGGCGGGCCAGATTTCTGATCGGAACAAGCAAAAACGGCGGGATGCCGCAATGGCAGTGCAGCACGCGATCGCGTCAGAAGTATCGGAATCGTTTGTGGGCCGCACTGTGCGCGTGCTGGTCGAGGGCGAAGCCAGTGCGAAGGATCTCGCAGGAGCAAGGATCCAATCCTGGGAGCATGGTCTCATCCGGTCTGCGCCATCGACAGGTCTGCGTGGACGCTACCTTGTTGCTCGCGGCGAGGCGGACGCTCCTGACATCGACGGCCGCATTTACATTCGGGGCAAACTGCGGGTTGGGGATTTCGCGCAGGCAAGAATCATTGGCCATACGGATTACGACCTCATTGCGGAGCCTGCATAGAATCGGCTGGCACAACGGCCCTCTTCTGCTGATTATCGCCCGCAGCGCAATGCTTCCGCTGAGTGCGGTTGGAAGCCAGTAATACGAAATGAACCTGCCCAACAAGCTGACTGCCTCGCGGTTTTTGCTGACCGTCGCATTCCTCGTGGTCATCTTCTCGGGGATTCGCTTTCATGAAACCATCGCGCTGATCCTGTTTTGCGCAGCGGGCATCAGCGACTTCCTGGACGGGCAGCTCGCGCGCAAACATAACCTGATCACGAACTTCGGCATCCTGATGGATCCGCTCGCTGACAAGATCATGGTGTGTTCCGCGTTCATCGCATTTGTCGGTTTGAAATGGATGCCTGCCTGGATGGTGGTGATTGTGGTGGCCAGGGAATTGGCGATCACAGGATTAAGACTGCTTGCGGCATCCAAGAATGTTGTCCTGGCCGCCGAAGGTTACGGGAAGCACAAAACCATCTCGCAAATTGTTGCCATCATTGCAGTGTTCGTGCTGATGGCCTATCCGGATTGGGGGCGCCCGGGGGCACTGGTGTTTGGCTGGACATTGATGAACGGGCTTCCTTGGGTCTGGTGGTTTGCCGAAGCGGCGAAGTGGATCGCGGTGGTGCTGACGTTCGTATCGGGATGGCTTTATCTTTGGAAGAACCGCGAGTTGTATCTCAACGACATGTGATATGGAGATGTGGGAATCGATTCTCGTTGGAGCTGTGCTTGCCGTTCTTGTGATTCGATGGCGGGCGGCCCGTTGACATGAATATCCAGCTGTGGATCGCGCAGGGTTTTGGAATTGGACGCATTCCCGTTGCGCCTGGCACGTTCGGCTCGGTTCTGGGGCTGCTCTGGTTCTGGCTGCTCCTTCTCCCTGGAAATCTCTGGGTTTTCCTGGCGGGAACCGCTGCCGGCCTCGTGCTCTCAATCTGGCTTTGCGGCGCCGGCGAGCAGGCTCTCAAGGAGACGGATCCAGGATCGATCGTCTTCGATGAAATCGCAGCGCTGCCGCTCTGTTTTCTGGGCTGGGTTCTCATTCTGTTTGTCCGCTCCGGCTCGATGCCAGAGGCCGCAACTTTTTTTTCGCGCCATGCGTGGTATTGGACGGCGGGTGTTTTTGGCCTCTTCCGGATTTTCGACGTTTGGAAACCGTGGCCTGTCCGGCAGAGCCAGAATCTCCCAGGCGGTCTGGGCGTGACGACCGATGACGCGTTGGCGGCGATTTACGTCAACGTGGTCGTGCTCGTGGTTTGGGCCGGTTGCCAGGCGTCTGGGAATCGCAGTTGACGTCAGCGGCGTGCGGGTGGCGCGGGGACGGGAAGGGTTTCTCCGCCGCCGGGCTGCCTCGGCTGGTAAAGGGCGGGAGAGGATCCCTGCGTCGGCTGACTCTGGCGCCGGCGCTGTGTGGAGGAAAGGATCAGCACCACGACTATGATGACCAGCAACACGCCTGCTGCGATCGCGCCTTTTCGGGGATCAATGCGCGAGAGCTGGAGCATCACGAAATCGAGCGAGCCTTTCTTTTGCTCGGTCAGCGGTGGCGGCTCGCTATGCTTCTCCGTTTTTCCGAGTTCCACGTCCAGAGCAGCCATTGTTTGCGGAACATCCAGTTTCAGGAGCGTGGAATACGTGCGAACGAAGCCACGGATATAAACCGGCGCGGAGAACACATCGAAGTTGCCCTCTTCAAGAGCCCTGATGTGGTCCGTCCGCATCTTCGTAATTTCAGCAACCTGATGGATCGTCAGATTTTGCGCTTCGCGTGCAGTGCGGAGCTTGTCAGCAACCGTGGACATGGCAGCCCCTATTAGCGGGATTGCAGCGCATTTTGCAATCACCGTTTGTCCGTGTAGGCCAAACACTGACACAGGAATCGGCCTCTCGCCGAATTCCCAATCGAGGGCCAAGGGCGAAGGTGAAGCGATGAAAACGCTGAGTGTTCTGCTCACTCTCGCCCTGCTTGCGGGAGCGCAAATGTTGGCATCCCGCCTGAAAGATCGCGGCGCGCTGCCGGCTTCTGCAAACAGCAGCGTCGCTGTGGCTCTGGCTCAGTCGCAAGACGGTTTCACGAGCGCCAACGGCATGAACACAGTCGCAACCAACCAAGTCCCATGAAGCTTCCAAGAAATGTCAAATTCCTCTCGGGAATCGTCCTCGTCCTGCTCGGCCTGGGCCTCCTAACCTACGCTGCCTTTCACAAGCCCGCCCGCGAAATAACGCGAGCCGAACTCGCCGGTTTTGTCGAGCGGGGCCAGATCACCAAGGGGCGCGCTGTGCCATCGCCCTTCGACGGCATTTACCGTGTGGAGGGTACCGCGACGGTGGACGGCAAGACCGAGAAGTTCTACGCCACGACGCATCTGGATGAGGCGGAAGCCAAGGCGTTGTTCGCGCAGAGCGCCATCACCATCGATATTCCCGGACAGGGCCGCGTCCAGTGGATCAATATCCTTTCGACCGTGATTATTGGCGGGCTCGTCATCACGTTGATTGTTTACCAGACGGGAATCGGCAAAGCGAAGAGCTCGCAGGTGAAGGATCGCCCCAACATTTTTTTCAAGGACGTTGCAGGGATCGAAGAGGCGAAGGCCGAGGTGCAGGAGGTGGTCGACTTTCTTCGCAACCCGAAAAAATACGAAAAGCTCGGTGGCAACCTGCCGAAGGGCGTCCTCCTCATTGGGCCTCCCGGAACAGGCAAAACGATGCTTGCCAAGGCCATCGCGTGTGAGGCTAACGCGAGTTTTTTCAGCGCGCACGGCAGCGATTTCAACGAGGTGTTCGTGGGTGTGGGCGCCAAGCGCGTGCGGCAGTTGTTCCGCCAGGCGGCCAAGTGCAAGCCCGCGATTATTTTCATCGATGAAATCGATTGTGTCGGAAAGAACCGGAAGTTCGATACGAACGGCGAGCATCAGCAAACGATCAACGCATTATTGGCGTCGATGGACGGATTCCAGAGCAGCCAGGGCATTGTTGTCGTGGCTGCGACCAACCGCGCCGAGGACCTTGATGATGCGCTGACGCGGCCCGGGCGGTTCGATCGCAAGGTGTTCGTGCCGTATCCGGACATGAAAGGCCGCCGGGCCATCCTGAAGACGCATGCCAGCGGCAAGCCCATCAACGACGAACAGGCGCTGGATTTGATTGCCCAGACGACGCCCGGAATGTCGGGAGCCGACCTTGCGAACCTCATCAACGAAGCTGCGATTCTTTGTGCGCAGCAGAATGCCGCGACCATCACTCTGGCGGAATTGGAATCGGCGCGCGACAAGGTTCGATTCGGCAAGGAACGGAAGTCGATGGTGTTGAAACAGAGCGAGCGCGAGATGGTCGCTTATCACGAGGCCGGGCACACCATCATTCACCTCAACACATCCCTTCTGCCACCGCTTTACAAGGTGAGCATTGTGCCCCGCGGACAGGCGCTCGGAGTCACGACGTTGCTGCCGGATGAGGACCAGAATTTGCAGAGCAAGCATTTCCTGCTCGAAGAACTGCTGGTGCTGATGGGGGGGCGCGCAGCCGAAAAAACATTTTTCGGTTCGACGACAAACGGGGCAGCCGGCGATCTGGATATGTCACGGCGAATCGCGCGAAACATGATTCACAATTGGGGGATGGGCGAACGTCTCTATTATGAACCCGAGAAGCAGGATGCTGAAATCGAGATTAATCGTT
>Ga0196970_1000231_pt1 | contig 82256 bp, 79 predicted proteins | sample S1v_513CmetaG_FD_148672 | JGI IMG/M metagenome (GOLD analysis project Ga0196970, IMG submission 148672) | Soil microbial communities from Anza Borrego desert, Southern California, United States - S1+v_5-13C | ecosystem: Environmental > Terrestrial > Soil > Desert | place: USA: California...
CCACCGGGTAGAGACCGGTCCACGCCCAGGGGACCAGCAACTCGCCGTTCTCCAGTTCGGGCAGGACCTTCTCGCTTCGGGCAATGCACTCCGCCTTATAGCGCGCCTGGTCATCCACCTGCTGGTCCGTGTAGACGACCCACCGGTTGGGTCCGGAGTAGTTCGCCGTCTGATAGGCGAAGTGGTTCGAGTTCGGCTTGACCTGGGTCCAGTACCCGTCCTTCGTCGGCCATTCGTGCACCCGCCAGGCGCTATCGGGCCTCTGCTCCAGAGTGATCTGCAGGGCCATAGCCACCGGGGTCAGGGGGAGCTTGGCGTACCAGGGCACCGGCTTCCCGTTCTCGTAGTGCATCTTCATGGGTGCTTTGAGCGGGACCGCGTAGAGACTACCCAGGCCGTCGGTACTGCCGGCCGGGGCGGCGGGGGGAGCCTGGTCAAGCAGGGCGGAGTCGAATCCACGCATGAACTGGCTGTACGTCCCCCGGCGAAGCTCTGCCGTCATTTTGCCTGGGCGGAAGATCAACCAGAACCGGTCGGCCGGTGGCGCCGGCGGGGTGGTTGGGTTGGTGGGGTTCGTCGGATTGGTCGGGTTGGTCGGGGGCTTTGGCCGGTTGGCGTACTCACGATTTGCCTGCGTGATCCCTTCGAGGCAGCCGTTCACCCACTCGGCCGTCCCCTGTGTAGCTACCTGAGCATTCCATGGGATCTTCTTCTCCAGGTAGTTCTTCTGTGCGAGGTAGCAGTATGTGTAACCGGCATCTCGGCTGGCTGAGGCAGGGCGTGCCGGCAAGGCGAGGCCAAACAGGACAGCGAGGACCAGGACCAGGCCGATGGGGGAACGGCGGCTCATCAGGCGATCGCTCCTTTCATCATCGATCACATCTCTTTATGAACAGTCTGGTAGATGCCCGTTACCAAGACATATCCGCGCGCAATATGCCGGAGCCCTCTCTCTGCTCTCCCCACCGTGGGGGCGTTGTCGAAGACTCTACGACCACCGCCCGGCTAACACCGTGAGCCTGGATGCGCGCAAAGACCGCACGGCAGCGCTTGCCGTGCGGTCGATCGCATAACGTTTTCGGGTTTTAGAGCCAACCGCGGGCGGCCATCGCATCGGAGAGCCGCTTGATCGCCACCATGTAGGCGGCCCGGCGCATGGAGACGCCCCGCTCCTCCATCATCTTGTAGACGGCGTTGAAGGCGTTGACCATCATGGTCTCCAGCTTCTCGTTGACCTCTTCCTCCGACCAGTAGTAGTTCTGGATGTTCTGCACCCACTCGAAGTAGGAGACGGTCACGCCGCCGGCGTTGCAGAGGATATCGGGAATCTGGAGGATCCCCTTCTCGGTCATGACCCGGGCAGCCTCCGGCGTGGTCGGACCGTTCGCCGCCTCAGCGACGATCCTCGCCTTGATCGAGTCGACATTGCTCAGGGTGATCACGTTCTCCAGGGCGGCGGGGACGAGAATCTCCACGTCGAGCCCGAAGAGGGTGCCGGAGTCGATGTCGGTGGTGCCGGGCAGGCCCTTAACCGTCCCGTTCTCCTGGTAGTGCGCCACCGCCTCCTGGATATCAATGCCCCGGGGGTCATAGGCACCGCCCCGAGCGTCCACAATGCCGACGATCTTCACGCCAAGCTCCGCTAGCAGGAGGGCGGTGTGGGAGCCGACGTTGCCGAAGCCCTGGATCGCAGCGGTGGCGCCCCGGAGGCTGAGCCCGACCTTGCGGGCCGCCTCACGAATGCAGATCATGGTACCGCGACCTGTCGCGGCGCCACGACCGGCGGAGCCGCCCAGGATCATCGGCTTGCCGGTGATCAGGCCGGGGGCGTTGACGCCCTTCATGAGCGAGTACTCGTCCATCATCCAGCCCATGATCTGCTGGTTGGTGTTGACATCGGGGGCGGGGATATCCCGGTCGGGACCGACAAACTGGGAGAGGCAGCGAATATACCCACGGGAGAGCCGCTCCAGCTCACGCTTGGAGAGCTCCGCCGGGTTGCAGATAACGCCACCCTTGCCACCACCGTAGGGCAGACCCAGCACGGCGCACTTGAAGGTCATCCACATGGAGAGGGCCTTCACCTCATCCAGGTTCACATCCGGATGGAAGCGCACACCGCCCTTGCACGGGCCGATGACGTCGGAGTGCTGGGACCGGTAGCCGATGAACGTCTTGACCTCGCCACTGTCCATGCGGACGGGGATCGAGACGGTCAGGACCCGCTCCGGCTCCTTCAAGTGCTCGTAGACGGCATTCGGCAGCCCGAGCTCACGCGTCGCGTTGTAGATCAGGATCTGGGCGATCTCAAACGGGTTCAGCGTCTCCTTCTGGGCCTCGATGTTTTGAGCGACCAGGTCAGCGGATTGGGTAGGGTCCTGCATTGTGCTGCTCATCTCCATCACCTTTTGGAGGGCTCGTCTTGCCCCCGATTGCCCGTTGGTCTACCCCCAACGCCCGGCGGGAACGGGCGTGGGGCGGATCTTCTAGCCCTGGACCTGATCCCCGGAACGGACGGCGCCAACGGCACTGCGGTTGAACTTCAGCTCCACATTCGGGGCGACCTTGATCCGGACGGTGCCGTCTTCAATCGCCTGGACAACGCCATGGAGCCCGCCAATGGTGACGACCTCATCGCCCACCTTCAGGGCGTTGAGCATCGCCTGGCGCTTCTTCGCCTGCTGCTGCTGGGGCCGGATCATCATGAAGTACATCAGAACCAGGAGCGCGAGCAGCGGCAGGTAGCCGAAAAGCTGCTGAGTCAAAGGGGTTCCTCCTCCTTCACCAGTCTCATTATACAACTTTGCATGAACGGTGTACATTTCCTAAGGTTTCTTTGGCATAGGTCAACGGCAGGGGGTCAGGACTAAGGTCTCTGCCCCAGGACCCGACCGGAAGCGCTATGCACCAGCGTAGAGCATGGTCTGGATCGGCTTCAGACCAAGCTTCTCATAGAGGCTGGTCGGGGCGCTGTTGGTGGGGATGATCATGGAGAGCCGGTAGGCGCCCTTCATATAGCCCCAGCCCTTCACCCGCTCGATCAGACCAGCACCGTACCCCTGGCGCCGGGCCTCGGGCTTGACATACAGGTCAGAGATAAAGGTGTACAGTTCCGGCTGGAAGATCGCCGGCGGCTCCTGCAGCATGCCCACGGCATAGCCGACGATCTCGGGCGTTCCCTCCTGCTCCTCGGCCAGCATGACCACGGCGGCGGGGTGCTCAAGGGCCTGGGCCAGCCCGGAGCGGGCGAACTCCATGAAGTTGTCGGTCAGGTTATTGACCGGGATCTGGGCCTGCTGTTGCAGGGCGAAGGCTTCGACCAGGGGCAGGAGCGCCTTCAGGTCGGTGGGCCGGCCCACACGGTACTCGACGGCCATGCTGTGATCCTCCTTAACGGTTTTCCGGCAGCTCCGGTTCGGCAGGGCCAGCCGGATTGGTCTGGCGGCCGCCCTTGCGGGCCTTCTCCCCGGCGTGCCAGCGGTTCAAGAAGGCGGTGCGGTACTCGGCAAAGGTACCCTGCTCCAGGGCCGCACGGATCTCCTCCATGAGTCGGACCAGGAAGCGCAGGTTGTGGATCGAGCAGAGCCGCAGGCCGAGCATCTCCTCTGCCTTTAGCAGGTGGCGGATATAGGCCCGGCTGTAGTTCTTGCAGGCGTAGCAGTCGCAGCCCTCCTGGATCGGCCGGAAGTCCCGGGCGAACTCGGCGTTGCGCACGGTCAGCTTGCCCTCGGGCACAAAAACGGTGCCGTGGCGGGCGATCCGGGTCGGCAGGACGCAGTCGAACATGTCAATGCCCCGCCAGACCCCCTCCACCAGGTCCTCGGGCGAGCCGACGCCCATGAGGTAGCGCGGCTTCTCCTCGGGCAGGTAGGGGACGGTCACCTCCAGCATCTCGGCCATGAGCTCCTTGGGTTCGCCCACCGAAAGGCCGCCGATCGCGTAGCCGGGGAAGTCCAGGGCGACGATCTCCTGGGCGGACTGCCGCCGCAGGTCTGCGAAGGTTGACCCCTGCACGATCCCGAAGAGCGCCTGATCCTGCGGCCGGGCGTGGGCCTCCTTGCAGCGCTTGGCCCAACGGGTTGTCCGCTCAAGCGACCGCTTGGCGTACTCATGCTCGCACGGCCAGGGGGTGCACTCGTCGAAGGCCATCATGATATCGGCGCCGAGGGCGTTCTCGATCTCAATCGCCTTCTCGGGGCTGAGAAAGTGCTTGGAACCGTCGATATGGGAGCGGAACTCGACCCCCTCCTCGGTGATCTTGCGCAGATCGGAGAGGGAGAAGACCTGAAAACCGCCGGAGTCGGTCAGGATCGAGCCACCCCAGTTCATGAAACGGTGCAAACCCCCGGCTTCCTTGACCAGGTCGTGGCCAGGGCGGAGGTACAAATGGTAGGTGTTTGAGAGGAGAATCTGAGCCCCCAGGTCCCGGACCTCTTCCGGGTTGAGGGTCTTAACGGTCGCCTGGGTGCCCACCGGCATGAAGACCGGGGTCTCGATTGTGCCGTGCGGGGTGTGAAGGCGGCCGCGCCGCGCCTTAGATTCCGGGTCCGTGGTGATCAGTTCCAGCTTGACAGCCATATAGAGCCTCCCCTGAGATTCCCCAGGTATGGTACCACAGTTTGCCCATTCCTACCATAGGCGGGGGCGGGGCTACAGGATCAACATCGCATCGCCGAAGGAGAAGAAGCGGTACCGCTCCTGGACGGCGACTTCATATGCGTGGAGCATCAGCTCCCGGCTGGAGAGGGCGGAGACCAGCATGAGCAGGGTGGACTTGGGCAGGTGGAAGTTGGTCACCAGACCGTCCACCACCTTGAACCGGTAGCCGGGATAGATAAAGATATCGGTCCAGCCCTCCCCGGCCACCACCGATCCATCCACCGTCGATGATGTCTCCAGCGTGCGGACGCTGGTGGTCCCAACGGCGATCACCCGCCCCCCGGCCGCCTTCACCCGATTCAGGGCGGATGCCGTCTCCGCCGAGACGGAGTAGAACTCGCTGTGCATTCGGTGGGTGGTCGGGTCCTCCACCTCGACCGGCCGGAAGGTACCCAGGCCGACATGGAGCACCACCTTGTGGATCTCGACCCCCATCGCTCGGATCTGCTCCAGCAGCTCGGGGGTGAAGTGGAGGCCCGCGGTGGGCGCAGCCGCCGAACCCCACTCCCGGGCAAAGACCGTCTGGTAGCGCTCGGGGTCAGCTAGCCGCTCCCGAATGTAGGGCGGCAGGGGCATCTGCCCGAGCCGGTCCAGGACCTCCTCGAAGATGCCCTCGTAGCCGAACTCCACCACGCGCCCACCGAATTCGGTGGTGTCGATGACGGTCGCCGTGAGCAGCCCGTCGCCAAAGCGGAGCCGCTGTCCCGGTCGGGCCTTCTTCCCCGGCTTCACCAGGGTCTCCCAGCGGTCCCGGTCGATGCGCTTCAGCAGCAGCACCTCCACCGAGCCGCCGGTCTCCTCCCGCTGGCCCAAGAGCCGGGCGGGCATGACACGGGTCTCGTTCAGCACCAGGGCATCTCCCGGCCGCAGGTACTCGGGCAGGTCGCGGAAATAGCGGTGCGCCAGGGCACCGCTATCACGGTTGACGACCAGGAGCCGGGAGGAGTCCCGCGGCTCCACCGGCCGTTGGGCGATCAGTTCTTCTGGCAGATGATAGTCGAAGTCCGAGAGTTTCAACTTAGCGGGTCTCCACCTTTATGCCTGTGTAGAAGTGGGTCAGGATCTCGGTAAAGCTCTTGCCCTGCCGGGCCATGCCGTTGGCGCCCCACTGGGAGAGGCCGACGGCATGGCCGTAGCCGCCGCCCGCGATCTCCACGCCCGAAGGTTGGGCGGGCCCGGGCTTTTCCACGGTGACGGTTACAGGGTTCACCGCCACGGTGCCGCTGGCGCCCACCACATAGACCGGTCTGGTCTCGGAGAGGGTGGTCGTCCCGGCGGCGGTCACCACAGTGACCGGTGTTGCAGGCCTGGCGGTGACCACCCCGCCCGCACCAACGGCGTGCACCGTGGCCGGGTTGGTCGTCTGGGTCACAATGGTGGTCACGACCCCCTCGGAGCGGAACTGGGTGGTCCGGGGAGCCGAGGGCAGATCCAGCGCCATGCGGAACTGGTAGGCGGTCAGGGTCATCTTGCCGGATGAGCCCTGGATCGCCCACTGCGACGGCCGGCCACTGACCCCAAGCGTACCGGCGGGCAGGACCGACTGGACCGAGCCGATGTCGTAACCCGACCGCTTCAGCCTCTCGGCGAACTCTCCGACCGTGAAGCTGTACTTCCAGGAGTAGCGGGTGTTCCCCTCGACCTGGTCGAAGTCGGGCACGCCGCGCAGGTAGGGCTGCGCCGGTCCGCTCCAGACATTCTCATTGTTCTCCGTGTGGCCGCCCGATGAGCTGTGGTAGTAGGCGGTCACGACCGCCCCGCCGTAGGTGAGGACCATCCCCCTGGTCTCTTGGACCGCCTGGGTGGTGGAGGCCGCCTCCGACGCAATTCCGCCATAGGCTTGGTCCATGTTGGTGTCAACCAGGTCGAAGCCGTCGGCCTTGTACTTGCCGCGGTTGACCGTGGCGTAGGTGCGGGCGGCCACCGCCTGGGCCTTCAGCGCTTCGAGGGGCCAGCCGGAGGGCATTTCGTGTGGAACGACCCCGAAGAGGTACTCCTCCATGCTGACCAGGTTGACGACTGAGAGCTTGCCGCTCTTGGTCGAGAGCACCAGCTCAATCTCGCCCCGGTAGCTCTTCCCCTTGTAGCCGATCGCCGTGGCGCCCGGCTCACCGGCCGGCACCAGGCGCACCGGGGGCAGGAGGGGCTCTTCCAGCCCGGTCACCTGAAGGGCTCCGCCGTTCAGGGTGACGTTGACCGCCTCACCGGGGCCGAACTGGCCCACGACCTGGTCGCCCGCCACCAGGGTGAGCCCCGCGGGGGCGCTGATCGCAGCGCTGGTCAGCCCGACACCCAGGCCAATGCGGATCGGGTTCTCTACTGGTGGGGCCGGGAGAGCCGGCTGGGCTGGGGAGGCCGTCTCGGCGGTATTGGCCAACGCGGATAGCGGCGCCGAGAGCGCCGCCACGAATAACACACCTGTAAGAACGGCTGCAGCCAAGGCCGGGCGACGCCACCTGCCGCCGTGTCGCACGAGAAGCCACCGCCTTTGTTTAGAGTGGACAGGATCCGTTGCCAATATGCAGGTAGGAGCGGCTAGGGCTTTGAGTTCCCCTTGCCCCCATCGTTCGCCTTGGGCTTTTCGTTTTCCTGCCCGCTCTTGCCCGGATTGCCCGACTTCCCCTGGCCGGGGGCATTGGGCTGCTCCTTGGGCTGCTCCTTGGGCTGCTCCTTGGGCTGCTCCTTGGACTGCTCCTTGGACTGCTCCTTCGGCTGCTCCTTCGGCTGCTCCTTCGGCTGCTCCTTCGGCTGCTCCTTCGGCTGCTCCTTCGGCTGCTCGTTGCCGGGAGTGCCCGGCTTGCTCGGACTGCCCGACTGCCCCTGTGCGGGGGCGTCGGGCTGATCCTTGCTATTGCCAGGCTTCTCCGCGGGCTTCTCGTTGCCACCACCGTTGCCCGGCGCCCCCTGGGGCTTCCCGCTGCCGTTGCCCGGCGCCCCCTGAGGCTTCCCGCTGCCGTTGCCCGGCGCCCCCTGCACCTTCCCGCTGCCGTTGCCCGGAGTCTCCTGCGGCTTCCCACTGCCGTTGCCCGGCTTCTCGTTCGCCTTCTCGCTTCCGGTGGCGGGCTGCTCCCCCGCCTTCCCCTCACTCGATGCCGGCGCCGATGGCGGGTTCTTCCGGTGCTCCTCCGCCTTGGAGAAGACCTCGCTCGGCTTCAGCCCCATCTCCTTGAGGAACTGCCCCGGCCCCTTCCCCTCGATCGACTGGGCATTCACCTCCGGGTGCTCCTGGGAGACCTCCTGGAGAATGATGAACTTCGGCAGGGTGACCCCCTGCTCCCTGGCCGCGGCAACCTCATCGGCTGTCGCCTGGAAGGAGGCGACCTCGGTCAGGGGCTCCTCGCCCTTCGCCTCAGCCTGCGCCTTGACCTCGTCTTCAATAGCGGCCTCCGACTCCTCCGCCAGAGCGGCGGCCTCCGCCGGATCGAGCGCCTTGTCGCCCACGGGGGCGACCGCCAGGACTACGGCGCTGGACTCATCCGCCGGGTTGAGCTTCCCCTGGGCCACCGCCTGGGCGGTGACAGCGCGGGCGACCTGATCCAGGGGCTGTCGCTTCCAGGCGACGCCCTCCAGCACGGCCTGGCCGTCGGAGTTCAGCCCGCGGGCATCGATCACCTGCTCCCGACCGTTTACCGTCAGCTCCAGGCTCGGGTTGATATCGATCAGCACCACGGCGGCGGGCTGCGCAAGCGCCCAGGACTGGTAGCCCAGCGGAGTCACCGCCAGGAGGACGGCGGCGGCCGCAGCGGCCACCCAACCCCAGCGCAGGCTGCTCTGCGCCTTCTCCTCGTAGGTGATCTCATCGCCTATCTCCAAGGCCCCCTGGGGAAGCGGGACACGCTTGAACTCACCCTTCGGCGTCATGACGACGCCGGAGCGGCCCTCCACCTCCAGCAGAATGCCTTTACCCATCCCACACGCCTCCTTGAACGTCTAGCCCGCGATATACTGGCGCAGATGATAAAAGTCCTCCAACATGATCAAGGCCACGGCGATGATAAACTTCCGCTGCCGCTCCAGCGTCTTGCGGCTGACGCCGACCCGGTCCTCCAGCTGCTTCAGCGGGAGCTCCCGCTTGGTCAGCATGTGCTGCGCCAGCAGCGGCTGCTCAGCCACGATCCGGGCCGCCTCCAGCGCCCGGATTCGGGCGTCCTCGTGCTTGGGCGAAACCTCCACCAGCTCGCTGAACCGGATGCCAAACTCAGCCAAACGCTTGCTGTACCGCACGATCTCCGCCTTCCGGTCATCGGACTCCAGTTGGCGGGAGTGAAGCTCGATTGCCTGCCGGTGCTGGATCGTGTCAAGCGGATTGCCCTCATCGTCCTCGGTCTCCAGTTCACTGAGCGGGATCTCCGACTGCCCCTTCTGGCGGCGGTAGTAGTCGACCAGGCGCCGCTTGATCACCAGTTCGGCGAAGGGGATAAACGAGGCGCCACGGGCCGGATCGTACCGGTCGATCGCCTCGTTCAGGGCGATCAGGCCGACCGAGACCTCCTCATCGCGCCCGACGGTCAGGTACCGACCCGAGACCTGGCTGCCGACCCGAAGCACAAGGGGCGTATACTGCCGGATCAGGTCCTCGCGAGCCTGTTTGTCGCCCTGTCGGGCCGGTTCCAGCAGCCTGTCCAGCGGGGAGTTCCCGCCCTTGTCGGAGGTTCCCGAGAGGCTCAGCAGAAAGCTCAGCAAAGTTCCTTCACCTCTCGTCTGCTAAGAGATACGTCACACGGCGGGGCCATTGTGGGGGTCGCGGCGCTGGCCAACTCTTTCCAGCTAGAAGAACCGGCCCTGAGCGGACTGGCCGCCCTCCGGATGCTCGCCATAGGGGATCCCCAGGTACTCGTAGGCGGACCGGGTAGCCACCCGGCCGCGGGGGGTGCGCTGGAGGAAGCCGATCTGCATAAGGTAGGGTTCGTAGACATCTTCGATCGTCTCGGACTCTTCGCTGGTGGCCGCGGCCAGGGTGTCCAGCCCCACCGGCCCGCCGCCGTACATTTCGATCACCGCCAGCAGGATCTTGTGGTCGACCAGGTCGAGCCCCAGGGCGTCCACCTCCATCATGCGGAGGCCGGCATCGGCCACCTCCCGGGTGATCACGCCGTCGGCCTTGACCTGGGCGTAGTCCCGCAGCCGCTTCAGCAGTCGGTTGGCAATGCGGGGCGTGCCCCGGGAGCGGCGCGCCACCTCATGGGCGCCGGCCGGGTCGAGCTGCACCTTCAGGATCCGGGCCGCCCGCATGAGGATCGTGGAGAGCTCCTCCACGTTGTAGAACTGGAGCTGTGCCACGACGCCAAAGCGGTCACGCAGGGGCGAGGTGAGCGCCCCGTAGCGGGTGGTGGCGCCGATCAGGGTGAACCGGGGCAGGTCGAGCCGGAGCGTCCGGGCCGACGGCCCCTTCCCCAGGATGATATCCAGGGCGAAGTCCTCCATGGCCGGGTAGAGCGTCTCCTCCACCAGCCGGTTCATGCGGTGGATCTCATCGACAAAGAGGACATCGCCCTCGGAGAGTTGGGTCAGGATCGCCGCCAGGTCGCCCTGGTGGGAGATCGCCGGGCCCGATGTGATCCGCAGGTTGACACCCATCTCCTGGGCGATGATATGGGCCAGCGTCGTCTTGCCCAGACCTGGCGGGCCGTAGAGCAGCACGTGGTCGAGCGCCTCGCTCCGCTGCTTGGCCGCGGCGATGTAAATGGAGAGCTCCTCCTTCACCCGCTCCTGCCCCGGGTAGTCGGCCAGCCGCTGCGGCCGGAGGGTCTCGTCCAAGCGAATATCTTCAAGCTTCTTTTGACCGGAGAGAATCCGTTCCTCGCTCATGTCGCCCTACCCCCGGAAGAGATGCTTCAGACCAAGGCGGACCAGGGTCTCGACGGTGGGGGACTCCCCCGCCTCCTTGCGAGCCCGGTCCAGCGCCTGGGTCGCCTCGACCCGGGCGTAGCCCAGGGCCATGAGCGCCTCGACCGCCTCGCCGTAGGCGTCGGTCGGGAGGGCGCTGCCGCCGACGGCGCCCAGGCCGATCGGCTCCACACCGGCGTTCGGGCCGATCGAGCCCACCTTCTCCTTCAGCTCCAGCACCATGCGCTGGGCCGTCTTCTTGCCAATGCCCGGCACCCGGCAGAGGGCGGCGATATCCTCAAAGGCGATCGCCCGCCGGAAGGAGTCCGGCGTGGTGGCCGACAGGATCGCCAGGGCCACCTTCGGCCCGACACCATCTACATTTAAAAGGAGTTCAAAGAGATCGTACTCGGCCGCCGTCAGGAAGCCGTAGAGGGTCATGGAGTCCTCCCGGACCTGCAGCGAGGTCTGGAGCATGACCGTCTGGCCCACGGCGGGCAGTCGGGACCGGGTGGATGAGGGCACCAGACAGCGGTAGCCCACGCCGCCCACATCTACCACCACCGAATCGGCGCTGGCCAGGACCAGTTCACCCCGTACGTGTGCGATCATGCTACTTCAGCCCTCCCAGGCGTGAGGCGAGATTGGAGCCATGGAGCGCGGCGATCGCCACCGCCAGGGCGTCGGCCACGTCGTCGGGCTTGGGGACGCTCTTCAACCCCAGCAGCGTCTTGACCATCTGCTGCACCTGGGGCTTCTCCGCCCGGCCGTAGCCGGTGACAGACATCTTCACCTGCATGGGGGTGAACTCCCGAATGGGAATGCCGTTGTCGGCGGCCGCCAGCAGCACAACACCCCGGGCCTGGCCCACGTGGATCGCCGTGGTCACATTGCGGCCGAAGAAGAGCTCTTCCACCGCCAGCGCCTCGGGCTTGTGCTCCAGAATCAGTTCCACCACGCCCCGGTAGAGGGACTGCAGCCGCTTCTCCGGGAGCATCTCCGGCGGGGTCTCCAGGCAGCCGTATGCCACGGCCCGCTCCCGACTACCGCCCTGGTCCTCCACAATGCCGTAACCCATCCGGGCGGTGCCCGGGTCGATCCCAAGAATCCGCAAAGGGGTCCACCACCTGGTCCTACAAGGTCATTCTTACCCGTTGCTATGTTCGGGGTGGGTGCGCCGCAGTCCTGCCTGGGGCGGAGGCCGAAAGATGGCAGTCGAGGCCCACCAAAAACCGATTGCGGTCTCTAGATGGAAGTGCTATTCTCATCCTGGTAATCTCAGACTTATGTCGTATAGGCATGAACTTGCCCCGATTACGGGAGGCGCATACCCTTGTCAAAGCCGCGTGCAAAGCGGTCATCTCTGGTCCCGGTGATCATCGTCATCCTCTTGCTCCTGGCCGGCGGATGGGCCTTCATGACCTTCCGCGCGGGCTCCACCACCCCGGTCAACATCCTGCTCATGGGGCTAGACGAGGGGAAGATCCGGACCGATGTGGTCGTGCTGGCGCATATCGACCCGAAGCAGAAGCTGGTCAACCTGCTCTCGATCCCACGGGACACGCTGGTGGAGATCGACTGCCAGGAGAGCAAGGCCTGCGTCTCGCCCGACAAGCTGGCGCACGCCCACGCCTATGGCGGTGAAGATGGTCCGCTCTGGACGGTCCAGGCGGTCGAAGGGCTACTGGGCGTAAAGATTGATCATTATATCCGGGTCGACTTTGATGGCTTCAAGCAGGTGGTCGATACCCTGGGCGGCGTCGACCTGGTGATCGACAAGGATATGGACTATGAGGACCCCTATGCGCACCCGCCCCTGGTGATCCACTTCCAGGGCTCCCCCGAACCCCAGCACCTGGATGGTCAGAAGGCGCTCGGCTATGTCCGGTTCCGCAGCGACAACCGGGGCGATATTGGCCGGACCGAGCGGACGAAGAAGTTCCTGGTGGCGCTGGCGAAGAAGGCGAAGTCCACCCAGGGCCTGACCAAGCTGCCCTCGCTGGTGACGGGAATCCTCCCCTACGTCCAGACCGATATCGACTCGGCGACGGCGGTGGCGCTGGCGAAGAGCGCGACCTCGGTCAACCTGGACACCGTGCAGATGGCGACCCTCCCCGGAGCCGACGACTCGGGCCACCCACGCGGCTGGGTCTGGATCGCCGACCAGGAGAAGATGGCCCAGGTGGTGGACCAGTTGATCATCAACCCGAAGCCGCCGGAGGCGACGCCGGCTGCGGCCGAGGGCAAATAGCGCAGTTCATGGGGCCATGCGAGCAGATCGCATGGCCCTTCTCCATGGCGTCGGGGGCGGGCTACCGGATCAGTGGGACCGCCGGGATGGCGAAGACGTAGTAGTAGCCCTCCCCGCTCTTGTAGAGGGTGCGCCCCTCGTAGGGAACCTGCTGGATTATCGCCTGGGCCGCCTCCCCGGCAATGGTCTGCTCGGCGATCCCGCCCTCCTGCTCTGGCTCGGGCAGGGCGGGGAACTCGGCGGGCCAGTCCGCTACCTTCCAGTCCGACGGCGTCTCCCACCGCTCCACCACCAGCCTCACGCTCCTGGCCACGTAGGGGGTGCGCTCCTCCCCCACCGCCTCCGCGATCAGGCGGCGGGCGGTGCGCAACTGGTCCACCCCGGCCAGCCGGTTCTCGTACTCCTGGGGCTCCGGGTTGAAGCCGTAGACATCCCCCGCCTGTGTGCCGTTCGGGGTCCAGAAGCGGAACTCGGTGGTCGCATCATCGGTCCAGGTGCCGGCCTCGTAGTGCCCCTCTACCCCCTCCATCGCCTTTTGCAGGTCGGCGTAGAGGCTGGGGAGCTTCTCCTTCGGGACCTGGCTCACGAAGAGACGGCGGGTGGTGCCGTCGGCCTCCCGATCGAGTGTGATCAACCGCCCATCGGCCAGGAGCGTAAAGGTGGGGGCCTGGGCCGTGTGGTAGATCGGCGGCATGAAGCCGCCCTTGGGGAAGAGCTGGAAGATCGCGCGGTTCGGGTCGGTGGGGAAGGAGTCGGGCAGGCTGGCCGCAGGCGTCTCATTCGCCGGAGGGGTCGGGCCGCCGCAGCCGGTCACCAGGAGCAGGCCGGCCAGGAACAGGCTGATGGGTCGCATGGTCAGGTCCTCCCTTCGCAAGAGAGACGAGGCTTGCGGCTGGGGGGTTTCACCAGCGGGGCGCGCAGGGAGCCGGGAACTCCTCCCGGCTCCGCTGTTGCTCCCGTGGGTACTAGGCGTCTGCCCGCTCAGCCACCTGGCGCAGGTCGTGGAACTCGCCGCCGACGTCGGAAAAAATGGCGATGATCACGTCCTTGACCTGCCCCTCCCGGATCAGGAAGGCCCGCAGGTCGGCGGGGCCAGCCAGCGAGATAATCAGCCGGACCGCATCCGGATAATGGACCGCCTGGTTGATATCATTGAGCGAGGGAATGGCTGGTGCGGTGGGGTGTGAATGGTATATGCCCAACAACTCCTCCCCGCGCTCTTCCATGGCCGATAGGACCCGCTCCTGCTGCTCGAACTCCACCTCGTAGAAGACAGGACTCCGTTTGGCGTTGTCGGTTGCGTAGGCGTGAAGGACTCGCCCGGCCTTGCCGGTCAGGATGCCGCACGCCTCGTAGGGCTTCTCCTCCATGCAGTGCTCCAAGATGCGCTGGAGCAGTTGCTTGCCGATAATCAGCCGCCGATCCGTCATCTCCCCACCCCCTGTTCCCCATCAGGGTATGTCGCTCTCCGCTGTGGATTCCGCCGCCTGTCGAACCGCCTTTCTCAGATCCTTCCACTGGCCGGTCAGGTGCCGCTGAACCACGACCGGGTGCTCGGAGACCTGGCCGTCCACAATCCGCCACGCCCGGACCCGAGGGCGCCGCTCCTTGAGGGAGACGATCACGTAGAAGGCCTCGGGCCATGTGGCCTGCTGGATATCGGTCCGGGAGGGCACCGGGTCGGTCACGACGTGCGAATGGTAGATGGCGATAATCTCCTGCCGCTCGGAGCGAATATCCCGATCCACCTCGAGCAGTTGGAGGTCATCGACCTTGTAGATCACCGGGCTCCGGTGCTGGTTGTCGGTGGCATAGCCCGCCACCACGTGGCCGGCCTCGCCCACCAGGAGGCCACAGGCCTCCAGGGGCCGCTCCTCCCTGCAGTGAAGGATCATCCGCCGGTAGATATCCTCCGGTATGTAGAGCCGCCGCTGGCCGTTCCGGTCGCGATCGGCGCTACTCCGCTTCCGTGTGAACCAGGAGAACAATCGTCCACCCCCAATGGTGGCAATGTCACGCACTCGAATGTTATCCATTCTATGGTAGCAAGAAACCAATATTTTGTCAATGGATTGGCTGATTCCGGCGGTCGTTGGTGATGACTGGGGCGGACTGAGGGAAAGCGAGAGGAAGCCCCGTTGAACTGGAACAAAGCGGCACACACCAGCAGAACGTGGCGGAAAGCGGCGGAAAACCGCAGAAAATGATCGAGAGCAAGGGAAAGCAGCGCAGCGCCGGAGCCGGGAAACGGCGGCGTTGCCGGGTTCGGTCGGTTTCCGCTGTGTGCCGTCGTTTTCGGCTATTTTCTAGTACGTTTTGCTGCCGCGTGCACGTGCCTGGGCATGTCGGTCAGGTTCTTTCGTCGGATTGCGAAGGATGGCAACGGATCACGCTGATTGATACGGATTGGTACGGATTATCGCAGAATGACACGGATTATCACGGATTAACGCGGATTACGCCCGCATGCAAGAGCATGCGGGCGTAATCCGCCATGGTTCGACCAGAGAATCCCGCCGGACTCGAGCCCAAGCTGTTCCGTCGGCTGCTAGATCAGCCGCCGCTTGCGCAGCACCTGCTCCAGGTCATCTGCCTTGCGCTTGAACTCGGTCCGCCGATTCTGGGCGATGATCCGCCGGGCCGACTCCAGGGGCACCGGCAGGGTTGGATCGGCCAGGAGCGAATCCACCTGGTCGGCCAGGACCGTCATGCTCGGCGCCATGACCGGGGACTGCAGGTGCTTCTCCAGGATCCAGACCAGGAAGGAATCGGCCTCTGCGTAGCTGAACCCAAGCTCCTGCTCGTCGGTCTGACCGGGCCAGAGGCCGGCGGTGGGAACCCGGTTGACCAGGTCCTCAGGCAGGTCCCGGGAGGCGGCGAGGGCCCGCACCTCCGCCTTGGTGCAGTCCCGAATCGGCTGCCGGTCGGCGACGCCATCGCCGCGGATCGAGAAGTAGCCCAGGAAGTTCTCCACGGCGTTGTCGGTGCCCATCATCAGCCCCTGGAAGGCATCGGCGAAGAAGCCGGAGGTCATCATTCGCAGGGTCGGCTTCAGGTTGTTGATCGCCCAGGCCAGCTTCTTCTCATCCAGCGGAATGCCGGACTTGGCGGACATCTCCCGGGCGGCGGCGGTGTAGAGTGCGACCGCCTGCTGCCAGAGTTCGCTCAGGTTGATTGTGACCGCCGGAATGTCGGCATGATCGGCCACCCGCTGACCGTCCACGATATCCTTCAGCCGCTCGCCTTTCAGCTCCTCCTCAGAGGAGCAGGGGAGCAGCAGCCCGATCGCCCCTTGGGGCGCCGCCTCCTTGGCGATCAGGGCCGAGAGCGATGAGTCGATTCCACCGGAGAGGCTGTTGATCAGGGTCTTGAGGCCGTGCTTCTGCATATACTCCCGCTCGATTGCCGCCCGCTCTGCGACCGAGGCGACATACTGTTCCCGTGCCACAGGTCCTCCTCCTATCGTCCCAGAAACTGCTGGACCACGCTGATATAGTAGGCGACGCCGACGGCGATCGCCTCCTCATCGATCATCAGTTTCGATGTATGCAAACCGTATGGGTTTGTCGCACCGGGGATCATGGAGCCCAGCCGGGCGAAGGTTCCAGGCACCTTCTCCAGGTAGTAGGCGAAGTCCTCGCCGCCCATGGAGGGCGGCATGGGGCCGACCTTCTCGCTCGGCAGGACAGCCAGCGCCGCCTGGCGGCCCACCTCGGTCATGGCCGGATCGTTGATCAGGACCGGGTAGCCGGGGTCGTAGTGGAACCGGTAGGTGGCGCCGGCGGCATCGCAGACGCCCTTGACCACCGCCTCGATCCGGGCGGGCATCAGCTTGCGGACCTCGGGGTCCATGGTCCGGACCGTCGCCTTGAAGTGGACCTCGTCGGGGATCACGTTGGGCGCCGTGCCGCCCTGGATCACGCCGACGGTGATCACCGCCGACTGGAACGGGCTGACGTTGCGGGCCACCACCTGCTGGAGCAGGGTGATGATCTGGCAGGTGGCGAGGACGGGATCGACGGTCAGGTGGGGCGAAGCGCCGTGCCCGCCCTTGCCGACCACGGTCACCTCGACCTCATCGGGCGAGGCCATGAGGGGGCCCGCACCGAAGCCCATGGTGCCCGCCTCCATGAACGGCATGACGTGCAGGCCGAAGATCGCATCCACCTTGGGATTCTCCAGGCAACCGTCCTGGATCATGAGCGAGGCGCCGCCCGGGTTCTTCTCCTCGCCGGGCTGGAAGAGGAAGACCACCCGGCCCGGAAGCGAGGGCTGGATCTCCTGCAACGCCTTGACGGAGGCCAGCAGGATCGCCGTGTGGGTGTCGTGGCCGCACGCGTGCATGACGCCGGGCCGCTGGGAGGCGAACTCCAGGCCGGTCTCCTCGGTGATCGGCAGGGCGTCGATATCGGCTCGAAGCGCCACCGTCGGGCCGGGTAGCCCGCCCTCCAGGACGGCCTTGATCCCGGTCCCGCCGCCCAGACCGGACTGGAAGGGGACCCCTAGCTCGGTCAGGCGGTCGGCCAGGAATCGGTGGGTGCCATGCTCTTCAAAGCTGAGTTCCGGGTTCATGTGCAGGTGCCGGCGCGCCTGTACGCCATAGGCGTAGACCGAGCGGGCCAGGCTCCAGATCTGCTCCTTGGTCATGCTGCTCACAGTCAAATGCCTCCCACGGGGATGTTACCCGTCATAACTACCCCGTAGCGGGCCGGAAAACCTGCCCTCGTGTCAGGGATTCTCTCAATGGGTGGGCGGCCCGCGGCTAGTATGCCCCGTGGCGCGGCCAGGCAGGAGTTGGGCCACCCGATCGTGGAAAGGATGGAAAGGAGGATCGATGGACGGGAGGGGTCTCTGCTGATACCCAAAGGGCAGTTGCGCCGGATCGCACGCAATATTGCACAGAAGCTGGAGGCGGACGGGCTGGACGCCCGCCGGCGGATCGACCTGGCCCGGTACCTGCCGGCAGGGATCCGCTTTCCCGAGGAGCTGGAGATGGTGCTGGAGCGGCTCCGCACGCTTGGCTGGGACTGCTACACCTCCCGCCCGCTGCCGGGCGATCTTGGCGGCGGGGTGAGCGCGGCGCGGGAGAAGCGCCGGACCCAGGCAGCGGAGCGGGCGCAGGCCCGGCTGGGGAGCCAGCTGGCGGTCGATCTCGTCTCGCCGAGGCAGCGCCAGGTGCTCCTGCACATTGGCCCGACCAACTCAGGCAAGACCCACCACGCCCTCCAGCGGCTGGCGGTCTCCAGCCGGGGGCTCTACCTGGCGCCCCTGCGGCTGCTGGCCTGGGAGGCGGCGGAGCGGCTGAATGAGGACGGCTGCCCCACCGACCTGCTGACCGGTGAGGAGCATATCCGGGTGGATGGCGCCCGGGTGGTCGCCGCCACCACCGAGATGTTCCCGCAGGACCGCTACGAGGTGGTGGTGATCGATGAGGCCCAGATGGTCGGCGACCCCGACCGGGGCTGGGCCTGGCTCCGGGCGTTGGTCCGGGCGAATGCCGACGAGCTGCACGTCTGTGCGGCGCCCCAGGCGGAGGGGTTCCTGCGCCGTCTCTTTGAAACCCTGGGCGATCTGGTGAGGGTGGAGCAGTACGAGCGGCTGGTGCCGCTGCGGCCCCACCCGGAGCCGATCCCGCTGGACCGGCTGCCCGAGCGCTCGGCGGTGGTCGCCTTCTCCCGCAACGCCGTGCTCCAGTTGAAGAGCGAGATCGAGGCGATCCACAAGAAGCCCTGCGCCGTGATCTACGGGGCGCTTCCGCCCGACGTGCGCCGGGAGCAGGCCCGCCGCGTCCGCAGCGGCGAGTGCGCCTACGTGGTCGCCACCGATGCGATCGGCATGGGGATCAACTTCCCGGTGGACCATGTCTTCATTCTGGAGATGTCCAAGTACGACGGGAAGATGGAACGCCCCCTCCGGGCGGACGAGACGCTGCAGATCATTGGGCGGGCCGGCCGGTTCGGACTCTCTCAGGCTGGCTGGTATGGCTCCACCGGCCGGGTGAACCACCAGCTTCTGCTGGAGACGGCGCTGGAGAGGCCGACCCCGGTGACCAGCGCCTACCTCCAGCCCACGGCCGAGCAGCTACAGCTGCTCTCCGGGCGGCTCCACAAGCGGCTGCAGCTCTGGCAACAACTGGCCCAGCCGCTGGTGCCGGAGTTTGTGCAGATCGCCCCCCTGGAGCAGATGACCGACCTGGCCCGGCTCCTGCCACCCAAGCTGGAGGAGGACCTGGACCAGGCCTACATGCTGGTCACCGCCCCGGTCAGCCGGGAGAGCCAGGCTTACTGGCAGTCGATCGTCGCCGCCCTGGAAGCGGGGAAGAAGGCGCCACCGCCCGACGATCCCCCCGGCGAGATCCACTCAGACTCGGACCTGGCCGCCGCCGAGCGGTCGCTGAAGCAGCACGAGCTCTGCCTCTGGCTGATCCGGCGGGGGGTGCCCTTCCGGACCGGCGAGCAGCGGGTTCGGCGGAGCCGGAACGAGATCGCCGAGGCGATGAACCGGGCGCTGGCCCGGGGCATGAGCCTGGGCGGCTGCAAGGTCTGCGGTCGGAAGCTGCCGCCGGGCTACCGGTTCCGGATCTGCAACCCCTGCTTCGAGGAGCGGCGGCGGGACCGCCGGGCGGTCGAGCCATAGACAGGAAAACGCCCCCTGGCCACGCTGGCCGGGGGCGCTCGCTTGTTGGATGTGGCTTACGCCTTCTTGGGCTCCTCCTTCTTGACGAAGGTCCCCTTGCCGCCACACTCGCACTTCTGGGGCTTGCAGCGCCCCTCCTTCTCGGCTCCGCACTGGGTGCAGACAAAAACCGCCACGCTTGACACCTCCCCCACGATACTCCGTTGGCTTCAGCCTACCACGGCGGTTGGGGAAGGTTCATGACACGAAGTAACCAAAACGGGCGATGAGCCCGGCAGCCGAGGCCGCCGGGCTCGTCGGAGCTATTGGGCGGGGATCCGGCCGCGGAGCCCATCGATCAAGACCTGGGCCACCTCGGGCCGGCTGAACTCCGGTGGCGGGACCTGGCCGCTGTAAAGCATCTCCCGGACCCGGGTACCCGAGAGCGTGATATGGTCCTCCCGGCCATGGGGGCAGGTCTTCGGCGACGCCATGTTGCCACAGGCCCGGCAGAAGAAGGAGTGCTCAAAGAAGAGCGGGGTGATCCCCAGCTCCGCCGGGTCGATCTCGTCGAAGATCCGCTGGGCGTCGTAGGTGCCGTAGTAGCTCCCGACCCCGGCGTGGTCACGCCCCACAATGAAGTGGGTGCAGCCATAGTTCTTCCGGCAGATTGCGTGCCAGACCGCCTCCCGCGGGCCGGCGTAGCGCATGGCCGCCGGGAAGACAGCCAGCATCGTCCGATCGGCCGGGTAGTAGCTGGCGAGGATCGCCTCGTAGGCCCGCATTCGCACATCTGCCGGGATATCGTCGGACTTGGTCTCCCCCACCAGCGGGTGGAGGAGCAACCCGTCGCAGATCTCCAGGGCACACTTCTGAATGTACTCATGCGCCCGGTGCACCGGGTTGCGGGTCTGGAAGCCGACCACCGTGCGCCAGCCCTTCTCGGCGATCGCCGCCCGGGTCTCGCTGGGGGTCAGGTGGTGGAGCGGGAAGGCGGGCTTCACCCGGTCCACCAGCCAGACCTCGCCGCCCAGGTAGACCTCCCCCTGTTCCAAGAGCCGCTTCACGCCGGGGTGGGCCGGGTCGGCGGTCCGGTAGCAGCGGAGCGCCTCCTCCTCCCGGTCGTAGCCGTACTTTTCGGCCACACGCATGAGGGCCAGGAGCCGCCCGTCCGGCGCCCGGAGGGCTACCTCCTCGCCAGGTGCGATCGCATCTGCCTCCACTGCGGTGACCGCCAGGGTGACGGGCAGTGCCCAGAGCAGCCCGCTGGCGAGCCGCATCTCCCGGAGCACCCGCTCGTAGTCCGCCCGGCCCATGAAGCCGGTCAGTGGGGAGAGGCCGCCGTCGCCGATCATCTCCAGGTCGGCAGCCTCCCGCTCGCTCAAGCGAACCTGGGCCAGCCCTGCCGCCCGCTGGACCGCCGCGGTTCGCTCATCGCCCCGGAGCCACCGATCCACCAGGATCCCGCCGTGCGGTGCGATCTGCTTCAAGCGAATCGCCTCCCTACTTGTGCAGACCGCACTCGGTCTTGGCGTGGCCCGACCAGCGGCCGGCCCGCGGGTCCTCGCCCGGCTGTACCGCTCGGGTGCAATGGGTGCAGCCGATCGAAGGGTAGCCCTGGTCGTGCAGCGGGTTGTAGGGGACGTTGTTCTCCAGGATATACGCCCAGACATCGCGATCCTTCCAGGCCACCAGGGGGTTGATCTTGACCAGACCGAACTTGGCGTCCCACTCCACCACCTGGGCGTTGGCCCGGGTCGGGGCCTGCTCCCGGCGGATGCCCGTGATCCAGGCCTTGTACCCGGAGAGCACCCGCTTCAGGGGCTCCACCTTGCGGATCCCGCAACAGGCGTCGGGGTCCCGCTTCCAGAGTTGATCGCCATGGGCGGCAGTCTGCTCCTCGACGGTAAGTAGCGGCAGGACCTGCTCCATGGCCAGATCATACGTGGCCCGAACCTGCTCGATCACCGCATAGGTCTCGGGGAAGAGGAAGTTGGTGTCCAGGTAGAAGAGGCGAGCGCCAGGCTTCACCTTCTGGATCATGTCGACCAGGGCGACATCTTCCGCGCCGAATGAGCAGGCGAGGGTGATCTGATCCACGGCGAACTTCTCATAGGCCCAGGCCAGCGCTGCCGCCGGCCCCTTTCCTTCCAGCTCAGCGCTGACAGCTGCCAGCTCATCAGGGGTCCACTGCTTTTCGGTCATGTCGTTCGGGGCTGCCTCCTTTGCATGGAGACACAGCCGGGGGGCCCGGCTGCGTCTCTCTCCGTTCATCACGGTATGCGCTCTGGAGGCTGGGCGTCACAGGCTCAGGCAGGCCGCGGCACCGGGCGCCAGATCATCCACCCGATCGATGCGGTCAGGCCGATCGCCCCCAGCACCAGGTAGATGCTGGTCACCGGCTGCAAGAGTGCGACGACCGGGAAGATGGCGGAGATCAGGAGGCTCTGGCCGGCCGACTGGAAGGAGAGGATCGTCGCCCGCTGCTCAGAGGGGATCGCCTCATTCAACCGGGCCGCAGCGGTGGGGTAGAGCAGCCCATCTAGCAGGTCGCTGGCCAGGAAGGCGCCGGCGCCGATCCATCCGCCGGTCAGCCCCATGCCCAGGTAGGTGCTGGACTGGAAGAGTGGGCCGAAGCGCATGAGCCCAGCGGCACTGCGCTCCGAGAGCCGGCTGTTGATCCAGTTGGTGACCGAGCCGGTGAAGCGGGAGAGGGTGAAGATCAGGCCGGTCCCGATCATGGTCAGGCCGGTGGCCGGGAAGTAGGCCTGGCCGAACTGGGCTCCCATGGCGAAGGTGGCGTTGTAGACCCAGAGGAAGCCGAGGATCACCATGAGGTTCGGACTGGCTGTCACCACCCGCAGGGCGGTGCGGGTGTGGTGCCAGACGTCGGGCCTCCGCTCATGGGGACGCTCCGCCTTCTGCTCCACCATGCCCCAGACCACGGCCATGGAGGCCAGGGTCAAGATCGCCCTGACCCAGAAGGGCGATGTATCCTGCCAGGTGTAGAGGGCGCCGGCGATCAGGGGGGAGATGCCCAGGGCGAGTGTCCGAATGGCCGAGGCCCGGGCCAGGGACTTGCGGGCCATCTCCGCTCCGCCGATAGCGTGGGCCGTCTCGTAGAGCAGCGCCGAGTCGGCGCCGGAGAGAAAGGTGGTGCCCAAGCCGGAGAGGCCGATCACCAGCACCGCCGTCCACGAGTCGTGGATCAGGAGGTAGCCCAGGGAGGTGATCGCGCCGAAGAGCAGGCCGATCAGCATGGAGAGTCGGCGGCCCACCAGGTCGGCCACAATGCCGGTCGGGACTTCTCCCAGCAGGATCGCCAGGTGATAGGCGGACTGGGCGAGGCCGGGATTGGCGCCCCGGGCCACCAGGAAGACGAGCCAGGTCGTGGTGCCAAACTGGAGGCCGGCGAGCAGGGAGTAGAGGTAATACCGGGTCAGGGTGCGCTCGGCGTGCATGGGGTGGGTCCTCCTCAGACTGGCTATCCCCGGTGCGGCGGACCAGACCGGTCCGGGGACGCGAAAGGGGCGTCGTCGGACACAGCCGAAGACGCCCCGCACGCGCACATAGTTGGCGCGGAGGGAACGGCCTACCGGGCGCCCGACCTGGAGAAGTCAGACTCTCTCCTGGCTGAGCGCGGTGGTTGCCCCCTTTACGCCCGCACGAAGGAGATGGCGCATTCACACGTCTTGACAGTCCAGATCACGGGAATCGCCCTCCTCGCGCAGAATCTTGTTCGAGTATAGCAATAAACCGCACAAGTGGCAACTAGTGGTCTGTCCGGGGGAACCGAGCGACCCAGAGAAGGGCGACCAGAACCGCCACCGCCCCGGTGGCCAGGTAGATCTGAAAGACGGAGGGCAGGTAGGAGGCCGCCGGGAAGGTGAAGCTCATGAGCAGGCTGAACCCCAGGCTCTGAATCGAGAGGAGCGTCGCCCGCTGCTGTGAGGGGATCTCCTCATTAATCCGGGCCATGAGGGTCGGGTAGATTGCGCCATCGGCTGCGTCGCCAGCCACAAAGGCCACCGCGCCACCCAGGCCGCGGCTCATCCCCATGAACAGGTAGAGCGCCCCCTGAATGAGCGGGGCGAAGCGCAGCGTCGCCAGGGCGGTCTGGCGGCTGACCCGCTCGGTGAGCCAGCCGGCGAGGGAGCCCACGAGGCGGGAGATGCTGAAGACAAAGCCCGCCCCCAGCATGGTCAGCCCGACCGCCGGGAAGTAGACCTGGGCGAACTGGCCCGCCATGGCCCCCACCAGGTTGTAGACCCAGCTGAAGACCACCAGCGCCAGGAGGAGCCGGTTAGCGCCCAGGTAGTGGAGCGCCGACCTGGTGTGGGCCCAGAGGTCCCGCTTCCCCGCCGGGGCGGGTCTGTGCCGCTCCTCCACTCCCCAGAGGACCAGGATTGTAGCCAGGCTCAGGACCCCCCTGGCGATAAAGGGCGCCAGGGCATGCTGCTCATAGAGCCAGCCCCCGATCATGGGGGCGGCGGCCAGGGCGGCCATCTGCAGGGCCGAGGAGCGGGCCATCGCCCGGCGGGCCAACTCGGACCCGCCGATCGCATCGGCCGTCTCGTAGAGCAGGGCCGCATCGGCGCCGGAGAGGAAGGTGCCCGCCAGGCCGGAGAGGGCCAGGACCAGGCAGGCGGTGACCGTATCGGAAATTCCAACATAGGCGAAAGATGCCGCTGCGGAGAGCGCCAGCCCGATGATCATCGAACGGCGGCGCCCCAGCAGGTCAGCCACCACCCCCGTCGGCACCTCGCCTATGAGAATCGCCAGGTGGTAGGCGCCCTCGGCCCAGCCGGGGTTTCCCCCGCGAGCCACGACGAAGGCGAGCCAGGTGGTCCAACCGAACTGCAGCCCGTTGAGCAGGGCGTAGAGATAGTAGCGGGTCAGGCTTTTCATGGTGGTGTCGAATCCTCCTGTTGACAATCGAAAAGAGGCGTCACCGGTGCGACCGGTGACGCCTCACGTGCGAAAACGGAGGTCGACAGCCACCGAAAGATCGCGCCCGGCCTAAAAAAGGGCAGACTGCCCCCAGGCAGGCGCTTAGCAGTGGCCGCGGAAGGAACGCGGGAAGCAGCGGGCGACTCCGTTGCGGTTGTGGATCAGTAGCATTGGGCGCCCTCCTCCCAGCGAATCTTAGGACAGTGTACCATGGGGTTCCCACTGCGTGCAAGGTCACGCATCGCCCCCTGGCAGATGCGGTCAAGCCGCTTCCCCACGAGGTGGATTGTCGAAGGATCAAGGCGTCTGCCCCCTCTCCTCCCGTCCATTCCAATGAGGAGACGAAGGAGGGGATTGGTATGAGATCGATGGTTGAGCGATTGGGCGCCCTGATCCTGCGGGAGGCGAAGCTGGCGGAGAAGGTCTCGTCTGCCGCTGGCGAGTTGGTAAACCGCCAGGTTGGCACCGCTGGCGCTGTCAGCCTTTCCGCCCTGCTGATTGGACTCTTGCTTCATTTCTTGGAGCACGCCCCCGTGAGCCCGGAGGCGGTGCGAGGTGGGATCTGCCTCTCGGCGGAGGCCGTGCAGGCGCTGTTCATGCTCCTGGGTTCGGGGCTGGTGATCACCGGCTACTTCCCGGTCGCCTTTGGTACGCTCTACCGGCTCTGGGTGGAGCGGCGAGGAGCCTTTGCCCTGGCGGCCCTGGCCTCGCTCTCCGGGGTGGGTTTCAGCCCCAGCATGGGGCTGGGCCTGATCGCCCTGGCGCCCCTGACCACCATGGCGCTGCGCTCGCCCAAGCAGATGGCCGAACAGAGCCTCTGTCCGGGCGGCCAGCGGAAGGCGGCACCGAAGAAGCGGAAGGGCTCGAAGTAGGGCCTCTGCGCGAGGGAAGGGAGCCACCCGGCGGCGGGAGGCTCCCTTCTTGTGCGCTATGCTGGCTAGACGCTCAGGTCGGCGAAGAGCGCCGAGGAGAGGTAGCGCTCGCCGGTGGAAGGAACGATCACGACGATGGTCTTGCCGGCGTTCTCCGGCCGCTTGGCGATCTGCACCGCCGCGTGGACCGCTGCGCCCGAGGAGATTCCGCAGAGGATTCCCTCCTCGCGGGCGAGCCGGCGGCCCATGGTCAGCGCCTCTTCACTGGTGACCTGAACCACCTCATCAACTACGCTGGTGTGGAGGTTCCCGGGTATGAAGCCGGCGCCAATCCCCTGGATCTTGTGAGGCCCGGGCTTGCCGCCAGAGATCACGGGCGACTCAGCGGGCTCCACGGCCACCGCCTTCAGGGAGGGCTTCCGCTGCTTGATCACCTCAGCCACGCCGGTCAGGGTACCGCCGGTGCCTACCCCCGCCACGAAGATATCGACCTGACCGTCCGTATCCTCCCAGACCTCCTCGGCGGTGGTCTTCTGGTGGATCGCCGGGTTGGCCGGGTTCTCGAACTGCTGGGGAATCCAGGCGTTGGGTGTCGACTCCACGATCTCCTTCGCCTTGGCAATGGCGCCCTTCATGCCCTCGGCGCCGGGCGTGAGAATCAGTTCGGCCCCGAAGGCCTTGAGCAGCTTCCGGCGCTCCAGTGACATGGTGTCAGGCATGACCAGGACGCAGCGATAGCCCTTCGCCGCCGCCACGAAGGCCAGGGCGATGCCCGTGTTGCCACTGGTCGGCTCCACGATTAGCGTGTCGGGCTTCAGAATCCCCCGCTCCTCGGCGTCCCGGATCATGGCTGCGCCAATCCGGTCCTTGACCGAGCCCGCCGGGTTGAAGAACTCCAACTTCGCCAGCACCGTGGCGCCAGCCCCCTCGGTCACCCGGTTCAGCTTCACCAGGGGGGTCCGCCCAATCGTCTCGGTGATATTTTCGTAGATCCGCGCCATTCGCTCATTCCTCCCAAAGCAGGCTTAATTCCGAGTAAACCAATCGGTAATCCTAGTTTTCTGATGCCATTATCGCATGAGCGTTTCGTCTTGTCCAGAGGGTTTCTCATGACCATGGAAAAGGCCTGTGGCCGCTTGGGCGGCCACAGGCCCCTGCTCGCTATTCTACCCCGCAGAGCTCACAGCCATGACGGCGGGAGAGCGGGCTCTCCCGGAAGCGGGCGTCCCAACCCTCATAGCTGAAGAGGCGATCTGTCAGGGGGGAGCCGATCCCAAGGATCAGCTTGACCGCCTCGGTGGCGGCGACAACCCCAATCACGCCAGCCGCTGCCGCAATGGCGTACCCCTCCCCCTCTGGCCGGAGGCCCGCGGCCAGGGCCTTCTCCGCCGGAATGCAGGCCAGGCAGGGGTGTCCGGGCTTGTAGACGAAGGCCGACCCCATGGAGCCGTGCGTCGCTGCGAAGACGGCATCCACCCCGTGGCGAAGCGCCTCCCGCTGCAGGTCACGCCAGTCGCCCGCCGTGGCCACCACGACCTGATACTCCGGAATCGCCGCCGCCACGTCGCTCTCCCGGTCGAGGACCAGGATCTCGGCCTCCGGGTTGATCGCCGCGAGCGGCTCCCTGGCCGACCGGGCCCGGGGCAGGCCAACTCGGCTCCGATCGTGGGCGACCGCCCCCTCCAGGTCTGCCGGGGTGAGAATCCCCGGGTCCCAGAGGGTGATCCGCCCGATACCCGCCGCCGCCAGGTAGAGCGCAGCGGCAGACCCGGTGGGCCCCAGGCCAGCGACCAGGACAGAGGCCGCCTTCAGTCGCTTCTGGCCCCTCCCGCCCACCTCCGGCAGGATTATGTGCCGGCTGTAGCGGAGAATCTCCTGTTCTGTCAGGCTCATTCCCCCACCCCCCCGCAGAAGAGCTCATAGTCGATCAGCTCGTGGATCGTCGGACTCTCCCCGCAGATCGGGCAGGCCGGGCTCCGCTTGATCTGGACCTCGGCCACGTCCATCTCCAGCGCATTATAAATAAGTAGTCTTCCGTTCAGCGTATTCCCCCGGCCGGTGAGGAGCTTGAGCCCCTCCATGGCCATGAGGCTCCCCACAAAGCCAGGCAGGACGCCGATCACGCCGGCCATGGCACAGGAGGGGACGCTCCCCGGGGGCGGTGGCGTTGGGTAGAGGCACCGGTAGCACGGCCCGCCGGAACCCGGGTGGAAGACGGTGATCTGCCCGTCAAAGCGGAAGATCGACCCGTGGACCTGTGGGCGACCGGTCAGGACACAGGCGTCGTTGACCAGGTAGCGGGTGGCGAAGTTGTCTGAGCCGTCGATCACCAGATCGTAGCGTGCGAATAGCTCCAGGGCGTTCTCCCGGGTCAGGGCGACCGGGTGAAGCTCCACCGCCACCTCAGGGCGGAGCCCGGCGATCTTGGCCGCCCCGCTCTCCACCTTGAGCCGACCAATATCGGTCGTGAAGTGGAGCACCTGGCGCTGCAGGTTGGAGAGGTCAACGGTATCCATATCGCAGAGGCCGATCCGGCCCACGCCAGCGGCGGCCAGCTGGTAGGCGATTGGCGAGCCCAGCCCACCACAGCCGATCAGCAGCACCGATGACTGAGCCAGCTTGGCCTTCTCTGCCGGCAAAAAGGGTTCACCCATAATTTACCAATTCCCTTCGGCGGTGTCAAGCATCTGCCTGAAGATCAGTATACCACGGCGTTGGAAGGGCGAAATGGTCTGCGCGCCGAAGAATGGGATGAGTCCTTGGGGGGGTATTGTCACATGGCCGTGCTCTATGGCCTTCTCGTTCCTTTCTTTCTCTTTCTTGTCGCAGACAGCTACAGCCGGCGCGACTGGTGGCGGACGCCCGCCACCCTTCTGGCCGCCCTTGGGGCGGCGGCGCTCTTCCTGCAGGAGAGCTACCCAGGTCTCCTTCCCACCGCCCCCTGGCCACTCCCCTTCTACGGCGGGCTGATCATGCTCGGGTTGAAGGACGGTTTCGAGTCGTGGAAGGCACGGAGTTGGGCCTCCCTGCTAGCCGAACTGCTCTTTATCAGCGGTTTTCTCTACCTGGCCATTCGCTCCTGATCGCAGGGAAAAGCCCGGACAGAACTGTCCGGGCTTTTCCCTACCGCTTATTCGGGGAGCTTTCCCCAGGAATCGCCCATCCGGTACATCGCCTGGAAGCCCGACTCGGGCTTCACAACGGCAAAGCCAAATGAGTTGTAGAAGGATTCGTTGCCAGGGTCGCAGAGGAGTACCAGGTTCTGGACATGCTCATAGCCCTCCAGGGTGCGGCGCATGAGCTCACGGCCAATGCCCCGGCGCTGGTACTCGGGCAGGAGCAGAATCTCGTGGAGGAAGAGGCAGAACTCGCCATCGGTGATAATCCTCGCCCACCCCGCCAGCCGGTCACCGTCCCAGGCGCTCACAATGCGCTCCGAGTTGGCGTGGGCTCGCTGCACCCGCTCGGGCAGGTGCGCCGCGAACCAGCCGAGCGACTGGTAGACAGCCTTCACTTGCTCCCACGGAAGATCGTTCCGAATCTCATAGCGGATATTCAAGGGAGATCAACTCCTACGTTTGTTGCTTAGAAACCAAGGTGCGGGGCCAGGGTGGGAGCAAGCCGGTTCACCAGACGGCGGACCTTGAAGGCCGTCATGAAGCGGGTATGCTCGATCTGCATGGCCAGGAGTTCCGTCTCCTGCTGGTTCCGTTGGATCTGGGTGTTCCGCTCCACCATTTGGAGCGTCGCGATCTGCATGATCTCGTTCATGGTCAGATTACCTCATCTCTTAGAGCGCCAGCCTGTTGGCCAGGCGAGGGGTGAAGCGGAACAGGAGGTTCCGCAGGCGGTAGAGTTGGTAGAAGCGTTTGCGGGCCAGCAGGCCACGCCGCCGATTCCGGTAGGACTCCAGGGCCGCAGCCAGGTGCAGGCTCTGGTTTGGATTCACGGGATTGCGAAGGGTCTTGGCGACCAGGTAAAGCTCATACTGCTGAGACATGTGCGATTACACCTCGTTCGGGTAGCGACGGCTTAGCCGTTGCGCTTTAATTTCCCCGTCCTCAAGGCATACCGCTCGCCGATCTGAAAGATCTGAACCCCCAGGGGAACCAGCACGAGGCCAGTGGCCAGGAGACTGAGCAGTTGGGGCATCACATCGGCCAGGCTGGCCCCGCCGATCCAGGTAGCCCGGACGGCATCGAGACAGAAGGTGGCCGGATTGAGTCGTGCGAGCGGCTGCATCCACCCCGGGAGGACGGTCACCGGGTAATAGACGCTGGACATGAGGAGCAGCAACCCCTGGATGATATGCGTCGCCTGCGCACCGCGCTCCGTGGAGATCAGTGGCAAAACGGCGGCCAGGAGGCCCAGCCCCATGAAGGAGAAGCTTGCGACCGCAAGGACCACAAAGCCTCCCAAGAGGTTTGCGTTGGACATGTCAAGGTCGAAGAAGAAGACGGTAATGGCCAGGATGATCCCGGTGCGGATCAGTGAGTAGGTGATCCCGTAGAGTCCTTGGCCCATGAGGTAGGTGAAGCGGTGGACAGGGGCCATGAAGGTGTACTCAATCGTCCCTTCCCAGCGCTCCCAGGCAACGGTTTCGCCCATGATCTGAAAGAGGACCGAGAGGTAGGACCAGAGCAGGGCGCCGATCAGCAGGTAGAGCACCCGCTCCTGACCGACGATCCCCTGGCTATCCACCCCGATCAGGCCAATCGTGAGGGTCGAGACGGCGGAGTAGACGATCCAGACCACTTCCCAGCCGATATACCGGCGGGTCAGGGCCCAGTTGCGCTCCACGAAGCCCTGGGTCGCACTCAGTTGCGTCCGAAAAGCGGTCATCCTGCCACCTCCTCCTCATCGCTCTTCAGGCTCTTGCCGGTGGCGGCGAAGAAGACCTCTTCGAGATCTTTCGCCCCATAGCGGGCCAGGAGCTGGGGCGGGGTCCCCTCGGCCCGGAACCTGCCATCCACGATAAAGGCGACCTGCTGGCAGAGCCGAGCCGACTCATCCATATCGTGGCTGGTCAGAATGACGGTGGTGCCGAACTCCCGCTGGACCTCTAGCACGTACTCCTGCACCTCTCGCTTGGACTGCGGGTCCAGGCCGGTGGTCGGCTCGTCGAGCAGGAGGAGCTGCGGCCGGGTCATGAGCGCCCGTGCGATTGCCACCTTCTGCTGCTGGCCCCGGGAGAGGTTCTCCAACGGGGAGTTCCACTTCTTGGCCGGGAGCCCCATGCGTTCCATGATCACCCCGGCCCGGGAGCGGGCCTCCTTCAGGTCCAGCCCGTAGAGCCGGGCGGCGTAGCCCAGGTTCTCCATGGCGGAGAGCTTCTTGAAGAAAGCGGCGTCCACCGAGACCCGGTTGATCATCCGCCGAACGGCAGCGGTCTCCTTGAACGCATCCTTCCCCAGAACCCGTACCGTCCCCCCGTCGGGGATCAGGAGGGTGGAGATCAGGCGGATCAGGGTGGACTTGCCGGAGCCGTTGGGGCCGAGTATGCCGTAGATCTCACCTCGCTTCACATGGAAGGAGACGCTGTCAACGGCGGTTATCTTACGCTGGGGCCGCTTCTGCCAGAAACGGTACCAGGTGCGTTCGTTCTCTTCGTCCTCCTCAAGGAAGGACTTCGTCAGGTCGATTACTTCCAGGGCGACGCTCATGTCGCTCACTCCCTTTTGCGTCTCACACGCCGGGTGGTCCGCTCAAAAACGAAGGACCACGGGCCTCCTACGCCCATGGTCCTACCTCCCCCCGTGCCGCGCGCTGGCACGAGGGCAAAGATAAAGGCCACAGGCAGCTTGCTCGCTGACCTGCGGCCGTTTTCTCACACGGAGTTTACACTACCGAGGAGTACTGACGGCAGGTCGCGAAATGCCAAGATCGGTTGCGTCGATGAAGTTGATCATGTTGATGGTGGACATTCCGTCGACCTCCTTTCTGATAGTTCAAGTTGATCGCTCAACCTGGAACTGAGTATAGACAGTGGAGCCCGCTGTCGTCAACCCTCTTTTTGAAAAATTATCCCCCTGAGATTGATTCTCAACGTCCTGAATGGTCAAGCGGCAGCGAGTAGCCCCCGAGATTCCCGTCGTAGAAGGCGTCTGGGACCGGCCCAATAATCACCGTCTCCGACAGGGGTAGCTCCTGGGTGACCACCACCTCCCGGGTCGTGAGCGGCAGGATCATCTGCACCTGAGCGGTCGCCTTCAGCCAGACCCGATGCCTGCTCTGATTGATCCCCTCGCCCTTGAACTCCTGCAGAACGTCGATCGATACCGTGCCGATGGGGGTTAGCCGGACCGGCAGGCGGGGGCCGGAGTTGGCCAGCAGGGTGGAGCCAGAGAGGGCGCCCAACGGAACGCCGAAGGGCCGGTCAGCCAGCCGCTGCAGTTCGGCCTGGACGGCTCGGGCCGCCTGGGCCGTCACCTGGTTGATCAGCGGGGTATTCACCCGGTAGGCGGCGATTCTGCCCTCCTGGTCCTTCTCGTACTGGACCAGGCTCTCGGTGGTCAGCACCTCCCCCACCCGCTCGGTCACCACCCGGTTGATGGCCTCAATGCCGAGCCTTCGGGCCTCGACCTCGGCCACGGTCCCGACCGGCCCCAGGAGGATGATGTCAGCCAGCTTGATCAGCAGGAAGAGCACCGCCCCGACCAGCACCAGAAAGCGGAGCAACCGGCCTGCCCGGTCGAAGCGCAGGCGGCGAAACCGGCGCATGGCCCCCCCTCCTCTCGGGTAAGGCAAGCCTATGCCCGATCGCGGCTCCCCATGCCCCGTTGACAAATAGCACGAACGATCGTACAATGGCGCTATGAGAAAGGGAGAAGAGACGCAGGAGCGGATTCTGGAGCGTGCCCTGCAACTGGCGGCACGCGTTGGGCTAGAAGGGTTGACGATCGGTGGCCTGGCCTCTGACCTGGGCATGTCCAAGAGCGGGCTCTTTGCCCACTTTCGCTCAAAGGAAGAGCTGCAGGTGCAGGTGCTTCGAACGGCGTCGCAGCGGTTTGAAGAGGTGGTGGTGCAGCCCACGCTGCGAACCAGCCGTGGACTGCCGCGCCTGAGGGCGCTCTTCGCACACTGGCTGGCCTGGGCCGAGGATCCCCGCTCCCCGGGCGGCTGTATCTTCCTCGCCGCTGCCGCCGAGCTGGACGATCGCCCCGGCGCGCCCCGCGAATACCTGGTCCACACCCAGGAGGCGCTGCGCTCCCTGATCATTCGAGTCGCCCGCCAGTCGGCGGAGCTTGGGCAGTTGCCGGCCGGGTTGGAGCCGGAGCAGGTCGCCTTTGAGCTCTTCGGCATCGTTCTCGGCTACCAGCATGCCCGGCGCCTCATGGGCGATCCACTCGCCAAGGAACGAGCGATCAAAGCGTTTGAGAGACTGATCGGCTAGAGGAGGGCTCCGCTTGGCTCAGGAAGGTTTGTCGCCCCAAAAAAGCACGACCGTTCGTTCTTATTCAGGTCGATGGTCCCGCAGCCTGCTTCAGATCGCTTCCACCCTCTCCCCCACCTGGGTGGAGCGCTATGCGACCCGCCGCTTCTTCACGCCCCAGACGAAGCGAGACCGGCCGGCGCCCAGGGTCCCGGAGGCGGAGGCGACTGCGACCGTGCTGCCGATCGGCCCGCACCGCCTGGCCACCTGGCGGTGGGGCGAGGGCCCGCTAGTTCTACTGGTCCACGGCTGGAACGGCCACGCAGGCCAGTTGACCCCATTCGTCCGCCCCCTACTCAATCTGGGTCGCAGCGTCATGGCCTTCGACCTGCCGGCCCACGGCCGCTCCGCCGGGAGCCAGTCCTCCCTGCCGGAGATCGCCCAGGCCCTGGTCGCCCTGGCCCAGGCCGTTGGGCCGCTGGATGCGGTTATCGCCCACTCGCTTGGCGGGAGCGCCACCGCCATTGCCATGAGCCGGGGGTTGGAGGCGAAGCGGGCGGTGCTCCTGGCGCCAGCGGCCGAGCCGACCCACTTCGCCCGACTGTTTGCCCGGCAGTTGGGACTGCCCAAGGAGCGGGTTGAGGGCATGCTCCGGCAGATGGAGCGCTTCACCGGCGTCGATCTGGCCAGTCTGGCCCTGCCAGGGCTGGTGGGCGCCCTGCGCCAGCCCGCCCTCCTGCTCCATGACCCGGCGGATCCCGTGGTGCCATTCGCCCACGGCGAGGCCATAGCCAGCGCCTGGCCGGGCGCCGAACTGCAGCCGGTGACGGGGGCGGGCCACTTCCGGATCCTGAGGGACTCCGCCGTCGTGGAACGGGTCAAAGCGTTTTTCGCCTGACTGAGCGAGAGGAGGCCCCGTGTTGCAGCCACTGCAGCACGGGGCCTCGCTCTTATCGCCTACCCAACCACAACCCGACCGTACTTCCGCTTGCCTGCCTTCAGCACCTGACCGTTGGTCACGGTCAGCATCGCCTTCGGGTCGGAGACCTTCTCGCCATCGATCGTGAAGCCGCCCTGCTCGATCAGCCGCCGGGCCTCCCCGCCCGATGGCGCCAGCCCGGTCACCACCAGCAGCCGGGCCGCCGGAATCGGCAGCTCCGCCGCCGGGACGGTCACGTCCGGAATATCCTCCGGGAGTTCGCCCCGGGAGAACTGGGCCACCCACTTCTCCTCGGCCTGGAGGGCATCCGCCTCGGTGTGGCCGTAGGTGGTGATGATCGACCGGCCCAGCCGCTTCTTGAACGCCATCGGGTTGACGCCCTGCGCCAGCGCCGCCTTGATCTCGGCGATCTCGCTCTCAGCTACATCGGTGAAATAGGTGAAGTAGGTGATGATCAACTTGTCCGGGATCGACATGGTCCGGCCGAAGATCTCCTCGGGCGGGTGGTTCAGGCCGATGTAGTTCCCCAGGGACTTGGACATCTTCTCCACGCCGTCCAGGCCCTCGACGATCGGGGTCATCAGGCAGACCTGGGGCTCCTTGGCGGCATCCCGCTGCAGGTCGCGGCCCATCAGCAGGTTGAATTTCTGGTCGGTGCCGCCCAACTCTACATCGGCCTGAATGGCGACCGAGTCCGTCCCCTGCATCAGCGGGTAGAAGAACTCGTGAATGTAAATGGGACGGCCTTCCTCGTAACGTTTCTTGAAGTCCTCCCGTTCTAACATACGGGCGACGGTGGACTTGGCGGCGAGTCGGGTCACATCGGCGAAGTTCATGGGTGCGAGCCACTCGCTGTTGCGCCGGACCTCGAGCCGGGAGGTGTCGAGCACACGGGCGGCCTGCTCCAGGTACCGCTCCGCATTCCGGGTGGTGTCCTCGTGGGTCAGTTGAGGCCGGGCCTCGTTCCGGCCGGTCGGGTCGCCGATCATCGCCGTGTAATCGCCGATGATCAGGACGCATTGATGACCGAGTTCCATGAACTGCTTCATCTTCCGAAGGGGAACGGTGTGGCCCAGGGTCAGGTCGGCACCGGTCGGATCGATCCCCAGCTTCACCCGGAGGGGCGTGCCGGTGGCGATCGACCGCTCCAACTTCTTGCGCAGCTCATCGGCCGAGACGATGTCGGCCACGCCGCGCATGAGGATCTTCATCTGCTCGTCCACGCTCAGAAAACCCATGGTTCTGTTCCTCCCTGCGGGCAAGGGCGCAAAAAAGCCCCCAACCCGGCTGTCTTCGCCCAGGGACGACGTGTTCTGCACGCCGCGGTACCACCCTGGTTGACCCCCGGGAGGGGAGTCCACTCAAATGTTCCGTAACGAGGAACTTCCGGCCCGGTCTATCCATCTAAACGAGTGAATGCCGTCTGATGGACTCGGCGGGCAGCTCTGGAGTGTACTTCGGCCTGCACCCCGGGGTTTCGCACCAACCAACCCCTCGCTGAAGATGGGCGCCCCGCGATCGGTCCGATGTTCCGACCGCGACCTACTTCTCTCCGTCATCGCTGTTGGTCGACATTGTAGCATAGGTCCGATCGACAAGCAATTCCTCCTTCCAGGGCTCCCCACACTCGATTGGGCGTCACAAAAAGGAGTCTTGCACCGGAGAGCGAATCTCTTTCACCTTGTTGGAGGTGTGTTCACGTGCCCAATTCCCGACGACCTGAACGCGCGGAGGGCGAACGGCCGAAGAAGAAACGGCGAAGTCGCCGTTGGATCGGCTATACCTTCCTCATCCTTCTGGGGATGTTGCTCGGCGGAGCTGGCCTCGCCGGCGCATACGTCTACCAGGCGTATCAGGACCTACCTGTCTTTGAGGAGTTCGACCCGAGCCTCACCTCGACGATCTATGACCGGACCGGCAAGAAGATCTACGAACTGGCCGATGAAGAGAACCGGACCCTGGTCAAGATCGACGAGATCCCCGTGGACGTGCAGAACGCCTTCGTGGCCACCGAGGACCACCGGTTCTACGACCACTTCGGCATTGACCCCATTCGCTTTGCGGGGGCCATGTTCCAAAACGTCCGGTACTTCCTGAGGCTTCCGGACTCCCAGCTGGAGGGCGGCTCCACCATTACCATGCAGCTCTCCCGGAACGCCTTCCTGACCCTGGATCAGACGATCAAGCGCAAGGTCCAGGAGATGCTGATCGCCATTGACCTGGAGAAGCGGTACACCAAGAAGCAGATCCTGGAGCAGTACCTGAACACCGTTGCCTTTGGCGGCCGGGCCTACGGTATTGAGGCGGCCTCGCAGCAGTACTTCTCCAAGCACGCCAAGGACCTGACCATCTCCGAGGCGGCCCTGCTGGCGGGCATTCTAAAGGGTCCCTCGGAGTACAGCCCCTTCACCAACCCCGAGGGGGCCATGAACCGGCGGGAGACCGTGCTTGACCTCCTGGTCCAGCACAAGTACATGAGCGCCGCCGAGGCGGAGGAGCTCAAGCAGGTCAAGCTGGTGCTGGCCGACACGGAGGACGAGCGTTGGAAGGACGACCCGAACCTCCCGGAGGAGAAGAAGCTCCGGATCCAGCAGGCGGAGATCACCCCGACCACCTTCACCTTTAACGGCGACTGGTATGTGGACTATGCGATCAAGTTGCTCACAGAACCGGAGGAAGGCTCGAAGTATGGCCTGCCCTCCTTCACCTGGGAGGACCTGCTCCACAAGGGGCTCAAGATCCACACCGCCCTGGACCTGAACTACCAGAAGATCGCTCAGGCGACCCTGCAGAAGGTCCTGCCTGAGGAGACGAAGGTCTACGCCCGGAATCCGGACAAGACGCCGGTACCGGAGGGCGCAGTGGTGATCATGAATCACCAGGACGGTGATGTCCTGGCCCTGGTGGGCGGTCGGGAGCACGGGCAGATGCTCGGCCTCAACCGGGCCACCAACGCCCGCCGTGATCCGGGCTCCACGATCAAGCCGCTGGTGGCCTACCTGCCCGCAATTGACCTGCTGGGCTGGGGACCGGCCACGGTGATCGATGACTCCCCGCCCCGTCTCAACGAGAGCGGGACGAATGTCTGGCCCGAGAACTATGAATTCCGCTTCCTCGGACTCAAGAACATGCGGACCGCCGTTGAGCAGTCGATCAACGCCATGGCGGTCCGGACCCTGGAGGCGGTCACCCCCTCCAAGGGCGTGGAGTACGGCAAGAAGCTGGGCCTCCCCCTCCTGGGTTACAAGGATGATCCGGTCGCCAACGACGAGCACCTGGCCCTCACCCTGGGCGGCCTGACGAAGGGCGTCACCCCCCTGGAGATGACCGCCGCCTACGGCGTGCTGGGCAGCCTGGGGCGCAAGACCGAACCGATCATTATCACCAAGATTGAGAACAAGTACGGTGAGGTGATCTGGGAGGCGAAGAAGCAGGTGGCCCAGGTGGTCGAGAGCGACTCCGCCTGGCTCATGGTCGATATCATGAAGGGCTCGATCCTGCGCGGCACCGCCTTTAACATGTCGCAGGGCTGGCACAAATGGCCGGCGGCTGGCAAGACCGGCACCACCGAAGAGTGGCACGACGCCTGGTTTATCGGCTTTACGTCGGAGATCGTCACCGGCGTCTGGACCGGCTACGACAACATCGACGGACGCATGCGGCTTCCCTACGGAGGCGGCGGCTGGCGGAACTGGACCGGAGCCGGACCGCCCACCAAGATCTGGACCCAGATCATGGACGGGATCTACAAGGATACCCCGCCCGCGGACTGGGAGCGGCCGAAGTCGATTGTTAGCGCCACGGTCTGCGCTGTCTCCGGCAAGGTGCCAAGCCCGCTCTGCCCGCCGGAGGAGATCAAGAATGACTGGTTCCGGGCCAAGTACCTGCCGAAGCAAATGGACGATGTGCTCGTCCAGGCCACGGTGGTCGCGCAGCCCTGGGTCAACCCCAAGGACAACCAGACGCTCAACCGGTACTACCTCTGGCAGCCCGGCTGTGCCGGCACCCCGGAGGTGCTGACCCTGATCAAGCGGCCCACTACCTGGGTGAAGCACCCGACCGATCCGAACAATATCGGTCGGTACTGGCCGCAGGACTGGTGGAGAGAGGTGCCTACCGAGACCTGTACCGCGGCAGCAACGCCCACAACACCACCTGCCAACGGGACGACACCGCCCGGCACCGGGACGACTCCGCCTGGAGACGGGACGCAGCCGCCTACCACGCCACCGAGCACGGCGCCCGTCACGCCGCCTGGCACGACCAAGCCGTAACCGTATTGCGAGAAAAGAGAGCCGGATTTGCATCCGGCTCTTTTCCTTTGTTTCCAGTTTATGTTATACTGGTGGTAGCCAGTCCACTCAGGCAGAGTCAGGGGGTGCTGGTATGGCAAGACTGCGTGAGCTGGTCCCGGGCTGCCGGGTCGTCACCCGTTCCGGATTCGACGGAACCGTTGTGAGTATCGTGAAACTGGTAGATGTGAACGTCGTCCTTGTCAACCTCGACCTGCTCTCCGGTGAGGAGCGAAACCCGGTCGTCGTATTCCCCGAAAACCTCTTCCCTGTACAGCAAGAGCAGCCGGTCCCCACCGTGGCCGGGTAGAGAAAGCCTGAACAACTCGTCGCGTAGACCTGCGCCGGAGCCCCCGGGGGTTACTGCCCCCGGGCTTGGCGCGCGATCCGCTCCTCCAACCCCTGCCAGACCGCCGCCACGCCGTGCGCCCAGTCCGGGTCTGTCGCATACCGGACGCCCAGGCCGAGCAGGTTTGGGCCGTGGAAATGACGGCCACCCGGGCGCAGGTAGTCGCAGGCCAGGTGGCGGCTGACCTTCGCCACGCAGTCAGGGGTGGATGCGTACCGCTCTGCCCCGCCGGGCTGTGCGGCGCCCCAGCCAAAGAGGTTGCAGCGCTCGCGGGCGAGGTGCGATCCGCCCCAGGCGGACTGCCAGGCGGCCAGGGCCGCCAGGGCGACCCCATTGACCCCCACCTCCCGCTCCGCCCTGCAGAAGGCCCCGCCCAGCGAGGCCAGGCCAGTGCCCGCCAGGGCTGACTCCAGGCTGTCCAGCGCCGCCTTGCTGGGCAGGGTCAGGTCCCGCTCCTCATAGGCTCGGTCACTGCAGGGAAAGCTGAACCGCTCACCCAGCCGCTCCGCCAGCGAAAGCACCTGCCGGTTGGCGAGGCGGACCAGGAGGGCAGGGGCGAGATCCGGCAGGGGGACCGCCATGCGGAGACCCACAGCGCCCTCAAAGGTGAAGGCGAGGCGACCAGCGAAGCCGGGCTCCAACTGGCGCAACCGTTCCTGAACCACCTCGACCCCACCCGGTTCTCCCTGCAGTTCCCACCTGACCAGCACGGGCGCCCCTCCCCATCTCCGGCCGCGATTCCTTCCAGGTTATGGCCCGACGGCAGGGGATGCTCCTCCAAGAAGCGAACATTTCATCCTCCGATGGAACGAGGTGAACTGGATGCTCCTGCGCGATCCCGTACATGGCGATATTTTCCTGACCGAAATGGAGACCCGGGTCCTGGACACCCGGGAGATGCAGCGGCTCCGGGGGATCAAACAACTGGGCACCGCCCACCTGGTCTTCCCCGGCTGTGTCCACACCCGCTTCGACCACAGCCTGGGCGCTCTGCACATGGCCCACCGCATGCTCGAGACCTTGCGGCTGCAAGGCTACACGATCCACCCCGACGACGCCCAACTGGTCCGACTGGCGATCCTGGTCCATGACGTGACCCATATTCCCTATGGCCATACCTTTGAGGACGAGCGACAGATCTTCCCTCGCCACGACGCCGGCCCCCGGCTGGACCACTTCCTGGGGCCGAACACCGCACTGGGGCGCACCCTGGCCGAGATTGGTGCGCTGGATGCGGTCAAGGGGATCCTCACCGACCACCCGCCCACCAGTTGGATGGGCCAGATTGTCTCCTCCACGATCGATGCCGACCTGCTGGACTACCTCCGGCGGGACTCCTTCTTCGCGGGGCTGCGCATGGACTTCGATGACCGGATCTTCTCCTACTTCTACCTCGATGAGGGCAAGCTGCTGGTCAACATGGCCAAGCACGGCCTGGACCGGCCAGATGCCCGCACCGAGATGATCCACCTGCTCCGCATGCGCTACGTGCTGACTGAGCGGATCTACCTGCACCATGCGAAGATCGCCTCCGGCGCCATGATCTCCAAGGCGGTGGAGTTGCACGCCAAGGGCTCGCTGCGGGGCGAGGAGGCGCTCTACGACCTGGGTGACCAGACCTTCATGGACTTCATGGCCCGGCTGCCCGGCCCGGCTGTGATCTCCCAGCTGATCGAGGGGGTCGAGGCGAGGCGGCTCTACAAGCGGGCCTATGTCCTCTCTCACTACTCCCTGGGCGACCAGCGGGACGCCTTTATCAAACGGTTTGCCGGCCAGTCGCAGGAGCGGGAGGAGCTGGAGAACCAGATCGCCGCCAAGGCCAAGCTGAAGCCCGGCCAGGTGATCCTCTACTGCCCGAAGGCCTCCTTCTTCAAGGAGGTCCGGGTGCCAGTCAAGTCCCGCGGGGGCGTGGGGCCGCTCTACGAGCTGGATGTCTCGGGCGAGGTGGCCGCCATGGCCCGGCAGTACGAGGGGCTATGGCGGACCTACGTCTTCTGCCCACCCGAGAAGGTGGATTCGGTCCGGCGGATCTGCGAGAAGCTCTTTGAGTACAAGAGCGAACTGACCCCACACGAATAGCCGCAGGTGGCGATCGCCCACCGTGGCTGGCGCATAAGGGAGCCCCCCGGCCTGCTGGCAGGGGGGCTTGCGTCGCTCACTCAGCGCTCGGGCTCGGCCCGGACCAGCAGGACCGGCCCCCGCCACTGGCTGATCAGTCGGGGGGCGACAGAGCCGGACCAGAAGGCGGCCCATCCCCGCTTGGTGTGGGTGGAGAGGAGCACCAGGTCGGTGCCAGCCTCCATGAGGAGCGTGAGGAGGCCCGGGATCGGCTCGCCCCGCTCCACCCGGCTGGAGGCGCTCACCCCCTGAGCGGCGAGGTCGGCGGCCAGCGCCTGCAGCCGGAGGCTCATCTCCCGCTCCTGTTCATCCAGCAGGGCCGACATGGCCGAGGGGAGCATCCGCCCGAGCACGCTGCCAGCTCCCTCCAACTGGCCCCGCTGGGGAATGACCGTCGCCAGCGCCACGGCGGCTCCGGTGGCCCGCGCCAGATCCCTGGCCAGGGGGACCGACGACTCATGGCTGGAGGCGCCATCGAGCGGGACGAGGATCGAACGGATCTGGAACTGGGCGGGGGCAGATTCGGGGTGGAGGATCAGCACCGGGGTCTCCCCCACCCCGATCACCTGCTGGGCGATCGAGCCAGCGACAAAGCCTGCCAGACCGCCGCTGCCGTGGGTGCAGAGAATGATCAGGTCGGCCGCCATCTCCACGGCGTGGTGGCTGATCGAGCGGGCGACATCGCCCTCGGGTACCTCGTGGGCGTGGGCTTCGGCCGCCAGACCGGCGTGGCGGAGCCCATCCACCAGGTCGTTCAGGTAGTGCTCCGCCTCCGGCAGGCTGGTGATATGCCGCTCCCCGTGAATCTGTTCGGGCGGGTTCCGCTCCAGGACGTGCAGCAGGGTGATCCGGGCGCCCAGCTTCAGTGCCAGGGTCCGGGCGGCCGAGAGACTGGCCTCAGCAAGGTGAGAACCGTCGAGCGGGACGAGCAGGTGTTGGAACATGGCCTAACCCCCAATCAGCGTCTGGTAGAGCAGGTAGAGGTTCAGGGCGACGATCAGCGCCGCCACCACCCAGGCCGCAGCGGTGGTCAGCCGGCTATTCACAAGCTCGCCCATCAGCTCCTTGCGCCGGGTAAAGAGGATCAGCGGGATCACGGCGAATGGGAGCCCGAAGCTGAGCACCACCTGGCTGATCACCAGGGTGCGGGTCGGATCCAGCCCCAGGAGCACCACGAGAAAGGCGGGCGCCAGGGTGAGCACGCGGCGCAGCCAGACCGGGATATGCCAGTGGAGGAAACCCTGCATGATCAGGGAGCCGGCCATGGTCCCCACCATGGAGGAGGAGAGCCCGGCTGCCAGCAGGGAGATGGCGAAGAACCAGGAGGATGCGGCGCCCAGCAGGGGTTGGAGCGTCATGTGGGCCTCCTCGATCGAGCCGATGCCCGTGAAGCCCGCCGCATGGAAGGTCGAGGCCGACATGACCAGCATCGCACCGTTCACGAGGCCGGCAACCCCCATCGCCATGGCTACATCCACCAATTCAAAGCGGAAGAGCCGCTTCATGAGGGCCGGGTCCCTGGTGACCACGCGCCCCTGTGTCAGCCCGGAGTGCAGGAAGATCACGTGGGGCATGACCGTGGCGCCCAGGATTCCGGCTGCCAGCAGAACCGACTCAGTCCCCTGGAACTGCGGGACCACGGTGTGGTAGAGGAGCGGCCCGAAGTCGGGGATATGGAGCAGGTTCTCCACCACGTAGGCGACCGCCACAATCCCGAGCAGAAGCGAGATCAGCGCCTCAATCGGGCGGAAGCCGAACCGCTCCAGAGCGAGCCCTGCGAAGGTTGCGATCGCCGCCAGGACCGCACCCCAGACCAGGGGGATATGGAAGAGCAGTTGGAAGCCCAGAGCGGCGCCCAGAAACTCGGCCAGGTCGGTGGCCATGGCGACCAGCTCCATGAGGAGCCACATGGCGTAGACCACCGGCCGGGGGAAATGATCCCGGCAGAGTTCGGCCAGGTTCTTCCCCGTCGCGATCCCAAGCTTGGCGGAGAGCGACTGGATCAGCATGGCCATGATATTCGAGGCCAGGATCACCCAGAGCAGCATATAGCCGAACTCCGATCCGGCCTGAATATTGGTGGCGAAGTTGCCAGGGTCCACGTAGGCGACGGCCGCGATGAAGGCGGGGCCCAGGAAGGGCATGAGGCGCGCCCAGAGCGACTTCCCCTTGGACCTGCCCTCCAGGACATCCATAGCGCTACTCACGGTGCGATTATCGGCTGAGCTGGCGAGTTGTTTGGTGTCGGTCATGATCTCTATCTCCTAGGTAAAATCTCTAGCTCACACTCTTACTATGGCATACTAAACGAGAATGTCAACTTATAATAGCGAAAAAGTCTTGGTCCTATGCAAAAAAATGAGGGATGGCCAAAGAAGGCCATCCCTCGGGCTGTTCATCTAGATTTGGGTACCATCCTCCGGGGCGAGGAGGTTGGCCGCTCGCAACTCCTGCTGCAGGCGCTGCTCGATATGAGTGATCAGCGCCAGCAGGTCAGCGCAGTGGACGCTGGGGTTGCCGAATCCGGCCGCCTTGCTGTAGCGGTGCGGCAGGTACCCGCCGCCGCAGACCTGGTGCGCCGGACAGGTGAGGCACTGCTGGGGGAGGAGTTCCTGGTTCCGCACGCAGAGGTCGAAGAGCGGATTGAGATAGAGCTCTTCCACATCGTCTGTCGCGACGTTCAGCCCCAGTTGGGTCATGCCGTCGCCACAGGTGCGGATCACGTCCAGCGGCTCCATGGAGCCGTCGGTCTCCACCACCACCATCTCCAGGGGGTGGGGGCCCATGGAGTCCAGGGTCTGCTGGCCGGTCAGCAGCAGCCGGAGCGCTGACTCAAACCAGCGGATCCGGACCTTGGGGTCCCTCGCCTCGTACCAGGCGTCGAAGATCTCGGAGTAGTACCGGGCGAGGGAGCCAGCGGGCCAGGGGGGCAGGAGGTCGTGGTGGTAGTCGGGCCAGAGAAAGTCCATCCACTTGACACCGATCGAGACGAAGTGCCGGTAGATCTCCACGCCGGAGTACTCCGGGTTGGAGACGACCAGCACGCCCCAGGGGGGGGCCGCCGTGCCGAGGGAGACCAGCAGGTCAATCGCCTCCCGGACCTTGGCGTAGCTGCCACGGCCGGCAAAGTCGACCCGGTAGCGGTCGTGCTGCTCGGCGGGGCCATCCATGGAGATGCCCAGGGTGGCCCGGTACTCGACCAGCAGATCGATCCATTCGCGGTCGATCAGGGTGGCGTTGGTCTGCAGACCGATCTCGACACGAAGGCCTTCTGGCGTCCGCCGGCGGGCCTCACCCAGGAACTGGCGCATCCACTCCTTGCCGACGAGGAGGGGCTCGCCGCCGTGCAAGACCAGCTTCAAGTGGCTCACCCCCTGGCGCTGGGCGTATCCGTAGATCCGCTCCAGAGTCTGGGTGGCGACCTCCAGGGCCATCACCTTCGGCCGCTGCTTGAAGGTGGTGTCCCCCATGTTGTACATGTAGCAGTAGCTACAGTTGAGGTTACACGCCCCGGCAATCTTGATGATGAAGTTGCGGGCGGCCAAGCTGAACACCTCCGTCTGGTGGAGTTAGGGCCTCGGCGGCTTCGAGCGGTCTACCAGCTCAGGCTGAAGTCGAGGCTGAAGCGGGCCATCGGCTCAATGCCGGGCTGCTTCCGGGCGTCCTCGATCATCTCGCTGATGATCGGGTTCAGCTTCTGGATATCCTCCAGCCGCTCGACCTTCATCCGGAGCGTGGGGGCCGCCTTCACAAGCTTCTTCTCAATCTGCATTTTCGGGGTCCTCGCCATGGTTTCCATCCTCCCTGTCTTTGGTATCGTGGGTGTCGGTTCACCCACACTCCAGATTCGCAGGTCACTCCTTCCAGTCCTTTCCATCCGTTCAGTTTCACCTGCGGGCGGAGGCGGGGCGCGCAAAGGCCCCTGCAGCACCTTGTGCTACAGGGGCCATCGATCGCTTACTTCAGCCGGGCTTCGGCCTCGGACCGGGCCTCCTCGCTGTCGCTCCAGAAGACGGTCCAGTACGCCTCCACGCCCTCCCGCCGGAGCGCCTCGTGCCGGTGGTTCCCGTCGCGCAGGCTGAAGCTGCCCCCCGGCTCCCACTGGGCGATCAGGGGCGGTGGCTGCCAGCCCTTGCTCAGACTCTCCTGCATGCGGCCGACGTGCCGCTCCCAGGAGGGCACGTCAGCCACGTACTCCATGGTGGGCTCCGGGCCGTAGCAGCGGGCGAGGAGCTCCAGCCGGATCAACACCGGCCCTGACCAGTAGCGCGGGGCGAGGCGGAGGCCTTCAGAGAAGGGCTGGTTGCCGCCGGGGCCACTCAGGTAGGCGTGGACCCACTCCTCGACCCGCCCCTCCTGGGCATATGCCAGAACGCTCGTCGGATCATGCTGCCAGGTCATGATATTCCCACCGCCCTAGTCGCCTAGTTTTGCCACGGTCACGCCGTCGCCGCCCTCGCCGACGCCGCCCAGCCGGTAGGAGACCACCCGCCGGTCGGCCTTCAACTGGTCGGTCACGGCCTTGCGCAGGGCGCCGGTCCCCTTCCCGTGGATGATCCGAACCTGGGGCAGTCCGGCGAGGACCGCATCGTCCAGGTATTTGTCGACCTTCTCCAGCGCCTCCTCCACCATGAGGCCGCGCAGGTCCACCTCGGTGGACATCTCCTGCGCCTTCACCGCCGCCATGGACCTGTTGCGCCGGCCGGCGGGCACCATGCCCTTCGCCTTGGCGGCGGGCTGGCTCTCGTCGGCACGATCCAGGTCCTCCAGCGAGACGGTCACCTTCAGGATCCCCGCCTGGACCAGCACATTGCCGCTCCCGTCCGGCTCGCTCAGCACATAGCCGGTGATATCCTTCGAGACGATTCGGACCGCATCGCCCGGCTTCAGGCCACTGGGCGCCTGACCCGACCGCCGGGCCTGCCGCTCCTGCTCGGTCGGCTCCAGCCCCTGGCGCGCCTTGGTAAGACGGCCGCGGGCCGACTGGATCGCCTGCATGCGCTCCGCCTCCCGCTGCTCCCGCACCGCCTGTTTCAGCTCCTCGATCACCGCCTCGGACTCCCGCCGGGCCTGCGCCAGGATCTGCTGGGCCTGGACCCGGGCCTTCTCCAGCGTGTCGGCCGCCTTCTGCTTCGCCTCGCCGTAGCGCCGCTCAAACTCGTCCCGCATGCGGTTGGCCTCGGTCCGCAGCTTCGCTGCCTCGGCCCGCTCCCGCTCCAACTCGGCTCGGGTGGCGTGGATCCCCTGGATCAGGTCCTCCACCCGCTCCTGCTCCTTGGTCAGGAACTGGCGGGCGCGGTCCACGATCAGGTTGGGGAGGCCCAGTCGCTTGGAGATCTCAAAGGCGTTGGATGACCCCGGCACGCCGATCAGCAGCCGGTAGGTGGGCTGCAGGGTCTGCACGTCGAACTCGACCGATGCGTTCTCCACCCGCGGTCGGGTGTAGGCAAAGGTCTTCAGCTCGCTGTAGTGAGTCGTGGCGACCGTCTTGGCGCCCCGGGCGTGCAGGTGCTCCAGGATCGACATGGCCAGGGCGGCGCCCTCGGTCGGGTCGGTGCCAGCGCCAAGCTCATCGAACATGACCAGGGCGTTGCCATCGATCTGGTCCAGAATGCGGATGATGTTAGTCATGTGGCCCGAGAAGGTAGAGAGCGACTGCTCGATCGACTGCTCATCGCCCATGTCCACGAAGACCTGGTCGAACATGCCGACCCGAGTGCCGTAGCCAGCCGGCAGGTGGAGGCCCGACTGGGCCATGAGCACAAAGAGGCCCATGGTCTTCAGCGTCACGGTCTTGCCGCCCGTATTCGGACCGGTGATCACCAGGGTGTCGAAGGTGACGCCGATATGGACCTCGGTCGGGACCACGTTCCCCTTCAGGAGCGGATGCCGCCCCTTCCGGATCTCCAGCAGCGGCTCCCGGGCCAGCTCCGGCTCAATGCAGTCGAGGTCGAGTGAGAGCTTCCCCTTGGCGGAGGCAAAGTCGATCTGGGCTACCGCCTGGAGGGTGTCGATCATCGCATCGGCCTCGTGGGCCAGCAGCCCCGTCAGCCGGGTCAGGATCCGGGCGATCTCCTCCCGCTCCTTCAGGGCCAGCTCCTTGATCTCGTTGTTCATCTCCACGACCGCCATCGGCTCGATAAAGAGGGTGGAGCCGGAGCCGGACTGGTCGTGGACAATGCCCGGGACCTGGCCCCGGTGCTCGATCTTCACCGGTACAACAAAGCGATTGTCGCGGATCGTGACAATCGTCTCCTGCAGGTACTTCGACGCCGGCCCCCGGACGAAGGAGTCCATTCGTTCTTTGATACGGCCAGAGATCGTGCGCATGGCCCGGCGGATCTCGTGGAGGGTCGGGCTGGCGTTGTCCTTCACCTCGCCGTGGTCGTCGATCGCCTGACGGATCTCCGCCTCCAGGGTGGTGAAGGAGCCGAGCATATTGGCGAGGGCCGCCAGGATTGGCGCCTCCTCCTTCGACTCCTGCAGGAACTTCTTTAGCCGCCGGCTGGAAGCGGCGGTGTCGGCGACATCTAGCAGGTCGGCGGGCTCCAGCATGCCGCCACGAATGGCACGCTGGACATGCGTCCGCAGGTCGTGCAGGCCGCCCAGCGGCATGGAGCGCCCGCCCATGTAGAGCCGGCGGGCCTCCGTCGTCTCGGCCTGGCGGTGCTTCACCTCCAGGAATTCGGCGGAGGGCATAAGCCCCTCCACGATCTCCTTGGCCATGGTGGTGGCGGTCCGCTCCATGAGCAGTTGCTTGATCTTGGCGAACTCCAGGGTTCGCAGTGCACGTTCGTCCATGGTGTCTCCTCTCATCGCATAACAGAGGCTGATGTAGTGCTAGACGTAAATCCCGGCGCATTGTTCCAGCCGAGGCGCTACCCCAGCCGTCGCAGGATCGCCGGGGCGATATCGAGCAGGCTCTTGATCTCGGCGGCCATCTCCCCCGCCCCCGGCCCGCGAATGATCGTCGCCACAGGGTTATAGGTGTGTGTCTTGATCGAAAGGTCCTCGATATTGCCGTGGTCGCTGGTGATCACCAGCAAGTGATCGGCAGGCAACTCCTCCAGCACGCCGCCCAGGAACCGGTCCACCCGCTCCAGGACGCGAACCGCCTCATGAGCCTCCTGGCTGTGGCCCGCCTTGTCGGTCAGGAAGTGCTCGTAAAGGGTGAAGTGGTGCTCCGCTGCGACCCGGGCGGCCACCCGCCCTGCCTCCCGCGGGTCGATCGGCTCCAGGTCGAAACCCATGGAGCGCAGCACCGCATGGTCAATGTCAAAGCCCACGGCCTGCCCGGCGCGAATCTGCTCCAGCGAGCGGAAGGTCTCAAGCCCCGCCGCCAGCGCCGCCACGGTAGACGATGACGGCCGGTAGCGCCGGTCGGCGTGGAGCGGCTGACCCTCCTCCACCCACTGCCAGAACTCGGGGCGGAAGCCGTTGAGGAAGGTCGCTTTGAGACCCCGCTCCTTCACCCGCTTGAAGATCGAGTGCTCGTTCAGGATCGCCTTCAGGTTCGGGGTCGGGTAGGCGTTCAGGTGGCGCCCAATCGCCTTGGCCGCATTCTGCCCGGTGAAGATCACGGTCTGGCCGGTGGCGCTCTGGGGCAGGCCCGGGACATCGAGCCGGGCGTCGGTCGGGACCGCGACAACGCCAGGACCCGAGTAGGGCACCGCCCCGGCCCAGAGCGGCTGGCCGCCCAACAGCGACCGGAAGGCGGGCATCTCGGCCCGCATCAACGGGTTGGTGGTCGGGTCATCGGCGCCCAGCCCCATGCCATCGATAAAGAAGAGAAAGGCACGCATCTGTTCATCCCCCTGGTTGGTGGGATTCCTCCATGGCAGGATCGGGAGGAAGGTAGGTCTGCATGAGCGCCTGCTGCACCGCCTCGCTGACCGCTCGCTGCACGAGCGGCTCCAGCCGCCCGGCCAGCACCCGCTCCACCGCCCGCTCCACATCTCCCGGGGTGGCGGGGGCGGCCCGGTCGGCCAGGATCACGCTGATCCCGCCGGCGTGCTCGATCCAGGCCTCTTTCACGTCGGCGACATGATCCACCTCTTTGTGTCGGAGGGCGGTGAACAGGTCGGCCATGCTGACCCGCTCCTTCAAGAGATTCTGCTTCAGGATACGCCCGTCCTTCACCAGCAGGGTCGGTTCGCCCTCGGTCAGCTTCTCGATCGGCTTGGAGTGCAGGTTGATCGTGGTCATGGCGACGTGCAGGCCGCCGATCAGCGCCACCGGCAGAATGCCGTGCAGGAAGTCCACCTTTAGGTCAGATACGGGAATCGCCGCAACCTCGCCGATCATGATCACCATGGCGAGGTCGAATGGGGCCAGGTTGGCAATGGATCGCTTGCCGGTCCAGCGGACCACCACCATGACCACGAGGAAGCTGATCACCGTCCGGATCACCAGGACGGGGATATGACCGAGCACCTCAGAGATCCAGTCAGCGGTGAAGATCTGTGCCAGGCTCCACACGATCGCTCCGACGCTCCTTTCGCCTTCTGTGCAACGCTAGGTTGCCCAAGCGGAGCCCTTGACCCGCATCGACCGTGTCGGCATGATGGTTTGGCTATGTCTGATGCTTGGAAGGCGCGTCCGTCGGGCTGCATACGAGCGGCGCCCTCATCCATGGTGGATGGGGGCGCCGTGCTGTCCTACGCACCGGTGGACTCGATCATCTTCTCCCACTCGTAGTAGAGCCGCTCCAGTTCGGACTGAATGGCGTTATACTCGGCCACCGCCTCCCGGCCCGATGCGGTCTTGTAGATATCGGGGTCGGACATGCGCCCCTCCAGCTCCGCCTTCCGCCCCTCCAGCCGGTGGATCTCGGCTTCGAGCTTGCGGGCGGCATCTGCCGCCTTCCGCTCCTCCTTCCGGCTGCGAGAGGTCTGCTGCGACTCCTTACGGGCCACCTCCGCCTGCTTGACCGGCGCCTCGCCCTTGGCCTGCGCTTCGGCTATCGCCTCTGCAGCGATCAGGGCGAGCCGCTCCTGCTCCTCCTTGTAGGCGGTGTAGTTCCCCTCGTAGACCTTGACCGTCTGCTTGTCAAACTCCCAGATCTGGGTGGCCACCTGGTCAACGAAGTAGCGGTCGTGGGAGACGAAGACCACGGTGCCGGGGAAGCCGGTCATCGCCTCCTCCAGGACCTCCTTCGACTCCAGGTCGAGGTGGTTGGTCGGCTCGTCCAGCAGGAGCACGTTGGCCCCACCGACCATCAGCTTGGCGAGGATCAGGCGGTTCCGCTCACCGCCAGAGCACTGGGCGATCGGCTTGTGGGCGTCGTCGCCCGAGAAGAGGAACTGGCCCAGCAGCGAGTGGGCGTCAAACTTGGTGAAGCCGGGGATCTCCAGGATCTCCTCCATACAGGTTCGGCTGTAGTCCAGGGCGTCCAGGTCCTGGCTGAAGTAGCCCCGCTGCACACCGACGCCCCAGAGGTAGGTGCCCGCCGTCTGCTTCAGAATCCCCTGAACGATCTTCAGGAAGGTGGTCTTGCCGGCGCCGTTCGGCCCGACCAACGCCACCCGATCCCCCTTGTAGAGCATCAGGTCGACGCCCTGGAAGATCGTCTTCTCGCCGAAGGCCTTGGTCAGGTTCTCCACCCGGAGCACGTCGTCGCCGGATTCATAGTCCACCTCGAACTCGAGCTTCATGGACTTCTGCTTGATCTTCGGCCGTTCGATCAGCTCCATCTTGTCGAGCTGCCGCTTGCGGGACATGGCCTGGTCCTTGCGGCTGGGGGTGTTCCGCCACTTCTCGTAGAAGGTGCGCAGCTTCTCCACCTGCCGCTGCTGCTTCTCGTAGGCGGTCAGCGCCGCCTCCTGCCGCCGCTTCTTCTCCTCCAGGTAGTAGGAGTAGTTGCCGTGGTAGATATCGCAGGAGTTGTTCTCCAGCTCCAGCACCCGGGTGATCACCCGGTCGAGGAAGTAGCGATCGTGGGAGACGAGGATCGCCGCTGACTTCATTGTGCGGAAGTAGTTCTCGAGCCACTCCACCGCCTGCAGATCCAGGTGGTTGGTCGGCTCGTCGAGCAGCATGAGGTCGGGTTCGTCCAGCAGGAGTTTGGCCAGGCCGAGCCGGACCTTCTGGCCGCCGGAGAGGATATCCACCGACTTGGTCAGGTCATCCTCGGTGAAGCCAAGGCCGAAGAGGATCATCTTGACCCGGGCCGGGGCGTCGTAGCCACCGGCCGCCTCAAAGAGGGCGGTGACCCGGGTATACTCGTCCATGATCGCCTGGAGGGCTTCCTCACTCTCAGCGGAGCCCATCTTGGCCTCCAGGTCGCGCAGGTCCCGCTCCCACTTCTCCAAGTGGCCGAAGACCGACTTGGCCTCCTCCATCATCGTGCGGCCTGGGGTGAAATCGGGGTCCTGGCTCAGATAGCCAATCCGGCAGCCCTGACCCATGGAGATTCGCCCCTCGTCGTACTCCATGCGGTTCATGAGGATTTTGAGGAGGGTGGTCTTGCCGGTGCCGTTCCGGCCCACCAGCGCCATCTTCTCCCCGTCGTTCAGCAGAAAGTTGATATCCTTGAAGAGCAGGTCCACGCCCCAATACTTGGCGAGCCCCTGCACGGTCAACACAGCCATCGGTAGAACGCTCCTTCCGTTATCCCGGTTCGATCTGCGATCGCCTGGCGACGGCAGGGACACGGGCGGGGCATGAAAACGCCGCGGGTAAGGCTTCCCTCCCCGCGGCATGTTGGCAACGTGCCGTGTGCGGTGGTCGAGATGCCGCCCTCGAATGCCATACCTTCTCCGTCCTGCCGTCAAAAGGGCATACTGCCCCCTTGTTGCTCTAAGAGCGAGTGGCACGGACTGGAGAGATAGGCATCATGGCGGTCTCCGACCCCCCTCAAAATCTCGCAAACTATTCTTATGGTACTCCGGAGACGGCCCGGTTGTCAACCCGGGGGAGGCGCAGAGTTTCAGCCTGGGCTTCCGTCTTGCTTCTGGCGGGATTCCAGCTCCATTCCGCCTACATTCTGGTCACATTCCGTCAGCATTCCGTCCACATTCCGTCCACATTCCGCCCACATTCCGTTGGCATTCTGGCTGCGCTACCAGGGTGCGCACCACGACAAAACCCGGCGCACTGCGCCGGGTTCTCTCCTCTTTCGATTGGTCGGGGTGACAGGATTTGAACCTGCGACCTCACGGTCCCGAACCGTGCGCTCTACCAAGCTGAGCCACACCCCGAATCTGCGATCTGTCGTCGGCCACCTACGAAAGAAAATGGTCGGGCTGGCGGGATTTGAACCCACGACCTCTTCCACCCCAAGGAAGCGCGCTACCAAGCTGCGCTACAGCCCGATCGAAACCGCTGGGCCGGGGTTTGACCCGGCCCAGCCTGCTGGCGGAGAGGGAGGGATTCGAACCCTCGGTACGGTTTTGCCGTACACAGCATTTCCAGTGCTGCACCTTCGACCACTCGGACACCTCTCCAGAGACCTGGCGCGCCGGGCAGGATTCGAACCTACGACCACCTGATTCGTAGTCAGGTACTCTATCCACTGAGCTACCGGCGCATCCCATCCGGCCACGGTCTAGTGTGGCCGGATCCTGGTGGAGCTAAGGGGAGTCGAACCCCTGACCTCTTGAGTGCGATTCAAGCGCTCTCCCAACTGAGCTATAGCCCCATGATGCATGTTATGAAGTTGAAGGGAACAGTGGCGGAGGCGACGGGATTCGAACCCGCGGTCTCGGCCGTGACAGGGCCGCATGTTAGGCCACTACACCACGCCTCCGTAAGGTTGGGGGGAGGAGGTTACCTTCCCCCGATCTGGTGGAGCTAAGCGGGATCGAACCGCTGACCTCTTGAATGCCATTCAAGCGCTCTCCCAGCTGAGCTATAGCCCCATGTATACGGTTTGCCACCATGCGGCGACGAACGCTATTATAACAAGCTTTCCGGTCTTATGCAACCGGGGATCATGAGGAAATCTGGTGGGGAGAGGTGGATTCGAACCACCGAAGCGTTAGCAACTGATTTACAGTCAGCCCCCTTTGGCCACTTGGGTATCTCCCCGTTTGGTGGACCGCGTAGGACTCGAACCTACAACCTGTCGATTAAGAGTCGAATGCTCTACCATTGAGCTAGCGGTCCGGTATGCAGTTGTAAAGGAGAACTGGAGCGGGCGACGGGACTCAAACCCGCGGCCTGTACCTTGGGAGGGTACCGCTCTATCAACTGAGCTACGCCCGCATATCACTTCGTGCCCCGCCTCAATCAGCGGCTGGCGAGGATTCATATTACTATAACCCGACGTTCAGAGCAAGTGGGTCGCGCAAAGTGGCATTTGTAAAACAGCTTCACACATTTTCACTCACGGGGAGCGCGCAGAGGCACACCCCACGACCGGGTGTGCCTCACGTCGCTGCTGCACCTAGCTACGAAGCTCTGCACCAACCGTCCGCAGCGCCTCCCGCACCCGCCCATGCACCGGCTCAAGGTCGGCATCGGTCAGGGTCCGGTCAGCCGCCCGGTAGGTGATCCGGTAGGCCAGGGAGCGCTTGCCAGCGGGCAACCGCTCGCCCTGGTAGAGGTCGAAGAGGGTCACATCCTCCAGCAGTTCGCCGCCCGCCTGCCAGATCGCCCTCTCCAGCCGGCTGGCCGGCAGGTCGAGGTCGACCAGCATGGCCACGTCACGGCTGACCGCTGGGAAGCGGGGCACATGGTGGTAGTCCCGCTGTGACCGGGCCGCCCGAGCCAGCGGCTCGAAGGCGATCTCGGCGATATAGACCCGGCTGGGCAGATCCCAGGCCTCCTGCACGGCGGGGTGCAGCTCCCCAAGGTGGCCGATCACCTCGCCGTTCAGCAGTAGCGCAGCCTGGCGCCCTGGGTGCAGGGACGGATGCTCCCCCCGCTCCACCGACCAGCCCACCACATCCATGGCGGACAGCAGGTGCTCCACCACACCCTTCAGGGTGTAGTAGTCAGCGGGCTGCTCCGGGCTGTTCCACCCGAGCGGGGCCATGTTGCCCATGAGGGCAATGGCCAGCATGCGGGGCTCGTCTGGCAGTTGCTGACCCGCCACGGGCCGGTAGACCGGGCTGATCTCGAAGACCGCCAGATCCCGGTTCGTCCGGTTGACGTTGTACTGGAGGATATCGAGAATGCCGGGCATCAGCATCGTCCGAAGGATCGAGCGGTCCTCGTACATCGGGTTGGCCAGGGTCAGATAGGTGCGGGCTGGGTGCTCCGCCGGCAGCCCCAGCTTCTCGTAGACCCGTGGATGGGTCAGGGAGTAGGACATGACCTCATCTAACCCGGCGCCGGCCAGGACCCGGCGGGCCTCCAGCACCTGCTGCCCCAGCCGGGTCCGCCCGCCCCGGGTGGAGGGGACGACCGGCAGCGTCAGGGGAATCGTGTCATAGCCCTCCGACCGGGCGATCTCCTCCACCAGGTCGATCTCCACGGCGATATCCAGCCGGCGGGTGGGCACGACCACCACCAGCGCCTCCTCCTCCCCGAGCGCCGCCAACTGCTCACCAGCCCTCTCCAGCGCTGCCCAGGCGGCCTGCGCCCAGCGCTCGTAGGCATCGGCATCGGTCGGGACGGGGGAGATCTGGTGCACCGCCGTCCAGACGGTGCGACCGCTCAGGTCGAAGCCCTCCTCCTCCTCCTCGGGGATCCCCGTGGCGAGGTCGGCGGCCAGTTCCGCCGGGCTGAGCACGGCGAAGCCCAGGCTCTTCAGGTGGGTCACCATCCGGTCGGTGGGGAGTGACAGGCCGATGATCTCGTTGACACGGGCCGTGCGGAGCAGGATCACCGGCGGGACCGATGGCGTCGGGTAGATGTCCAGATGCCCCTGGATCACGCTGCCGCCGCCCAGTTCGGCGATCAACTGCGCCGCCCGGTCCGCCGCCCGCACCGCCCCGGACGGATCGACGCCCTTGGTGAACCGCTTCGCTGCCTCGGAGGGCAGGTTGTACTTCAGCGCCGTCCGCCGGTTGTTGATGTTGTTAAAGTGGGCCGATTCGATCAGGATATCGACCGTCGTCTCATCGACCTCGGTGTAGAGGTCGCCCATGACCCCGGCCATGGCGACGGGGAGACCGCCGTCGGTGATCAGCAGGACATCCGGGTCGAGGGTGCGCTCCTGCTCATCCAGCGTGGTGATCTTCTCCCCCGCCTGCGCCCGGCGGACGATGATCTGCTTGCGCTTCAGCTTCTGGTAGTCGAAGGTGTGGAGCGGCTGGCCCAACTCCAGCATGACGAAGTTGGAGACATCGACCACGTTGTTGATCGGTCGCATGCCTGCCGCACGGAGCCGGGCCTGCAGCCAGGCGGGCGACGGCCCAATCTTGACCCCCCGCACAATGCGGGCGGTGTACCGGTCGCAGAGGTCGGGCTCCTCGATCTGGATCGAGACCATTTTGGCGATGTTCGTATTGACCTGCTCTTCGACATAGATCTCCGGCAGGTTCACCTCGCCGCCCACCAGAGCCGCCACCTCCTGCGCCACGCCGATCATGGACTGGCAGTGAGAGGCATAATTCGCCGTCAGGTCAAGCTCCAGGATCCAGTCGTTCAGGCCGAGCACCTCGGCCACATCCATACCGGGCTCGAGGTCCTCCTCGGGCGGCAGGATCAGGATCCCGTCGTGGTCATCGCCCAGGCCAATCTCGTCCTCCGAGGCAAGCATGCCGTGGGAGTCGAGGCCGCGCAGCTTCTTGGTCTCCATGACCATGCCGGGCAGCTTGGAGCCGGGGATCGCAGCGGGCACGAGGGCGCCCCGGGTCACATTCTGGGCGCCGGTCAGAATCTGGAGGATTCGGCCATGGCCCACATCCACCTGGCAGACCCAAAGGGTGTCGGCGTTCGGATGCCGCTCGATCTCCACCACACGCCCGACCACGACCCCCTCTACGCCAGGGTTGGCGTAGGTCAGGGTCTCCACGACCACGCCGCGAGCGGTCAGCTTGGCTGCCAACTCCTGCGGGGAGAGGTCGACATCGACATAATCCATGAGCCAGTTGTACGAGACTTTCATTCCCTGTCGCCTCCCCGCCTAGAACTGTTTCAGGAACCGCATGTCGCCATTGGCAAAGTGGCGGATATCCTCAATGCCGTACATGAGCATGGCGACCCGCTCGGGGCCGTAGCCGAAGGCCCAGCCGGATACCTTCTCCGGGTCGTAGCCGCCGAAGCGAAGGACGTTGGGGTGGACCATGCCGGAGCCGCCGATCTCGATCCAGCCGGACTGCTTACAGGTCCGGCAGCCCTTGCCGCCGCAGAAGATGCAGGAGATATCCATCTCGGCAGATGGCTCCGTGAACGGGAAGTAGGAGGGACGCAGGCGAATGCCGACGTTCGGGCCGAAGAGGCCGCGGGCCATCTCGGTCAGGGCGCCCTTCAGCGAGGCGAGGGTGATCCCCTTGTCGATCACCAGCCCCTCGACCTGGTGGAACATGACGGCATGGGTCGCATCTTCAAAGTCGCGCCGGTGGACCCGCCCAGGGCAGATGATCTTGACCGGGGTGCGCCCCTTGGCGACCTCCAGCATATAGCGGATCTGGGTGTTGGAGGTGTGGGTGCGCAGCAGCACCTCATCGTTAATGAAGAGCGAGTCCTGGGCGTCGCGCGCCGGGTGCCCCTTGGGGATATTCAAGGCCTCGAAGTTGTACCAGTCGGTCTCCACCTGGCGGGACTCCGCCACCTCGTACCCCATGGAGATAAAGATCTCCTCGATCCGGTTGATCACCTGGTTCAGAATGTGCAGGTGACCCTGCCGCGCCGGGCGTCCGGGCAGGGAGATATCGATCATCTCCGACGCCAATCGGCTGTTCAGCTCAGCGGCGCTGAGGACCGCCTCACGCGCATCGAGCGCCGCGGTAATCGCCTGCTTGATCTCATTGCCGAGGGCGCCCATCTCCTTGCGCTCCTCGATTGTGGGTAGTTTGCCCAGTCCGCCCAGCGCCACGCTCAGATCGGACTTCTTGCCCAGGTACCGGACCCGCATCTCCTGGATCGTGGCGACATCTGTCGCAGTGGCTACGGCAGCCACCGCCTCATCGCGCAGTTGCAACAACCGCTCCTTCACCGATCGCACCTCCTGTGTGCTGCAAAGACCAAACAAAAAAGCACTCTCGCCCCCTGAACGGGACGAAAGCGCTTGCTTCCGCGGTACCACCCGAGTTGAGCCCATGTAGGCTCCCCCTCATTGCCTGGCGCTAACACGCCGCCCCTCAATAACGGGAGGGTCCCGTCTTCGCCTACTAGATTCCATTCAGCGAAGCGGCTCCGGAGGGAACTTCACGCAGCGGGCGGAGAGCGGGCTTGCAGTCATGGCCTCGCTTCCCTGGACACCGCCTGAGCTGGTTACTTTCCTCCATCAATGCCGGTAACCTATGGATTTCCCCAAGTATAGCAGACCGCTATTGCACTGTAAAGCGCCTGTAGAGCAGATAGGCGACCACAGAGCCGGTGCTGGTGAAGATTGCCCAGAAGACATCGGCAGCAGTGGAGTTCGGCAAACGACCACTCCCCCTCTGCAGGTTTTCGACTTGTTAGACATCTTTTATTATACCACAGGAGGCCGTCAGTCTCAAGGCTTGGGACAGGTAGAGGCCCTCTCTAGGTAAGGGGCCTCTCCATATCGATCATCCGGCGGAAGCCAAGCTTGGCGTAGACCGACTGCCCTTGCGAACTGGCCCAGAGGCGGGCCCGCCGGGCGCCGCACTCCTTCACCTGGGCCGGGCAAGATCAGCGCCCCTGCCGCATCGCCTCGTAGATCAGCAGGCTCGCAGCGACCCCGGCGTTCAGCGACTCGGTCGGGCCAACCATGGGGATCGAGACCACCCCATCCGCCATCTGGCGGGAGATATCAGAGGGGCCCGCCCCCTCGTTGCCAATGATCAGCGCTGCCCCCTGGTGGAGCCTCGCCTGCCAGGGCAGTAGCTCCCCGCCAGCATCGGCCACGTAGATCCGTCGGCCTTGCGCCTGCAGCGCCGCCAGCGCCTCAGCCAGCCCCAGCTTCACCACCGGCAGCCGGAAGAGGGAGCCCATCGCTCCGCGCACCACCTTGGGGTTATACGGGTCCACCCCGCCAGCCAGGACCACCCCTCCGCCCCCCAGCGCCTCCAGGGAGCGGATCACGGTGCCCAGGTTGCCGGGGTCCTGGAGGTTGTCCAGCACGACGACCAGGCCGGGGCCGATCTCGCTGAGCGAGCGCGGCCTCGGCCGGAAGAGCAGGACGATCCCCTGGGGGCTCTGGGTGTCGGCTGCCCGCTCCAGCGCCTCTGCCGTCACCAGGTGGGTGCGCACACCGGCGGCCTGTAGGGCGCCGAGCAGCGCCTCTCCCCGCTCCCGGCGGGTCAGGTCAGCGCTGTAGAGGGCGTACTCGATCGCCAGCCCGGCGGAGAGCGCCTCTTCGGCCAGGCGAATCCCCTCCAGGTGCGCGAGGCCGGTCGCCTCACGCTCCTTCCGCTCCCGGGCGATCAAACGGGCCTGGGTCACCAGGCTGTTCTTGGGGCCAAGCGGTTCGGTCATCCCTGCAGCAGCATCCTCTCCAGCTGGCGCACACCCTCGTTGCTGCCCAGCAGCACGAGGATATCGCCCTCCTTGATCGTATCGGTGGCCAGCGGGGCGGCATTGATCGACTCGCCCGACTTGATCGCCATGACCGAGATACCAAACCGAGCGCGCAGGTTGACCTCCCGCAACGACTTGCCCACGAACCGGGCGGGGGTGGCGAGCTCCATCATGGTGTACTCGGGGGAGAGTTCAATGTAGTCGGTCTCCGAGCCGGTCAGCAGGGAGTGGGCCAGGCGAGCGCCCATGTCCCGCTCCGGGTAGATCACCTTGTCGGCACCCACCTTGGAGAGGGTCCGGCCGTGCAGCTCGCTGGCCGCCTTGGCCACCACCATCTTCACGCCCATCTCCTTGAGCAGGACGGTGGTCAGGATCGAGGCCTGCACGTCGTGCCCGATCGCCACGACCACGGCGTCAAAGTTGCGCAGGCCGAGGGCCTTTAGCGCCTCCTCGTCGGTGCAGTCGCAGGCGACGGCGTGGGTAAGTTCGGGGGCGATCGTGTCCACCAGGTCCTGGCTGGCGTCCAGGCCCAAGACCTCATGGCCGAGATTCTGCAGACCGCGGGCCACAGCCTGGCCGAAGCGGCCCAATCCAATGACGGCAATCTGCTTCTGGCTCATCCGATCATGACCCTCTCTTCCGGGTAGTAAATATGAGCCCGCGCTGTCTTCCGCTGGGCCAGTGCCACCGCCATGGTCAGCGGGCCAACCCGCCCGATGAACATGGTCAGGGTGATCAGGAGCCGCCCCGGCACCGTGAGGGACGGGGTGAGGCCGGTGGTCAGGCCGACCGTGCCGAAGGCGGAGACGGTCTCGAACATGACATCAATAAACGAGATCGGGATCGCCGGATTGTCAACCGCCTTGCGCTCGGTCACCAGGAGCAGGCCGGTCACGGTCAGCACCAGGGCCATGGCAATGGCCGCGATGGTGACAGACTTGTCCAGCAGGTCCTTCGGCAGCCGGCGCCCCATGATCTGGATCTCCTCCGAGCCGGTGGCGGAGCCCCGGACCGTGAGGGCGATCATGGTGAAGGTCGTGGTCTTAATGCCGCCGCCGGTGCCGCCCGGCGAGGCGCCGATATACATGAGGATGATCGTCAGCAACAGCGAGGCGTTGGCCAACATGCCGGTGGGGACCGATTCAAAGCCAGCCGTGCGCGGGGTGATCGCCGCAAAGAGGGCATTGAAGAACTTGTGGACCCAGGGGAGCGGCCCAAAGGTGGCGGGGTTGGCGTACTCCACGAGGAGGAAGAGCACCGTCGGAACGGCGATCAGCAGTGCGGTCACCCGCAAGACGATCTTGGTCTGCAGGTTGAACTTCTCCCAGGAGCGCTTCCGCCAGATATCTTCAATCACCTGAAAGCCAAGGCTGCCCAGGGAGATCAGGCCGCCGATCACGACCAGGATGAATGGATCCTGGTTGAAGACCCGCAGCGAGGCCGATGTCAGGTCAAAACCCGCGTTGTTGAAGGCCGAGATCGAGTGGAAGATCCCCATGTATAGGGCCTTCTGCCACGGGTAGTACTGGAGGAACCGGAGGGTCAGGAAGAGGGCGCCAAGCCCTTCGATCGTGAAGGTGACCAGAAGGATATTGCGGGTCAGCCGCACCACGCCCGAGATCGAGAAGGAGCCGAGCGCCTCCTGCATGAGCAGCCGCTCTTGCAGGCTGATCCGCTTGCCCAAGGCCAGGAACATGATCGCAGAGGTGGACATGATCCCCAGGCCGCCCATCTGGATCAGGAGGATGATCACGATCTCGCCAAAGGTGGAGAAGTAGGTGGCGGTGTCCACCACGATCAGGCCGGTGACGCAGACCGCCGAGGTTGCGGTGAAGAGCGCATCGATAAACGAGAGCTTGTTGCCAGGCTCAAGGGAGATCGGCAGCATGAGGACGATGGCGCCCACGAGGATCAGGCTGGCAAAGCCGATCACCAGCACCTGGGCGGGCGTCAGGGAGAACCGGGGGCGCGGGAGCTTGGTCTTCTCCATCGTTGGCTAGTCCCCCTGTAGGCGGGCAATGCCCTGCGCATCGCCGATCACGACCAGCATGTCATCGGCTACGACCCGCTCGTCGGCGCGCGGCGAGACGATCAGTCGCCGGCCGCGCTTGATCGCCATGATATTAATCCCGAATCGGGAGGGGACGTCCAACTCCTGCAAGCTCTTGCCCACCAGCGGTTCGGGCGCCCTCACCTCAGCCATGCCATACTGTTCGGAGAGGCGGACAAAGTCCATGATCCCGCCAGCAGAGATATTGTGGGCGACACGGGTTCCCATGTCCCGCTGGGGGTAGAGCACCCGGTTCACCCCGATCCGCTCCAGAACCCGCCCGTGGGCTTCGTCCTGCGCCTTCGCCACCAACTGTTTTACGCCCATGTCGCGGCAGTTGACGGCGCAGATCACGCTGGCCTCCACGTTGTCACCAATCGCCACCACCACGGTGTCGAACTCGGTGATTCGGAGCGCCTTCAGCGCCGCCGGATCGGTCGCGTCTGCCTTGACAACCCGGGTCAGAACAGGGGCCAGAGCGTCCACCCGGTCTTCGTCGCTGTCGATCGCCAGCACGTACTCGCCCATCTCTGTCAGGACTTTGGCGACACTAGAGCCGAAGCGTCCTAGACCTATGACCGCATATCGCTTCCGCACGACTCTACTCTCCTTGTGCCTACTACTTCGGCACTATGATCGTAACCAGAGGGATCTGGTAACCTCCCCCATGATACTCCCATTTTGCCCAGAAGAAAAGCCCGCCACCACCGGACAGGTGGTCGCGGGCTCTCGCATGGTCGTCTAGAGGCTGCCCTTGGCCTTCTCCACCAGAGCGGTGAAGCCGGCGGCATCATTAATGGCGATGTCGGCCAGGACCTTCCGGTTCAGCTGGATACCGGCCTTGTGCAGGCCGTTAATGAACTGGCTGTAGGACATGCCGTTCAGCCGGGTCGCAGCGTTGATACGGGCGATCCAGAGGCGGCGGAAGTTGCGCTTCTTCTGCCGACGGTCACGCCGAGCGTACCAGAGCGCCTTCATTACGGTCTCGTTGGCCGGACGGAACAGGCGGTGCTTGCCACCCCAGTAGCCCTTGGCAAGCTTCAGGATCTTCTTATGACGAGCGCGGGAGGTCTTCCCGGCCTTGATGCGCGCCATTGTGGTCTCCTCCTATCGGATCCGGAGCCCTGCCCCGGATGGATCTAGCGTTGTAGTTAGCGGGGCAGGATCTCGCGGATATTCTTCTGGAAGGCGTCGGAGAGCACAAGGCCCCGGCGCAGGGCACGGATCCGGTTCTCACGCTTGTGGGTGTTCTTGTGGTGCTTGTTGGTCGGGTAGTGCTTCACGAGGCCGCTGCCGGTCAGCTTGAACCGCTTGGCGGCGCCGCGATGCGACTTCATCTTCGGCATGTGGGGTCTCCTCCTTGCTATTCGTTGCCTTGGACCACCTTGGGTCCATCGCTGAGCGCAGCCTTCGGGGCGAGAATCATGATCATATTCTTCCCCTCAAGCTTGGCGGTCCGCTCGACGATGCAGAGATCCTTTACGGCCTCCAGGAGACGGTCCAGGACCGCCTTGCCCAGGTCGGCGTGAACGACCTCGCGCCCACGGAACATGATCGTGGCCTTGACCTTGTCGCCGTCCTTGAGGAACGACTCGGCCTGGCGACGGCGGACATCGAAGTCGTGATCTTCGATGTTGGGCCGCATTTTGACCTCTTTGATGGTCACGACCTTCTGCTTCTTGCGGGCCTCACGGTCACGCTTGGACTGCTCGTACTTGTAACGCCCGAAGTCCATGATGCGGCAGACCGGGGGCTTGGCATTCGGTGCTACCTCAACGAGATCGAAGCCGCGCTCCTGCGCCAGCCGCAGGGCGTCCCGAGCCGTGAAGACGCCAAGTTGTTCGCCCGTCTCAGAGACGACCCGAACCTCACGAGCCCTGATCAATTCGTTAACCCGGAGCTGTTCCTTAATACACGTACACCTCCCAGTGTAGTCGAAACGGCGGTGTGGCAACCAGACAAGCACAAAAGACGGGCGGCCAGATGGCCACCCGTGTAAAGCTGAGCTGATTGTGCCCGTGCGGGCACCTTCACGACTCAACCCCTTGACCGTACCGACAACCAGTCGTACGGTGAGAAGCGGTGGCTTCTGCTTGTGAGGCTGTTTCCAAGGGAACGGCGTTGCGCCGCCCTATGACTTTGTTATCCTACCACAGTCTCACGAGGACTGTCAAGCGTTGTCGCTTTAGCCATTGGCGGTCCGGGGCAGGGCGGTCGGCTGCCCCAACTCCCGCGACCGCTCAGCCGCCCGGGTGATCGCACGGACCAGGGCCTGGCTGAACCCCGCCTCATTCAGGACCTGCAAGCCGGCATAGGTCGTGCCGTTGGGCGAGGTGACCTGGTGCCGCAGGACCGCCGGGTCTTCGCCGGTCTCCTCCAGCATGCGGGCGGCGCCCTTCAGGGTCTGGATCGAGAGCTCGCGGGCGATATCGAACGGGAGTCCGAGACCCTGCCCGGCCTGGACCATCGCTTCAATGATAAAGTAGACATAGGCCGGGCCGCTACCAGAGAGTCCGGTGACCGCATCCATATGGGCTTCGGGCACCTCGTAGACCTTCCCCACGCTGCTGAGGATCGCACCGATCAGCCCGACCGTCTCCGAGGTAGCGCTGCTGCCCCGGCAGATCGCCGTGGCTGACTCGCCCACCTGGCAGGAGGTGTTGGGCATGGAGCGGACGACCTGCACGCCCTGGTTCACCCGGGACTCCACAAAGGCGGTGGAGATTCCCGCCGCCAGCGACAGGATCACCTGACCGGGCCGGGTCTTCTCCCGGACCTCGGCCAGAAGCTCATCGACATCTTTGGGCTTGCAGGCGAGCACGATGATCTCGCTGCTTGCTACCAGCTTCGGCTTGGAGGTCGCAACCCGCACCCCGTAGCGGGCAGCCAGGGTGGCCAGCCGCTCCCGGTCGGAGCGATTGCTCACCGAGATCTGCTCAGGTCGAACGACACCCGCCGTAAGCATGCCCCGCACCAGCGATTCCGCGATCGAACCTGCGCCCAGAAACCCAATCCGCTTCCCTGTAAGCAACGCCCCTCACTCCTTCTGGTGTAGAAATGGCTAACAAAAAGCCCTTCGCGCCTCCCAAAACGGGAAGGGCGAAGGGCTCAGCGTCCTCCGTGGTACCACCTTCGTTGATCGCCCACCGATCGGCTGATAAGCCGGGGCAACCCACTCTTCGACCAGGTCCAACAACCTGGGGCCAAGGGTAACGAATGGCCAGTCCGGGTCGGCTCCTCGCCGCCAGCTCTGGGGTGGGTTCAAGCGCCGCTCACCGGCCCGGGCTTCCAGCACCACCTTGCGGCGGGCTCGGGCTCTCTGTCGGAAAGGGTCCGCTCTACTTGTCCCCGTCAACGCTTTTCGGGATATTGCGAGCATTATACCAACCGGAGTTGGGGACGTCAAGAGGGAAGTTGCCCCTTCTCGCCCTGGGCTCAACGCCGCTGCTCCTTCAGCGACCGGAGCGCCCGGCTGACCGAGAGAAACTCAGCGGTCAACGCCTCTGCCTCCCCCTCCTTGGGCTTGGCGAGGGCGGCGGAGAGGAAGGCGAGCCGGGTCTCCAGCAGGAGCACCTCCTCGGCGAGGCTGGCCTGGGTGACCGGCTTCGGCCGGCACCACTCCACGAACTCCGCGTAGGTGCCCGTGAATGTGTCCAGCCGCCCCTTCTCGATCCGGATCATGCGGTTGGCCACCCGCTGCAGGAGGTAGCGGTCATGGGAGACCAGCAACAACGTGCCGGCGTACTGGTCCAGCGCCTCCTCCACCCGTTCGCGGGAGGCGAGGTCGAGGCCGTTGGTCGGCTCGTCCAGCACCAGCAGATCCGGGTCGGTCAGCAGGATCTTGGCCAGGGCCAGCCGGAGCTTCTCGCCGCCGGAGAGGACGGTAACCGGCTTCAGGATCGACTCCCCGCTGAAGAGCAGACAGGCGAGCATGGTGCGCACCCGCGCCTGGTCGAGGGCGGTGTTCCCCCCTGAAGCCTCCTGCAGTACGGTGTTGGCCGGGTTAAGGCTCTCCATCTCCTGGTCGAGGTAGGCCACCCGGAGCGGCGATACCCGGATCGACCCCTCGGTCGGCGCCAGGTGCCCGAGCAGGAGCCGGATCAGGGTGGACTTGCCTGCGCCGTTCGGCCCAACCAGCGCCACCCGGTCGCCCCGCTGGATATAGAAGCCCGCCTCCCGGAAGAGCCAGGGGGAGTCTGGCGAGTAGCGGAAGGAGAGGCGCTCCGCCAGGATCAGGTTCCGGGCCACGCCGGCCCCGCCGTCAAACCCGAGGTTGATCTGGGCGGAATCCCGCGGCTTCTCCACCTTGATCCGCTCCAGCCGCTTCTCCATCGACTTGGCGACCCGCATGTGGGCCTGGCTCTTCCGCTCGTTGAACCCCGCCAGAAACGGGTTCTCGCCCGGCTGGACCTTGGTGCGGTGGGTCCGCATGGCCCAGTCCCGCTCCCGGCGGATCGCCTCCTCCAACTGCTTCTTCTGCTTCAGGTAGGAGCGGTAGTCGGCATCCGCCTTTTCCCGCTCCGCCTGCTTCTGCCTGGCATAGGCCGAGTAGTTGCCCGGGTAGGAGCTGACCTGGCCGTTGTTCATCTCCAGGATCCGGGTGACCACCCGGTCCAGGAAGTAGCGGTCGTGGCTGATCACGAGTACCGACCCCCGGTAGCTGCTCAGGACCGACTCCAGCCACTGCAGCCCCTCGGTGTCCAGGTGATTGGTCGGCTCGTCGAGCAGGAGGATCTGCGGCCTGCCCGCCAGCGCCCGGGCCAGCGCCGCCCGGGTCTTCTGCCCGCCCGAGAGCGCTCCGGCGGGGCGGGCCAGCAGCTCCCGGGTGATCCCGCACCGGCTGAGCAGCTGGTCATCCACCGGGCCAATCTGCTCGCCCAGCGGCCGCTCCTCGTGCCAGCTTCCCGCCTGGGCCATGTACGCCCAGCTCATCTGCGGATGAACCCAGTGCACCGCCCCGCTGGTCGGGGATAGCTCGCCCGCGAGGATCCGCATGAGCGTGCTCTTGCCGGAGCCGTTCAGCCCCACCAGACCAACGCGCTCGCCCTGGGCCAGGTGAAAGGTGATCCCCTTCAGGATCAGGGTCGCCTCAAACTCCTTCGTCACGCCGGAAACCTGTAATGCCATTGTCAAACCATACCGCCTCCTTCTTGTGGGAAGCGGCCCAAAGGGGTGCGTTCGCATGGGAACGCCCGCGGAAATAGAAAAAACCACGGGCGTACCCGTGGTTGAATGCCGCGTAGGCTCCACCGTTCGGACCGCTCTAACGTGCGCGCCCACCTACGACCCCGTGGGGTCGTGGAGCGCCCATATCCAGTTAGCGAGCGGTCGTCTTCTTCACGTGTGTGGTACCTCCGCCTGTGGCAGTAGACTTCCTGACAAGTGTAGTATGCCCCGCACCGTTCGTCAAGGGGCGACGGTGAAGAGGAGGGGCAGGAGCAGGGGGATCAGGGCCAGGGTGACAAAGGCGGCCAGGATCATGGAGAGGCTGGAGACCGTCCCCTCCACCTGCCCCAGTTCGAAGGCCCGGGCGGTGCCAACACCGTGGGCGCCCATGCCGAAGAGGACCCCCTTGCCAATCGCCGAGCGAATGGCAAGGTACCGGATCGTCAGCGGGCCAATAATCAGGCCGAGCAGGGCGGTCAGGATCACGAAGACGGCGGCCATGACCGGCTCCCCTGCATACGCCCGGGCGATCTCCATGGCGATGGGGGTGGTGACAGACCGCGGGGCCAGGCTGATCACCAGGGCGGAATCCCAGCCCAACAGGAGCGGCGGGAGTACCGAGGAGATGATCGCCGCCGCCGAGCCAAGCAGCACGCCCAGCCCCAGGCTCAGGCCGTACTGCCGGATCAGGTGGCGGTGCTTGTACATGGGGACCGCCAGGGCGACGGTCGCCGGGGAGAGCAGGAGGCTGAGCCAGCGCCCCCCCTCCATGTAGCGGTCGTAATCGATGCCGCCATAGACCAGGATCAGGGCGAGGGCCAGCGGGCTGATGAAGATCGGCGAGAGCAAGAGGCGCGGATGGCGCCGGTAGAGCGCTCGGGAGCCCTGGTAGATCGCGAGGGTCAGGGCCAGACTAAGGGCGCCCATGCTGCTCCCCCTCCTCGCCCGAGCGGCGGGCCAGGCGGTCTGCCACCACGCCGGAGACCGCCATGACCACGGCGGTGCTGAAGGCGATCACCGCCACGATCCCCAGCCCCCGCGCCGCCATGAGGTCGCGGTACTCCACGATCCCCACCGCCGCCGGGATAAAGAAGAGCAGCATGTTCCCCAGCAGGAACTCCGCCCCCTTCTCCACCCACTCCAGGGGGATGATCCGCAAGGCCAGGAGCAACAGCAGCAGGGCGATGCCGACGACATTGCCGGGGACCGGCCAGGCCAACCATGCCGAAAGTTGGGCGCCGGACCATGCGATCAGGCTGAGCAGTCCAACCTGGAAGATGGTCCGGCTGTATTGCTGGTAGGTTGCCACGAAGATCAACTCCATACGTTGCTAGAGTCCCGCTCGGCGATGTGCGCTATGCCTCATGCGCCATGGGAAAACCGGACCTCGAACGCCGAGGTCCGGCTCAGTGCGCTGGACCGGCTACCCCCAATAGGGCGCCCGTTCCAGATGATCATCTGCCTGGGGATGGCCCGAGAGAAGGAGCGCCCCCTCCCGGGCGAGGCCAGCGATCAGGGTCTGGGAGTCGGAGCCGGCCCACTGGAAGGCGGCCTCCATGGCCCGGGCCACCGGCTCGGCGTCGTGCTCCACAAAGGCGATCACGCTGGGGCCGGCGCCCGAGAGCGCCACCCCCTTCGCCCCCTCGGCGAGGGCCGCCTGGAAGACGGTGCGCAGGCCCGGGACCAGGGAGGCCCGGTAGGGCTGGTGGAGCCGGTCCTGGGTGGCGACCGAGAGCAGGTCGGTCCGCCCCTGGGCGAGCGCCGCCACCAGCAGGGCGGTCCGGTTCAGGTTGTAGACCGCATCCTTCAGGGTGACCTCGGTGGGGAGGACGCCGCGGGACTTCTCGGTCTTCTTGCCCGTGATCGGCATCTCCGGCATGACGATCACCGCCTGGAGCGACCGGGGCGGGTCGAACCGGACATGGAGGGGGCCGCGCTCTTCATCCATACAGGAGACGGTGAAGCCGCCGACCATGGCAGGGGTGACATTATCCGGGTGCCCCTCGATCGCCACCGCCATGGCCAGGAGCTGCTCCCGGTTCAGCCCCTTCCGACCGGTCATCTGCTCGACCAGGGCGTTGGCTGCCACCAGCCCACCCACGATTGCGGCGGCGGAGGAGCCCATGCCCCGGGCGACCGGGATCGCCACCTGCTCCCGGATCAGGAGCCCGTTGGGCCGGTAACCAAGCCGCTGAAAGACCTTCAGCGCCGCCTGGTAGACCATGTTCTGCTCCGGGTCCTCCAGGGTGCCGCCGCCGGTCCCCTCCACCTCAATGACCACATCGAGAATGCCGGTCTCATCCATTTCGATGGTGTTGCGGATATCCAGCGCCACGCCGAGCGTGTCGAAGCCGGGTCCCAGATTGGCGCTGGTCGCCGGGACGCTCACCTTGATCATAGGACCAGCCGCTCCAGTCGGCCGTAGTCGGCTGGCAGCTTGACCGGCGACTCCGAGACCTTGATCGCCGTGTCGGGATCCTTCAGGCCGTGGCCGGTCAGCACCGCCACCACCTTCGGCCGGTAGCCACGCCCGGTGAAGGCCCGGTGGACCGGGGCCGGCGCCGACTCGCCATCGATCGAGCCGCCGATCCGCCCCTCGAAGTAGCCCGCCTGGCTCAGCTTGATCAGCCCCGCCAGCGAGGAGCAGGAGGCGGGCTCGGCAAAGACCCCTTCGGTGGCGGCCAGCAGCCGGTAGGCCTCGAGCATCTCCTCGTCGGTGATCGCCCAGAAGCCGCCGCCGGACTCCCGCACGGCGTTGATCGCCCCCTGGCGGGTGGCCGGGCGGCCGATCTTGATCGCCGTGCCGATGGTCTTGGGATCATCCACCTCGCCGCCGTAGACCAGGGGCGCAGCCCCTGCCGCCTGGATGCCGAGCATGCGGGGCAGGTAGGGGCCGGCCCCGCCGCAGCCGCAGGACTCGACGACGCCCACGCCAGCGGCGACATACTCCTTGAAGCCCATCCAGTAGGCGGTGATATTCCCGGCGTTCCCCACGGGGATTGCCAGGAAGTCCGGGTAGGAGCCCAGGGCATCGACCACCTCGAAGGCGGCGGTCTTCTGCCCCTGCAACCGGAACGGGTTGACCGAGTTGACCAGGGCGATCTCGGGGTGCTCCTCGGAGAGCCTGCGGACCAGGCGAAGGCCGTCATCGAAGTTGCCCTCGATCTGAATCGTCTTCGCCCCATACATGAGCGCCTGGGCCAACTTGCCCATGGCGACGGCGCCGTCGGGGATCACGACGTAGCAGGGCAGCCCAGCCCGGGCGGCGTAGGCCGCCGCAGCGGCGCTGGTGTTGCCGGTGGAGGCGCAGATTACCGCCTTGGCCCCCGCCTCAACCGCCTTGGACATGGCCATGGTCATGCCCCGGTCTTTGAAGGAGCCAGTCGGGTTGAGCCCCTCGAACTTCAGGTAGAGGTCGAGTCCTAGCTTCTCGCCCAGGCGGGGAGCCGGGACGAGCGGGGTGTTCCCCTCCAGCAGCGTCACCACAGGGGTCTGCTCGGAGACGGGGAGAAAACGGCGATAGTTACGGATGACACCTTGCCAGGGGGCCATAGCTTACACCTCCAAATGGGTTGGGTCACGGGCGGTGGTGGGTTCAGCGTGAGCGGGTGGGTAGCAGAGAGCCGGGTTGATGGACTCACCAACCCGGCCTGGTGGGGTTCCTACTCCTTCTTGCCAGAGGCCGCCTTGCGGGCCGCCTCGTCCATCTCCTTGCGCTCGATCTCGCCCATGGCCAGCTCCTGGAACTGGGCCAGCGGCATGGCGCCCAGGTCCTTCTGCCCACGGCGACGGACTGCCACAGCGCCGGCCTCGGCCTCCTTGTCGCCCACCACGAGGATAAACGGCACCTTCTTCAGCTCCGCCTCGCGGATCTTGTAGCCGATCTTCTCGTTGCGCGGGTCCAGCTCCACACGCAGCCCGGCGGCCTTGAGCTTTGCCACCACGTCGGCGGCATACTCGTGGTGCCGGTCGGTGATCGGCAGCACCCGGGCCTGCACGGGGGCCAACCATAGGGGGAAGGCGCCAGCGAAGTGCTCGGTCAAAATGCCGATAAACCGCTCCAGGGTGCCCATGATCGCCCGGTGGAGCATCACCGGCCGGTGCTCCTTGCCGTCCTCCCCGATATAGGTCAGGTCGAACTTGATCGGGAACTGGAAGTCAAGCTGCACGGTGGCGCACTGCCACTTGCGGCCCAGGGCGTCGGTGACGTCGAAGTCCAGCTTCGGGCCATAGAAGGCGCCGTCGCCGGGGTTCAGCTTGTAGGTGCGGCCCATGGACTCCAGCGCCCGGGCCAGGGAGGCCTCGGCCTGATCCCAAAGCTCGATCTCGCCCATGAAGTCATCGGGCCGGGTGGAGAGCTTGATCTCGTAAGGCAGGCCAAGCTTGCTGTAGATCTCATCCACCAGACCGACAATCTCGCGGATCATCTCCTCGATTTGATCGGGGCGGACAAAGAGGTGGGCGTCGTCCTGGTGCATGCCCCGCACACGGAGCAGGCCGTGCAGGGTGCCAGAGGACTCATACCGGGAGAGGGGCCCGTACTCGGCCATCTTGATCGGCAGGTCCCGGTAGGAGCGGAGCTCGCTCTTGAAGACCACACAGTGGTTCGGGCAGTTCATGGGCTTCAGGGCGAAGTCCTGGTCCTCGGACTTCAGGGTGAACATGTTCTCCCGGTAGTGGTACCAGTGGCCCGAGGTCTCGTAGAGCTTGGAAGAGACGATCCAGGGGCACCGGACCTCCTCGTAGCCCAGGGCGGCCTGCAGGCTCCGGGACCAGTTCTCCAGCTCCCGATAGACCTTGTAGCCCTTGTCGAGCCAGTAGGGGAAGCCGGGAGCGACATCTTCAAAGCGGAAGAGACCCAGCTCCGGCCCGATCTTGCGGTGGTCACGCCGCTTGGCCTCCTCCAACTGGAACAGGTACTGCTCCAGGTCGGCCTTCGACTCGAAGGAGGTGCCGTAGATCCGCTGGAGCTGCTTGTTCTCCTGGTTCCCCTCCCAGTAGGCGCCGGCGACGGAGAGCAGCTTGAATGCCTTCACCCGCCCCGTCGATGGCACATGCGGGCCGACGCAGAGGTCGGTGAACTCGCCCTGGGTGTACATCGACACCGCCTCATCGGCCGGGATCTTGTCGACCAGGAGGACCTTGTACTCCTCGTTCTTCTGGGCGAAGAACTCCTTGGCATACTCCCGGCTCACCTCGGAGCGGACCATGGGGAAGTCGGCCTCCACGATCTTCTGCATCTCCGCCTCAATCGCCGGCAGGTCATCGACCGAGAGCGGACGGGGCATGTCGATGTCGTAGTAGAAGGTGTGCTCCAGGGGCGGACCCACGGTCAGCTTCGCCTCGGGGAAGAGCCGCTTCACAGCCTGCGCCATGATATGGGTCGAGGTGTGGCGGAAGACCTCACGCCCTTCCTCATCCTTGAAGGTGAGCACCTGGAGGGCGCAGTCCTGATTCAGGACGGTGGAGAGATCCACCACCTGGTCATTCACCTTGGCGGCGATGGCAGCCTTCGCCAACCCGCGCCCGATCTGGGCGACGGCCTCGGCAATGGTAATCCCTTTCGCATACTCCCGCACGGAGCCATCTGGTAGGGTCACACGCACGATCTCAGACATGTTTTGGGCCCCTTTCGTCCGACTGAATCGGATTGAGCTTGTTGCGAAAAACAAAATGCCCCTCGTCCCGCAAGGGACGAGAGGCAATGCTCCCGTGGTTCCACCCTCGTTCCCGTGCCGCTGGCGTGGCGCCGCTGCCCGGGTCTCGATCGCGCTGCAAAGGGCGCACCCTCCTGCCTTATCCCCTGCTGGGGCTTCGGCAGACAGCTACCGGGTGGTTTCCCCCGCCCATGGCCCGAGAGCACTTTCAGCCGGTGGCGCTCCCTCTCTGAAGGGTGGTGCGTGGTCTTGTCCCGATCATCGCTGTTCGGATTTGTGCGTAATGTTACCACCGGAATGGGGGTGTGTCAAGCGGTAGATCCAGGTTCGTTTGGCTACTCCTTATCCAGGAACTTGGCCACACGCTCTTCGTCCAGCGGGGCGAAGATGCCGCGGGCGCGGGCCACCTGGTTCCCCTCGGCGTCGCGCGCCTCGGCCCGAGCGGCGATAATCCGGGAGTTCTGCTTCACAATGTAGGCGGTGAAGTGATAGGTCTGGCCAATGCGCAGGGGGCGCCGGTAGGTCACCTCCACCTTGCGGGTGACCGCCAGGTTGAGTTGGGCGAAGATCAACTGGCTCATGACCTCGTCGAGCACGGCGGCGACAACGCCGGAGTGGGTGACGCCGGGCGGGCCCTGGAACTCGGGAATCGGGGTGAAGGTGCACTCGGTCTTGTCCCCAACCAGGCGGACATTCAGGCGAAGGCCGAGGCGGTTTTCCTGGCCGCAGCCAAAGCACTGCCAGTGCAGGCCCTGCAAATGATCACGTTCAGAGACGAAGGCGTCGCTCATGGTACCGGCTCCTTTCAGCAGGAGATCCCTATTGCTGGACGTTCGGTGTCAGGTCTGGGCGCTGTCAGCGACCCGTTGCAGCAGGACCAGTTCGGGTAGGGGCCCCGGAAAGCCCGTCTTACCGCCCACCACGAAGAAGGGGACTGTCTGCACGTCGAACTGGCCCACCAGCTCCTGGTGCTGCGTCAGGTCAATCGTCACAGCCTTCAGCCGCCCACGGCTCTCCAGGGCGATCTCGTTGGCCAGCCGCACCATGGCTGCGCAGCGGGGGCAGGAGGGTGTGACCAGGGTCCAGAGTTCGGTTGCGTCAGGCAGCGCCTGCGCCTGGCTCCGCCCCAGGGGGCTCAAGATCGCACTGCCCTTGGAGGCGGCGAGGATCGAATCGGCCAGGGCGCCAAGCTCCTGACCAAGCGGCAGGTCCCGGAAGTGGATCCCGGTCTCCCGACCCCAGCCATCCACCAGGGTGAGGGACTCCCCCTCCCACCCCTCGGCGGTCAGCAGTGGCTCATCAACCAATGGAGCGGCGGTCAGCACCTCGCTCACCAGGGCTGCCATCTCCGCGTTGCCGTTGGGCACACGGAGCACGACCGGGCCGACCATCTGGGCCAACCGCTGCCTCACCTGATCGTGGGAGGCTGCGCTGAGAATCGCCATCCACTTCTCTCCCCCTGCTTGGAGGTTTCGCCACCGGAGGGCGAAACCCCTGTCCAAATTCTGCCCAACCCCGTGCACAATCCTGCTGCTCGCTCGAAAAAAGTGAAGGGGACCATCCCGGCTGGAATGGTCCCCGTGCATGTCCGCTTGGCTCTAGAAGAGGCCCGTGCCGAAGGTCGAGGCGAAGACCAGGGCAACGATGGTCATGAGCTTGATCAGGATGTTCATGGACGGGCCGGATGTATCCTTGAAGGGGTCGCCGACGGTGTCACCGACGACAGCGGCCTTGTGCGGGTTGGAACCCTTGCCACCATGGGCGCCGCCCTCGATATACTTCTTGGCGTTGTCCCAGGCGCCGCCAGCGTTGGCCATCATGATCGCCATCATGACGCCGGTGACCAGAGCGCCGGCCAGCAGGCCAGCGAGGGCCTCCTTGCCGAGGATATAGCCGGTGGCGAGCGGAGCGGCGACGGCCATGATGCCGGGGATCACCATCTCCTTCAGCGCAGCGCCGGTGGAGATCTCCACGCAGCGGGCGTAGTCAGGCTTCGCCTTCTCCTCCATGATGCCCTTGATCTCACGGAACTGGCGGCGGACCTCCTCCACCATCTGCATGGCGGCCCGGCCCACGGCGTTCATGGTCATGGCGCCGAAGAGGAAGGGCAGCATGCCGCCAATGAAGAGGCCGATGATCAGCTTCGGATCGGTCAGGGAGACCTTCTCCAGACCGGAGGCGGTAGCAAAGGCGCCGAAGAGGGCCAGGGCGGTCAGGGCGGCGGAGCCGATGGCGAAGCCCTTGCCCATGGCGGCGGTGGTGTTGCCAACGGAGTCGAGGGTGTCGGTGATCTTGCGGATCTCCTTGCCCATGTGGGACATCTCAGCGATGCCGCCGGCGTTGTCGGCGATCGGGCCGTAGGCGTCAACGGCGACGGTCATGCCGGTGGTGGAGAGCATGCCGACAGCGGCCAGGGCGACGGTGAAGAGGCCCTGGTTCACAGGAGCGCCCACCACATAGGAGACCAGGGTGGCAATGGCGATCACGATGATCGGCCAGCCGGTGGAGAGCATGCCGACACCAAGGCCGGCGATGATGTTGGTGGCCGGGCCGGTCTCGGAGGCGTCAGCGATCCCCTGGACCGGCTTGTAATCGCCCGAGGTGTAGTACTCGGTGATCAGGCCGATCACGATACCGGCGACCAGGCCAGCGAGGACGGAGGTGAAGTAGATGTGGGTGCCATAGCCCAGGAAGGAGATGAGGGCGGTGATGATCAGGGTGAGGCCGCCAGAGGCGAAGGTGCCGTACCGGAGGGACTTGGCCGGGTTGGTCTTCTCGTCGCCCTTGACGAACTGGGTGCCGATGATCGACGCGATGATACCGCCGGCGGCGATCAGCAGCGGGAGGACAGCGAGGGCCGGGTCGATCTCGGTGTCAACCACGGCGATGGCCATGGCGGCGATAACGGCGCCGACGTAGGACTCAAAGAGGTCAGCGCCCATGCCGGCCACGTCACCGACGTTGTCACCGACGTTGTCAGCGATAACGGCAGGGTTGCGGGGGTCATCTTCCGGAATGCCAGCCTCGACCTTGCCCACCAGGTCGGCGCCAACGTCAGCGGCCTTGGTGTAGATACCGCCGCCGACACGGGCGAAAAGGGCGATCGAGGAGGCGCCGAGGGCGAAGCCGTTGACAATGTTGGGATCCCCGAAGACGTACCACATAATGCCGACGCCCAGCATGCCCAGGCCGACGACGGAGAGGCCCATGACAGCGCCACCGGAGAAGGCGATGCCCAGGGCGGCGTTCATGCCCTTCTGGGCGGCGTTGGCGGTGCGGACGTTGGCCTTGGTAGCCACCCGCATGCCAAAGTTGCCAGCGAGGACCGAGCAGAGCGCACCGCTGACGAAGGCGATGGCTGTCTGCCACTGCATGGTCTCAGGGGAGACGAAACCGGCAACCACGATCACCGCAGCGAGGGCCACAACAAAGATAACGAGCGTGCGATACTCCCGGTTCAGGAAGGCCATAGCGCCGTCCTGGATCGCCTTGGCGATCTCCTTCATGCGGTCGTTGCCAGGATCCTGACGGCTAATCTTGCTGGCCAGCATGTAGGCAACAATGAGGGCGAGTATACCGGCTACAGGTGCAGCCCAGGCGAATCTTTCCATACCCACTTCTACTTTCGGCTCCTTTCATGGTGTCAGGGTAACTTTATGCTAGTTAGCCAGCCCCTCGGAAAAATCCTCCCTACGCACTGGGAATCATACGCGAACCCTACCCTGCGCTATGCGAACTAGTACAATGTAGAGAGGGAGGGCGGCTACCCTCCCTCCTCTGTCAAGGCGCTAATGGCGCAACGTAGCGGAGGAAGAGTCTCCCTGCTGGGTCTGGTTCGCGCAGAAGGAGCACTCTTCGCACAACCGCACCCGCTCACCGAAGACCCCTAGAATCGTCTCGAGCGATTCATCCCGCTCGCTGCTTGTCTGGCAATGGACCGTGAGCGACCGGGGGGCCAGGGTGATCAAGGCAGAGATCAACAGGTCCTCATAGTTGACCTCACTGTCCACCATCTCGACTACAAACTCCTCGAGCGATTCACTGCGAATCGCCCCACCGTCATCATCCACCAGTTTGAAGGAGCCGCCTCGCCGGAGTAGCACATGCACATGCTCAATGCGCGGCTCCTGGACCTCGACAAAGTACTTGAGCAACCGGATAAACTCGCGGTACTCGCGCTCCATCAGGAACTCATCCACGGCGCGATCCACGGCATCCTCCAGCTCATCGAGGTACTCCCGCAGCCGGAAGGTGACAAACCCTTCCAGCACGACCTCATCGGCGCTGTCGAAGTAGTCCCGCAGCTTATGCAGGATCTGGCTCTTGCGGTTGACCTTGTGCCACTGAAAGGAATCGGTGCCGTGGCCGCTCAAGTTCCGCCCGGTGTAAGCCGCGATCTGGTCCTGCTCATCCCGGGTGAAATAGGAGTAAGTCCCACGAATGATCTTGCGGATCAGGTCGCTCTCCCACTTCTCGACGATCACGTCGGACAGGGCGCTGGCGACGTAATGCCGCACCAGGGTGTCCATCGGAGTCGGGCCGGCGGGGTCGCCATCTACACGGCAGTCAAGAAAGGCGAACTCCCCCCGGTGTGATTGGCCGATGCGAATCTTGACGCCTTCATCCTGAAGAAACCGGAATTCGTCGTCCAGACGCTGGCGAATCTCGTCGATCCCTGCCGCAGTCCCTATCGTGATCGCGTGCACGGCCGTTTCACCCCTCTTTTGCAGGAAATCGGCCCCGAAGAAGCGGGTTTCGCGTGCGCTTCGATCGCGCCTGGTCGCCTCTCGAGAGCCGAGGGTATCTGCTGTACTAGTATATGACCGCCCGCAAAATCGTTATACGGCGCCGCCGATCAGTCGCTTCCTTCTTTGATCCATTGCTGGTAGAGGGCGGCAGCCCCTGCTGCCAGGGCCTGGGCGACCTGCTCCCGGTAGGCCGAATCCTGCAGTCGCTTCCTGTCGGTCGGGTCGGTGAGAAACCCCAGCTCGACCAGGACAGCCGGCGCCCGAGTCCAGCGAAGGACTGCGAAGTCGGGGCGCGGGTGTGGCCGTTCCCTGCGCGCATGCAGCGGCCATCGCCGGAGGATATCGTCCAGGAGAAAGGCGGCGTCACGGCCGACTGGGGAGGGTTGGTAGAAGAGCATCATCCCCCGCTCTCTCGGGTTGGTGGCGCTGTTGACGTGGATCGAGAGGAGGAAGGCGGCCTGGCACTGGTTCGCCAGCCGGATTCGATAGTTTATGTCCCTGCGTAGCCGCTGGTTGTCGTTCGGGCCGCCGAGATCGCGGTCGCTGGACCGGGTCAGCAGCACCGGCACCTTCTGCCGTGTGAGGTACGCCTCCGTCCGCAGGGCGATATCCAGCACGATCTCTTTCTCCAGCACGCCGTTCCAGTTGGTCCCGCCATCAATCCCGCCATGCCCTGGATCCAGCACCACCGCATGGCGAACTGGGCATTCCACCGGGGCCGTGGCGCTGCGGCTCTCCAGAGGGCGCCAGAGGCCGGCCCCCAGTGCAACGGCCAGCAAGAGACCTATGACTCCCCAGATCGCTCTGCGCAGAATCGGCACAGCCCAACGCCTCCCCGTCCACTCTTATGAGGGGAGAGGCGGTCACATGCTCGGTCACTGGCATGAGAAAACCCGGAACCCAGCGGCTATGGACCGCCTGGTTCCGGGTTGCTGCCGATTTGGTCAGCCTTCCTGGTTCGCCTGCCGCACGGCCAGCAGGGAGAGCAGGAAGACGATCAGTTGGACGACGGCGGAGCCGACGCACCAGAGGCAGATCGCGAAGATGACGAAGAGCTCGAGATAGGTCAGGTAGGCCGAGAAGAGCAGGCCGACCAGCGAGACTCCGAAGAGCGCCAGGATGTACGTGTCCCGGCGAGCACTCTCGCGCATGGCGAGAAAGCCCAGTGCAATCAGCACCACATACGCCACCGCCCCGAGGGTCGGGATCGGAATGCCAAAGATCCACGCGTAGGGGCTGCTCTGCACCTCGGCACAACCGCCGCTCCCCCCGCAGATGGCGATCCCACCTGAGGTGTAGATATAGGTCAGGTACAGCGAAATCCCGAGCCCGATCACGGAGAGCAGTGTCATCCCGATCACGGTCTGCCGGAGCTTCACTACTTGTTCACCGCCTGCTTCACCACGTTGGGAATATCATTCCAGGACTTGAGGGTATCCAGGTTGATCGCCTCACCGTTCAGGAAGAAGGCCGGGGTGCCTCTCAGCCCCCTGTCTTCGGCCTCCTTCTGGTAGGTCTCGGCGGTGGCTTTGTACTTGTCGCCCCGGACACACTGCTTAAACGCCTCCGTATCCAGCCCCAGGTCCGCAGCGTACTGCTCGGTCAGGGCGGTGGAGATCTTCTGGCGACCCTGGTTGGCAAAGATATGGGAGTGCATGGCGTACCACATGCCCTGATCCGCGGCGCACTCCACCGCCTCCACCGCCCAGACCGACTCCGCGTCGTTCAGCGGGAACTGCTTGAACTCAACTCGCAACTGACCACTCTCGACAAGCTCCGCTAACTGCGGAGCGACCACATCGTGTGCGGTTTTGCAGTGCGGTCAGCCATAGTCGAGGTACTCTTCGAGTACCACCTTGGCGTCCTTGGAGCCCCAGACACCACGAACAATGTTGTGGGCCTGGTCCGAGTTCTCGCCGGTCTGGACGACGGGCGGCGGGACCTCCTTCTTGGAGGAGAGCAGGCTCATGGCAATGAGAACACCGACCGCAACAACGGCAACGCCGGCTACGATCAGGATGGATTGGTTGCTCTTTCCTCTCTTCTGATTCATGGTCTTCTTGCCCAGGGGGAATCACCTCACATCGAATTAACGGCTGGTCGGACAACAAGGGTTTGTGTCCGGACATTCTATACATTTCCACCTTCGCTGGATTGATTCCTTCTGGACGGTCTCCTGTGGTGATTTCCATGGAGGGCGGAGACTGGGGGCGCGCCAAGGCCCGAAACGTCTCGTGACGTCTCGGGCCTTGGCTTTGGAGGTGGGTGTGGGATTTGAACCCACGGATAACGGTTTTGCAGACCGCCGCGTTACCACTTCGCCAACCCACCAGCAGAGTGCATGCATGATGTTAGCACAGAGGGAACGCGGGCGTCAAGGCAGAACGACCGCTCAATTTGTGGTCAGACGACTCCAGAGGCGGCGACCACCCACGATCAGCCCCACGAAGAGCAGGAGGAGCAGACTGCCCCACAGCCCGGCCTCGTTGGCTGCCGCCAGGTCCTGGCCGAAGTATGCATAGGCGAAAAAGGCCGGCGCTTGCCCGACTAGAGCCACCGCCAGGAAGATCGGCAGGCGGATCCGCCCAATCCCGGCAAGGTAGGCGACGATATCGAACGAGGCGATTGGAATCAGCCTGCCAAAAAGCGACAGGACGAGGAAATGGAGTGGTCCGAGCCTGCCAGCCAGATCGATCCAGCGCTCGCCCAGGCGCTGCTTGACCAGGGCCTGCCCCAGCCAGCGGGCCAGGGCAAAGTTGACCGCAGCGCCGAACATTCCCCCGGCCAGCGAGAGGAAGGTCCCCGCGACCGACCCGTAGAGGGCGCCCGCCGCCAGGGTGACCGGCCACGAGGGGAGCGGTGAGAACACGGCCTGGAGCAACTGCAGCACCACCACCAGCAGTGGACCCCAAGGCCCTGCCTGCTGGAGCAGGTCCGTGGCGATCTGGAGCCCTCCCCGGAAGAATGGGCGGAGCCAGGGCCAGGCCCAAAGGGCGAGGCCTCCGATCAGAATGGCAAAGATACCTGCGATAACCGAGCCGAGATGCTTGCGCATGCTTCCTCCTCAGCGGGTGCCCGTGCGGGGACTAGCGGAAGACCCGGCGAGCGCCCAGGTACCGCTCTGCCCAGTATGCACGAGAGAGGGCGGTCCGGACAACCCCCACCTCGGGTGATTGGGCGTGGACAAACCCGCCGTCGCCATCGTACACGCCGACGTGTGAGGCGCCGGGCTCGTAAGTGGAGAAGAAGACCAGGTCGCCCGGAGCGAGATCCTCATCCGCCACGGGTGCGCCAGTTGCGAAGAGCTCCTGCGAGGTGCGGGGCACCTCCTGCCCCACCTGGTCGCTCAGGTAGGTGATCAGCCCGCTGCAGTCAAACCCGGTCTCGGGACGGGTGCCACCCCAGGCATAGCCCATGCCCACCTGCTCCACCGCCCTGGAGAGGATTAGCTCCCCTGTGCGCCGGCTCGCCTCGCGGCTGACAGCCGTATCGGCCCGGCCGCTCCGCAGAAAGACGGTGCGAGTGTCACCATTCCAATCGACCGCGAAGCCGAGTTCCTCCGCAAAGAAGCGGAGCGGGATCAGGGTCCTGCCCTGCTGGTTGAGCACCGGCATGGGCAGCGGCGCGGGCTCCCCGTTTACGAGGGCCGTGCGCTCGCCAACCACCGCCTCCACCCGTGTCCCAGGTAGCAGGGCGGTCACCCGGGCGAGCACTGGGTCCCACGAGAAGGTGGCGCCAAGGGGAGTCAGCACGGCGCGCACGGGCACCATGGTCACACTCTGCTCGATCACTGGGGGCACATCGAAGGAGAGCACGCGCCCGTCCAGTATCACCTGGATCGGTTCGGATTCGGCGTGAGCGTGGGTCGGCGGCGAGAATGTCAGGGCGACAGCCGCCACGGCAAGGCCATAGAGCCAGGTTCGTCTCAGTTGCAGAGAGGCTCCCTCCTCGTTGACCGAGTCTGGGGCGCTCTGAACCAGTTCGCCCGAAAGAAGGGCTACCCCTCTGCTGTTGGCTTCATTCCTTGGCGCCAAATATTGCCTGCTCTGTTTCAGGGGCGGTCTCAGGAGCTCTCCGCACCACCGCTGCAGTTGCGAGATACTGATCGTGCGAGAGCAGCTCCCGCTTCACCAGTTCACCATTGTGGTAAAGCAACCGGTATGCCTCGGAGCGCAGCCCGGGGGAGCCGGCACTTACCTGCACCTGCGCCCCCGGCGGAAGCGAGGGATCATCAACAAACCTCGTCGGGATCGGCAGCGTGCCTGTCACCCGCGATTCGATCTCGACCGCCTGCCCCTCCGGAAGGTCGCCGTATAGCCGGAATGTGACGCTCCCTCCCCCCGACTCAGCGTGGATCAACAGGTGCCCGGCAGTGGTGTTTCGGAGCTTCAGATCCTGCCACCCCTGGGCCACCGCTGCGTCTTCGGACGGAGGAATGTAGCTGACCGCTAACTGGTGCGGGTGCCGTTCCATGATCTCCAGGTTCGCCCGAATGGCCGCACCGTACAACGTCGTCGCCACTTGGCAGACCCCACCCCCGATCCCTGGCACAAGCTGCCCATCCACAATGACGAAGGCCTCACGCCAGCCGGTCTCCTCGTTGATTGGCCCAACCGTGGCGTTGTACGAGAGGATCTCACCGGGCCGCAGGACCAGCCCATGAAAGGCTTGGGCCGCCCGCTCCACATTCTCCGCACGCGGGATGTCCGGGTCGTAGTGGGTCGTCCACTCGGCCACCTTCCGGCGAATGCCCATGGCTTCCAGGCTCTCGGTTGTCACCTCGGGCCGGACGGGCGCGACTGGTAACGCCAGCATCTCCTGGTCGGTAGCCTCACGCAGCAGCCGGACCACCGCAACCGTCTCCACCGCCGTTCCATCCACCGATGGTTCGATCTGAACCGTCTCGCCCTGGGCCTGTAGAACTGCGTCGACCGGTGGTCTCTCGACAACCTGTCGAATGGGGGCGAGAGCCGCCTCCAACCTCTCCAGGTCCCACTTGTCTGGAAGCTGTATGCTCACAGGGATCGGTGCGAGGAAGGCGAGCAGCCTGCGCTCGGCCGCTACGGCAGCATCGATCTGCTGGGCGGCATCGGGCAGGGGGAAGAAGAGGCCCAGTTCGCCGCGGCTGAACCGCCACCTCTGACCCTCGTGCGCCAGGACGACCTCCCGATCCATCTCCCCTTGGGCCCATGCCTGCACCGCTGGCCCCAACCCCTCAGCGGGCACCCCCTCGGCGATTCGGACCTGGTTAACCACCAGGTCAAAGCGCTGGGAGCGGAGCCACAGGAGGAACGACCCTCCCAGCGCCAGCAGGACCGCAATAAGGGCCGAGGTGCGCCAGGCCAAAATGCTCACAGGGTGACACCCCCTTACTTACTAATACGTATGCGGATGCCGTCTGGTTTTGCCGCACGGGCATCTGACTTTCCCCGTTCGCCTTCTAGGGCGTTCAGCCCACCTCCACCACCAGCTGCAGTTCAGCACCCTGGATACACCGATGCGGCGGCTCGATGAACAGGAGCCTCCCCGCTGGGTCGAAGACCAGGACCGTCAGGTCCGGCGGCTCCAAGAGGGGTGCGTACTCGATCCGGAAGCGTCCCTCCGGTCCGCTCTTCCCCTGTCCAAGAAGGAGTATCCGGTCCCCCAACAGCCGACCGGCAAGCACGGAGTGCCCAAAGAGCGGCCTCCCGGTCGCCTGCATGACCAACTGGCCTGAAATCGCCCGGTTCACGGCAGTCCACCTCCTTCGAAAGATGGTCGTATTCCGGCTGGACCAGCACAGCAACATCGTCTATAATAAGGGACTGGTACTACCTGCACGCTGGTACGAATGTGCCGGAGTAGTGGTTTACAAGATCCGGCTACCTGCTACCTACTCGCCATGGGGAGATACCCGGCGGCGAGAAGCTGTCCGATGCGAAGGAGGAGGCATCCGCGTGGAGCTTGGGCAACTGATTCTCTACTGGGTCATCTTTGGTATCAGCAATATCCTGCTTGGCCTCTCGGTGATGATGCTCACCAAGGGCGGTCCTTTTGCACGGCTCCGGGTTCCCCCGGCAGTCGCCACCTTCCTGTTTATCTGCGGAATGACCGCACTGCTCTTTGGTGGCAAGCAGAACCTCCTCCAGTCCACGATCAACTTCTTCCTCCAGGGCTAGTCCCCAAAAAGCGAAAATCGAGTAGGAGGGGGCGGCTAGCCCCCGTCCTCTCACACCACCGGACATGCGGGTCCGCATCCGGCGGTTCGCCAGGATTGACGAGTCGCTTCATAGCGTTCACTCAGGCTGAGGAGACCCTGGGCGCGCCAGTAGGCGCCGCCCAGGGCTCTGTTCATTGGGCCTCCCGCCATTCGCCACGGGCCTTTGCGGCTGTTGGCGAACTCACGGGCTACCCAATCCGGGAGTCCCAGGTTTCGCAGTTCCCGCCTTCGGGTCCGGACTCGCTTCCACTGCACCCAGATGCATGCCCGGAGCCGCCGCATGAGCCACCCTTCCAGCGTTCGGAAAACACTGGGGGTCTCGGCCAGGGCGTAGTACCCTGTCCACCCCCGGAGGTAGGCGTTCAGTGCGGCGATTCGTGCGGTCATGCTCTGACTGCGGTTTCGGTCTGTCAGTTCCCGCAGGCGGGCTTTGACCCGTTCCAGGGTCTTGGTGGCCATGCGAATGCGCACTCCTCGGTTCCTAATGAGGCTGAACCCGAGGAATTTGCGGTTCCAGGGCCGGTCCACTCCGCTTTTCTCCTCGTTCACCCGGAGCTTGAGTCGCTCCTGGAGGAATCGGCGGACGCTGGTCATGACCCGTTCGCCTGCCCGGCGGCTGCGCACATAGATGTTGCAGTCATCGGCGTAGCGTGCAAA
>Ga0196970_1000232_pt1 | contig 82029 bp, 80 predicted proteins | sample S1v_513CmetaG_FD_148672 | JGI IMG/M metagenome (GOLD analysis project Ga0196970, IMG submission 148672) | Soil microbial communities from Anza Borrego desert, Southern California, United States - S1+v_5-13C | ecosystem: Environmental > Terrestrial > Soil > Desert | place: USA: California...
TTCGAGGTGGAGGGGAAGGGCGGCGGCAGTCCCCTCCCCCGCGCAAGCGGGGGAGGGTTAGGGAGGGGGCCGGCGTGTCAAGGCGTGCGCTCGACGGTACCGACCCTCCCCCTGCTCCGCAGGGGGAGGGAGGGGCCCACGAAGTGGGAGGGTGGGGGCAAGGTTCTGCCGGGAATCGAAAACGGCTTGCCTTTGCTGTCATTTTTCGTTAGGATCAAAGTCCTTCAGTGCCACATATGCGTCCGCAGGGAGGCCGCGTGAACTGAACACCCCCTGCACAGTGTTGCATAGTGTTTCATAGTGTTCCATTCGCCGGCCCGAGAGACCTTGCCCCCTCCTAACCTCCCCCAGCGGAGCTGGGGGAGGGACTTGGTTGCACCAACGTTGCCGCTGCGCCGCGTGACCGCTCAGGCCACGCCCACCGCAATGCGGACATGCGCGGGCAGGGGCACCGTGTCGCCCTGGGCCAGCGCGTCGAAGCGGCGGACGATGTCCGCCTCGAGCGCCGCCCGGTCGTGGGGGGCGAGCCCGGCGACCAGCGGGCCGAACACCATGTCCAGCGTCGGGCGCCAGAAGGGTTGGGTGCGCGGTGCCTTGCGGATTGGGGTGCGCGCGGTCTCCGTGGCCTGCGCGAAGCCGGCCTGACGCAGCGCGGCGGCAAGGCTGCCGGCGTCGGCGTAGCGGAATAGCGGACTCAGGGCGTGCGCGGCGTCGGGGCCGAGGCGATCCTCCACCACGCTGCCGATCACCGCGAACAGCGCGTTGTCGGTGTGCGGCCCCCAGACCATCAGCGCCGCCCGTCCGCCGGGCTTCAGAACCCGCCGCACCTCAGCCAGCGCGCCGACCGCGTCGGGGACGAACATGATGCCGAAGCGGCAGGTGACGGTGTCGAATGCGGCGTCCGGGAAGGGCAGCGCGGTCATGTCCGCGGCCGCGAAGGCCGGCGGCGACCGGACGATGGCGGCGCGGCGCATGGCTCCGGTCAACATGGCCGGCACGAGGTCGGTGCCGACGACGAAACCGTCGGGCCCGGCCCGGCGCGCGGCGCTCAGCGCCGGCTCGCCGATCCCGGAGGCGAGGTCGAGGACGATGCTGCCCGGCTCCACCCCGGCCGCGTCGAGCAGGGGCTGGTTAAGTTTGTCGGCGAGTTCGGCCATGGGGTCGGCCCAGCGGTCCCACAGCGCAGCGCTGGCCGTCCAGCGTTCGCGTTCGGCGTCGCCGTCGATGTCGCTGATGGTCGTCAATGCAAAAGCCGTGCGGAGCCGCCCGAACGGTGCGCAGCCTCGTTGTCGGCGAGGCGTTCGCCTAGCGCCGCCAGTTTGTCGGACAGGTGGCGGTTGGCGTCGGTCAGGGTCTGGATGCGGGTCTGTGCGGCTTGCTGCTGGGCGGTGAGCGCGGCGACGCTCTCGGCCAGGCGCTTCATCTGCTGCGCTTGGCGGAGGTTGGCCTCGTTGAGGCTGTGCCGGATCGACCCGACCGCCACCAGGACCACCAGGCTGATGGTGACCCCGGCGACGATGCAGACGATGGCGAGCGCCGTAACCCAGTTCATGGCCCGAGCCGTTCACCCGTTGCGACGGAATGTGAACGAAGCATCGGCCGAATTGGGGGCCGGGTCAAGGGAAGCGGTGCAGGGCTGCTCTCTTGACCCGAGCCGGTGATTTCAGAGGATGCCGTCGGCGGTGCGGGCATCGGTGCCGACCTTCATCTCGCGGAGATGATCGGCGAAGGCGCGGACGACCGGCATGATGCGCTGCGCCTGCTCGGGCGTGACGTGCGCGTCGGTCTTCAGCACGATGGTCGGCGCCTCGGTCATCAGGCGCTTGGCGCGGATCGGGCCGACCTTGTCGTCCAGGAACATGGACAGGCCCATCAGAATGCCCAGCGTCACGTCGTCGGGCTGCTTGGGAAGGGCGAGCACGTCGTGCAGCTCCTTCAGGAGCGTGTAAGCCACGATGGAAGTGCGCTCGATGGTATCGACGTCGGCGGCCATGGGCATCAGGCGGGTCCCTCGAACCGGAAGGGTTAAATCGTTCCGCAAAGACCCTAACGCGGTTTTCGTAACCAAAGCATTAACCATCAGCTTGGCCGTACGGAATGACGTCGCCTACCACCCGAGCGCGCAGCCGTCCTTGCGGGGATCGGAGCCGCCGATCAGCAGGCCCCGCTCGCGGTCGATGCGGATCGCCTGACCGCCGCCGATGGGGCCGGGCGACCAGTCGGCCGTGTGGCCGCGTGCGCGCAGCTCATCGAGCACCGCGGGCGCGTGGCCGGTCTCGATGCTCAGCACGCCACCGTCCGCGAAGCTGCGCGGGCGTTCCAAGGCGCCCTGCACGTCCATCCCGCGGCCGAGCACGTCGACGATGAACTGCGCATGGCCGGTCGCCTGGTACTGGCCGCCCATGACGCCGAAGGGCATGACCGCCTTGCCGTCCCGCAGGACCATGCCGGGGATGATGGTGTGCAGCGGGCGCTTGCCGGGCGCCACGCTGTTGGGGTGCCCCGGCTCCAACCGGAAGGCCCGGCCGCGGCATTGCAGCAGCACGCCGCTGTCCGGCGCCGTGATGGCGCTGCCGAAGGCGTCGAACAGCGAAGCGATGAACGACACGGCGTTGAGGTCGCGATCCACCGCGCAGAGATAGACGGTGTCCCGGTGCGGTACCACCGGCGGCGGGTGAGGCAGGACGGCGTCGGGCCGGATGCGGGCGCGCAGGGCGGCTGCGTAGCGCTCCGACAGCAGATCCTCCACCGGCACGTCGCCGAAGCGCGGATCGCCGACGAAGGCGTTGCGGCTGGCGTAGGCGAGCTTGGTGGCCTCGGCCAGCCAATGGACGCGCTCGGCTTCGCCGGCACTGTCGGCTTCGGCCGGCGTCCCCTTGAGGGTGTTGAGGATCATCAGCGCCGCCACGCCCTGGCCGTTGGGCGGGCACTCCAGCACCGTGTGACCGTGGTAGTCGGTGGCGATCGGCTCGACGTACTCGCAGCGCTGGGCGTCGAAGTCCTCCGCCGTGTGCAGTCCGCCCAGAGCTTCGAGGGTGCGCAGCAGCCCGTCGCGCACCGGTCCCTCGTAGAAGCCGGCGCGCCCGTCGCGGGCGATGCGGCGCAGGGTGTCGCCAAGGCGGGGGTTGCGAAAGCGCGCGCCGGCCGGCAGCGGCTGCCCGTCCGGCAGGAACAGCGCCCGCGTCGCCTCGTGGTGCGTCAGGCGCTTGGCATGCACCGCCCAGTCGCGGGCAACGCGCGGGTGGACGAGGCAGCCCCGCTCCGCCAACTCGACCGCCGGGCGGAACAGCTCCTCCAGCGGCTTCGTGCCGTGGTCGACGTGCAGGCGGCACCAGGCGTCCACCGCGCCGGGGATGGTGACGGAATGGACGCTGTCGGCATCGATGGCCTGGACACCCAGCGCCGCGAAGCGTTCCGGCGTCGCCGCAGCGGGCGCCCGGCCGGAACCGTTCAGCGCCAGCACGCCGCCGGCGGCCGGCGCGTACAGAACGAAGCCATCACCGCCCAGGCCGGTCATGTGCGGCTCGGCCACGCACAGCACGGCCGCGGCGGCCAGGGCCGCGTCCACCGCGTTGCCGCCGGCCCGCAAGGTGTCCAGCCCCGCCAACGTCGCCAGCGGGTGCGACGTCGCCACCATGCCGCGCTCGCCATAGGCCGCTGAGCGACCCGGGCGCTGGAAGTCTCGCATTCTCCGCCCCTCTCCGAACCTGTCCGGCGCCGAAGGTGTATTAGGACCCATTTCGGGCGGTCGCGCCAAGCCCCCCGTAACCCTTTCCGGTCAGTCGTCCGTCGAGGCCCGCTTCGCATGAGCCGGGGGCTTGGCCGCGACGGTGACGGAGGGCGGGGGCTTGGTCCGGTTCCTGGTCGAGGCCTGGGCCGCCGCCTTCTTGGGCGCGGTGTAGCTCAGCTCCGCCACTATCTCGCGCGTGACGGGGATGCCGGAGGGGTCGGCGATCCGGGCGTCGAAGGAGTGGTGCCGCACGGCGTAGACGCTGCGGATCCTTTCCACGTAGTCCTGCGTCTCGCGGTAGGGCGGGATGCCCTTGTATTCCACCACCGCCCCCTCGCCGGCGTTGTAGCCCGCCAGCGCCAGCGTCACGTCGCCCTCGAAGAAGGCGAGCAGCCAGCGGAGGTACTTCATGCCGCCACGGATGTTGTCCTCGGGGGCGAAGATGCTGCGCACGCCGAAGCGCTCTGCCGTCTCGGGGATGAGCTGCATCAGCCCCATGGCGTTCTTGTGGGACACCGCATCGGCGCGATAGCCCGTTTCCACCGAGATCACCGCCAGAACCAGCGCCGGATCGAGCCCGTAGGTCGGCGCCAGCTTGTGCACCAGCGCCTTGATGTGTGCCGGCGGCGGCGTCGGGACGGTGAAATAGCGGATCTGCGGCGGCTCGCAGCGGTCCGGCCTCTTGGCGCTGCCCGCGGCGGCCTTGCGGATCCAGGCGCGACCGAGGTCCTCATCCTTGAAGCCGGCGCCGCCCGTCAGGATCAGGCGCCCGGCCCGCTTGGCGGCGCCCGCGTGTCCCTGGCGGGCGGCCTTGCAATAGAGATAAAGCGCGCGCCGGCCGTCGCGGGACACGCCCCTCGCTTCATCGTAGTGCATCGCCAGTTCGTATTGCGCCCGCGCACTGCCCTTGGCGGCCAGTGCCTCCAGCGCGCGGAGCGTGCGGTCGGTCATGGCCGCGCCCGCGGTGCCGGGAGGTGCTAGCACGACCCCGGCGAGGACCGCTCCGAATATGGTGCGTTTCATCATGCTGACCTGCTGGTTGGGCCGGTCAGGGGGAGGCGTCGACGCCGACAACGGTTGGGGCACCCCGAGCGGGCGATGGGTATATGCTGGAAGACCGCATGATTAGTCCCAATGTCCGGATGTTCCTGTCGGCGGAGCTTCTGTATGGTCTCCTTCCGGTGGAGTCGTAGGGGCGAAAGAAGAAAAAACCCATTGATGGGAATGCGGCGCGTCGAAAGCGGCGATAAAGAACCGCTTGTGGCGGTGACAGGGAGGGTTGAATACCGCGCGCCGTTATATGACTTTCGCCTCACACTCCCATACTCTCCTGCAAAGACCGGATGAGTGGACTCATCCGGTCTTTTCGTTTTTGTCGGTATCATGATCCCCTCCTGCAAACCTACAGGCGAATACAAGGTTGCTCGGGTAAAGGTTCCGGCTAGGGCCCAAAGGGGGTAGTGGTGTTGGACAGTTTCGCAAAATTGAATGCTTACCTAGCCTTTTTCCCAACTGGCGACGGTCCGGCACGGCCATTACGTACTAACTGTCAGCGATTGTCTTAGGGGCATCTGGCGATACCTCATGTGCTGTGCACCCATGGTGCCGGAATGATTGCTTCCGTCCGTTGGAAGCGGACGAACTCACCGCAAACCTGGAGACAGCCTCTTAGATGGCGAATCATGTCGCGCGCACCCAGCGCTCGGCGGTGCTCGACCCCGAGACCGCCGCCCCAGTGGCTCTGGAGGTCGAGGGCAGCCCTGTCGACCCGACCGCCGTCCCGTCGGACGATCAGTCGGGTGGTCTGGTAGACGGGGTGTCGTTGGGCGACGTTGCGTCTGATGATGAGACGTCCGAAAAGGCGGATTCCGCACCGCCCGAGACCCCGCCGCCAGGGCCGCCCGATCCGTCGGTGATCGCGCAGATCGAGGCCGAGATCCCCCGCTTGCGCCGCTTCGCCCGTGCCATGGTCCGCGATGCGACGCTGGCCGACGACTTGGTGCAGGAGTGCCTGGAGCGGGCGCTCAGCCGTCTGCACCTCTGGCGGCCGGGGAGCAACCTGCGTGCCTGGCTCTTCACCATCCTGCGCAACCTTCACATCAACGGCATCCGCCGGCGCCAGGCGGTGGTGGACATCGACGGGGAAGGGCAGGCGGCTATCGGGGCGGCCAGCGGGGCCCAGATCGTGCGCTTGGAACTGCGCGATCTGCGCCGCGCGCTGGCCATGCTGCCGAACGAGCAGCGCGAGGTGGTGCTGCTGATCGGGTTGGAGGGGATCTCCTACGGCGAGGCGGCGGATATCCTCAACATTTCCATCGGTACCGTGAAGTCGCGCCTGTCGCGCGGCCGGCGGGCGTTGCGTCTGCTGATGGAAGGCAAGGCTCCCAGCGACGACGACGAGGATTGAGCACCGCCGCGCCGTGGCTGCTTCCTGCGCTCTCCTCCAAGCACGCCGCACAAACAAAGACGGCAACGCCGATGGGGCGTTGCCGTCAGTTGCGAGGCTAACATCGAGAGGCTTTGGGGGTACTCACTCACGTCCGGACCGTCCGGGCGCGGGCGCCAAGCGGGGGAACCGGCCGCCCGGAGAGCGACCGGCCAGGTCTAGCGGCGCCGGACCAGACCCAGAATCAAACTCGCAGCGAACAAGACGATAAAGAGGAAGAACAGAATCTGCGCGATACCCGATGAGGCCGAGGCAACGCCGCCGAACCCCAAAGCGCCGGCCACCAGAGCGATGACGAAGAACACCAGAGCCCAGTACAGCATCTCGTCCTCCTTGTGCCGTACTTCGCCGCATGTGGATTTCCGATCTCAAGGGATGTCGGTCCGCCGCGGCAGCATGTCATGTCTACAACAAAAACGGAGCCCGAAGGTTCCCAAGGGGTGAGTGGGGGCCGCAAATACGCCGCCGGTGTTGCTGGAGACTTTTGCGGATGCTTCTCCGGACTTACCCAGGCCGGGGCTGCAACGCCTGAGCGCCCTTCCTGTTTACGGTGCAGGCCGCACCACATCCCGGGTGCGGTGAAACCCCGATACTGGGGAGGAAGAGGACCATGAAACGCACGCTTTTGCTCGCTGCCGCAGCCGCGGCCCTGGTCGCCGCGCCGGCCTACGCGCAGACGCGCACCGACGCCGGCAAATCGCCGGACATCCCGCACCGCAGCAGCGCGTCGGGCCTGCCGACCGAGAGCCCGCAGGTCGACACCCTGCCGGCTCCGGGCAGCCCGGCCTACAGCGGCACCACCAGCCCCCAGAGCGGTATGCCCTATGACCGCGGCTCCATGACGCGCAGCCAGCCGCAGCCCGTCACTCCGGGCAGCGGCAGCACCGGGAATGTCGGCGCGGCGACCGGCAGCGGCGCCTTGGTGAGCCAAGACGACATTGCGTCGCGCCGCGGCCGCGGTCAGAAGGACCTGGAATTGACGCAGACGTCGCTGCTCAACGAGTTCAGCGCGAAGGGCTTTACTGCGGTGCGCGACTTCCGCAGGAGCGGCCAGAACTACCTCGCCACCGTCCAGGACCAGCAGGGGCGTTGGATGAACGTCGAACTTGACCCAAAGACCCGCTCGATCACCCAGGTTCAATGATCTGTCGGCTCTAATCGAGCACATGCGGCCAGGTGCCGGCGAGGCGGCCGAAGCCCGCCGGCACCGCTGTCTCGTATAGGGCCAGCGGCGTGCGCAGCCGTTGCCCGGCGTCGCGGCCCAGCGTGCGCGTTGCCACCTCCGCTGCGCCGCCTTCCGGCAGCCATCCGCCGGAGCCCAGCGGCACCACCAGTGCCAGTCCGTGCTCGCTCCGGCCGCCGATGCGGCTCTGGCCGGGTAATGGACTCTCTGTCCAAGTGAAGTAAGCGCCCAGGCGCACCCCGTTTTCAAAGCGGTGCGCAAGTTCCACCGTGCCGCCCCAGTCGCCGCCGAGATAGCGGCCAAGCCGCAGCACGCCTGTTCGCGCGGCACCCGGCGCCTCGACGTAGAGACTGACGTGCCCGGTGCTCCGGCCAGTGGCGGTATCGACACGCAGCGCGTCCCAGGCCGGACGCTTCCACACCCGGTTGGCATCGAGGCCGACGGCCCAGCGCGCCAGCATGGGGCGGTAGAGCACCTCGCCGCCGATGCCGCCGAACATCTCCTCGAAATGGCCGGCCGACAGCCGGGTGTGCCAGCCGGGCGCCGGATTTCCCAGCCAGGAGGCCTGCAGATGCTCCAGCCCGGCGAGCCGCTGCGTGTAGAGCGCCACGTCGCTGCGCACCGGCTCCGCCGCCGGTAGTGCCTGTGCGTCGAGGTAGGCCAGGTTGCTCTGCAGGTTCAGCCGCAGCCCGCCGCCCAATACCACGTTGCGCACCGGCGCGTAGGACAGCGCGAGGTCGACGTAGGTGCGGCTGGCGTAGGGCACGCCCTGCTCGAACAGGCTCTGCTCCAGCGTCGGGCGCACCGCCAGGGCCCAGCGCGCCGGCCATTCCGGCGGCGGCCCGGCGGAGGCGGCCGGTTCGATGCGCGCGGTTCGCCACAGTTCCTCCGGGCTGCCGCGGTGGCGCAGCGCCCGCTCCAGGTCGCCGCGCTGGAGCGACAGCGCCACGCCGTCCAGTCCAGCCGCGCCGGTGACCACCGTCAGCGTCTCGATGGGCGCCGGGGCGCCATCGGCCAGGACGCGCGCGGCCCGCCCGATGTCGCGCGCCGGCACGTCGCCGGGCGCGTCCAGCCACAGCGTGGCACGGTCGGCCGTGACCGACGCGGCGCGGGCTGGCAGGCCGGATGCCCGGGCGTCGCCGACGATCTCATGGGGGAGGGCCGGCTGCCCCGCCGGACGCGGCCCGACGCGGGGCGGCGGCAGCGGCCGGTCCGTCTCGATGCGTCGGGGATCGAGGGTCGCCGCGGCGCGCAGCATGACCCGCTGCCCCTGCTCCAACCCGACGCCAAGGTCGAGCCAGGACAGCGGCCGATAGGCGAGGCCGGCGTTGACCGGCAGACGCGAGGTGAAGCGTGGATCGTCCGAACGCTCGGCGGCGTATTCCAGCTTCAGGCTCAGGCCGGAAAGGGGTGTGTGCCACTCGATGCCGCCGAACGGGGCCGCGTCGTGCCCGGCCAGCCGGCCCCAGCCGAGGCTGGCGTCGACATCCCGGAAGCGGCGCGACAGCACCACATAGTTACCGGTGAAGCGCCCTTTGCCCGGGAGGTCCAGGCCGCCGCGGGTGAGGTCCCGCCCACCCATCGCGAGCGCCGGCCACCAGGCTCCCTCGCGCAACAGCCGCAGCTTCGCATCCAACCCCGGATCGCTGAGGCCCCAGTCGTTGGGATAGACGGTCTCGCGCACCGTCACCTCAAGGCCGGGCAGCAACTGGGCGCCGGTAAACAGGTGGCGGTACAGGCCGCCCACCACGCTCACGCCGGCGGCGACCGTGCCCTCCGGCCGCATCCGCGCGGTGGGGGTGACCAGCAGGCCGGCGCTGCCCCAGTCCGACAGGGATGGCGGCAACCCGTCACCGAGCGCCGGGCCGGCCACGAGCAGAAACGCCAGACTCAGCGCGGCACGGTTCACGCGAGGAGTGTGTGGAGCGGAGGGATGCACCGGGTCTAGATCCCTCCGTGTCTCCCTTGTCTTCGTGGCGGAATCCTGGTGGTGCGGACGCCTACCGCCGCCACCGGCCGGTGCCGGCGAGCTGGGTGCGTTGCAGCTTGGCGCCGGCGAGGTCGGCGCCCTCCAGAGCGGCGCCTTCCAGGTTGGCGTCGCTCAGGTTCGCCTGCACGAGGCAGGTGCCGTTGAGGAAGGCTCGCGTCAGGTTGGCGCCCATCAGGTTGGCTGCCCATGATCGGCCGGTCGGTTTGCCGCTGGGGTCCTTGATCTCGGCCGGCCCGAGGTGCACGGCGGTGAGGTCCGCCCCCTCCAGCCGCGCATAGCTGAGGTTGGCGCCGGCGAGGTCGGCGCCGATCAGGTTGGCACCTTCCAGGTTGGCGCCGGAGAGGTCGGCCATCATCAGCCGAGCCCCCGCCAGCGAGGCGCCGGCCAGGTTGGCACTGCGCAGGCTTGCGGCGCTGAGGTTCACGTTGCGCAGGTCGGCGCGGCTGAGGTCGGCGCCGTCCAGCTCCGCCCGGTTGCCGCGCTGACCGAAGCTGTCAATCCAACGTTCATGGTCGAAGATGGCGCGCTGGACCTCCGACCCCATGGAGTCGATCGGGCGCGCCATCAGCGCGCCGGCCATCTCCGCTTGGCTGAAATCGACGTCGACCAGCCGCGTGCCCACCAGATCGGCGTTGCGGAACACCGCTCCGGTGAGCGTTGCTCCCGACAGGTTGGCGCCGTTGAGGCGTGCGTTGGTCAGATTCGTGTTCACCAGAATGGCGCAACTCAGGTCGGCGTTTTGCAGGATGCTGTCGGTCAAGTCAGCTTCGGTCAGCACCGCCTTGCGCAGGATGGCGCCGGTCATGTCGGTGCATACGCCTTGTGCGCTGCGGGCCGTCGCCGGGCCGACGCGTTCCAGCAACGCCATGCGCAGCTCCACCTGCGCGGCATCGCGTTCGGAATGGACGGTCCCTTTGCCGTTGCTGGAGCCGGCCGACAGGTCGGCGCCGCGCAGGTTCGCTTCCGTAAAGTCGGCGGAGCGCAGGCGGGCCCCGCGCAGGTCGGTCTGGGTAAGATTGGCCCGGCTGATGTCCGCCTCGCAGAGGTCGACGCAGAAGAGGTCGGCACCGGCGAGGTTGGTCGCATGCAGACGGCATTTGGACAGGCGCGCACCGATCAGCCGGGCCGCACGCAGATCGCGGTGGGCGAGGTCGGCCCCCTCCAGATCGGCGAGCGCCAAGTCGGCGCGCGCGCCCCCCGGCAGGCCCTTCACCCAGCGGACGTGACGGTCCAACACCTCGGTGAGGCGGTCAGGCCTCAGAGAGGAACCAGAAAGGGGGGATGATACTACGGCCTGCGTCGACACGAAGGCACACCGCAACACTCGGTTTCGCTCCCTTAACTGTGCATGTGCATTCGTTACCGAAGCCTAAACGGCGCAGTTGCAGCCGTTGCACAGCTACGTCTCCCGGATGTTGCGGCATTGTCACAGCGTGCGGCATTTGGGGAACACATTCTGGACAAGACCAAGACTGTTGGACTATCGATCGGCCAACTCAGAGGCACCGATGACTCGTTTCGCGCGACTCCTGCTCGTTCTCTACCTGCTGCCGGCCGGCGCCGCGGGTGCAGTGGCGCAGGAGCAGGTCAACCAGCAGGCCGTGCTGCGGGACGGCATCGACATCGCCATAGCCGCGCGCTTGGCGCAGGACAGCCGAATCGTCTCCGGACGCCCGGTAGAGCTGACACCGATCCGTCGCTTCTACGCCCAGCGCGGCTTCCAGCCCGTATGGCTGGACGCGGAAGGGAGCTCGAAGGCCTCGGCCCAGGGCGTTCTGGCGGTGCTGCGCGAGGCCGACACCGAGGGGCTGTCGGCCGCCGACTACCATCTCGACGCCATCGCTGCCAATCTGGACGTCGCGACGCGGGAAGAGCGTGTGGCGCTCGATCTGCTGCTGACCGACGCGGTGATGAAGTACGGTACGCATCTGCGCGCCGGCCGCGTCGCGCCGAAGAGCATCAGCATCGAGTTCTCGGACGTGAAGCCGAAGGCGGTCGACGCCGCCGACCTCGTCCTGCGCGCCAGCGACGCTGCCGACCCCCGTGCCGTGCTGGCCGCGCTGACCCCGGTCCGGCCGGAATATGCGGCGCTCAAGGACGCGCTGCAGCGCTACCGCGGGCTGGAGCGGGCGGGCGGCTGGCCGCTCGTGCCGGCCCCGCAGGCCGCCAAGCTGGAGCCTGGCATGCGCGACCCGGCGGTGAAGGCGCTGCGCAAGCGTCTGGCCGTCACCGGCGAGTTCGACGGGAGGCTGGACGCGAAGGCTGCGCAAAGCGATATCTACGATCCGCCGCTGCGCAAGGCGGTGGAGCGCTTCCAGGCTCGCCACGGGTTGTTCGTGGACGGCGTGGTCGGCGCCTTCACGGTGTCGGCGCTCAACGTCACGGCCGCCGAGCGGGTGGGGCAGATCCTCGCCAGCCTGGAACGCGTGCGCTGGATGCCGGACGACTTCGGCGAGCGCTACGTCGTGGTCAACGTGCCGGACTACACGCTGAAGGCGGTGGAGCGCGGCACGCCGGTGCAGGAGATGCGCGTCATCGTCGGCACCAAGGTGCGCCGCACACCGATCTTCTCCAGCGCCATCACCTCGATCGTCCTGAACCCGACCTGGACCATGCCGGTCAAGCTGGCGCGCGAAGACTACCTGCCGAAGTTGCTGAAGGACCCCGGCTATCTGGAGAGCCACGGCTTCTCGCTGTACGCGAGTTGGGCACCAGACGCTCCGCGGCTGGACTCCAGCCGCATCAACTGGAAGAGCGTCGGCAACAACATCGGTAAGATGCGCCTGCGCCAGGACCCCGGCCCGCAGAACGCGCTGGGGCAGGTCAAGTTCAACATCCCCAACGGCTTCGACGTCTATCTGCACGACACGCCGAGCCGCGAGAAGTTCGACAAGTCCGTGCGCACCTTCTCCTCGGGCTGCGTGCGCGTCGGCAAGCCGCTGGAACTGGCTGATTTCGTGCTCGCCGGCAACCCGGAGTGGCCGGCGGAGCGCCGTCAGCAGCAACTCGACAAGGGCGAGACCAAGACAGTGGTGCTGAAGCAGCCCGTCACCGTGCACCTGCTCTACCAGACCGCCTGGGTGGACGACGCCGGTACCGTGCAGTTCCGCGAGGACATCTACGGCCGCGACGCGGAACTGCTGGAGGCGGTCGCCCGTCGCAGCGGCGGCCTGCAACGCGTCGCCGAGGCGCGGTAGGCCGGCACTTGCCCTCCTTCCTGCTTCGCAGGGGAGGGGCGCGGCAAACGGCCGCTCATTACGATTCCCGATTCGAGCCCGATTCGCGCCGTTTTTTCGACATACAGCCGTTTTCGTCCGCCCTCGGGCCAGTGGGAACGAACCAGGAAACGTCGCAGAAAACTTAGCGTTAACGGAGCCGTTAACCTTTGGTGGCTTGACAACAAGGGGGTGGCGATCGCCTAAAGAGGCCGAACCTTCGGATTAGTGCCCGTCCTAGGCGGACGGGCTTGGTGGTACAGGGGGGCCATATGGCGGAGGACAGTGCCCGATCCAATCCGGCAATGATGGTCGGGCGACGGGAGTTTCTTCGTTTCGGGTTTGCGACGGCTGCCACGGCAACGGTTCTGCAGCCTGCGGACTCCCTGGCGATGATGAAAGCGCCGCCCCGGCAGCTCTCCTTCGTCAATCTCCATACCGGCGAGCATCTGAGGGCCGAATACTGGGCCCAGGGCCGTTATCTGCGCGACGGCATGCGCGAGATCAACCGGCTGATGCGCGACCACCGCAACGGCGCGGTTCATCCTATCGACCCACGGCTGCTCGATGTGTTGTTTCAGCTCCAGCGCCGCATCGGGAAGCGCGGGCCGATCCAGATCGTCTCCGCCTACCGCTCGCCGGAGACCAACGCGCTGCTGCGCGAGGCCGACCCGGACGGGGTGGCGACGCACAGCTACCACATGGACGGCAAAGCGGTGGACATCCGCATCCCCGGGTTGCCGTTGCGCACCCTGCACCGCGCGGCCCTGAGCCTGCGCGCCGGAGGGGTCGGCTACTATCCCAGCAGCAACTTCGTGCACGTCGACGTCGGCCCGGTGCGTCGCTGGTGAGGGCAGGTGCCCCGATGCCGAGTCCCGTATGAAGTGTAAAACTCCAGTATAACCTGTATTCCGTCCCTTAGACTAAGAGGGCGCCAAATCCAAATAGGACTGTGCGCCTTATTGGTTCTTAGGCTAATCATCCCTTGCGGGGGATTTTTGACCGGGCGTCTGGGGCGGCAGTCCGCATCAGCCTGGATGTCCATTCCTCGTCTTTTCCCGTTGCGAAGGTCTGCTTGGTGACGTCCGGATGGCGGGGCATCGAAGGTGAAGTTCGATGCGCTCCTGCCAGAGTGGATATCCGGGTGGGAATCCGGTAAAACCGCCCGTCCGCCTTTAGGGGCGCCCGGCGCTCGCCCGTGCGGACCGTCGGTTGCAGGGGAAGCAGTATGGGCGACTGGAGCGACGTCGAGCTTACTCGGAGCGACGTCGAGCTTACTGTGGATGCCGTCGAGGCCCTGGGGGCCCGGCGCTTGGCCGTCCTGCTCGTGCAGCACGCCGAGCGCGACGCGGCATTGCGGGAGGATCTGCGCATGGCGCTGCTGGCGATCTGCCCGGCCGATCAGGTGGCCGGCGTCCTGGCTGATGCGATCCGGGCCGTCGAGTTCGACCGCCGCTATCACGACTACACGAAGAGCGGCAGGCTGGCCGCGACGCTCGACCGGCTGCGTGCGTCCATCGTCGCCGACCTGCTGCCGCGCGCGCCACAGCCGGGAGCGGAACTGCTCGGCCGCTTTCTCCGGCTCGACCGCGGGGTGTTCGAGCGCTGCGACGATTCCGACGGGATGATCGCCGACGTCTTCCGCCACGCGCTCGCCGATTACGGCCGTGCCTGGCTGTCACTGCCGGAGCGCGATCCGCGGCAGCTGGCCGAGTTGGTGTTCGACCTGTTCGCCGAGAATGACTACGGCGTCCGCGACGATGTCGTCCCGGCCTTCAAGGACGCCCTCGGTCCGATCGGGCTGGACGCATTGGAGGAGCTGATCCGCACCCGGCTCGGCGCGTTGTCCGACGATCCGGGGAGTTGGCGTGAGGCGGAGCTGATCCGCACCCTGACCGAGATCGCCGACGCGCGCGGCGACCTCGACGGCTTCATCGCGCTGCACGAGATGGCCGGCACCGAGGCCGGCGCGGTTAAGGATATCTGCGAGCGGCTGATGGCTGCCGGCCGGCTGGAGGAGGCACTCGCCCGCGCACAGCGGGCCGAGGTGCCGGAGTGGCGGAGCAGTGACGTCGACCGGCTGCGCATCAATATCCTTGAACGCCTCGGCCGGATGGAAGAGGCGCAGGTGCTACGCCGTGACTTGTTCGCCCGCACCCTGTCGCCGACTATCCTCGACGATTATCTGGCCGCAGTGCCAGTGGCGGAGCGGCCGGCGGCCTTCAGCGACGCCGTCGCGCTGGCGCGGCGCCATGGTGACGTACATGGAGCGCTGGAGCTGCTGGTCCAGCTCGACCTCAACGCGGCGGCGGCGCTGGTGTGCGAGCGGATATGGGATTTCAACGCCCAACTCTACCGCGTCCTGCGGCCAGTCGCCGAGCGGCTGGCGGAGCGGAACCCATTGGCCGCCGTCCTGCTGTTCCGCCGCCTTGCCGATTCCGTCCTCGACCAGGCGCAGTCGCAGGCCTATGGCTACGCGGTGAAGGACCTGGAGGCGGCCGAGCGGCTGTCCGGCTCTGTGGCGGACTGGTCCGGCCATCCGCCGGCCGACGTCTACCGCCAGCAGGTCGCCGCCAAGCATCGCCAGAAGCGCGCCTTCTGGGAACGTATGCGTCAAGCCGGGCTCGACTGGCGACGCTGAGCGCCGGACGACTGAACCCACAACGAAAACTCATAGGACGTTCGAGGCGAGCGCTCGCCGCGTCGCTCAGCCGGGTCTTATGCGCGCAATGCGGGGTGCTGCAGCCGGTTGTGACGGGGCGGTAAATTCATTCGAGGACTAAATGTCCGCATAACTGACGGTAAACTTTTCGTCTGCATACAGGAGTAAATGCCGAATCATTATTGGGCACGAAAGTGGTTTACCAAATCTTTGTAGTTACGGCCTAGCGTGACTCGCGCTTTACCTGTGGGGCGAGCGCAGCTGGAGCCTCTTAATGCCCAACTATTCGATATCGCGGCCGTGTTTAACTCTCGTGATTCTGGCGTTGATCGGAACCGGATTGGTTGCATATCTCGATTATGCAAAGTTTGAGGCAACTTTTAACAAGATCGACTAAACACGCTTTTCCTCGGTTCTGACCACTGTGCAAACGGCCGTGGAGCGCGGGCTGGCGCGCGGCGGGACACTGGCGGATCTGCCCGGCGTCCGGGAGATGCTGGCCGGGCAGCCGCTGATCGCTGGCGCGGTCGTGGAGGTGATGACGCCCGACGGTGCGGTTGCGCTGTCCAGTGGTGACGGCGCGGTACGCGGCGAAGGCATGCTCAGCCTGTCGGTGCCGGTTGTCGACGGTGGAGGCGCGCGTGTTGCCTCCGTCGTGCTCAGCCACCCTGGTGCTGCGCGGGACGAAGCGCTGCAGACGGTGCGCGGCCGGCTGACTGGGCTGTTTGCCCTGGTGGTAGCGGGTATTGGCGTGCTCGCCTGGACTATGCCGTCGCTCCTTCGCATGGACGGCCGCTCGCCGCTGCGGGCGCTGGCACTGGTGACTGCGGCGGCGGGTGCGTTCTCCGTAGGGGCGGTTGTGGTGTTCGGCGCGGCGCTGGGGGTGACGCTGGATGCGGAGGCGGGGCGCGACCTTGTCTATGACGCTGCGGTGGTGCTGGTCGTGTCGCTGCTGGCGGTGTTCGAACTGCTGCTGCTCCTCGCCGCGTGGCCGCCGAAGCCGCGAGCCGACGCGCCGGACGGCGGCACCAGCCTGGCCGGCATTCGCATCGCGCTGTTTCTCTTCATGCTGGCGGAGGAACTGTCGCGCTCCTTCTTGCCGCTCTACGTGCGCGACCTTTATACGCCGATCCCCGGCCTGTCGGAGACGCTGGCGATGGGGCTGCCCATCGCGCTGTTCATGCTGCTGGTCGCGATCTTCACGCCCTTCGCCGGCGCCTGGGCCGACCGTTTCGGCAGTCGGCGCACGCTGGTGCTCGGCACGCTGCCGGCGGTGGCCGGCTTCGCGGGCACGGCGCTGGCGCAGACGCTGGCCGAGTTGCTGCTGTGGCGCAGCGCCTGCGCGCTCGGCTACGCGGTGATGTTCATCGGTGCGCAGGGCTTCATCGCTCGCCACACCCGACGGCAGGATCGGGCGCGCGGCATGGCGCAGTTCGTCGCCGCCGTGGTGGTCGCTGGCCTGTGCGGCGCGCCTATGGGCGGCATCCTGGCCGACCACATCGGCACCCGTGCCACCTTCGCGGCATCGGCGCTGCTGGTCCTCGCCGCCGCGCTGGCCGCCATGGCGCTCCTGCCGGCCGAGGCGCCGGAGCGCGCGGAGCGGCGCGCGGTACCGTTGCGCAACTACGCACTGGTGCTCGCCAACCGGCGCTTTCTGGCGCTGCTGCTGTTCTCCTCGCTGCCGACCAAGCTGATGCTGACCGGCAGCTTCTTCTACCTGGTGCCGGTCGGCCTGCACGCGCTGGGCGAGACGCCGGCGGCGATCGGCCGCATCATGATGACCTACGGGCTGACCATCGTCATGCTCGGGCCCTGGGTGTCGCGCGCCGCCGACCGCACCGGCCGGCACGCCCTGTTCGCCGGGCTGGGTGGACTGATCGCCGGCGCCGGCTCGCTGGCGGTGCTGCAAGCGCCGGGGGTGGCGGCGGTGCTGGCCGGCGTCGCCGCGCTAGGCGTCGGCCACGCGCTCAATAACGCCACCCAGCTGGCCCTGGTGCCCGAGGTGGCGCGCGCCGAGTGCGCCCGCATCGGCGGCACCAGCGTGTTCGCCATCTACCGCCTGCTCGAGCGCGGCGGCTCGGTGCTCGGCCCGATACTCGCGGCAGCGCTGGCCGACCGCTTCGGCTGGGAGGCGGCGCTGGGCGTGCTCGGCGGCGCCGGTCTGGCCTGCGGTGTGGCGTTCTGCGTCGCCTTCGTGCTGCCCGCGGCCCCCACCGCCACCGGCGCTGCCGCCGACCCGGCCGGGAAAGGGGTGCCATGACCCTGGCACTGTCGCCCGACACCACCGCCCCCACCGGATCCCGCCACCGATCCCGCAAGGAGACGATGACGCCGATGCTAGACCAGCTGCTTGCCGAGCGGACCATGCCCGAGGGGACGACGCTCCCTAGCCCCTGCAACACCGACAGGCCCGGCGCCGACCCCATGCAGGCGCTGGTCGCGGCGCTGTGCTCGCGGGGCATTGATTCGGCCGACCAGATGTCGTGGAAGGACTACGAAAAGGTCATCCGCGCCATTCAGCCGCTGATCGGCGCCGGCCACGTGCTGCGCCACTTCGACTACACGCACCCGGCGGCCTTGCAGACCGGCACGGTGGAGCGCCTGCGCGCCGACTACACCATCCGCCTCGCCTACACCGAGTGGGGCAGTCCGCTGCGCCCGACACTCTTATGCCTGGGCGGCATCGCCAACTCGGCGCGGCGCTTCGACTACCTGGCCCGCGCGCTGTCGCACCACTACCACGTGCTGTGCCTGGACTGGGCCGGGCGCGGGCGCAGCGGCTGGCTGGCCGAGCAATCCGACTACAGCTTTGAGAGCAACGTCGCCCAGGTGATGGCGCTGATCCGCCACAAGCGGCTGAGTCGCGTTACGCTGATCGGCTCGTCGCTGGGCGGCTGCGTGGCGATGCGCATCGCCAGCGAGGCGCCGCAGCTGATCGACCGCCTGATCCTCAACGACATCGGGCCGTTCATCCCGGTGGAGCGCCGCCGCCGCCGCGCCGAATCGGTGGCCCGCCACTACGTCTTCCGCCAGCCGGCACAGCTCTTCCGCCGCACCGGGGCGGCGCAGAAGAACGACGGCCCGGTGGACGACACCGTGCTGCTGCACAACAGCTTCCACCAGACCCGCTGGTCGGAGGAGAACGGCGGCCGTGTCTACCGGCACGACATCCGCGCCCTCCAGAGCTACCGCGACGAAGCCGCGTGCGACCACGACCAGTGGGACGACTGGCAGCGCATCGACTGCCCGGTGCTGGAGGTGCACGGGATGATGACCGACGCGCTGCTCGATTCCACCATAGAGCGGATGCTCGCCAAGCCGCGCGTCAGCGTCGTGCACGTGCCGCTGGTCGGTCACACGCCGACGCTCAGCGACCCGCTGCACATCGACGCGCTGCGGCGTTGGCTGCAGGCCCCCGACGCCTGGCCCAAGGAGTCCACCGTGGGGTGGACGCCCAGCGCCGAACGCATCCTGTTCCGCTGACGGTGGCTGTGATGACCGAGGGCTTCCACTTCGTGCGGCACGGCCAGACCCAGGACAACCTGCGCGGCGTGCGCTGCGGCGGCGACCGCGATGCGCCGCTGAGCGAGCGCGGCCTCGATGACGCCACGGCGGCGGCGGCGCGCTTCGCCGAGGCCGGCGTGCCCTGTGGGCTGGTCATCGCCGGGCCGCTGGAGCGCACCGCCGTCACCGGCGCGCTGTTCGCCAAGGCGCTGGGCGTGCCGATCATCGAGCGCGCCTGGCTGCGCGAGCGCGCGCTCGGCGCCTGGAACGGGCTGCCGATCGACGAGACGCGGGCTTGGTTCGCCGAGGGCCGCACGCCGCTCGGCGGCGAGTGCGAGGAGACGTTCGCCGCCCGCGTCCTGGCCGGCGTCGCGGAACTGGACGCGGTGCTGAAGGAGCGGCCGCTGCTGGTTGGGAGCAAGGGGGTCGCGCGGGTACTGCTGCACCGCCTCGCCGGCCGGCCGGGCGTCGAACTGGGCAACTGCGAGATCGTGGAGTTCGAACGGGTGGCGCCGGAGCACTGGCGGTGCCGCCCCTGAGTGAGAATACGCCGCTGGCGCGTGTGACGCGAAGCGAAAAACCTACTTAGCCCCCTATGATCTGGACGAGGAGTGAGGAGCGATGAAGCTCAAGATCGGAATGCGGCTCTTGCTGCTGGTGTTCGGCATCGCGCTGTTGAGCGCCGTCTCGGGCGCCGCCGTCAACCTGACGGGGATGCGCGACAACCTGGTCGAGCAGCGCAAGGCCAAGGTCAAGGAGATGATCGACGCGGCCTCCTCCGTCGTCGTGATGTACGGCGAGCTGGAGAAGCAGGGCAAGCTGACCCGCGAACAGGCGCAGGAGGCCGCCCGCACCACTCTGCGCGCCATGCGCTACGGCAACAACGAGTACTTCTTCGTCTACGACTATACGGGCGTCAGCGTCGTGCACGGTCTGCGGCCGCAGGTGGAGGGTAAGAACCTGCTGCACCTGAAGGACCCGAACGGCGTCGAGTTCAACGTGCTGTTGACCGAGGCGGCCAAGGCCGGCGGCGGCTTTGTGCCCTACCACCACAAGCGCACCGACGACGCGGACCCGTCGCCCAAGATCGCCTACGCCACCGGCTACCAGCCCTGGCAGTGGATGATCGGCACCGGCGTCTACACCGATGACGTGGAGGCGGAGTTCCGCGCCCGCGCCATCCGCGAACTGCTGCTCACCTTCCTGCTGCTGGCGGTCAGCGTCGGCGTCGGCGTGTGGGTGGCGCGCGGGCTGTCGCGGCCGCTGCTGGGGATCCGCGACGCTCTGAGCCACATCGGTTCCGGCGACTACGTCCTGACCGTGCCGCATGTCGAGCGGCCGGACGAGATCGGCGACATCGCACGCACGGTCAGCGGCTTGGCGACCACGCTGGCGGCGGCGCGCGACACTGCCCAGAACCTGGACCAGGAGCGCGCCGCCCGCGACCTGCAACGCGAACGTCTGTCGGCGCGCGCCACCCAGTTCGCCCGCGCCATGGACGAGGTGGTGGCCAGCCTGAGCAGCGCCGCCACCTCGCTGCACGAGCGCTCCGCCACGCTGGCCAGCGACGCCGCCAGCACCACCGAGCAGGCGCAGGCCGCCGCCGGCGCGGCGCAGGGTGCCTCGGTCAGCGTCGAGTCCGCCGCCCAGGCGAGCGAGGAGCTGCGCAGCTCCATCTCGGCGATCAGCCGTCAGGTGGAGAGCGCGGCGCAGACCGCGGCCCGCGCCGTCACCGAGACCGCCAACACCACCGGCATCGTTTCCGGCCTGGTGTCGGCGGCCGAGCAGATTGGCGCCGTGGTCGAGTTGATCAACTCCATCGCCGGCCAGACCAACTTGCTGGCGCTCAACGCCACCATCGAGGCGGCGCGGGCGGGCGAGGCCGGCAAGGGCTTCGCCGTGGTGGCGTCGGAAGTGAAGAGCCTCGCCAACCAGACGGCGAAGGCGACCGAGGACATCCAGGCGCAGGTGGGCGCGATCCGCGCGGCGACCAGCAACGCCATCGGCGCCATCGAGGGCATCGCCGCGCTGATCAAGAACCTCAGCGGCCTGAACGGCGAGGTGGCCGCGGCGGTGCAGCAGCAAGAGGCGGCGACCCACCAGATCTTCGCCAACTCCCGCGCGGCCGCGGACAGCTCCCGCCGCGTCACCAGCAGCGTCGAGGCGCTGTCCACCACGGTGACCGCCACCAGCGACCAGATGCGTCAGGTCACCAATGGTGCGGAGAGCGTATCCAACCAGTCCGAACGCCTGAAGGACGAGGTGCGCCGCTTCGTCGCCGAAGTCAGCGCCGCCTGACGGGACGGTGAAACGCCCCTCCTCGGTCACGGGGGTGGGGCTCTCTTTCTGGGGCGTTTCCCGTTCCTGTTTAACACTACTTCGCCACTCCCATCGAAAAGGTTCGAGCCGGCGGTTGCCTTGGATCCCCTCTCCCCTCCGGGGAGAGGGTCAGGGTGAGGGGGCCTCGCGTCGTGTTCGTTCCCGGTTCCCCGACATCCCCCTCACCCGGCCGGCGTTGCCGGCCGACCTCTCCCCGGAGGGGAGAGGTGCCGGGCCGCATCTCCGCCGCTTCGGGGGTGGCAGAGTAGTGTTAAAGCCCTTTTCCCCTTGGCCTCTCGCGCCCGCTTGCGGGCGCTGACGGCGTCAGGCCCTCAGCGGGTCCGGCGGGACCGCCTGCCGCCAGTCCGGTCCTATGGACCGGACTGGCGGCCTGTGGCCGCCGAGAGCGGGGAGAAGGGTTGGAATGAGGGGCTTCAGATTGCCCGGCAAAATGCTATAGGCGTCTCCACGCCAAGCCGTCCCAGCCACTCCCGCACTGCGGCCACGCTGCCGAGGACAAACGACAGGGCCGCTCGCAACCGCCCCGACCGAATCGTCGGGGCGCGGCGGAGCGGCTTCAGCCTCATGCACAAATCGGCATCGGCCGCGGAACTGCGCCGCTGGGTGGTCCAGGCGTGACGATCAGTTCCGCCCGGCCAACGCTCCCGTCAGGCGGGTGCGGATAGCGGAGACGGCGCACATCAGGGGGCGGTCCTCTTCCGGCTTGGGCGGGCCGGAAACCGCCACGTCGCCGCACAGGTCCTCCATACGCCAGCCGCGCGGCGGCGGCGGTGGGGTGGCGCTGGAATCGCAGGTGGCCGGATCGGGGTGCGTCTCCTCGCCGTTGGCGGCGCCGGGCGGCGCGCCGGGCGGCGGCGGCGGGCCGGCCGGCTTGATCTCGAGGTTCGGCGAGATGCCGAAGCAGTCCACGAGCCCGCCCGACGGCCGGAAGTAGCGCGCCGTGGTCAACCGGATGCCGACGTCGCCGGACAGCGACGAGATGGTCTGCACCGAGCCCTTGCCGTAGCTGCGCGCACCGAACAGCAGCGCGCGGTTGTGGTCTTGCAAGGCGCCGGCGACGATCTCCGACGCCGAGGCCGAGCCGCTGTTGATCAGTACCACCAGCGGCAGACCAGCCAGCAGGTCGCCCGGCGTGCCGCTGTAGCGGCGGTTCTCCTCCGGGTCGCGGCCGCGCACCGAGACGATGTCCACCGCCTCTAGGAAGCGGTCGGCGACGTTGACCGCCTGGTCAAGCAGGCCGCCGGGGTTGTTGCGCAGGTCGAGCACGGCGCCGGCCAGCTTGCCGCCCGTCTGCCGGCGCATGTCCTCCACCGCCTCATCCAGGCTGTGGGCGGTCTGCTGGTTGAAGGCGGCGACGCGGATGTAGGCGACGTTGCCCTCTAGCCGGTAGCGGACCGGTTGGATCTTCACAATGGCGCGGGTCAGCGACACGCGCACGGGGTTCTCGATGTTGCTCCGCCGCAGCGTCAGCGCCACCGAGGTGCCGACCGGGCCGCGCATGCGGGCAACCGCGTCGCGCAGGTTCAGACCCTTCACTGCGTGATCGTCGATTCGTGAGATGAGGTCGCCGGTGCGCAGGCCGGCGCGCGAGGCCGGCGAGCCGTCGATAGGGGAGACGACGCGCACCAGGCCCGATTCCTCGTCCATGGTGACCTCGATGCCGAGGCCGCCGAACTCGCCCTGGGTCTGTTCGCGCATGTAGCGGAAGTGTTCGGAGTCCAGGAAGCTCGAGTAGGGGTCGAGCGAACTGAGCATGGTGTCGAGTGCACCCTCCGTCAGCGCGCGGTCGTTGGCGGCGGGGTCTTCCTTCTTCTTCTTCTGGAGCCCCTGGATGGCCTTGGCGACCAGCGTCTGCGGGTCGCCGGGCTTGACATGCTCCGCCAGCACGCGACGCATGACGTCGGCGAACAGGAGGACGTTGCGGTCGGAGGAAGAGGGCATGGTGCCGCCGTTGTGCAACTTGGCGAACTCCTGCCGGTAGCGGTCCATCGCGGTGCTGGTGTCGGCCCGTCCGGCCGGTCCCACCGCACAGGCGGTGCCGGAAGCTACCAACAGCAGCATTAACGCCACCAGCAGTCTCACCATTCTGCGCCCCTCTCGACGTATCGGTTCGGCCGGCCGGTTCCAGGATATCGACGTCATCGCACCAGCATAGATCAATGGCCGGAACCGTGCCGGTCCGGCGCCGTGCCATACCGGGGCCTCGGCCGCCGGTCCGCAAGGTAGCATGGCGGACCGGCGATCACAATTTGGCCGGGATGGCGCTATGCCGGAGAAATAGATGGGAACGGGCCGGGCGGTTTGCCCAGCGCGCCCTGCAAAAATCACGGGAAATCGAGATGGGGAGCGTCGCCTAGTAGGCCCCTCGTCCGTTGACCATTACGCGGACGGTCTTCAGCATGATTACGATGTCGCCCCAGAAGCTCCAGCCGAACACGTACGCGGTGTCGAGCTGGACGCGCCGGCCGTAATCGACGTCATTGCGCCCGCTCACCTGCCAAAGCCCGGTCAGGCCCGGCCGGCATTGCGTGTAAAGGGCATAGCAGGTGCGATAGCGCGCCACCTCGGCCTCCACGATGGGGCGGGGGCCGACCAGGCTCATCTCGCCCTTCAGCACATTGAGGAGTTGCGGCAGCTCGTCCAGGCTGGTGCGGCGCAGGAAATGGCCGACGCGGGTGATGCGCGGATCACTTTTCAGTTTGTGGGTGGCCGTCCATTCGGCGCGGGCCAGCGGGTCCCGGCCGATCAGCTCCTCGAACACCACGTGCGCATCGACCACCATGGAGCGGAACTTCCAGCAGGTGAAGCTCCGTCCCCCGGCACCGACGCGCCGATGGCCGAACACCGCGGGGCCGCCGTCCAGCCGGATCAGCAGCGCGATCACCAGCATCCACGGCCCGAACAGCATCAGCAGCCCCATGGCGCCCACCACGTCGAACGCCCGCTTCATCCGGTTGCTGTGCAACGGCCGCTGCGGCGCCACGCGTCGCACCACGTCGGCGGAGGTCCCTCCGGTCAGGTGGATGCTCAGCAAAGTTGTCATGTCGCCCTCATGCCCGGCCGATGGGTCCCCGCTGCGCTGCAACACGCTGAAGGGGATTCGCGAATAACAGCCTGGATGGGGTTTTGGAGCGTCGGGAGAGGGCGGGCGGTTCCTTAACAGATGCGCGGCAATTGTTCGCCGGTCAGCCAGTCGACGATGCGCTTGCCGCCGAAGCGGGTCTCCATCTGCACGAAGTGGTGCGGGTCCGCATGGACGGTGCCGATCGCCGCCGCATCGCGGCCCAGCGGATGGGCGCGCATTGTGCCGAGCAGGCGCTCGGCATCCTCGGCGGCGCAGATGGCGATCAGTTTGCCCTCGTTGGCGACGTACAGCGGGTCGAGGCCGAGCAGTTCGCACGCCGCCGCCACCTCGCCGCGGAGCGGCACGTCCGCCTCGCGGATCAGCATGCCGACCTGCGACTGGTGGGCGATCTCGTTCAGCGTGGTGGCCAGCCCGCCGCGCGTAGGGTCGCGCAGCACGTGCACGCCCGGCACCGCTGCGACCATGTCCGCCACCAGCGTGTGCAGCGCCGCGCTGTCGGAGACGACGGCGGTCTCGAAGCCGAGGTTCTCACGGGTGGACATGATGGCCACGCCGTGGTCGCCCATGGTGCCGCTGACCAGGATGACGTCGCCGGGCCGCGCCCGGTCACCCGAGGGCGCCACGCCGTCCGGCACCATGCCGATGCCGGCGGTGGTGATGAAGACGCCGTCGCCCTTGCCGCGCTCCACCACCTTGGTGTCGCCGGCGATCACCGGCACGCCTGCTTGCCGGGAGGCGGCGGCCATGCTGTCGACGATGCGCTTGAGGTCGGCGAGCGGAAACCCCTCCTCCAGGATGAAGCCGGCGGTGAGGTAGAGCGGCTTCGCGCCGGCCATGGCCACGTCGTTGACCGTGCCGTGCACCGCCAGCGAGCCGATGTCGCCGCCGGGGAAGAACAGCGGCGACACCACGAAGCCGTCCGTGGAGACCACCATGCGCCCCGCGGGGGCGTCGAACGCCGCCTGATCGTTCTGCTGGTCGAGCCAGGGGTTGGCGAAGGCCGCGGCGAACAGCTCGTGCACGAGCTGCGCCATGGCCTTGCCGCCCGAGCCGTGGCTCATGTCCACCGCACCGTGGGTGAGGTCCAGCTTGCGGGTGAAGAGGCGGCTTGCGGTCATGGGGTCAGGCCACCCCTGCGGCAGCAGACGCCACGCCCGCTTCGGCCAGCAGGGCCAGGGTCTTCTCCGCCTCGGCGCGGTCGAGCTTGGTGAGCGCGTAGCCGACGTGCACGATGACGTAGTCGCCGACCTCCACCCCCTCCACCAGTGCCAGGGAGACGGGCATGGTCACGCCGCCCAGATTGACGGTCGCGCGGTCGTCCTCCAGCAGAGCGACGATGCGGGCGGGCACGGCAAGGCACATCGGTTCTCTCGTCCTCCTAAACCACACTGAGGGCCGCGACCCAGGCTTGGCCGAGGCTCAGACCGCCATCATTGGCCGGCGCCTTGCGGGGCAGCAGCACCGTCACGCCGCGCGCCGCGAAGCCGGCCGCCAAGCCGTCGGCCAGCACGCCGTTCATCAGGCAGCCACCCGCCAGCGCGATGCGATCCAGTCCGCGCGCCGCGAGGTTCGGCATCGCCCAGTCGACCAGCGCCGCTGCCAGTGTGCCATGAAACAGGTCGGCGCCCTCGGCCGCATTGACCTGCAACAATCGCTCGAGCAGCGGGGCAAGGTCGAGCACGCCGTTCCGCACCGTCCAGGCGCCATCGGCCACGCGGGGCGCGCGCACCAGGGACTCCAGCACCATGGGCGCCTCGCCCTCGAAGCCGGCCACCGGCCGGATGCCGAGCAGGCCGCAGGCGGCGTCGAACCAGCGTCCGCAGGAGCTGGTCGCGGGCGCGTTGAACCCCGTCTCGATCATGCGGCGTACGCCCTCGGCAGGGCCTTGCATCCGGAAGCGGAAGGCGATCTCGTCGGCGCGGCCGAGGCGGGCCAGCGCCGCTGCCGCCATGCGCCAGGGCTGGCGCGCCGCCACGTCGCCGCCGGGCTGGGCGAGCGGAGCGAGGTAGCCGATCCGCTCGAAGGCGGGGCCGTCCACCACCAGCATCTCGCCGCCCCAGGCGCCGCCGTCCGCACCCAGGCCGAAGCCGTCCAGTGCCAGGCCCAGCGCCGGCCCCTCGATGCCGTGCTCGGCCAGTACCGCGGCGATGTGGGCGTGGTGATGCTGCACCGGGACCAGGGGCAGGCCGAGGCGCCCGGCGAGGCGGGTGGACTGGAAGTCCGGATGCAGGTCGTGCGCGACGGCGACGGGTTGAACCTCCAGGATGTGCAGCAGGTGCTCGACCGCCTCCTCCAGGAAGCCGACAGTGGCGGCGTTGTCCAGGTCGCCGATGTGCTGGGAGAGGAAGGCCTCGTTCCCGCGCGTGACGCAGACCGTGGCCTTGAGGTGGGCGCCGACGCCCAGCACCGGCGGCACGGCGCGGGGAAGGCGGATGGGCACCGGCACGGCGCCGCGCGCCCGTCGGATGAAGGCCGGCGCCCCGGCCAGTACGCGGACCACCGAGTCGTCGGCGCGCATGACAATGTCGCGGTCGTGGTCGACGATCAGGTCGGCGATTCCGGAAAGGCGTTGGTGTGCTTCCGCGTTGCCGATGGCGAGCGGCTCGCCGCCGGGGTTGGCGGAGGTCATCACCAGGACGAGGTCCTGCGGCTCGGACAGCCACGCGGTGCCCCGGGGGCGGCCGGCGGCCTCGTGGAAGAGCAGGTGGTGGATCGGCGTGTAGGGCAGCATGATGCCCAGCCACGCCAGGTCGGGAGCGATGTCGGGCGCGAGGGTTCGCGGCCCCCTCCCTAACCCTCCCCCTCTTCGAAGGGGAGGGGACTGGGCATCGCAGCACCAAGCTCCCTCCCTCGCGCTAGCGGGGGAGGGATGGGGAGGGGGCACGGCACGTCGCCGCATCAGGACGATCGGCCGTGCCGTGCTCTCCAGCAGCGCGCGTTCCTGCTCGTTCATCTCTACGAACCGCTTCGCCGATGCGGCGTTGGCGACCATCAGGGCGAAGGGTTTGCCGTTGCGCTGCTTGACCCGGCGCAGGCGCTCCACCGCATCGGCATCATACGCGTTGCAGGCGAGGTGGAAGCCGCCCAGGCCCTTGATGGCGACGATCTTCCCCGCCTTCAACGCCGCCAGGACGTCCTCGACGGCATGCGACAGGCGCGGGCCGCAGGCAGGACAGGCCGTGGGCTGGGCGTGGAAGCGGCGGTCGGCCGGGTCGTAGTACTCGGCGGCGCAGGCGTCGCACATCGGGAACGCCGCCATGGAGGTCTGCGGCCGGTCGTAGGGCAGGCGGCGGGTGATGGTGAAGCGCGGCCCGCACTGCGTGCAGTTCAGGAACGGATAGCGGTAGCGCCGGTCGGCGGGGTCGAACAGTTCGGCCAGGCAGGCCGGGCAGACGGCGGCGTCGGCGGCGACCGCGGTGGTGACGCGCTGCGTCGGGTTGCTGGCGCGAATGGCAAACTCCGCCTCACCGGGGACGGCGGCGATCGCCCGCGGCTCGACGGCGTCGATGCGGGCGAGCGGCGGCGCCCGATCGGGCAGGGCGCGCAGAAAGCCGGCGATGTCCATCCCCTGCACTTCCAGCAGGACGCCCTCTCCGTCGTTCAGCACCCAGCCGGTCAGGCCGTGCGCGTGGGCCAGCGCGTGCACGTACGGACGGAAGCCGACGCCCTGCACCTGCCCGCGGACGCGCACGCGCACGCGGAGCCGGTCGGATGAAACATCTTGAAACACCATGAAACGCTTTTTAGGGGTGTGTTTCATCCGATGGAGCCACACGACGGCCAGGCAGCGGGGACGTTATCATAGGACTGCGGTCCTGGTCAACGTCGGCCCTGCCTGGCCTTCGCCAGCCCCGCCTGGATCCAGGCATACCACGCCTCCAGCCCCTGGCCGGAGGCGGCGGAGACCTGCAGCACCTCCAGGCCCGGCTTGATCTGTCGGGCGTAGCCGATCATGCGCTCCAGGTCGAAGCTGAGGTGGGGCAGCAAGTCCACCTTGGTGACCAGCAGCAGGTCGCTTGCTGCGAACATGTTCGGGTACTTGAGCGGCTTGTCCTCGCCCTCGGTCACCGACAGCACGATCACCCTGCGCGCCTCGCCCAGATCGAAGCCGGCAGGGCAGACCAGGTTGCCTACGTTCTCGATGAACAGCACGCCGTCCTCGGGCGCCGGCTGCTTGCCCAGTGCCTGGGTCACCATCTGGGCGTCGAGGTGGCAGCCCTTGCCGGTGTTGATCTGGATGGCGGGGGCGCCGGTGGCGCGGATGCGGTCGGCGTCGAAGCTGGTCTGCTGGTCGCCCTCGATCACCGCGACCGGGAAGCGGCCCTTCAGGTCGGTCAGCGTGCGCGCCAGCAGCGTCGTCTTGCCCGATCCCGGGCTCGACATGAGGTTCAGGGCGAACGTCCCCCTGGCCGCGAAGAGCTGACGGTTCACCGCTGCGAAGCTGTCGTTCTTGGCGAGAATGTCCTGCTCGATCTGCACCAGCCGGGTCTGGCTCATCCCCGGCACCTCGGTGCCCGCCGGGCCGTGGCCGACGTGGACCACGTGGTCATGGTCGTGATCGTGATGATGGTCGTGGTGCCCATGGCCATGATGCCCATGATCATGATGGTGCCCGTGGCCGTGCACATGCCGGATCACGGTGCCGTCCGGCAGCACGTGCTCGTGCCCTTGCTCGTGGTTGGAGCCCTCGATCTTCGTTTCGCCCTCGCCGCAACCGCAGACCGTGCACATCATTCGACCTCCAATTCACGGACGCGCATCTCCTCGCCTCCGGTCACGACCAACTGGTGCCCGCCGCAGTCCGGGCAGGGGGCGAAGCGTTGGGCCAGCAGCACCGTCTTCTCGCACACCATGCAGAATGCCTGCCCGTCCGGTCGCTCGATTTCCAGCTTCGCTCCTTCGGCCGGAGAGCCGCGGCTCGCCACGTCGAAGCCGAACTCCAACGCCTCGGGCTCGACATGCGAAAGCATGCCGATGGCCAGACGGACGATCCTGACGCGGCGGAAACCCTGCGCCTCCGCCTGTTCACGGATCAGCTCGACGATGCTCTGGCACAGCGCCATTTCGTGCATGGAACCTCCGTCAGGCGGGCGGCAGCGCGGTGTGCGGCCGGTAGCCGGCGGCCAGTGCGGCGACCGTGGAGCGCGGCGTCAGCACGCGCGCCGAGCCCTCCGGAATCGGCACGGACTCGGCGTATCCGCCCGGCGTCCAGGCGTGCAGCCGGCCGCCGGCGAGCAGCCATGCGGTGCCCGGCCGCTCCGGCAGCTCGACCATGGCGCCGTCGGGCAATGCCACAACTTCCGCAATATACGGCGCCTGGAGCCGCTCGGCGTGCAGGCGGGCGTCCATCTCCCCGGCGCGCGGCAGGGCGGCGAGGCCGTTGCCGGACGCCCAATGGGCACGGAAGCGCTCGAAGTCGGCGCGCCGGCACTCGGCGCAGGGGCGGTGCCCGGCGGCCAGCGCCGTGGCTTCGTCGAGGAAGAACAGCTCCGTGTAGCGGCCCAGCTGCATCAAGGGGCGCCGACGCCCCTTGAACGCCAGCAGGCAGCAGATCCAGGCCTTGGTCGTCCACCGGCGCCTGGTCAGGGAGCCGGAGGCGTCGTGCAGACGGCCGCGGTTGCCCATGAAGGCGCCGCGTTCGGGAACGGCGATGAGGGTACCGAAGGGGGTGACGCGATTCGGGCGCGGCATCAGTCCTCCCGCTCGATGTCGAGGGCGACGCCGACGCATGGATCCAGCGCCGCGACCAGCAGCCCGGCGCACTCCGGCAGCTCGGGGTCCGCCGGCACGCCGGTCAGGCCGCGCGCCAGCGGCCCGTCGGGGTGGAAGTTCCACTCGGTCGGCGCCACCGCGCGGTAGTCGATGATGCGCCCCTGCTCCAGCCGCACCCAATGGGCCAGACGGCCGCGCGCGGTCTCCACCACGCCGGTGCCCTCGCCCGGTGCGGCGTGCACGGCCCCGGCGCCGGCCGGCTCCAGTTCGGCCAGCAGCGCGGCCATGCGGGCGGGCAGGGCGGCCAGCTCGGCCAGCCGTGCGGCGAAATGCGCGGCCAGCCCCGGTCCGAACCGCTCCAGAAGCTCGGCCACCGGCGGCGCCCCGGCCATGCGGGCGAGCGGACCCGTGTAGGCCGGAGCGCCGTTGACGTGCGGGCGGGCGGAAAAGCCAGGATCGGCGGACAGGTGCTCTGCGAACCATGCGGCTGGCAGGTCGGGCAGGGCGGTGACGCCACCGGCGCCGAAGCCGGGGTGCGCCAGGGCCCGCCGCAGCAGGCGGGCGGTCGGCGTCAGCCCCTGTTCGGCCCAGGCGGCGAGGTCGTCCATGCCAGCGGGCAGGGGGACGGCGCCCAGCACGGTCTGCGCGACATGCGCGTCCAGCCGCGCCACGGCAACCGCCAGCGCCTCCCGGTTCGGCTGCATGGCGCTGCCACCGGGATGGAGATGGTCGTGCGCGGGATACAGCGCCGGCAGGATGCCGGCCGTCACTGCGCGCACTGCTGCGAGTTCTGCGGCGTCGGGCGGCTCGCCCAGCAGGCGCGGCCAGTCCATGAACGCCTGCCAGGCATGGCTCGTCAGCGTTTCGGCCAGCACCAGCAGCGTGCGGGCGGTGCGGTGCGCCGCGGCGGGCTCAAGGCCCAGCGCCGCCTCGCAGGCCGACAGCGCTGCGACGCCCTGCGCCACGCCGCATACGGCATGCAGCAGCGGCACGAGGCGCAACGCCTCCGCCACGCTCCTGCCGCGAAGGGCCTGCGTCGCGGCGGTCGGGCGGTGGACCGCCACCTGCGCGGTGCGGACGATGCCGCCGGACACCGTCAGGCGGACGGCGACGTTGCCTTCCAGGGCGGTGGCCGCGCTCATTTCCTTCCGCCGCGGAACAGCGAGCGGCGCGACACCGGGTCTCCCTGGGACTCTATCGCGGGCCTCGGCGCCTGCAGCGCATCCAGTGCTGCGCGGGCGGCGTCGCGGGCGTCATCCTGGTCGCGCAGCAGTTTCATATCCGACACCGCGGCGATCACCGCCAGCGTGCCCAGCGTGCCCACGCGCGCCGCCTTGAAGGCGTACTGCCCAGTCGGCATGGCCTCCACCATCTGGTCGCCGTCGCCGAGCGCGGCCCAGCGGTTCGGGTCGTGCGGGATCAGCACGGCGTTCAGCGTCCAGGGCGCGATCAGCGCGCCCAACCATGCATCCCCCATGTCGCGGAAGTCCACCGCCTCGACCTCGAGAGCGGGGTTGCACACCGCCAGCCCCTTCATGTCCGTGTCGGCGACGATACGGTAGGCGGCGACCAGCGCCGCCACGCGTTCGGCCATGGAATCGGCACCGAGGGTGCCGGCGAAGAAGCCGTGCTGCGGACCGCCGCAGCCGGGGCAGCGCCAGTGAGCCGGCAGCCGGCCGAAGGCGATGCCGGCCGGCACCTCGCGCGCCGGGTCGCCGAGGCCCGGATCGTAGACATAGCCGCAATTCGTGCAGGACGGGCGTTCGTCGAGGGAAAAGCCGGCGCTGGTCATGCCCCGGGCTCCCGTGCGGCGACCAGGTCGGGGAAGAGATGGTCGACGTTCGCGCCGCGGGATGCCAGCAGGATGGCGTCCAGCGCATCGTTGAGGGGAGTGACCTCCGCCTCCTCCAGTTCACGCACGGCGTTCCCGATGTGCACCAGCACCCAGCCGCCCACCGGCACCTCGCCGACCAGCAGCAGGTTGACGACGCGCTCCTCCCCGCGGCCGGCGCAGCGGGCCAGGATGCCGTTGGTCTCCAGGACCTGCATGGGAATGCCGAGGCACATGGGTACAGTAGCTTGGCTTTGCGGTAGCGGGCCGCATTGATGTGCGTCAACGGGCGGGAAGACAGGCCCCCCAGCAGCTTCGTAGGTCGGGTTGAGCCGCAGGCGAAGCCCGACGTCACTGCCATGGCGACCATTCACCACCAAGACACCAAGGCACCAAGACAAGCGAAAGGTCGTTTCCTGCCCGCGGCGATCCGGGCGGAAAGGGCCTCTTGGTGGTCCTTGGTGTCTTGGTGCCTTGGTGGTGACCCTCTGCCGCGGCGACGATGTCGGGCTTCGCTGACGCTCAACCCGACCTACGAAAACTCACACCCGTCGCACGATCCCCAGGAAGTTCGACACCTCGGTGCTGAGTTTCTGGCTTTCGCCGAGCAGGGATTGCGCGGCGGCCAGGAGTTCCTCGGCGTTGGCGCCGGTTTCCTGCGCCTGGCGGGAGACGCCGTCGATGCTGCCGGTCACCGCGCGGGTACCACTGGAAGCCTGCTGCACGTTGCGGGCGATCTCGGTGGTGGCGGCACCCTGCTGCTCCACCGCGGCGGCGACCGTCGTGGTGATCTCGCTGATTCGGCGGATCGTCTCGACGATGCCGGAGATGGCGCCCACCGCACGCTGCGTCTCGCCCTGGATGGCGCCGACCTGCGCCTGGATGTCCTCGGTGGCTTTGGCGGTCTGGTTGGCGAGGTTCTTCACCTCGCTGGCCACCACGGCGAAGCCCTTGCCGGCCTCGCCGGCCCGCGCCGCCTCGATGGTGGCGTTGAGCGCCAGCAGGTTGGTCTGGCTGGCGATCGAGTTGATCAGTTCCACCACCTCGCCGATGCGGTTGGCCGCCTCGGCCAGACCCTGCACGGTTTCGTTGGTGGTCTGCGCCTCGGCAACGGCGCGATCGGCGACCGAGCTGGCCTCGCCCACGTGGCGGCTGATCTCGCCGATGGAAGCGGTCAGCTCCTCGGCCGCGGACGCCACCGTCTCGACGTTAGAGGAGGCGAGCTGCGAGGCGGACGATACGGTGCCCACCGCCGCCTGCGTCTCTTCGGCGGAGCGCGACAGGCGCTCGGCGTTGCCGCGCATGCGCGTGGCGCTGTCGGATACCGCGCGCACCACCACGTCGATGTTGCCGGCAAAGGTCTGCGTCGCCCGGTCGATCTCGCTGCGGCGGCGGGCCTGCTCGGCCTCGGCCTCGCGCTGGCGGCGCTCACTCTCCTCGGCCTGCTGGAGCGAATCCTTGAACCCGGCCACGGCACGCGCCATCACGCCGATCTCGTCGCCGCGCTCGGTCTCGGTGATGGCGACGGCGTAGTCCTTGCGGCCCAAGGCGCCCATGACGTCGGACAGCCGGTGCATGGCGTTCATCTGCTTCTTCACGTAGACGAAGGTGAAGACGCTCAGAGCCACGCCGATCAGCAGTGCCACCACGATGATGCGCCAGGCGAGCTGTTCGACGATGGCAAAGAACTCGCCCTTCGGAATGCCGACGGCGATGGCCCCGACAACCTTGCCCGATGCGTCCTTGAGCGGCTCATAAGACACCAGGTACGGCACGCCCAGCACCGGGTACTCGCCAAGGAAGCCGATGCCGCGGGATACCTGCTGGTGCAACTCGGCCGGGATCTTGGTGCCGACCGGGCGCGAGCCGTCGGCGGCCTTCAGCGTCGTGGCGATCCGGGTGTCCTCGCGCAGCATGGTGACTACCACGCCAAGCGCACGGCTGATGCGGTCCACATGCTCGAAGGTGCCCTCCAGCGCGCGGTCGCCCAGCGTCAGCTTGCCGTCGGCGATGCGGTAGGGTTCGCCCTTGGGGTTCAGGATCTCCAGCGCTACACGCATGTTCATCGCTTGGCGGTCGACCTCCTGCCGCTTCAGGTCGCCCGTCACGAAGTACAGGGCAATGAAGACGATGGCTGCGCAACTGATGACCGTGCCCACGATGTTCAGGGCCATCAGCTTCTGCGCCAGGCTCAGCCGGTTGAAGACGCTTGCCATGCGAATACTCCCGATAGGTTCGCTCGGTCTTTTCCAGACCGTTCTTTGGAGCTGGGAGTGTGCAGGGCAATCGTAACGGAAAGATTTTTCGTCGCTGCGACCTACCGTCGCGGGTGGTCAGCGCTGCACCGGCTCCACACCGAGAGCACGCAGTTCGGTCAGCACCATTTCCAGGAGCTCCGGCACCTTGGCGGCGACCTCGGGGGTGAGGTCCAAGGTGATCTGCATGCCGACGGGCACGCAGCCGATCACGACGATGTTCTCCGGCCCCTCGCCTTGCAGGCGCAACGTCGCCAGCAGGTCGGACAGGCCGACCTGGTGCGGCGACAGCTTGCCCTTGAAGAAGGCCGGGACGTCGTCGCCGGTGAGGCGGACCAGCGTCGCCGGCGGCGCGCCGGTCCTGACGGCGTCCACCACGATCATCCGGCGGTGGCTGGCGATGGTGTCCAGCAGGTCCATGCCGGCGGTGCCGCCGTCGACCACCGAAACGCCGTCGGGCATCACCCAGCCGGCTTCCAGCGCCTCCACCACCCGGACGCCGATGCCTTCGTCCTGCATGAGGATGTTGCCGAGGCCGAGGACGAGGACGGACATGGGGAATCTCCGGAGTGCAAAAAGAAGTCAGTGTGGCGGACTCAACGCGTGATGATGATGCCGGCGCGCTGGCCGAAACGCCTCAACTCTTCGAGAAGGTCGTTGGCGGTGGCGGCGGTGCGGCGGCCGGCTTCCGTCAGGGCAGCCTCCCTCACGCGGTCGCCGAACAGTAGGTAAGCCTTGCCGTCGTCGCAGCGGTGGCTGGTCCATTCGAGGCCGTCCACATCCGGGCAGGCCCGATGGACCGCTTCGGCCCAGCGGGCGGTTGCGGCGTATTGGGTGGCGGGCGTGTCGATCAGGAGGGCTCGAGTCAGGCCCCAGCGGTTCAGGCCCGGTTCACTGAGCGTCGCCACGGTCAACGCGCGCTCCAGGCGCAGTTCACTATGCGCGCGGTCCTGGATGTCCTGATACTTGACCGACTTGAAGACGGCGTCGAACGGCACGTCGTGGAAGACGCTCTCGAAAGCGGCGCACTCCAGCGTCGTCGCGGCGTAGAGCGTTGGGATGATACGGCCGGCGCATGGATGCTTCCATGATCGGCCGGCCGTATCACCCTTTCGCACATTGCTATGCAATGTGCTGTCGGGCTCGACCGGCGGCGCTCGATGGAAGCCATCGAGCGCCGCCGGTAGGACGGTGCCGTCCGGTTGGAAGATCGGCGAGAAGCGCGCCGGGCGGCCGGTGCCGGGATTGAAGGCGTTTCCGGCGAAGCCTGCGGCGTGTAGGCGATGCAGGATGGTCCCGGCTGCCAGCGTCTTCCGATTGATATCGGGGAAAGGGGAGGGCGGCGCCGGGGTCATCCGATGGTGGACTCGCCCTCGCGCCGGGCGGCGGCCACCACCGCGTCCTCGCGGTCGAGCGCATCGGCCGGTGCCATGCCGTCCAGCCAGCCGTTGCCCGACACGAACCAGAAGGCCACTTGCCAGGGCGACATGTCCGTCGGCAGCACGGCCAGCACCTTGGCGACCGTGGGGTGCGGCTGCCCGTCGCGGAACTGGAAGGCCGGGAACAGGTCCTTGCCGGCGTGCGGCACCGAGAAGATCCGGCCGGCCGACTTCCAGCGCGACGCCGTGATGCTGGCGTTGCCGGCGGTGCTGCCCGAGTTCCGGTGCACGTCGGCGCTGCTTAGGCAGGGCACCGTGGTCAGGAATTGCGCGCGCATACGGGCGTTGTCGGCGGCGATGGCGCGCTCGGCGTCGGCGACGGGGCTGTCGGCGAGATAGACGTTCACCAACGCCTCAATATCGCGCTCGGCAAGCTCCTTGCGGCGGACCTCGATCAACTCGGGAATGCGCTCGACGACACGCTGGACCGTCTGGGCGACGGATGGATCCTCGTCCGGGAGAAACACCCAGGTGGCGCGACCGTCCGTCTGGACAGTGGCCCTCTTTCCGGGAACTGCACCCATGGGAACACCTGAATAGGATCGTTATAATGATAAGATATAACGTAGATAACGAAGGTCGTTGCGTCCATGAAAAACGCGCTTTTATGACCAAAACGCCGCAAGCTTGTTATGATGCGTCCTTTCGGACGCCGGCGAGGCGAGCGTCCAGCCATCGAGCGCCAGGGCGTCTTCAGAGCACGATTCTGATGCGGCGAATCGCTTCGGATACGGTGTCCTGGGGCGCGCGGTCTTCGTACTGCACGCTCCTCGCTTGGTAGTCCAATGTCCGGATCTCGGAGAGAATCACCACGCCGTTGACGCGACCGGCCCTCACTGGCAGTTCGAACCCGCTGAGTTTGCCGGACTTCGAGGTGATCGGCGACACTATCACCAGCCCAGTGCCGACGTTGTACGCATCCTGCGACAGGACCAACCCGTAATGCGGTCCCGACTGCTCATGCCCGACGGAAGGAGCCCAGTTGAGATGGACGATGTCCCCACGCGAGGGAACGTATCCGGCGCTGGGGAAGTCATCGCCCCTCTTCGGCACGTCAGAGGATCTCCTTGCCGACGGGCTGGTCGTTCATGAAGCTCACCGTCAGCTTAGCGATCTTCTCGCGATCGTAATCGCGTAGCATGTCCTCGATGGTCTGAGGGCGGTCCTCGCGGGCGTCGTCGAGCATCTTCGTCAGGTCCGACTTCAGCATGAGGACGAACTCCTGTCCGCGGCGGTTGATCTCCACGGCGCCTTTCGCGGCGGCCGTATCAAGCATCTTCCCGCCTGCCTTGTTCATGTCGGTCGCACGATACGACGCGGAGAAGCTCAAGCGCTGGGGCATTTCCCACCTCCAAGGGGGTGCGCGCAGATGATCTGTAAATTATGTATTTTCTAGAAATTCGTCAAGTCCGACGGTGACCGCGCACCCTCGCATCTCTCGCGCCGCGGTGGTCTACGCACCCAACCGGCTGCAACTTCCCAGAACGGCGTTTGGGTCATAATGGCGAAAAAACGCCAGGGGCGCGCGCGCCTGGCGGCGTTGCAGATCGAGGCGGGGGTCAGGCCACCTTGACCTGGTAGGTGGACTTGCTCTCCGTGTCGGTCAGGTGCACGGCGCAGGCCAGGCACGGGTCGAAGGAGTGCATGTTGCGGATCACCTCCAGCGGCTCCTCGGCCTTGGCGATGGGGGTGTCCATCAGGGCCGCTTCGTAGGGGCTGAGGTTGCCGTTCTCGTCGCGCGGGCCGGCGTTCCAGGTGGTCGGCACCACGGCCTGGTAGTTCTTGATCTTGCCGCCCTCGATCACCACCCAGTGCGAGAGCATGCCGCGCGGCGCCTCGTGCACGCCGTAGCCGCGGATCTCGCCCTTGGGGAACGTGGGCTTGTTGAAGGTGGTGGTGTCGCCCTTGCCGATGTTCTCCATCAGCAGGTTCCACTGGTTCGACAGCTCCTCGTGCAGCACCACGCAGCGCACCGCGCGCGCGGCATGGCGGCCGATGACGGAGTGCAACGCCTCCGGGCCCACCTTGGTGCCGGCGATGGCCGAGACGGTATCGAGCACCTGGCCCACCCAGTAGCGCGTGCGCTCGTGCCCGGCGGCGTACATGTTCAGCACGTTGGCCAGCGGGCCGACCTGGGCGCGCTTGTCGTAGAAGGTCGGCGACTTGATCCAGCTGTACTTGCCGTCGTCCTGCCAGTCCGTGTAGTTCGGCTTGGTCTCGCCGACATAGGGGTGCAGCGGGCCCTTGCCGGACTCATACCAGGCATGCTTGGTGCTCTCCTTGACGCCCTGCTCGAAGTAGGGGTCGGAGAAGCTGGAGATCGGCTTGTAGGTGGCAAGGTCGGCGTTCTCGATGAAGCCGCCGGGCAGGGCGAACTTGGTCCCCTTGGTGTCGATCGGCATGTCGGGGGTGGTCAGGTAGTTGACCACGCCGCGGCCCACCGCCGTCCAGTCGGCGTAGAGCGCGCCCACTGCGCAGACGTCGGGGATGTAGACCTTGGTGATGAAGTCGCCCACCTCATCGATCAACTGCTTGATGTACATCAGCTTCTCGAGCGTCAGCGTGGACTGGCTGTCGAAGTTGATGGGGTTGGCGACACCGCCCACCGCCATGTTCTGGATGTGCGGCGTCTTGGAACCCAGGATCGCCACCACCTTGTTGATGCGGCGCTGGTAGTCGATGGCCTGGAGGTAGTGGGTGGCGGCCATCAGATTGGCCTCCGGCGGCAGCTTCATCGCCGGGTGGCCCCAGTAGCCCGAGCCGAACACGCCCAACTGGCCCGAGTTGACGAAGGCGGCCAGCCGCTTCTGCGCGGTGGCGAAGTCGGTGACCGAGTTGTTCGGCCAGTCGGACAGCGACTGCGCCAGCTTGGCGGTGGCCGCCGGGTCGGCCTTGAGGGCCGAGGTGATGTCGACGAAGTCCAGGGCCGAGAGGTGGTAGAAGTGCACGATGTGGTCGTGCACGGCATGCGCACCCTGGATCAGGTTGCGGATGTACTGGGCGTTGAGCGGGATCTCCAGCTTGAGGGCGTTCTCCACTGCGCGGACCGAGGTGATGGCGTGTACGGTGGTGCACACGCCGCAGATGCGCTGGGTGAACACCCAGGCGTCGCGCGGGTCGCGGCCCTGGAGGATCAACTCGATTCCGCGCCACATCTGGCCGGACGCCCAGGCCTTGGTGACCTTGCCGCCGTCGACTTCGCAGTCCACCCGCAGATGGCCTTCGATGCGGGTGATCGGATCCACGACAATTCGCTGAGCCACGGTATGTCCTCCCAAATCAGCCGCGCTGAGCGTCGACGGCGTGCATGACGGGCAGCGTCTTCACGAAGACGAGGTACAGGAGGACCTCCAGCGCGAAGATGCCGACGGTGACAAGGATTTCCCCGAGCGAGGGGAAGTAGTGCCAGGGGCCGACCGCCTGCGTGAACCCGATCAGGTACACGTTGAGGCGGTAGACGATGCCGCCCGCCAGCAGCAGCGAGGACGACACGAACAGCGCTTGGCCGCGCGTGCGGTTCGCCTTCGGCAGCAGGATCACGAGGCCGCAGACCATCAGCACGGTCTCGACCCAGAACATGCCGGCCCCCGGGGCGCCGAACATGGCGCCGAGCTTGCCGCGCACTGCTAGGTCGACGAAGCGCAGCGCCACGAAGACCAGTGCTGAGTACAGCATCAGGTTGGCGACCTTGGCGAGGATCGGCGTCTCCATCGGCCGGCGGAAGCCCAGCGAGGAGAGCACCGCCTCCCACACCACGATGGCGAAGCCCATCAGCACGGCGGTCAGCAGGAAGAAGACCGGCAGCATCTGCGTCTGCCACAGCGGTGAGAGCTTGTGGCCCAGTATCACCATCATGGTGCCCAGCGACGACTGGTGCATGGTCGGCAGCAGCACGCCCAGCGCTATGAAGATGAACAGCACGCGGTTGAGCGTGCGCCGCGGGCCGTCCAGGCCGAAGCGCTCCAGCACCGCCGGGGCGAACTCGACCATCAGCACGACCGTGTAGGTCGCCACGCACAGGCCCACTTCCAGCATCACCGAGTTGGGTTGCGCGTACCAGGGCAGCAGCATGTGGTAGAAGTTCCAGTACCGGCCAAGGTCGACCAGCACGGCGAGGCCGGCGAGGCCGTAGCCGAACAGGCTGGCCAGCACCGCCGGGCGCACCATCGGGTGGTATTCGCCCTTGTTCAGGATGTAGACCAGCAGCGCCATCACGTAGCCGGCGCAGCCGAAGGCCGAGCCGATGACCACGTCGACGGCGACCCAGATGCCCCACGGGTATCCGTCGGACAGGTTGGTCACCGCAGCCAAGCCGTTCGCGTAGCGCTCGGCCAGCACGAACAGCGCGATCACCACGAGCACCGCGGCGATGAGCGCCGGCAGCGTCAGCAGCCGGCCGCCGAGGGGCCTGTGCGCGCGGGTCGAGGAGGGGCCCGCGGACGAGGAGGGGGCGGAGACGTAGGTGGACATGGCCTCACTCCTCCGGATGGTCTTTGGTGGTGCGGTAGGCGAAGTACGCCAGCCCCGCGAACACCACGGCCGGGCCGATCATGCCGGAATACAGCGTGTGCTGGATGCCCTCGGACAGGGTGGGGTACCCGTAATCCGGCACGTCGGTCGGCAGGTTCAGCTTGTCGAACGGCACGGCGGACACCGCTAGGCACTGCGTGCCGCCCAGCTCCTTCTCGCCGTAGATGTGCTGCTGATAGGCGACGCGGACCAGCGCCTCGTGCCCGTCGCGCTTGCCGCCCACCTTGCCGGTGATGTCGCCGCGCGGGAACTGCGTGCGCTCGCCGGGCTTGAGTGCGACGCGGCGCCTGGCCTCGGCCTTCAAGTCCTCAGTGCGGCCGAACAAGGTGGCGCCGGTCGGGCAGACGTCGGCGCAGGCCGGCAGCTTGTCCTCGGCTAGCCGGTGCTTGCAGAGCTGGCACTTTTTGATCTCGCCGTAGGCGGCGTCGTACTGGTACTTCGGCACGCTGAATGGGCAGGACAGCACGCAGTAGCGGCAGCCGATGCAGGCGTCCTTGTTGTAGCTGACGATACCGGTCTTCGGGTCCTTGGTCATGGCCGACACCGGGCAGACCGACACGCAGGACGGATCGGCGCAGTGCAGGCACTGGCGCTTGATGAAGGCGAAGCCGTCCTTCTCGTGGTCCTTATTCGCCATCGTGCCGTTGGTGTAGGCCTTGATGACGTTGAGGGTTCTGCCCGACAGCTCGACCGGGCTGTCCCACTCGCCGCCGTTCCAGGCGGTCTGGTCGGCGGACACGTCCGGCGGCATGCCGTTGGCGTCCTTGCATGCCTTCACGCAGGCCTTGCAGCCGATGCACAGCGTGCTGTCGTAGAGCAGGCCGACCGCCTCGGCCGGCATGGGCTTGGGCGGACGCTGCAGCGCGTTCGCCTCGGGCGGAGCGGACGCGGCGGTGCAGGCGGCGGCCGCTGCCGCCGCCCCGCCCCGTGCCGCCCTGGTCAGGAAGCCGCGTCGGGAGAGGGACATGTTGGCCTCCTCACGCGCCGGTCTGGGAAGTGTCGTCGGCCTTGTCCTGCTTGCCGAGCCGGCTGGCAATGACGGCGCCGGCGCCGATGGCGGCTCCGGTGATGCCGGCCACCGCGGCGACCGCGCCGGGGCTGGCACCCGTACCCTTGTCGGACTTCACGTCGGGATAGGTGTTGGGCGGCGCCACCGACTTCAGCGTGGCCAGCTCGTGGATCGGCTTGGCGAAGCCCACGCCCTCCTCGGTGCAGCCGAAGCAGGGGTGGCCGGTGCCGACCGGCCAGTTGCCCTGGCCCACGTCGTTGAAGCCGATGGCGGGGCAGTTGGCGTAGGTCTCCGGCCCCTTGCAGCCCAGCTTGTACAGGCAATAGCCCTGGCGGTGGCCGAAGTCGCCGAACTCCATAGCGAAGCGGCCGGCGTCGAAGTGCGGGCGGCGCTCGCAGTTTTCGTGGATCAGGCGGCCATAGGCGAACTTCGGCCGGCCCTTGTCGTCCAGCTCCGGCAGCTTGCCGAAGGTGACGAAGTGCAGCACCGTCGAGAGGAAGTTGTAGGGGTTGGGCGGACAGCCCGGTACGGTGATGACCTGCTTGCCCTTCAGCACCGCTGGCAGGCCCTTGGCGCCCGTCGGGTTGACGCCGGTGGACGGCCAGCCGCCCCACGACGCGCACGACCCGATGGAGACGATGGCCGCTGCACCGGCCGCCACCTCCTGCACCTGTTCCAGCATGGTCTGGCCGGCGACCTTGCAGTAGATGCCGTTGTCCTTAGTCGGCACCGCGCCGTCCAGCACCATCAGATACTTGCCCCAGTTGGCCTTCATCATCTGGTGCTTCCAGTTCTCGGCTTGGTGGCCGGAACCGACGCTCAGGGTCTCGCAGTATTCCAGCGAGATCTGCTCGAGGATCAGCGTCTCGAGGCTGGGGTGGTTGGTGCGCAGCAGCGTCTCGGTGCAGCCCGTGCAGGCCGAGCCGGACAGCCAGATCACCGACGGTCGCGGCGCCTTGCCTGCGGCGTTGGCGATCTTCACGCCCATGGCCGGCGCCAGCCCCAGCGCCGCGGCGATGCCCGCGCAGTAGTTGATGAACTCGCGGCGGGAGAGGCCGCCCAGCGTGCCTTCATAACTGTCGAGGTCGCCGAGCTGCTCGGCATCGAGATCCACAAGACCGTCGGGCATGACTTCCCCCCAAAGCCTTTGGCGTGTCTTCTCACGGCACCTCTTAGGGGCGTCGTGAGCGCGTATACGTCACGCCGCCGCAGGGCGGGCCTGGGCGGCAATAGCCGCAATTTATTGGAGGTTATTGCTTGAGCGGCCGGTCGGCAGGCATTGATCTACATCAATGGGGTGGTGGTCGCCAAAGGATTGGTCTGTGCCACGAGGATACGCCACGCCAAGAAATGCGTGCTGCGACTGAAACACGCCATCCGCGCATGGACAGAATGTCGCTCCAGTTAACCTGGAGCCGTCCGACCGGAGAGGTCAGGGGCAGGACCATCAGGATGGTCGGCACCAGATGAGAGTGCGGCGTAATGACGCGTGCGGTCCGGTCGTCGCCCTGGCGTTGCGGCCTTCCAACCGGCGCGCCGGCACGGCAGTACGGGATTGAGGCCACCACTGGTGCGCTTTTTTTTCGATCTGCATCCGGGGAAAGTTATCCGTCACGAGCATCGAAGGGCGGGGGTGCAACCATGAGCGGGCCGCTTGCCAGCGGCCGAGTGATATGGAATAAGTTCGCGCCGCCCGTGTTCGTCATCGTGACGATCACTCGCAGCCTTCCGCATCACGCTCATGACACGCTCCGTCACGTTCCGCCTGCTCCTGCCGGCCGCTGTTCTGCTGGGGCTTGGCGTGGTTGCCGCCGACCGTATCACGCCGGCCGCCTTCGGTGGCGGCAGCGATGCCGCCCGTGCCTCGGCCCGCGGCACCGCCGCGCATCCCGCCTGGGGCAATCCCACCTGGGGCTACCGCTTCGCCTTCGACGGCAAGTGCGACGACCCTCGCTACGTCGCCACCACCGGCCAAGCCGACCCCGGCGCTGACGACTACGACTGCGCCCGCTATGGCGGTGGCCTTAAGAAATAGAGCCGGCCTAGGAAACAGAGCGGGTTGACAGGGGGGCGGTGGACGGATGTCCTGTGGCCCCCTCTCAGCCGGCATCTCGGACCCTCATGACCCGCTGTTTTCTCGCCGCCCTTGCCCTATCCGTTTCCCTGCCATTCGCAGCGCACGCCCAGGCGCCGCTGCCGCCCAGCTTCGCCTGCGCCAAGGCCACTGCACCGGTCGAGAAGGCGATCTGCGACGACGGAATGCTCGCCTCGCTGGACCGGCTGGTTGCGCGCGGCCTGCGGTTTGCCATGGATGCCGACCCCGCCGGAGCCGAAGCGCTGAGGGCCGACCAGCGACGCTGGCTCGCTACCCGTGACGCCGCGTTCCAGAGCCTGGCCAATATCGGTCCGTTGGTGCGCACCTACGAAGAGCGGCTGCGTGCGTTGATCCGCAAGGCGGGCGGACGGGGGCTGGCCGGCGCGTTGGCCGCCGCCGCTCCCATCGATCCGCTGCGCGAATCGGGTCCGCAGGCCGAGGAGAATGCGGCCTTCGTGTCTTTCGTGCTGACCACGCTGTACCCGCAACCGGCGGTGCCGGTGGCGCCCGGCGACGCGGACATGCTGACCACCTACGAGCGCTACGCCGGCTTCACCTATATCGCCCCGGTGCGGGACGGCCGCCTGTTGGTGGCGGTGCCTGAAGACTGCGGCGCCTACCAGTGCACGACGGTGCCCTTCGCGCTGGATCGCAAGGCCGGCACGGCGACGCGCCTCGCCGTCGAGGTGCCGGACAAGAACGACGCCCCCCGCCCCGACCCCAAGGCGATGCGCGTGGGTATAGTCACCGTGGCGAACGGGGTGGTCGACATCTTCGATCTGGCGCGCGGCGCCGGCGACTGCGGCACCCGCTGGATCTACCGCGTCCAGGGCGGCACGCTCGCCCTGGTCAAGCGCACCGTCAAGCCGAACTGCGACGGCAAGGAGTGGTCGGAAAAGAACACGACGACGAAGGTGTTCCGGTGAGTGAGCCCTCCCCCAGCCCCGCTGGGGGCGTGGAGCCGGTGCCGCAGGCAACGAGCGCCTCTCGCGCCCGCTTCGCGGGCGCTGACGGCGTCAGGCGGGTCCCTTGGGACCCGCTGAGAGCCGAAGGCGATCGTAGGCGGAGCGCTGTCGCGAGACTTGCGAGCGACCGTGGTTGGGAGGGGACAAGGTCAGCCCGAGAATCCAAGACGCCCCTGCCTGCCACGGAAACCTTGCCCCCACCTAACCTCCCCCGGCTGGGCCGGGGGAGGGATTTGTTGCCGCTCCCCTGTTCACCCCCCACCTAAGACAAAAGCGCGGAGAGTGGCATGGCTGTCGGACGGGACGATCTGAGAAAGCGCATCGACCAGGCGCTGGGCAACGCGAGGGCCGATCTGGTCGTCAAGGACACGCGCTTCCTCAACGTGGTGACTGGGGAGGTCGCGCGCGGCGACATCGCCGTCTGCGGCGACCGCATTGTCGGCACCTATGAGAGCTACGACGGTGTCGAGGAGATCGACGGGCGCGGCCTGATCGCCGTGCCCGGCTTCGTCGACAGCCACGTGCATTGCGAATCCACCTGCGTCACCCCGTTCGAGTTCGACCGCTGCGTCCTGCCGCGCGGCACCACCACCGCCATCTGCGACCCGCACGAGATCTGCAACGTGCTGGGCGAGCAGGGCTTGCGCTACTTCCTGGACAGCGCCGGGCGGATGGCGATGGACCTGCGGGTGCAGCTCTCCTCCTGCGTGCCGGCGACGGACCTGGAGACCTCCGGCGCGCGGCTGGAGGCCGACGACCTGATGCGCTACCGCGACCACGCGCAGGTCATCGGTCTGGCCGAGTTCATGAACTTCCCCGGGATCTTCGCCAAGCTGCCCGCGGTGCTGGACAAGCTGGCGGCCTTCGACGGCCGGCACATCGACGGCCACGCGCCGCTGATGCACGGGCGGGAGCTCAACGCCTATCTCTCCTGCGGCATCCGCAACTGCCACGAGACCACCAGCGCCCCCGAGGCGATGGAGAAGCTGCGCAAAGGCATGCAGGTGCTGATCCGCGACGGCTCGGTGTCGAAGGACGTGCACGCCCTGGCGCCGGTGATCGCGCCGGAGACGTCGCCGTTCCTGGGCTTCTGCACTGACGACCGCAACCCCCTCGATATCGCCGAGGAAGGACACCTGGACCACCTGATCCGCACCGCCATCAAGCTCGGCGCGCCGGTGGCGCATGTCTACCGGGCCGCCACCTGGTCGGCGGCGCGCGGCTTCGGCCTGTTCGACCGCGGCCTGATCGCGCCGGGGCAGAAGGCCGATCTGGTGCTGCTCGACGATCTGGAGGACTGTGCGATCAACCGCGTCATCAGGGACGGCCGCGTGGTGACGCCCGAGACCTTCGCGCGCCGCACCCCCATCGAGCCGGTCGGCCTGCGCTCGGTGAAGCTCGATCCCGTGACGGCGGAGGACTTCGCGGTGCCGGCCGGCAACGCCACGCAGCCGGTGATCGGCGTGGTGCCCGGCAAGATCATCACCGAGCGCCTGTCGCTCGACGTGCCGCGGCGCGGCGGTCGGACCGTCGCCGATCCGGAGCGCGACATCCTCAAGGTCTGCGTGCTTTCGAGGCACGGCGTGAACCGCAACATCGGGCGCGGCTTCGTGCGCGGCTTCGGGTTCCGCGAGGGCGCCATCGCCTCCTCGGTCGGGCACGACAGCCACAACGTCTGCGTGGCGGGGACGGACGACGCCGACATGGTGGTGGCGGTCAACCGCCTGATCGAACTGCAGGGCGGCTTCGTCGCGGTGCGCGGCCGCAGGGTGCTGGGGGAACTGGCGCTGCCGCTCGCCGGCCTGATGAGCCTCGAGCCGTTCGAGACGGTCGAGGGCCAACTGCGCACGCTGCGCCGCGTGGTGCGCGAGGACATGGGCTGCCACCTGGCCGAGCCCTTCCTGCAACTGGCCTTCCTACCGTTGCCGGTGATCCCGCACCTGAAGATCACCGACCTGGGGCTGGTGGACGTCGACCGCTTCGAACTGGTGGCCGCCTGACCGGTCATTCCCCGGCCATCGAACCCTGCGCGTAGGTCGAGCGCGGGTGGGCGAGGCGGCGGCCCAGCGCGATGGCCGGCACCTCCACGCGGCGGTAGAAGAGGTCCGCTACGACCAGAGACGCCGGGACCGCAGCGGCCAGGATGACCACCAGCGGCAGCACCCCGTGCAACAGGTGCAGCAGCGTCAGCAGCACCAACAGGTGGGTGAGGTACAGGCTGTACGACACCTGCCCCAGCCATTCCAGCACCGGCAGCGACAGGATGCGCTGCGCAGTGGGCGAGGCGAGGGACAGCGCGATCAGCAGCGTGGATCCGCCGGCGCTGGCGAGATCGTCGCCCATGGTCAGCGCGTGCCCGGCCACCAGCCACAGCACCACCCGCCCCGGCAGTGTCAGCCACCCCAGCACCGCGACGAACGTCTCGCCGTGCAGCGCCAGCACCACGCCGAACAGGAAGAACGGCACGAAATGCAGGGTCACCAGCACCGCCTGCCACGGCGTCTCGGCGAACAGCGGGTGGGTGCCGACCCCGGCCTCCTTCAGTCCGACCCCGACCAGCCCGTAGAGCGCCAGCGCCAGCACCAGCGCCCAGCGCGGGCCCAGCCGCCCCCACAGGATGAGCAGCGGCAGCAGGGCGGAGATGCGCAACTGGTAGACGAGGCTCCACAGCGGGCCGTCCAGCACCGCCGCCTCGCCCTGGCCGGTCATCAGCAGGTGGGCGGCCACCAGTTCCAGCGTGACCTCGCGGCTCCAAGACCAGGACTCGATCCAGCCGTTCACCCCGTCGAGCGGTCCCGGGTCCAGCATCAGGCACAGTGCCGCTGCCAGCAGCACCGCCGCGGCCAGCGGCAGGTAGACGCGGCAGACCCGTTGCAGCAGGAAGCGCCTGTAGCCCAGGTGCCGGCCGTTGAGGAACGGCAGCGTCAGCACGAAGCCGCTCAGCACGAAGAACAGGATCACCGCCGGCCGCCCGTCTGCGACGAGGCGCAGCGGCGTGACACCCATGTACGGCTTCAGGGCGCTCAGCAGGGATTCGGGAAGGGTGGTGTAGGTGTGGTGCAGCAGCACGATGAGGGCGGCGATGCCGCGCAACGAGTCGAGCGTCGCGATGCGCATGCGGTGGCCTCCGTCACGATCCGGCCCCTTTTCGGGAAATACGGTCGAGCGGAGGATCCGGGCAGCGAGGAAGCCGGGTTACCTCTACAGCAGCTTGAAGCAGCGGGCCATGTCCTGGTCCTTGCCCATGAGCTGGCAGGAATAGCCGTTGTTGAAGTTGAAGCGCGTGCCCTTGGGGTCCATGCGGCGCGCCGAGAGCACCGTCGTGGTGCCGCGCTTGAAATGCGCCCAGGCCGAGGAATCCAGATGGATCTGGATGCCGTTCGAGAACTGGACGCTGCGGTCGCGGCCGATGGCGACGGCGATGCCGGTGTTGAATTTCATGCCGCCGCCGGGTAGCGGTTCGGCGAACAGGCCGTTGGTGCAGTTGACCCCGTCCGGCTGCACGCTGACGCATTCATACGGTTTCGGATCGGCCGCGGTGAGCACCATGGCGTAGATCGCGACTTCCAGCACGTTCAAAGGCATGGGGCACCTCCCATTGCGCCATGCCCAAGATTAACGTCGGATTGGTTGCGAAATTCATAATTCAGATCTGCGCGATCATCCGGCGTACGTCGGCGATGGCGGTGGCGAGGCAGGCGGCTTCGCGGGTGGCGGCGCCGGCGTCGCCGCGTGCCAGCGCATCCTCGATGGTGGAGCACAGCGCGGCCAAGCGGCGAGCCCCGGCGGTGCGCGCAGCACCGGCGGCGGCGTGCGCAGCGATGCGGGCGGCGTGCAGGTCGCCGGACGCCAGCCTGGCGGTGAGATCGATGTGCAACTGCTCTTCGTTGTTCAGGAACAGCGTATACAGGTTGTTTACCAGTGCGGTAAGGCCACCGAAATTGCGCACCATGGGTTCGACGTCCAGGATCTCAGGGTCGATCTCGGTGAGGCTGCCCGTGGTGGTCGCGGTGGGCAAGGCGGCTCGTCCTTCTGCACGGGGTCCGACGGCAGTATGGAAGGGTGACCTTTGCAACCGGATGTCGTCAACGCAGGTCGGGCGCGGCGAAAGGACGCTTGCTGCGTTGCGGGAACCGGCTGTGGCTGTGCCGTGTTGCTGGGCAAACACTCTCGGTGAAACCCTATGGCGAGCCGCGTCGTCGACCCTTTCGCTTCGTCGCTTGATTCCGTGGTGGTCGGCGGCGGGCCGGCCGGGCTGAGCGCCGCCATCTATCTGGCGCGCTACCGCCGCCGCTTCTTGGTGATCGACGCCGGCGCGCCGCGTGCCGCGTGGATCCCGCTGTCGCACAATCTCGCCGGCTTTCCCGACGGCATCAGCGGCATGGACCTGCTTGCCCGCATGCGCAAACAGGCGAAGCGCTACGGAGCGCCGGTGGAACGCGGCCGCGTGGCTTCGGTGCAGAAACGCGACGGCCTGTTCGTGATACGCACCGAGGAGGGGCTGGAGGTCACGGCCCGCACCGTGGTTATGGCGACCGGCGTCATCGACGTGGAGCCGGTGTTGCCGAACCTCTATCAGGCGGTGCAGCGTGGCCTGATCCGCCATTGCCCGATCTGCGATGCGTTCGAGGTGATCGATCACCGTGTCGGCGTCATAGGCCACGGCGCCGATGCGGCAGGCGAGGCGCTATGGATGCGGACCTACACCGCGGACGTGACGCTGCTGACCCTGGGCGAGCCGCTGGGCCTTGATGCCGACGAGCGCCGCCGCATGGCGGAAGCCGGGATCCGCACCATTGAGGAACCGGTCGTCGAGGTGCACACCGAGGCTGGCCGCATCACCGCGCTGACCACGGCGGCGGGCGAGCGGCTGGTATTCGAATCGCTCTACTCCGCGCTGGGCTGCCTGGCGCGGGCGGATGCGGCCAAGCCCACGGGGGCACGGCTCGGCCCCACCGGCGGCTTCGAGGTGGACGCCCATTGCCGCACCGACGTGGAGGACCTGTTCGCCATCGGCGACGTGGTCGAGGGGCTCAACCAGGTCTCCGTCGCCATGGGCCACGCGGCCACCGCCGCCACCGCCATTCACCGGCTGCTGCTGAAGGAAGACGGATTCCTCGCGGAGGGTGACTGAACTTTCCTGCACCTGGGCTGTTCAGCGCTGCATAAGGCACACGTCACGGTGCGGGAGGATCCATGAGAACGATAGGGTGGGCCGCGGCGGCCCTGTGGATGGTCCTGACTGGCAGTGCGTCGGCGCAGGGCAACGCATCGCCGCCGGTGGTCGGCGAACCGCACCCGTGGCAGCTCTGGCACCAAGCGCCGGTCACCCCGGTGATGGAGATGATGGACAGCCTCCATCTCCTGCTGCTGTGGATCATGGTCGCCATCGTGCTGCTGGTGATGGTGCTGCTGGGCTTCGTCATCATGCGCTTCAACGCTAGGCGCAACCCGGTGCCCTCGCGCACCTCGCATAACACGGTGATCGAGGTGATCTGGACCGTGGCGCCGGTGATCATTCTGGTGGTGATCGCGGTGCCGTCGTTCCGTCTGCTGTACTTCCTGGACCGCACGGAGCACGCCGAGCTCACGCTGAAGGTGACCGGCCGGCAGTGGTACTGGGACTATGAGTATCCGGACCAGGGCGGCTTCACCTTCTCCTCCATCATGATCCCCGACGCGGAGATCAAACCCGGCCAGCGCCGATTGCTGGAGGTGGACAACCGCGTCGTGCTGCCGGTGGACACCAACATCCGCGTGCTGATCACCGCCGGCGACGTGATCCATGCCTGGGCGGTGCCGGCCTTCGGACTGAAGGACGACGCGGTGCCCGGACGGGTCAACGAGACATGGATGCGCATCGAGAAGGAGGGCGTCTACTACGGCCAGTGCTCGGAGATCTGCGGCACCAACCACGGCTTCATGCCCATCGCCGTCGAGGCCGTTTCGAAGGAGGCCTTCGCCCGGTGGACCGAGCAGGCCCGCACCAAGTTCGCGGCGCGCGACGCCGCGCCCACCCAGGATGTCGCCAGCGCCGCGCGCTGAGCCCGTTGGAAGCGAGGATACACATGGCCGAGGTACATGATCGGACGACGGCGGGCGCTCCCCATGACGCACACCACGACCACACGCCGGGCTTCGTGCAGCGCTGGCTGTTTTCCACCAACCACAAGGACATCGGGACGCTCTACCTGATCTTTTCCATCGTGGCGGGGATCGCCGGACTGGCGTTCTCCGCCATCATCCGGGCCGAGTTGCAGACCCCCGGTATGGGCGTCGTCGGCGATGGCCAGTTCTGGAACGTCGTCATCACCGCGCACGGCCTGATCATGGTGTTCTTCGTGGTCATGCCGGCGCTGATCGGCGGGTTCGGAAACTGGTTCGTGCCGATCATGATCGGCGCGCCGGACATGGCGTTCCCGCGCCTCAACAACATCAGCTTCTGGCTGCTGGTGCCGGCCCTTCTGCTGCTGATAGGCTCCGTCTTCGTCGACATCGGCGCCGGCACGGGCTGGACCATTTATCCACCCCTGGCGTCGAGCGGCCATCCCGGTCCCTCGGTGGACATGGCGATCTTCGCGCTGCACCTGGCGGGTGCGTCCTCGGTGCTGGGGGCGCTGAACTTCATCACCACCATCTTCAACATGCGCGCCCCCGGCATGACGCTGCACAGGATGCCGCTGTTCGTCTGGGCGATGCTGGTGACGGCGTTCCTGCTGCTGCTGGCGGTGCCGGTGCTGGGCGGTGCCATCACCATGCTGCTCACCGACCGCAACTTCGGATCGAGCTTCTTCAACCCCGAAGGCGGCGGCGACCCGGTGCTGTTCCAGCACCTGTTCTGGTTCTTCGGGCATCCCGAAGTCTACATCATGATCCTGCCGGGCTTCGGCATCGTCAGCCAGATCGTGTCCACCTTCTCGAAGAAGCCGATCTTCGGCTATCTCGGCATGGCGTACGCGATCGTTGCCATCGGCGTGATCGGCTTCGTGGTGTGGGCACACCACATGTACACCGTGGGCCTGGACATCGATACGCGCGCCTACTTCACGGCGGCGACGATGATCATCGCGGTGCCGACGGGCATCAAGATCTTCTCCTGGATCGCCACCATGTGGGGCGGCTCCTTGGAGTTCAAGACGCCTATGCTTTTCGCCCTGGGGGTGATCTTCCTGTTCACCATCGGCGGCGTGTCGGGCGTGGTGCTGGCCAACGGCGGCCTCGACAAGTCCCTGCACGACACGTACTTCGTCGTGGCGCACTTCCACTACGTGCTGAGCCTGGGTGCGGTGTTCTCGATCTTCGCCGGCTGGTACTACTGGATCGGCAAGATGTCGGGCCGCCAGTATCCCGAGTTCTGGGGCAAGGTCCATTTCTGGCTGACCTTCGTCGGCGCCAACCTGACCTTCTTCCCGCAGCATTTCCTGGGCGTGGCCGGCATGCCGCGCCGCATCCCGGACTATCCGGACGCGTTCGCCGGCTGGAACCTGATCTCCAGCCTCGGCTCCTACGTCTCCTTCACCGGACACATCATCTTCATCGTCGCCGCAGTCTACACAGTCTGGTACGGCCGTCGGGTGGGGGCGAACTACTGGGGCGAGGGCGCCACGACGCTGGAATGGACGCTCAGCAGTCCGCCGCCCTACCACCAGTTCGAACATCTGCCACAGGTGAAGTGAGGCCGGAACCTCGTGTGTTGGGCCAAGCGCGGCGCGGCCCGACGAGCTTTGGCATACCGACCATTCACCACCAAGACACCAAGGCACCAAGATAATCGAAGGGCCCTTTCCTGCCCGCGGCGATCCGGGCGGACTGGGCCTTTCGGTGGTCCTTGGTGCCTTGGTGCCTTGGTGGTGACCGCCTGCCGCGGCAACGTGTGTTGGGCCGCGCTGACGCCTGGCCCAGCCTACTGTTCCTCCTCCACCCGCCGCAGCTCGGCGGCCAGGGCGTCGCGCGCGTCGGGGGGCAGGTTGCCGATGGCTTCGGCCAGCAAGGCAAGACGGCGGCGCAGGCCGTGCACCGTGTCCAGAAGCGACAGCACCACCGGCACCGCCTCGTCGTTGAGGTCCATGTCGCGGCGCAAGTCGCAGATCAGCTCGATCCGCGCCACGTCGATCTCGCTGAAGGTCCAGCCGGCACCTTCGTGGTGCGGGCGGACCCAGCGCCGCTCGATCCACAGCGTCAACTCGCCGGACGAGACGCGCCGGCAGGTCGTCAATACCTCGTCGAAGCCCATGCTCATGGCCCGGTCTCCATCACCCTCCGCGGGTTGTAGCCGGCCGGATTCCAGCCCTTGACGAACTCCTCGAGCGCCGGGTCCGGCTGCTCGGGCAGCGCGATGCGCAGCGTCACGTACTGGTCGCCGCGCACGCCGGTGTGCGAGTCGAGGATGCCCTTGCCCTTGAGGCGCAGCACGGTGCCGTTGTTGGCGCCGCGCGGCACGCTCAGCATCACCGGACCGTCGATGGTGGGCACGCGCACCTTGGCGCCCAGCACCGCTTCCGCCAGCGTCACCGGCAGGTCCAGGCGGACGTCGTCACCGTCGCGCTTGAACCACGGGTGCGGACGCACCTGCACGGTGATCAGCGCGTCGCCAGGCGGGCCGCCGCCGACGCCGGGCAACCCCTGGCCCTTGAGGCGGACCGTGCCGCCGTCCTCCAGCCCGGCCGGCAGGTCGATGTCCAGCGTCCGCCCGTCGGGCATGGTCACCCGGTGCTTGCCGCCCTTGACCGCGTCCAAGAAATCCAGCGCCAGCGACAGGCTGAGGTTGCCGCCCTTCATGCGCACCCCGGCGCCGGCCCCGCTCCCGAAGCCGCCGAAGCCGCGTCCACCGAACAAGTCGGCGAAGACGTGCTCCAGATCGTCGGCGGATACATCGGCGCCCTGGTAGCGCGCCCCGCCGGGGCCGCCGGCGAAGTCGCGGTAATAGTGCCGCTGCGGCCGCTCCTGGCCGCTGGCGTCGATCTCGCCGCGGTCGAAGCGCGCCCGCTTTTCCGGATCGGACAGCAGGTCGTAGGCGGCGGTGACCTCCTTGAATCGCTGTTCGGCCTCGGTTTTTCCGGGGTTGAGGTCGGGGTGGTACTTCTTGGCGAGGGTACGGTACGCCTTGCGGATCTCGTCCGCCGACGCGGTCGCGGAAACGCCGAGGATCTCGTATGGGTTGCTCATGGTTGGTTACGGGCAAAGCAGGTCTGGTCCCGTCTGGCATGTGCGTCCGCAATTCAGCAATTCAAGTGGGTGGAATCGCCGCGTCGAGCGCCGACATACGGGGCATGCGCACGATCGGGACAGACGCCGCGGTGGCCGAGGTGCACCGCCGCCACAAGGTGACCAACCTGCTGCACTCCGCCCTGCTGCTCGGCGGCATGGTGCTGCTGCTGACGCTGTGCGGCTGGGTGATCGCGGGCGGGGAGGGGGTGCTGTGGGCCTTCGCCGCCGGCGCCCTCAGCCTGCTCTTTAGCCCGCGGGTGTCGCCGCGCCTCGTGCTGGGCATGTTCGGCGCCCGCCGGCTCTCCTACGCCGAGGCGCCGCGCCTGTTCGAGGTGGTGGACGCCATATCCCGGCGCGCGGGGCTGCGGGCGGTGCCGGACCTCTGGTACATCGCCAGTCCCATCCTGAACGCCTTCACCGTCGGCAGCCGCGAGCGGGCCGCCATCGCCATCACCGACGGGCTGTTGCGGGAGCTCAGCCTGCGCGAACTGGCGGGCGTGCTGGCGCACGAGGTCAGCCATATCCGCAACAACGACCTGGCGGTCATGGGCCTCGCCGATATGGTGGCGAACCTGACGCGCTTCATGGCGCTGTTCGGCACGATTCTGCTGCTCTTCAACCTGCCGCTGATGCTGATGGAGCAGGAACCGTTCCCCTGGGCGCTGGTGCTGTTGCTGACCCTGGCGCCCACCGCCGGGGCGCTGTTGCAGCTTGCCCTGTCCCGCACCCGCGAGTTCGACGCCGACCTGGACGCCGCCCACCTGACCGGCGACCCGGAGGGCGTGGCCTCGGCGCTGGTCCGCATCGAGGGGCTGCAAGGGCGCTTCTGGGAGGGGATGATGTTCCCCGGCCGGCGGCCCGGCGGCCCGTCGCTGCTGCGCACCCACCCCGACACCGACGAACGGGTGCGCCGCCTGATGGAGTTGCGCACCCCGCCGCCGGTGCTGCCCGCGCTGGAGGCGCTGCCCATCCACGTGCCTTTCGCGCACGTGCACCGTCGCCCGCGCTTTCGGGCCAGCGGGTATTGGTACTGACCTGCACCCGAGAATGGTTCCAATTCGCGGCGCAAGCTCCTGGGGAATCGCCTCAATACGAATATGGCCAAAAAATCTTGTTATTTGTCTGATATTGACGCGCCCGGCAGTGGGCTAATATCTGTATAGCGTTGTGCGGTGCCATAAAAACGGGCTTCTGGCTTCATGAGCAACCTTCTGCAGGAACGTGTGCTGCGCGTGCACCATTGGACGGACACGCTGTTCAGCTTCCAGACCACGCGCGATCAGTCGTTCCGCTTCGAGAACGGTCAGTTCACGATGATCGGGCTGGAGGTCGAGGGCAAGCCGCTGCTGCGCGCCTACTCCATGGCCAGCGCCAATTACGAGGACACGCTGGAGTTCTTCTCCATCAAGGTGCCGAACGGGCCGCTGACCTCGCGCCTGCAGCACCTGAAGGAGGGCGACCCCATCATCATCGGCCGCAAGGCGACGGGGACGCTGCTGATCGACCACCTGCTGCCCGGCAAGAACCTGTACCTGCTCTCGACCGGCACGGGCCTGGCGCCGTTCATGAGCATCATCAAGGACCCCGAGGTGTACGAGCGCTACGAGCGCATCGTGCTGACGCACACCTGCCGCGCGGTGAACGAGCTGGCCTACCAGCAGGTCATCAACGAGGCGCTGCCGGACAACGAGTTCTTCGGCGAGGGCGTGCGTGAAAAGCTGATCTACTACCCGACTGTCACGCGCGAGCCGTTCCGCACCCAGGGGCGCATCACCGACCTGATTCGCTCGGGCAAGCTGTTCGACGACATCGGGCTGAAGCCCTTCGACATCGAGAGCGACCGCGTGATGATCTGCGGCAGCCCCGAGATGCTGACGGACACCGCGAACCTCCTGGAGGAGCGCGGCTTCGTCGAGGGTTCCAGCGGCGAACCCGGCCACTACGTGGTCGAGAAGGCGTTCGTCGAACGCTGAGGCAACGGCCCCCGCGTCACCAGGGCAATCGGGTGAAGGTCCATGTACCTATCATGCGGTTTTCCGTCACGTAGGATCAGGAAATCCGCCGTGACCGGGAACCGTTCCGGGCGGGGGTGCGACCCCCGCCCGGCGTGCGGTGCCCAGGACCGCCGGTCGGAGGCCGTGCCTCCGACCGGAACGTTTCCCGCCACGTAGGATGAAAGACCTTCATCCGATTGCCCTGCCCGCGTCACCTGGCCTCCTGGACAGGCAGCTCGCTGCTCCGTTAGAAGCGGAGCAGTGCGGCTTGCAACCCAAGGGGCGCCATGACGTTCGAACGCCGGTTTCTTCTGCTCGTCACCGGTCTCCTGGTGCTGGCGGTCGTAGCCACGGCCGCCGCGCTGACCTGGAACGGCCGCAGCGCGTTGCTAGAGCGCACCCGGGCCGAGGCCGAGCGCTCCGCCGTCCGGCTCGCCCGCGCGACGGTGTTGGCCCGCGAGATCCCCGCCGCGGCGGAAGCCGCCGTCGCCGAGCAGATGGTGGGCCAAGCCGCACTCGCCGCGCAGCTCGCGGCTCTCAACGAGGCAGCCAAGGCGGCGCCCAAGGCGCTGTCCGACCGCCTGAAGGCGGTCGTGGACTCGACCGTCATCACCGACATCACTGTCACTGACTCCCGTGGCAAGGCCGTCTCGTACACTGCGCCGAACGGCGACGTGACCTTCGCGCGGGACGGCAAGGGCGCGGCCTTCCACGGCCTGCTGAGCCGCAGCCCGCCGGTCGTCGTGCAGCCGGCGGCCAAGCGCGGGGATGGGCGGACCGTCAAGACCGTGGGTGTGGCCGGGGTGGACAAGCCGCGCATTGTCCAGGTCGGTGCCGACGCCACGCGACTGACGGAGATCGCTGGCCGCCTGGGCCTGGAGCGCGCCGTCGAGGAGTCGCTGGCCGGCGGCGCCGCGGCGGCCTGGGTGGTGGCTGCCGACGGCACGGTGCTGGCACGCGGCGGTGCCGCGGACGCGCTCCTCTCTCCGGCCGAACTGGATGCGGCGAAGGCCGCCAGCGTGGCGCGGCGACCGCAACGGGTGGAGGCTGCCGGCACCTTGTCCGCCGTGGCGCCGGTGGATAGCGGCGGTGCCGCGGTGGTGCGGCTGCCGATGCCAGACGCACCGGTGCCGCTGTGGGCTGGTGTGGTGGCCGGGCTGCTGACGGTCGGCGGTGGCTCGGCAGTGGTGTGGTGGGTGCTGCGCCGTGAGGCGGCGGCGCTGGCGCGGCTGACGGCCGCGGCGACGGCGCTGGAGGCCGGGCGCTTTAACCCGTCACGCTGGACCCCATCCGCGAGCGCCCGGACGAGATCGGCCGGCTGGCGCGCGCCTTCCGCGCCATGGCCGGCAGCATCGACGCGCGCGAGCAGGAACTTGAAGCGGAACTGCTGATCCGCGCCGCCAAGCTGGAGGCAACCGCCGAGAAGAAGACCGAGCCGGCGGTGCCGGAACCCTGAACGCCCCATTCAGCTTGCGTTCAGCCGAGATGTATTAGAATTATGGCATCTTCGAACCATCAGGAGAGAGCCGTTGTCCCCAACCAACCATCGTTACGACCTCATGGCCCAGGCGCTGCACTGGACGACGGCCATCGCCATCGTCGCGGCCTTCGTCCTGATCCAGGTCGTCGAAGGCCTGCCGAAAGGGCCGGAGCGCAGCTTCGTCATGGGCCTGCACAAGTCCTTCGGCGTCATCGTCGTCGCGCTGGTCGCCCTGCGCGTCGCCTGGCGCCACGTCAGCCCGCCGCCGGCTCCGCCCGTCATGCCGGCGTGGATGGCCTCGGCGAGCCGGCTCGGCCACGCGGCGCTCTACGCGCTGATGCTGCTGGTGCCGGTGGTCGGCATGGTGATGTCCTGGTCGGCCGGCCGGCCCATCGCGGTGTTCGGCCTGTTCACACTGCCCGACCTGCTGCCGCCCAGCCCCGTCCTGAAGGACACCACCGAGAAGGTGCACGAGGTCCTCGGCAACCTGGTCCTGATCGTCGCCGGCCTGCACGCCGGGGCGGCGCTGTTCCACCACTATGTGCTGAAGGACGGCGTGCTGGCGCGGATGCTGCCCTGGGGCGCGCGGGTTTGAGAACCCATTTGCCCCCTCCCTAACCCTCCCCCGCTCCGCGGGAGAGGGAACTTAGGCTCCCTCCACCTCGAAGAGGGGGAGGGATGGGGAGGGGGCAGGATGCCTCAGTGCCGTGACGCCTTATGGTCACCTTGGGCGCGCTTTTCGGCGGTGTCACGGCCGATCAGCTTATTGAAGTTCGAGCCTTCCTCGTACAGCAAGGCCAGCTGCGAGTCGTCGAACTGCTTGAAGAACTCGTCCCAGCCGATTTCCTCCAGTTCGTTGTGGTCGGACTGCTTGGCCTCGGGGAACATCAGGCGCAGTAGCCCGACGCCGGTCTTGCGGCTCTTGCCCGTGCCATGCGTGCTCTTGACCACGGCGGGCTTGCCGCCATGCTGCTCGGCCCAGTGGCGAATCTCGTCGTGGTCGGTGGTGGTCTTGGCCATGGCGGCGTCTCCCTGTGCGGTGGGATTTTCAGGGAATCGAACAGGCGAGCTCAGCCGGCGTTGCGCCGCCGTGCCCCTTCCCGTGCCCGCGACGCCTGCTCGCGCGCCAGCCGCTCGCGCAGGAAGGCCAGCACCGCCGCTTCCTCACCGTTGAGGCCCTTCAGCTCCTCGCGCAGCTCCGTCTCCACTTCGGCCTTCAGGGCGTCCAGCAGATTGCCCTCCAGGTAGGCGTCCAGCACCTCGGGATGGACGTAGCTCCTGCGGCAGACGCTGGCGCTGTTGCCCAGGCGCGCGGCTACCTGTTCGATGGCGCGGGTGATGTTGCGCTTCGCCTTTGCCTTGTTGTCGAAGCTCTCGAACTCCTTCAGCGCCATGGCAGCCAGCACGGTGCCGGCCCAGGTGCGGAAGTCCTTGGTGGTGAAGTCCAGGCCGGCGATCTCCCGCAAATAGTCGTTCACATCGTCGGACGTGATGGCGCGGCGCCGCCCGTCCTCGTCGATGTACTGAAACAGCTCCTTGCCCGGCACGTCCTGGCAGGCGCGCACGACGCGCGCCAGGCGACGGTCCTTCAACTCGACGTTCCACACCTTGCCGGACTTGCCCTTGAACTCGAAGCGGATCTGCGCGCCGTCGATGTCCGCGTGCTGGTCGCGCAACGTGGTCAGGCCATAGCTCCGGTTCTCCCGTGCGTAGCTCTCGTTGCCGATGCGGATCAGCGTGGTCTCCAGCAGGCGCACGACGGTGGCCAGAACCTTTTCGCGCGGCAGGCCGCCTTTGGACAGATCCTCGCCCACCCGTGCGCGGATCGCCGGCAGCGCCCGGCAGAACTCCAGCATGCGGCCGAACTTCGTGCCCTCGCGCAGTTCGGTCCAGTCGGGGTGGTAGCGGTACTGCTTGCGCCCCTTGGTATCGCGCCCGGTGGCCTGGATGTGGCCGTCGGGGTCGGGGCAGATCCATACGTCGGTGTAGGCCGGCGGGATCGCCAGTTTGCGGATGCGCGCCAGCGTGTCCTCCTCGGTCACGGTGGAGCCGTCCGGCCATTTGTAGGTGAAGCCCTTGCCGGCGCGCCGCCGGCGGATCCCAGGCTCCTCGTCGGACACGTAGATCAGGCCTGCGCAGGCGGCGGCCTGCTGCGGGTCGGCCGTTTCGGGGGGTAGCGGCGTGTGAGCGTCCATGCGCGAGTCAACGGCGGGCGCGTCCGCATGTTGCCATTGGCATGGGAACGGGTATGGTTGCACCGCACAATGGAGGACCTGAGGCCATGGAAGAGACCAAGCTGACCGCCGCCCTGCCGAACCTCGACGTGCAGATCGTTCACCGCGCGTTTCCGGAAGAGAACGCCGAGGCGATTTCCATCACCTTCACTGCGACGCCGAACTTCGAGGCGGTGAGCAAGATGCTGGCGCCCAACCTGCCGCTGCTGGCCCTGTGGGTGACGCCCATGCAGGTTTGGACCGGCCTGATGCGGCAGGCCTGGGCGCCCTGGCTGAATGCCATGGGGGCGTCGCCACGCCTGGGATCTCCCGACGAGCGGTGACCATTTCCGGCTACTAACCAATCGTTAGGAGTAGCGGCGCAGCCTTCCGCGCAATGACGTGCGCGGAGGGTTGGGCGTGTCGAACGGGTCTTCGTGGCTGCGCGGTGCGGCCCTTTACCAGATCTACCCGTTGAGCTTCCTCGACGGCAACGGCGACGGCTGGGGCGACCTGGACGGTGTGCTGGCCGGGCTCGACCACGTCGCCTCGCTGGGCGTGGACGGGGTGTGGCTGTGCCCGTTCTATCCCTCGCCTTTGAAGGATTTCGGCTACGATGTGGCCGACCACCGGGATGTCGACCCGCGCATGGGCGACCTCGCCACGGTGGACCGCATCGTCCGCCGGGCGCACGCATTGGGGCTCAAGGTGTTGGTGGATCTGGTGTGCGGCCACACCTCCGACGAGCACCCCTGGTTCGAGGCGTCGCGCCGCTCGCGCGCGGGCGCGTTCGCGGACTGGTACGTCTGGGCCGACGCCCGGCCGGACGGCTCGCCGCCCAACAACTGGCTGGCGGTGTTCGGCGGTGCCGCCTGGACCTGGGAGCCGCGGCGACGGCAGTACTTCCTGCACCATTTCCTGCCCAGCCAGCCGGCGCTCAACCTGCACCACGAGCCGTGCCTCCAGGCGGTGGTGGACAACGCGGCTTTCTGGCTGGAGCGCGGGGTGGACGGCTTCCGCATCGACGCGGTGGACTTCTTCGCGCACGACCCGCTCTTGCGCTCCAACCCGGCGGTGACCTGGCGGGCGTCCGAGCCGCCGGTGAAGCCCTTCGCGCTGCAACGCCACCTCTACGACATGCTGCACCCTTCCATCCGCACGGTGCTGGAGCGGCTGCGAGCCACCGTGGACCGCCATCCCGGCACGGTGCTGCTGGGCGAACTGTCAAGCCAGCCCGGTGCCGCGCAGCGGATATCCGCCTACACCGAACCGGGTCGCCTGCACGCCGCCTACAGCCTCAGCCTCGCCAAGCAGGGGTTCTCGGCCAAGGCGTTCGCGCAGGCATTGACCGGCACGCCGGATCCGGGCGCCATCTGCTGGAGTTTCTCGAATCACGATGTCGAGCGGGCGGTGAGCCGCTGGCTTCCGCCCGGTGCCGATCCGGAGCGCTTCAACGCGCTGCTCGCCGTGCTGTTCTGCACACTGCCCGGCACGGTCTGCCTCTACCAGGGCGAGGAGTTGGCGCTGCCGCAGGCGGAACTGCCGCGCGAGCGCCTGCGCGACCCATTCGGCGTCAATTACTGGCCGGAGTTCAAGGGCCGCGACGGTTCCCGCACGCCGATCCCTTGGCGGGCAGAGGCGCCGAACGCCGGCTTCAGCACGGCCGCCGAGCCGTGGCTCCCCGTGCCCGACGATCACCGTCCCCTCGCTGTCGACCGTCAAGAGCGCCGTCCGGACAGCCCGCTGGAGGTTTGGCGCGCGGCGTTCCGCCTGCGCCGCAATCACGCCGCGTTGTCGGCCGGTGCGGTCGAAGCGGTGGAGGAGAAGGGCGACGTCCTGGCCTTCGAGCGCGTGGCCGACGGCGAGCGCCTGCTGGCGGTGTTCAACCTCGCCGACCGACCGGCGGAGTACGCGCTGAGGCGCAAGCCGCGCCTGCTGCCCTATGACCTGCCGCGTGCGCCCGGCGCCCCCACGCCCGAGGTCACGCCCGACGCTCGCACCCTGGTGCTGCCGCCGTTGAGCGTGTTCCTGGGATTGCGCACCTGACTCCCTCCCTCGCCCCCGGCGGGGGCGTGGAGCCGGTGCCGAAGGCAACGAGCGCCTCTCGCGCAAACTTCGTTTGCGCTGACGGCGTCAGGCGGGTCCCTTGGGACCCGCTGAGAGCCGAAGGCGATCGTAGGCGGAGCGCGGTCGCGAGACTTGCGAGCGACCGTGGAAGGGGCCCACGAAGTGGGAAGGGTGGGGGCTAGGTTTCGCCAGGAATCCGGACTTGGCCGTGCGTCGGCTGACGGGGATGTGCGGATCGAAAACACGAAGATCAAAAGATCAGAAGGGCTGTGTGCGGCCCCGCGGAGCGCTGCGGGTGCGAAACCTCTTATGATCTTCTGATCTTTTGATCTTCGTGTTTATCCCCGACGCGCCGGCCGTCAGCCGAGGTCGACGAGTCGAGGATTCTCGGGATGACCTTGCCCCCTCCTAACCTCCCCCGGCCCGGCCGGGGGAGGGATAAGTTACTGCTGCGGCCGGTGGAGGCGGCGCTCAGGGAATAGTGCATCCCTGCAATGCGTTGGTTTCAATGCTTTGGCGTGGCCTGCTGGACCGGTGGAGTTTCGGCAACCGCGTCCCCTCCATCGAAAGGGGCAGCAGGGAACACGAATGGGTTCGTGGGGTTCAACAAAAGGGTCCCTTCCTCGTCACCAGCGGAGAAAGGCCACATGTCGTCCTTGTCCGTCCATCCCGTCACCGACCAGTGCGGCCGCCCTTCCGGGGGCTGGCTGGGGCTGGTCCGCCCCGCCGCGGTCGCGGTGGCGCTGGCGGCGGCGTTAGCAGGCCATGCCGCGGCCAGTGCCCATCCCTCGGAGGCGCCGGAAGCGTTCATCTGGATCCTCACCGGAGCGGCCGCGCTCGGCGCTGGAGGCGGCGTGTTGCAGGCCCATGCACCGGGCCGCGGCGTGACGACGCTTGCCGCGGCGCTGATGCTGGCCGGTGTGGCCGCGGCAGCGCAATCGTCGACGACGGCGGGCGTGCTGGCGGTGGCGGCGGGGGCGGTGCTCACCGCGCTGCACCTCGGTGGCGCCCGGCACGCTTGGCTGGGGCCGCTGCTGGCCGGGCTGGCGTTCGCCGCACTGTTCCTGCTGGGCGCCGCCGAGAACCCTGCGGGGCTGAAGGACGCGACGCTGGCCGCGGTGGCGCCGTTCTGCTACGGCGCCGCGTTCGGCATCGTCGGGCGCGGGACGGCGCGGCGCGACGACCAGCGGCCGGCCTTCCTGGCGCTTGGCCTGCTGCTGGTGGCGTTGGTGCTGCCGCTGCTGCTGGGCTGGTTCGACGACTACGCTGGGATGAGCGCCTTGCCTTTCGCGCTGGTGCTGGCGTGGTGGGTGCTGCCAGACTTCCTGTGGGGGGCGAGCGATCCGCGCCCGCTGCCGGTACAGACTGCGCTCACCACCGGACGCCTGTCCGCACCGGCGCTCGCCGCCGCGCTGGCCGCCGGCTTTGCCGGCATGATCACAGGACTGACCCTGCTGCTGCTGGTGCCGCTGACCGGCCTGCTGGAGCGCGTGCTGGGCGGGCGGTGAGCGGGAAAGCTCCTTCCCGGATCTATCCCACCGCGCGCAACGAGGGCGAGCCGGCGGACAGGCGGTCCCAGGTCAGGCGGCCGCTGCGCACGGCGTCGGCCAGTTCGGGGCAGGCCGCCAGGGCCTCGCCGGCGCGGGGGTCGCGGCTGCGGGCGAGCGCCAGGGCCGCCGCCATCGCCATGTCCACGTCCGGCCCGTTGAGCATCGCCGCCAGATCGTCCACCACGTGGTTGGCGACCTTGTCCCCGGCTGCCTGCCACATGCCGACCGGCACACGCCGGCCGCCGTCGTAAAGCTGGCGGGCGAAGTCGCGCAGTTCGTGGGCGAGCACGGTGTTGGCGCGCCGCTCCAGCCCGGCGATGTCGGCCACCGGCACGCCGAGGAACGCCGCCTTCAGGATCATCCGGTTCCAGCACGTCTCGTCGAAGAACTCGGCCGGGTAGGGGTTGAACAGTGCCAGAGCCTCGAACAGCGTGCGGTCGTCGGAGCGTAGGGCCTCCTGCGCCCAGTGCACGTGGCGCTCGGGATAGGGGAGCAGCGGCAGCGCCCGGTACAGCGTCGCCGCCTTGGTCCGGTCGCCGGCGCGCAGCACGTGCGCCAGCATGTCGCCGTAGGCCACCGGGTCGCTGTCGTCGTAGACCAGCAGCAGCGTGGTGCGCGCCGCCTGGTCTGCGGTCCACAGTGCGGGCCGCCAGCCCGCACGCGCTCGTTCCGCCTCGGCGTGGTCGTCGGGGCGCAGCCGCAGCGGCCCGGTGCCGACCAGCTTCGGCGCCAGCGCGAAGGCGTGGAAGAAGAACGCGTCGGGAGCGGCGTCGTTCAGCATGTCGCGGACCCGGTCCAGCCAATCCACTCCCTCGGGCGGGGCGACCGCCTTCAGCCATTGGCGCAGCAGCATCAGCACGTGCTGGGTGTCGATCGGGTGATAGGGTTTGGGCATGGTGGCGCTCTCGAACGAACTGGCGACGGCCGGATAACCGCGGGCTTGCCTGTAAGTTCCGAATGGGGAATGGAGGAGCGGGCGGCATGCCCCTATTGTTCAAGAATGTGATCCAGAGGCGGGGATGAGGACGATGCGAATGACCATGGCGCTGGCCTTCAAGCTTGTCTTGGGGGGAATGGCCTTGGCTGGGCTGGCAGGATCCGCGTGGGCGGCGCCGCAGCACGCCATCGCGCTCCATGGCGAGCCGAAATACGGTCCGGACTTCACCCATTTCGACTATGTAAACCCGGACGCCCCCAAGGGCGGCAAGGTGACGCTGGCGGCCATCGGTTCCTTCGACACGCTGAACTCCTACACCATCAAGGGCGCGCCGGCGGCCGGGCTGCAGCTGATGTACGACACGCTGATGACCGCCTCGGCCGACGAGGCGTCCGTCGAATACGGCCTGCTGGCGGAGAGCATCGAGGTGCCGGAGGACCGCTCCTGGACTGCCTTTACCTTGCGCGCAGATGCCAAATGGCACGACGGCAAGCCGGTGACGCCCGAGGACGTGGTCTTCACCTTCAAGACGCTGACCGACAATCATCCCTTCTATAGGGGTTACTACGCGCCCGTGTTGAAGGTGGAGGCCGAGGGCGAGCGGCGCGTGCGCTTCACCTTCAAGCCCGGCGACAACCACGAACTGCCCCTCATCATCGGCCAGCTTCCGGTTCTGCCCAAGCACTATTGGGAGGGGAGGAATTTCAACCAGGCGACGCTGGAGCCGCCGTTGGGCAGCGGCCCCTACCGCATCGCGTCCGTCGATCCGGGGCGGGGCATCGTGTACGAGCGGGTGGCCGACTATTGGGGCAAGGACCTGCCCGTCAACCGGGGGCGCTACAACTTCGAGACGCTGGCCTACGAGTACTACCGCGACGCCACGGTGGCGTTGCAGGGCTTCCGTGGCGGGCTGTCCGACTTTCGGCAGGAGAACGTCGCCCTGACCTGGGCCACGGGCTACGACTTCCCCGCCGTGAGGGAGGGCAGGGTGAAGCTGGAGGAGATCCCCCACAGCATCCCCTCCGGCCTTCAGGGCTTCGTGTTCAACACGCGCCGGCCGGTGTTCGCCGATCCCAGGGTGCGCTGGGCGATCACCCACGCCTTCGACTTCGAGTGGGCCAACGAGACGCTGTTCCACAAGGCCTACAAGCGCACCGACAGCTATTTCGAGAATTCCGACCTGCAGGCCCAGGGGCTGCCGGGGCCGCTGGAGCTCAAGCTGCTGGAGCCTTTGCGCGACAAGATCCCGCCGGAGGTCTTCACCAAGCGCTACGAGCCGCCCAAGACCGTGGGGCCGCAGGGTATGCGCAAAAACCTGCTGGAGGCCAAACACCTGCTGGACGAGGCGGGCTGGGATGTGAAGAACGGCGTGCGGGTCGATCCCAAGACGGGCCAGCCGCTGGCCTTCGAGATCCTGCTCGACTCGCCGACCTTCGAGCGGGTCACGCTGCCCTTCATCGAGAACCTGAAGCGGCTGGGCATCCAGGCCAGCGTGCGCACCGTGGACACCACGCAGTACCAGAACCGCACCCGCGACTTCGACTACGACATGATCGTGGGCATCTGGCCGCAGTCGCTGTCCCCCGGCAACGAGCAGCGCGACTTCTGGGGCTCGGACAGCGCCGACCGCCCCGGAAGCCGCAATCTGGCGGGCGTGCGCAATCCGGCGGTGGACCAGCTCATCGAGGCCATCGTCCGCGCCGGCACCAAGGAGGATCTGCACGCCGCCGTCGCCGCGCTGGACCGCGTGCTGTTGTGGAGCCACTACGCCGTCCCGCACTGGTACAACGGCACCTTCCGCATCGCCTACTGGACGCGCCTCAAGCGGCCGCCGACGGTGCCACCCTTTTCGCTGTCCTTCGACGCGTGGTGGGTCGTCGACGGGACGGTGGTGGAAGGGAAGACGGGCGCGGGCAAGGCGGCGCGTTGATCCGCCGCATCTCCGGAAGGTCGATAACAGACTATTCACCGAAATTTGCAAAAATTGGGGGTGGCGACACCCTATAGGAAACCAACGGCATGGACCCGCCGACTCCTCCACGCCCCCCGGCCGGGCACTTGAAACTGACGGGCGGTCTGGATTTGGACCCGGTCGAGCCGGCGCGCACCGTCCTCGTGGTCGAAGACAACGTGATGATGCGCAAGCTCTTCGTTCGTTGCCTCGAAGAGGGCGGCTACACCGTCATCGAGGCGGAAGACCCGTGCGACGTGGTGGAGCTGATGCGCACCTCCACCCCCGGCCTTGTGGTGATGGACATGATCATGCCTGGCATCTCGGGTGAGGAGCTGATCAAGCAGATCCGTGCCGACTCCCGGCTCGCCTCCATTCCGGTGCTGGCCGTCACCGATCCCGACACGCGCCGCCTGGCCGATGCCGGCTTCGCCGGCCATGTCTCCAAACCCATCAAGCCCAGGGACTTCCTTGCCACGGTGGCGTCGTGCTTCGGCTCCGGCACGGCCCGGACGCCCTGACGGGCGGGCGGTGATGCGCGGACTCTGCGTCCTGATGGTGTGCCTGTCCGCCGCCGCACCGGCCGCCGCGGAGCAGTTGCGCACCGAGCGCACGGACCCCGAACACCTGCGCGGCTTCAACCGCCCCTACATCGCACCGCAGCCGGGATTGCCGCGCACCCGGTACATCCGCGCCCAGGTCGTCTACCGCCTGCCGGCCGACCTGCCGGAGCTGGCGACGCCTGACAAGTCGCTCTCCCACCTCTGCCAGCGCGGGGCCTTCACGCAGCAGACCAACGGCTTCTACTGGGCGCGCACGCCCAGCCGGAGCTACGGCGTGGCGTTCTCCGGCGGCGCCAACCTCAACGATCCGCAGAACCGGCGGAAGCCGGGAAAGGTCTACTTCTTCGAGGACCAGGAGTCGCGCTGCACCGTCTGGATCGCCGACCAGGCCAAGCTGATGGCCCACTACGTCGGCCCGCGGCCAGGGGATTGAGGGGAGGGGCCCCGCGGCCCCTCCGCCGGTCACCGCGCCAGGAACGCCGCGATCTGTTCCCCCGCCTTGGCGATGTTGAAGACCCCGTCCAGGTGGCCCATCGGACCGGTTATGACCTCGGTGTACTCGACCTTCAGTCCTTTTGCGGCCAGCTTGTCCTTCAGCGGACGCATGTTCTCGTCGGGGAAGAAGACGATGTCGTTGGCCGACGGGATCAGCAGCATGGGCGCCTTGATCTTCGCCAAGCCCTCGTCGAGCGAGCCGCCGTTGCCGGCGACGAAGGTCTGGTTGGCCTTGATGAGGTACAGGAAGTGGTTGGCGTCGCTGGTCGCGGCGCGGGCCGCGGCGGCCTTGTCAAGGAACGCCTCCACCTCGTACTGGTTGGCCATGGTGGCGCGCGGGTCCTTGCCCTCCTCGGCGGGCTTGCGGCCGAACCGGCCGTCGAACCATTGCCAGTGATTGGCCTGGAGCGTGACGACCTTCAGCGCCTCGGCCAAGCCGCGGTTCGGTGCCGGCCCGTCGTAGTAGTTGCCGTTGTTCCAGTTGGGATCGAGCTTGACCGGAGCCGCCCAGACGTTCAGCCAGGCGATGAGGAACGCGCTGGCCTCGGCGCCGCCGATCACCGGGATGACGCGCTTGACCATCCCGGGATGCGCCGCCGCCCACTCGAAAGCCTGCAGCGAGCCCATGGAAGCGCCCATCACCGCGTGCAGCGAGGTGATGCCCAGGCTGTCCAGCAACGCTTTCTGCACCTCGACGAAGTCGCGGATGGTGACCAGCGGGAAGCCCATGCCATAGGGCTTGCCGGTGTCGGGGTTGATGCTGGCCGGGCCGGTGGTGACCACGGTCGGGTCCTTGGCACCCAGGTTCACCAGCGTGTCGGAACTGATGATGAAGTACTTGTCGGTGTCCAGCGGCTTGCCGGGACCGATGATCGCGTCCCAGTAGCCCGGTGCCTTGTCGTCCGGCTTGTACTTGCCGGCGGCGTGCGAATTGCCGCTGAAGTAGTGGGTGATCAGGATGACGTTGTCCTTGGCGGCGTTGAGCGTGCCGTAGCTCTCCCAGCCGATGCGGACGTTCTTGATGGTCTCGCCGCCGGTCGTCCGGTAGCTCGGCATCTCGAAGACCTTCTTCTCGACGACGGCGTCGTAGCCAAAGGCGGGCGCACCCAGCAGCAGCCCCGCCGCCAGTGCCACGCCGCCGAGCGTGGTACCCAACTTACGCATGAAAAGACCTCCCCCATCCGATGTGCGAATGTTGCCCGGAGCGCCGGATGCACGTCTTTGTTTTGTCCCAGTGTATGGGGGCGACCGCGGTTGTCCAGTCCTGCAAAGGGCAGGGCCCCTGCGTGTTGCAGCGGCTTTCATTGTCGGATCGAACAATGGTATGACCAACCCCTTCGCCCGCTGGAGTAATCACCGGCCGCCGTCACCCTCGCCTGGAATCCGTCTTCCGATGCCCCTGCGCCGCACCGAATCGTTCGGCTATCTCGTCAACTACTGCGGTCGGCTGTTCGCCCGTGCGCTGGAGCGGCGGATCAACCGGTACGGACTGTTCCCCGGCCAGATGCCGGCCCTGCTGGCCCTGTGGGAGCGGGAGGGCATCAGCCAGGCGGAACTGTGCCGCATCGTCCAGGTCGAGCAGCCCACCATGGCGAACACGCTGAACCGGATGGAGCGCGATGATCTGATCCGCCGCGAGCCGGACCCGGAAGATCGCCGCCGCATGCTGATCTATCTCACCGACCGCGCCCGCGCCCTGGAAGAACCGGTCACCGCGCTTGCCCGCGAGGCGAACGGGATCGCCGGCCAGGGCCTGGACGAGGCGGAAACCCGCGAGGCGATGCGTTTGCTCAATAAGCTTATCTCCAACCTGGAGCGTGACGTGGAGGTCTGACACCTCTTGCGACTTTGCAGAAGCAATCGGGGCAGGAGGGGCTTAGTCCGTCTGAATCGCTTGCGAAAATGCAGAACGGATTCACCTTTCTGGTAGGTCCGGGCGACGGGGCGGGCATGGACGACACGCGACGGGCGCTGCTGCGCTGGATGACCGGAGTCATGGAGGCGCACGGCTGGAGCGCCGGCGCCTGGGCGCGCGCCGCCGGCGTGACCCCCACCAACCTGACGCGCTTCCTGCGCGACCCGGCGAACGGCAGCATCCCCAGCGCCGACACCATCGGCCGGCTGGCGCGCGCCGGCGGTTCCGAGCCGCGCTTCCTCGACGACGGCGCCTATCCGCTGGTCTGCCGCGTGCCGCTCCTGGACCTGAGCCAGGTGCATGCACTGCTCCACCTCGGCCGGCGTGGGCGGGAAGCGTTCATCGCCGCGGCCCTACGCGACGGCAACACCTCCGTGACGGTCGACCGTCCGGCGTCGCGCCGCGCCTTCGCGCTGAAGATCGGCTCGCGCAGCCTGAACGCCGCCGGCGTGCTGCCCAACGATCGCGTGGTGCTGGAACCCGTCGACCTGCTGCCGCCCAAGCCCGGCGACGTGGTGGTGACGGTGTCGGACGACACCGTCTGTGGCTATCGCTTCTTCCCGCCGCACCTGTTGCCGGTATCCACCGACCCGGACTGCGGCCCCACGCCCGTCGACGACGCCCGCGTGGCCGGCGTGGCCGTGCATGTCGTGCGGCGGCTGCGCGACTAGAACTCCCCACACCCGTTATTCGCGGGAACGACGGCAAAAAGGACACGGCGACATCGCCTCAATCTTCAGCTTAAGCATTGCTGAAGCATCTACTTACCTCCGTCGAACCGTCGATTCATCGGACCTTACGGCCACGCTGCAGGTTCTCTTTTTGTTCTTGAATCGTGCGTAAAAGCAGCCATATTTGGAGTCCGGCGCCATGGTTAACGCCGGCTTAACTGCAAACTCGCATCGGGCGGCGTGCACATGGCGATCACGGAGCAACAGAAGGCCTTACGGGCCCGGCGGATCGGCTCGTCCGATGCCGGACGCGTGATGGCTGGCGACTGGCTGGCGCTGTGGCGCGAGAAGACCGGGCGCGCCGAGCCGGCGAACCTGGACCTCGTTGCTGCCGTGCAGATCGGCATCGCCACCGAACACCTGCATCCGCGCTTCATCGAGCATGCCACGGGCGTACCCTGCGTGGCGGCCGGCGAGACCTACGCGCACGCCGGGTACGAGTGGCTGGTGGCGCATCCTGATTTCCTAACCTGGGACGGCGTCCCGGCCGGCACGCCGGACACGCTGATCGAGGCGAAGTTCTCCGGGGGCTTCCAGTCGGATGCGGACCTGGCGCACCGCTACCACTGGCAACTCCAGCACCAGTTCCTGGCGACCGGGTGGGAGCGCGGGCTGCTCTCGATCCTGCGCCCGAGCGGCCATTCGCTGGTGCGCGTGCGCCGGTCGGAGATCGACTGCGAGCGGCTGCTGTCCACCTTGCAGGCCTTCTGGTGGTACGTGGCGAACGACGTGGAGCCGTCGGACCCCATGCCCGTCGACGCGCCGGAGTACGAGACGCTGCGGGTGGTCGACATGGCGCGCCACAACCGCTTCGTCAGCTTGGCCGCGGTCCTGGTCGAGCGCCGGCCGATGGCGCTGGAGGCGCGCGAGGCGGAAGCCGCCCTGAAGGCGCTGATGCCGGCCGACGCCAAGGTGGCCTTCGTGGCCGGGCTGTACCTCGCGCGCGACCGCGAGGGCCGCCTGAGCCTGCGGTACGGCGCGCCGCCGAAGCGGGCGCTGGACCGCGCCGAGCTTTGGGAGCCGGCAACCGTCTCCACTGACCCGAGCCTGTCCGTCGTGCTCGACGGGGGCTGGGGTGAGGGGAGAGACCAATCGCTTGTTTAAGGGACCCTGCCCATGGGACGTATGAGCAAGACCGACACCGTGGCCGAAGCGCCTGAGAGCGAAAAGGCCGGAAAGGCCGCGCCGCGCTCCAACAGTCTGCACCTCTGGAACCGGCTGAAGCGGACGGACCCGAAGGCGACCAAGCCCTTCACCCGCGCCGGCGGCTTCCGCGGCACGCAGATCGATCCGACCTGGCGTTTCCAGATGATGACCGAAGTGTTCGGTCCCGTCGGCAAGGGCTGGGGCTACGAGCAGATGGACTGGACCATCGCCGAACGCATGGTCTTCATCTGCGCCCGCGTCTGGTACGTCGACCCGGAGACCGGCGAAAAGTGCTGGACCGGCCCGCAGTGGGGCGGCACCGAGATGGTGCGCCGGCGCAACGGCATCGAGGTGCCGGACGACGAGTGCTTCAAGATGTCGATGACCGACGCGGTAGGCAAATGCCTGCTGCAGCTGGGCCTTGCAGCCGACGTCTACATGGGCCAGTTCGACGACTCCAAGTACCGCGAGGAGTCGGAGGCGTACTACGCCGCCAAGTCGAACCCCGAGCTTCAGCCCGACGCCATCCAGGCGTTCGAGGCCGAGGTGAGAAGGCGCCTGGACGCCTGCCTCGACCTGGACGACCTGGAGGAGGTCTGGCGCGCCGGCGCAGGATCGCGCCTGCGCGAGATCGGCACGGTGGACAAGGCGGCGCAGCACCGGATCACCGGACTGTTCGCCCAGAAGAAGGCCGAGATCATCAAGCGCGAGGAGGGCCGCGAGGCCGCGTGACGCCATGGCGACCGCTCATGCCGAACGCTCCCCCAGCGGTCTGTTCCGCATGGCCGTCTGGGAAGGCGACATGGAACGCACGCACGCCCAGATGCCGCGCTGGTACTGGGACCGCACCGAGCGGTACCGGCACTTCGCGCGCTGGGTCGAGGCGGAGGCCGCCGGCATGGCCATGCAGCTCACCCGGCACCTGCGCCCGGACACCCCGCCGGAAACGGCCGAACCGGCGCGCAGCCTGGTCGAACTGCTGGTCCGCGACGCGGAGTGGGCCCGGCGCACCGCCGAACAGCTCCCTGGGAGCACGGTAGAGAGGGCCGCCTGACATGAGAAGGAAGACCAAAGCGATGACCATCGAGGAGGTCCAGGCCCGTCTGCGCGCGGCGCACGCCCGCATCGGGCATGAGGGCCGCTTCGCCCTCACCCTCACCCTTTCCGGGACCGAAGAGGCGTACCTGACGCACTGGTTCCGCCCCGACCCCTATGCCTTCGAGGACTGCAAGGCGGTGGGGTCCGGGACCATCACGGAATGCCTGGCGGCGCTGGAGCGCTACGTCGCCGGCTACCGTCGCCAGCCGACTTCCGAGGAGGTCGGCCGCACCATCGGTGTCGTGCCACCCGCCGTGGACGGGCCGAATGGGCCAAAGGAAGCCCGCGCAAGGGGCGGCCGCTTTCTGGCGGCGGCGGAATGACCTGACGCTCCGTTGTTGACTCTCCATCCTGGCCCCTTTCCCCGACCCGTGGGGGAAGGGGTTTTTTCTTGGCCATGCGGCCAGCGGTCGCGTCCGCCGGATGGCTTTGGAGTGGTTGTGCAGGGTAGGCTTCGGTACAACGGAACGACGCATGGCCAATCGGACGCCTGAGCCCGTGACCGATGCTCTTCTCATCCTGCCTGCCGGCCGAACGGCACGTCTGAGGCTGCGGGCGCTCCGTTTCGATGATGCGGAGGCGTTGCGCGCGCTGACCGACGATGCGGCCATCGCGGCGGCGATTCCGTTCATCCCGCACCCTTTCACGCTGGCCGACGCGCGGGCATTCATCGCTCAAGGCGACGGCGGCCGCGACGTCTTCGTGGGTGTCTGGAACAAGGATGGTGCGTTTATCGGCGTGATCGGCGTGCACCTCCGCGGCGAAACGGAAGCGGAAATCGGCTACTGGTTCGGTACGGCCTTCCATGGCCAGGGCTACGCGAGCGAGGCGGTCGGCGCTGTTGTTGCCGCCGTTCGTGGCTGCCTGCCGCACCGACGTGTCTATGCCGAGTGTCGCCCGGCCAATCGTAGTTCCTGGCGTGTGCTGGAGAAGGCCGGCTTCCGTCCGACCGGCGAAGACGGCGAGCGTCCAGGGCGAAAGCGGCTCGTTCTGGGATAGGAACCCTCCCTCGCCTCCGGCGGGGGCGTGGAACCGATGCCGAAGGCAACGAGCGCCGAAGGCGATCGTAGGTGAAACGCGGCCGCCCGACTTGCGGGCGGCCGTGGAGGGGCCCACGAAGTGGGAGGGTGGGGGCCTGGTTTTCCCGAGAATCCTTGCCCCCACCCTAACCCTCCCCCAGTAGGGCTGGGGGAGGGGATAATCAGCCCTTTCGTGCCGCCAAGGCCCTCGCGAACGCGTCGGCCAGCGTGCCGTCCGCCGCCGGTTCGGGCTTCTTCGGCGCCGGCTTGCCATGCTGCGCCCTGGGCGGCGCGCCACGCCGCTCGTCGCGCGGCTGCTGTGCGGGGCGGGCAGCGGGTTCGCCCAGGCGCATGGTCAGGCTGATCCGCTTGCGCGGCAGGTCGACCTCCTGGACCTTTACCTTGACGATGTCGCCGGCCTTCACGACCGTGTGCGGGTCCTTCACGAAGCTGTTGGCGAGTTGCGAGATGTGCACCAGTCCGTCCTGGTGCACGCCCACGTCCACGAACGCCCCGAAGGCGGTGACGTTGGTCACCACGCCCTCCAGCACCATGCCGGGCTGGAGATCCTTCAGTTCGTTGACGCCCTCCTTGAACTCGGCGGTCTTGAACTCCGGGCGCGGGTCGCGGCCGGGCTTCTCCAGCTCCTTCAGGATGTCCTCCACCGTCGGCACGCCGAAGCGCTCGTCGGTGAAATCGTCGGCGTTCAGCGAACGCAGGAAGCGTGCGTCGCCGATCACCGAGCCCAGCTCCCTGCCGGTCTTCTTCAGGATGCGCTCGACCACCGGGTAGGCCTCGGGGTGGACGGAGGAGGCATCCAGCGGCGTCTCGCCATCCCGGATGCGCAGGAAGCCCGCCGCCTGTTCGAAGGTCTTCGGACCCAGGCGCGGCACGTCCAGGAGCTGCTTGCGCGAGCGGAAGGCGCCGTTGGCGTCGCGGTATTCGACGATGTTGCGGGCGATGGTCTCGTTGAGGCCCGACACGCGGGTCAGCAGCGGGATGGAGGCGGTGTTGAGGTCGACGCCCACGGCGTTCACGCAGTCCTCGACCACGGCGTCCAGCGAGCGCGCCAGCTTCTGCGGCGCCACGTCGTGCTGGTACTGGCCCACACCGATGGACTTCGGCTCGATCTTCACCAGCTCGGCCAGCGGGTCCTGCAGGCGCCGGGCGATGGACACCGCGCCGCGCAAGCTGACGTCGAGCTGCGGGAACTCCGCCGCCGCGACCTCGGAGGCCGAATAGACCGACGCGCCGGCCTCCGACACCATGATCTTGGACAGCTTCAGCTCGGGATGGCGGGCGAAGAGGTCGGCCACCAGCTTGTCGGTCTCGCGGCTGGCGGTGCCGTTGCCGATGGCGATCAGCTCCGCCTTGTGGCGCGCGGCCAGCGCGGCGATGGTGGCGATCGAGCCGTCCCAGTCGTTGCGGGGCTGGTGCGGGTAGATGGTGGTGGTCTCCACCAGCTTGCCGGTGGCGTCCACCACGGCGACCTTGACGCCGGTGCGGATGCCCGGGTCCAGGCCGATGGTGGCGCGCATGCCGGCGGGGGCGGCCAGCAGCAGGTCGTGCAGGTTGCGGGCGAAGACGCGGATCGCCTCGTCCTCGGCCTTCTCGCGCAAGGCCCCCATCAGGTCGGTCTCGACGTGCGGGCCGATCTTCAGCTTCCAGGTCCAGCGCACCACGTCGGACAGCCACTTGTCGGCCGGGCGCCCCAGATCGCGGATGCCCGTGTGGGCCGCGATGGTGGTCTCGGCCGGGTGCCTGGCGCCCGGCTCCACGTCCAGGTCCAGGCGCAGGTCGAGCACGCCCTGGGCGCGGCCGCGGAACAGCGCCAGCGCGCGGTGCGAGGGCACCTTGGCGAGAGGCTCGGCGAAGTCGAAATAGTCGGAGAACTTGGCGCCCTCGGTCCGCTTCTCCTCGATGACCTTCGAGAAGACCTTGCCCTGGTCCGCCATGGTCGCGCGCAGCTTGCCGACCAGCTCGGCATCCTCGCCGAAGCGTTCGACCAGGATGTGCCGGGCGCCGTCCAGCGCAGCCTTGACGTCGGCGACCTCCTTGGCGGGATCGACGAAGGCCGCGGCTTCGGCTTCCGGCGCCTTTCCCGGGTCGGCCAGCAGCAGGTCGGCCAGCGGCTCCAGCCCCGCCTCGCGGGCGATCTGCGCCTTGGTGCGGCGCTTGGGCTTGTAGGGGAGGTAGAGGTCTTCCAGGCGCGTCTTGGTGTCCGCCTCGCGGATCTGCGCCGCCAGCTCGGGCGTCAGCTTGCCCTGCTCCTGGACGGAGGCGAGGATCGCTGCGCGGCGGTCCTCCAACTCGCGCAGGTAGCCGAGGCGCTCTTCCAACGTGCGGAGCTGTGTGTCGTCGAGGCCGCCGGTGGCCTCCTTGCGGTAGCGCGCGATGAAGGGGACGGTGGAGCCTTCGTCGAGCAGCTTGACGGCGGCGGCGACCTGGGCTTCGCGGACCTGGAGTTCGTCGGCGATGCGCTGGCTGATCGGGAGCATGACGGATCGTGACCGTGGTGAAAGCAAGGCGGCTCCTATACCCCGGAGCGGCCGCCGCGTGCCAGTGGCGATATGGGAGAGGCGAGGAGGCGCTGTACCCGGAGCGCGTGCTGGATCAACCGAATGCGTCTGATTGCTGGGCGGTGACAGGTGGGGCGGCGTGCTGTCTGGCCGTATCCCACATCAGGCGAGGGTCGAAGGTTTCTGCCGCAAACATGGTCAGAATCACCACCCCGCAAAACGCGACCGCACCGATGCCGGGCTCGATCGTAACCACAGTCCCGAATTTGACCAGGGCGCCGAGCAAGGCCTCCATGAAAATGTCGATCATCGACCAACGACCGATCCAGCGCACGACATGGTAGAGCCTGGTCCGGTCGCGGAGCCACCCTGATCGCCCGGTCTGCGTCGCCACCAGCATGATGGAAAGCCCCACCAGCTTCAGCGTCGGAACGGCGATGCTGGCAAAGAACACGAGTGCAGCAAGGGGGTACATGCGAGAGGAGATCAATTCCTCGACGCCGCCCAAAATCGTGCTGGGCGCACCGGCGCCAAGCTGCATCACGGTCAGAACCGGAAAATAGTTCGCAGGGATGTAGAGCACGAAGGCGGCGATCACCAATGCCCACGTGCGTGCCACGCTGTCCGGCTTGCGCACGTGCAGCGCCGAACCGCACCTCGGGCAATGCGGCTCGTCCCCATCCAGAGGGCTCACCAACCCGCAGACTTCGCAGCCGGCGGCGTCGGCCAAACGCCGGACGGACGGCGCGCTGCGACGATCGGCTTCATCGCGTTGGGCAAGCCTGTCCCAGATGGCCTCCCGATCGAGGGCGCTGTCGGCCCAAATGAGAACGAAGGTGAGGGCGAGCAGCGCGTACACTCCGGCGTCGAGGGTGATCTGTACAAGATCGCCAAGCTTCACATAGGCGACAAAAACACCGAAGACGAAGACCTCCACCATCGACCAGGGGCGCAGCCGCTCGACAAGGGCAAACACCCGGCGGAGGTGGCGGGGTGGGGCCGCCTCATGTAACCGTATCAACACGTAGAGCGTGCCGAGCAGCACGCCGAGCGGCGCCACCACGGTTACAAACAAAACCGCGGCCGCGAGTTCGGCCATATCCCGGCGCATGAGTTCCGCCGGCCCCGAGAACAGGTAGGCGCTAAGCAAAGTGCCGGCCTTCTGCACCGTCATCAGGGTCGTGCTGCACATCACAATCAGGAGCACGAGAGCAGCGACTGTGAGTGCAATGCTGTGCTCGATCGGGTGGCTCGTCGCGCGATGCAGCGAGGTCGAGCAGCGGGGGCACTGGGCGGTCATCCCCGGCGACAGCGCGGGAACCGTCTGGAACAACCCGCAGCCCGGGCATTCGCGAAGCTGCGGTGGGGTTTCCTGCCGATCCGCTGACACCCTCATCATCGGCCCGTACTTCCTGCGAGTGTCATCGCCGCGAGCCCGTCGGCAAGCTGGCCGACGGCCGTGCTGATGGCCGCGACGTGTCCCGATACATCCGGCATCGGCGATGGAACGGTGATCCGGAAACTCCGCAGGACCGGCTCACCTCTCTTCTTGCTCACACTTGCCTGAGCCTGCAGAACGAGACCGCCGGCGGCGTCTTTGTCGAGGCGCTGCACATCCACGGCGATCGTTGCGTCCGGTGTGGCCGACACGGCACCGCTCTCGCTGATGACCACCGTCTGCGGCAGGCGCTGTCTCAGCTCTTCGACCAGAACGCGGCCCAGCATCGCCGCAAGGGGCTCCCCCCACCAATCGTTCGCCATCACATCCAGTTTGTAGTTCTCCGACGAGCGGACGATCTGCTCGCGCTCCAGGTAATGCGCAAGCCCGACCTGGCGCAGCACGACCACCTTCGGCCCGGTATTCCGGCCAGCGACCCGCTCGGCGCCCGGCACGGACGCGATGGTATAAAGTGTGGGGTTGGGTGAGGAGCAGGCGACGACGCATGCCACCAAGCCCAGCGCCGCCAACTGGCGATATCGCCGGGCCCAGGTCACTGCACACCTCCGGCGGGTCTTCCCCTGATCAAAGCTTCCGGATGGCGTGCCAACAGGTCCGCAAGCGAGCGAATGGACCGCGCCGCTTCATTGAGCTGCACCAGCAGGCGATCGAGATCGCGATTGAACTGGGTGTTGCCGCCATAACTGTTGTCGAGGGAGGTGGTCAGCCTGCTGGTACTGGACAAAGCCTTTTGCAGCGCCTCTGCGATGCCCGGCACTTGCGACATCGCGGGCGCGATGCCGCTGTCCAGGCGTTTGATCAGATCGTCCGCGCTCGCGACGGCGGCCGACAGGTCCGTCAAGGTCTGCTGCATCTGCGGACCGCCCGCGAGGTCGTTCACCTTGCTCAGGATGCCATCAAGGTTGTCGCCGATCTGCTTGAAGGGGATGGAGTTCACCTTCCCAAGCAACTCGGTCGCGGATGCTTGCAAATCGCCAAGATCCCCGCCCTCCGTGGTGGGCAGCACGAAATCCGAGCCCTCCATGGTGACGGACGCCGGCGGCGCGTCGGTGTTGAAGACAAGCGCGACCATCTGCTGCCCGGTTATCAGGTTCGCGCTCTGCAGCGTCGCTCGCAACCCACGCTTGACCAGCGCGTCCGCTCCTTCCTCTGGGCTCTTGAAAACCGCCTTTGCTCCCACTCCAAGCAGGCGTTCGGGCTCGATCTCATAACGGACGGGCGCCAGGACCGCGTCCTTCGACGGGTCGTAGGTGAGCCGAACATTGGTGACGTGACCGACCGCCAAGCCATGCATCGTGACCTCGGATCCCGGGGCAAGGCCCCGAACCGAGCCCGGGAAATAGGAGACCACAGGGATCTTGCGGCTGTAGGAGGCCGCATCCGCGGTGTCCCGATCCGGGAAGAGGGGAAAGACGTGGTTCTCCGCGCTGGTGCCGGCCTGAAGGTGCTCGGTCGGCGTATCGAACGCGATGCCACCAAGCACGAGCGCGCGCAGTGACTCCAACTGCAGATCGACCCCCGCTCCCCCGAGCTTCAGCGAGACGCCCGACGCATTCCAGAACCGCGTCTCGTCGCGAACATGACGGTCGAAGGGGGCGCGCACAAAGACGCGGATGGTGACGCTCTCGGCCATCTCGGCGACGTCCCAGCCCAGAACCTCGCCGACGCTGAGGTCGCGGAAGAACACCGGCGATCCGAGCGAAATCGAGCCAAGCCGCTTGGCTTTCAGCAAGAAAGTACGTCCCGGGACGTTTGCTTCGAGAACCGGCGGGTCGGCCTGGCCGACGAACTCCCGTTGCGGGTTACCCCCGGTTTGCGGAGGCGACATGCCGATGTAGGAGCCGGACAGCAGCGTCTCGAGGCCGGATACGCTCCCCGCGAACAGTCTGGGCTTGACGACCCAGAACACGGTCTTGTCCGTCAGCAAAGGTTCGGCTTCGCGGGTGGTCGCGACCGAGACCAGAACGCGGGAATGATCCGGGGTCAGGGTCAAGCTCTCCACCGTGCCGAACACGATCTCCTTGTATTTGAGCTGTGATTGACCAGCCTGGAGGCCTTCGGCGCTGGCGAAGGAGATCGTGATTGTCGGGCCCTGCTTCGACAAGGTGTTCCAGGCGAGCCAGCCGCCGATCAATATTGCGGCCAGCGGGATCAGCCAGATGACGGATATGCGCCTTGATCGCCTTGTCATGGCTCGCGCAGGCATTGGCGACTCGGCTATGTCATTCATGACGGGCGCTCCTTCAGGTGCGCGGCCAGACTGCGTGTTGCATGAATATTGATTAATTAGCGGAATATCAATGACTTGAAGACAAACGGGGATGAGGCTGATATGCCTTGTTTTTTCAGTGCGTTAGCGCATCCATACAACACGCTACCTCGTTGTCGTATCCGGATGCGCCGCTGCGGCGTCCGCGGTCGAGAGCATCGTCATGGTCCACCCCCTTCGACAGACAGCGGCGCAGGCGGATTATGACGCGATGATCGGAGCCGTCATGACGCCATCGAAATCGCATGTCCGCTGTGTGAACTGCATCGCCAGGAGATCTCTTTCACCTTCAAGCCGCATCCCACTAGGCAACGGCCGGCATACGCCACCTGCGAACAGGGTCTAGTAGCCTGGTGGCGGGGTCACCACGAGGTAGGAGACGCTGCCGTTCACGTAGCTGCGGTTGTACCAGGTGCCGTCGCAGCGGTAGTAATTCGCCCCGTTCACCGTCACGACGCTCGGCGTGCAGGGAAGCGCCGCCACGTAGGTTGGGCTGGCTGCGGCGGGCGCCGGGGTCGCGGTCGCGGCGCCGGCGATGTAGCCGGCCGTCGCGCCGACGGCGGCCCCGGCCAGCGCGTAGCCCCACTCATCGTCATCATGATAGTGGTTGTCCCAATTGCCGGAGATGTTCTGCGCCGCCTGACTGCGGGTCTGCGTGCGCTCGGTCATGCCTTGCTGGCGGACGTCGGTGCGCTCAGTGTACCCCTCCTGCCGCTGCCCCTGCCGCTCCGTCCGCTCCTGCTGACCCGACGTGCGGGTTTCGCCCCGCGTCTCCGTGCGGGTCTGCTGCGTCTCGGCGCGCTGACCCGAGCGCTCGGTGGCCCCCGCCTGGCGGGTGGCAGTCTGCTGGGTTTCCGCCCGCTGCCCGGACCGCTGGGTGGCTCCGGCCTGCCGCGAGGCGGTTCCGGTCGCCCCCGATGAGAAGCCGCCGCTGGCCGCCGGGCCCGAGCGGGAGAAGCCCCCGCCCCCGCGCTCGCCGCGCGCGCCGGCGTTCTCCACCAGCCCGATGACCAGGAACAGGGACATGGCGCTGGATAGTGCGAGTTGTGCTGATCGGGGTTTCATTTCGACGGCCCTCCGCTGCTGCCGGACGCCTCCGGCGTCCGGGGTGTCTCTCCGGTGGTTTGCGGCCTGTCGGCCGCAACCCGGCGGACCCTGGCCAGGACAGGAATGCGTTCGGCGCCGTCCGCCGGGGTGAACGCGAAGCGTGCCGGCGAAACGTCCGGGCTCAGCGTCCAATCCGAGAGTTCGGCGCGGAACTGCGGCTCGCCTTCGTCCATCTTGTAGGTGATCACCACGCGCTGCGGCAGGGGCTCGTCGCCCGTGGCGACCCAGACCTGGAAGTCGACATCCGCGGTCTGCCCCGCAAGGTGGTCGGTCGGCGTCGCGGTGAGGGCATCACGCTCCACGTAGTCGAGGGACGTGAGGCGCCGCTCGAGTTCGGCCGGCAGCGTGCTGACCAACAGCAGCGCCAGCGGGACGCGCATCCGCAGGTCCTGGACCAGATAGCGCACCGCGTCGTCGACGCTGCCCGCCTTCTCGACCTGCGCGTAGGCGTTCTCACCGGCATCGAAAACGGTGAGCGCCTTGCCATCGAAGACCACGAGCCTGCGCTGCCCATTACTCTCCTGCACCTCGACCCGCAGCCCATCAGGACGGCTCAGCGTCACCGTCCGGCGCTCGCCGAACTCGATTTTCTCGCCCGAGTCCTGCACCACGTCGTAACTGGTGCGCATGGTCACGCGGAAGCGCGGGGCCCGGGCCAGGTACTCGGCCATGCGCTTGAGAACGGCCATCGCCTCTTCGTCAATCGGCGCGGGCTCTTGCGCCGGCCGCTCGACCGTCCGGCCCGTGGCCGACGGCTTCTCGGCGCCCATTGCCGGCCCAAGCACCAGAGAGGCGCAGAGCACGGGCCATGACAGCCACATCAGCCTCTTCATGAATGACCTCCTGTCGATCCCATTCCAGCCCTCAACGTGCAGCCCTCAGGGGGCGGATTTGCCGTGCGCGCGGTCGACGGCAGCCCGTAGATCCTCCGCCGCCGCTCGAGTGGCGGCGCGGGCGGTGTCCATGGTCGACAATGTCGCTTCGAGGTCGAAGACCGGCGGGCTGTAGCGGCGGACCGCGGCGGCGATCAGCTTCGACGATTGGGCGTCGTAGAATTCGGCGGCCAGGATGACCGCGCCGGTGAACGACCCGCTCCCGCCGGAGGCGCCTTGGACGGCGTTGGCGATGGCGCCGATCGGCACGATCCGGGACACCGTGGCGGCCCCGGTCACCGTGTCCTCCACACCGGCGAGCTTCAGGACGATGCGCACGGTGTTGGGACCGGGCTTCGACGTGACCGTGTAGCCGTTGCTCAGGGCGCGGCGCGTCTCGCTGGTGAGCAATTGGGCGATTTCCGTGACCTGAGCATCGGTCAGCTCCCCGTAGGTCGCATCGGTACCGCGGTAGACCGTCACCGGCTCGACGATGAACCGGGTGTAGCGCCGGAAGTCGACATTCGGAGCCTTGTAGATCCAGGCTCCCGGCCTGTTCGGATCCTGGGGCAGGGAGGATGCCATACCGGTGGGCAGCTCCAACGGCTCGGAGGACGCGCACCCCGCAAGGCCGACGATGGCCAGGGTTCCCAGCAAGCGGATCACGTGTTTCATGGCGGTGTCCTCGAACATTCCGGAAATTCGGTTCCGAAACCCAAGTGAGCCGCAATCGCGGGGGGCTTCGGAAGTAGCATCCGGCCGGCCGCGGCCATGTTACGGTAGGTTGCTACCGTAACATGGTCACCGTTGCAGACTTCACGGCGGGAGACGACCTGGAGCAAACTGTGCCCAGACCTTCGTGGCATCCGTCCGGAACCGGCGGGAGCATCCATGTCGGACAAGGCACGGTACGTGGTCGAACGGTTTCCGGACCTGGCGTACGCCATCAAGCAGTACAGCGCCGACAACCGGTTCTTCCATGGGCTGTGCGAGGACTATGGTGAGGCCGTCGAAACCTTGCGCCGCTGGGAGACGTCGGACGGCCCGCATGCCTCCGAACGCGCCGAGGCCTGCCGCGCGCTGATCGTGGACCTCGAACGCGAGATCCTATCCGAACTGAAGCGGTGGATCGATGGCTGATGACGATCCGCCGATGAGCGCCCTGGGAGGAACGATCATGCGACATGTGCCGAAGGCCCGCGTTGCGCTGACCGCTCTGGCAGGACGTTGGTGCGAAACTCGGCGCGACGACGGAGTTTGTGCTGAGTTTCCCACCGGCTGCGCCGACCCGCAGCGGATGAAAAGCGTGCTCGTGCTGAGCCCCCACCCTAACCCTCCCCCATCTTCGACGGGGGAGGGAACTCCGCCGCCATCCCCTCCCCCGCGCAGTGGGGGAGGGTTAGGGTGGGGGCCCAGGGAAGGGACGCCGGTCGGCAGCCTCACCCT